>Ga0182024_10004008_pt1 | contig 34361 bp, 22 predicted proteins | sample P32metaG_FD_120480 | JGI IMG/M metagenome (GOLD analysis project Ga0182024, IMG submission 120480) | Permafrost microbial communities from Stordalen Mire, Sweden - P3-2 metaG (Illumina Assembly) | ecosystem: Environmental > Terrestrial > Soil > Wetlands > Permafrost | place: Sweden: Stordalen...
CCAACAGCACCTTCCGCGGCGCGCCCTGGCCCTGCACCAGCAACGGCAGCTTGAGCTCATCCAGCGCCGGCTTGAGCCGATTGGCAGCTTCGATCAACATCCGATAGCTGGTAAACAACACGAACGCCCCGCCGTTGGTCTGTTGCAGATAATGCACGATTTTCTCACAAGCCGCCGGTAGAAACCGCAAAGCATCGCTCGGCTCGGGCAAGTCGGTCTCGAGGTACAGCGTCGCCTGCGTTGAATAATCGAATGGGGATCCGAGCATCAACGTCTTTGCGTCCGCGGCGCCGAGGCGCGATTTGATGTAGAGGAATGGGTCGGCATGCCCGGATTTTGGCGTTTCCCGCACGGGCGGGACGCCCGTGCCACCGGCAACGCGCTCGTCGCCTTTGGCACCCGCGACGCGCTTTACACCCGTGGCGCCGGAGACGCGCTCGTCGCCTGTGGCACGGGCGTCTCGCCCGTGTGGGGAACTGTCCGATGACGAAATGCCGATCAACTCCGCGATGACCGACTCCTCTCTCCCGCGCCAACGCCACTCCGGCAGCCCCGCCGCCTGAGGGTTTTCCCAAGCATACTTGACTGCATGCAGCAATTCGTCTTCATCGCGAATCAGATGATCGTAGTACTCGGCCTGCCAGAACTCGCCGGTGCGACTCAGCAGCGCGTTGGCGGCATGAGCCGTGTGCGATTTCCACGAGTGCAGAATTCCCGAAAGCTTCTGGCCCGGCAATGCCTGGATCACGACATGAACGTGGTTTGGCATCACGGACCAAGCAAGCAATCGATACCGACTGCCGTCGAAGTGCTTCAATGCCTCCTCCACGAGCTTGGCGATCGAGGGCTGGCGTAGCCAACACTCGCCCATTCCAGCGTCCAGGTACTTCTCGACCTTCTCCGAATGAAGTTCATCAAGACGTCTGATCTCTTTCCAAGTCAGCGGCCGGTCCTGCTGGCGGCCATTAACGACAATTGCGTCGCGTTCTGTCCGCCAGGAATCCAGAACCTCTCGGGGCAGAGAGTCGGCCAGGCGGAAAGTAATGGCATAAACCGCGCCGTCGCGCGTCCAATGGGGGAGATATGCTCCTTGCCTGATCAACAGCGCTGAAGGGGTCGCAGTTTCACGCACGGGCGGGACGCCCGTGCCACCGGTAGCGCGCTCGTCACCTGTGGCACGGGCGTCCCGCCCGTGCGAACGATTTTCGGCGGCGGTAGCCCTTCCAGTACACAACGTCGCGCTGGTCATCACCACACTGTGCATTTTGTCGAAGAGTTGCATTTTCAGGCCCTGGGCCACATCGATCGGGGCGGCGTGGAGGGAGACGCGGCGGGTGGACTGGGCGGTCACGTCCATCCAATACACCGTGTCGGCGATGCTCTGGCTAACCAGCGCGTCGAGGCTCTGGGACATCAGGGAGATCTTTTCGGCCATCGCGGTGACCTCGGCGATCTCCTCCTCTTTTTCGAGCTTCGGCAGCATCGCTTTCAAGTGAAGCGAGAGATCGCGGAGCTTGGGAGAGAGACTGTTTTCCACCGCGTGCGGCTCGCGGATGCGGCCGTTGCCGCGGCCGTGTTCCGCGTGCCAGTCGGCGCAGTCGCCGAAGAACGCGTCGGCCAGCAAGTGCAGCTCGACGACGTCCTGAATCGCGTCGTTGGCGCACGAGCCGTGAACGCTGAGCATCCCGCGGCCGCGCTTGGGCTCATAGAGCGTGCGGAGCTGGTAGCGCACGCCGCCCTCGGTCACCTCGATGCCAAAATGTTTGCCGGCGACGTCCTCGATCGTGTGCGCCTCGTCCAGGATCACCGCATCGTATTTCGGCAGATAGTTGATGCCCGCCATGCGGAGGGCCAGATCGGAAAAGAAGAGGGCGTGATTGACAATCAGGAGCGTTCCCGTCGACATCCGTCGGCGGGCGGCTTGCCAGAAGCAGCCCTTGTAAAAATTGCACTTCTTGCCCAGGCAATTGCCTTGCTCGGCCCGCACACGATCCCAAACGCCGGGATCGGGGAGCGTCGGCAGATCCGCCAGCGACCCATCGGTCGTTTCCTGCGACCATTCCTCGATGGTCCAGAGCGATTCGAGCTGTCGTTGATCGTCGAAGAGGTTGTTCTGCCGCTGCCGGGCCTGTTCGAGCCGCCGCTGGCACAGGTAGTTCCCGCGGCCCTTGACAAGCACCGCCGAAAACTCGTCCGGATAGACCGCCCGCAGCAACGGGATGTCCTTCTCGATGAGCTGTTCCTGGAGCGAAATTGTGTGGGTGGAAACGACCACGCGCTTCTTGTGTTTCAGCGCGTAATCGATGGCGGGCAGGAGATAAGCGAACGACTTGCCGACCCCGGTGCCGGCCTCCACCAAAAGATGGTGGCCTTCCTGAAAGGCGCTCTCGATGCCGCGCGCCATTTCGAGTTGCTGGGGACGAAATTCGTAGCGCTCCCCTAGCCGCCGGGCGACCGACCCGCCGGGGGCGAGGATGTGTTCCAATGTTGCCGGCATGGCCTCCAAATCACTTCACCGGCATGCGCTTCTTGAGCTTGATCGCGACGTTTCCGTCGATGGTCACGAAATCGGATACGACGTAATCCCGCTGGATCTGGTTGTTAAACAGCCGAAGCAGTTGCTCCTTGACTACCAGTGGAGGCAATTCGATGAACTCCACGTCGCTGGTCAATTCGCGCATCGGCCGGCTCTGTTCTGGCATGACAACTCCATTCCTTCCGCGGTGAGTGTACCAAACGAGCTCCCAGGGGCAATTATGAGGAGTGCTTGCGTGATCTGCTATTGCTGATTTCGGATTGCTGAATGCTGATTGAAGAGATGGACTTCCGCATTTCAATCAGCATTCAGCAATCATCAATCCGCAATGATCCACAGATCCGGGGCGGCGCTGAAGCTCTGCCCCGGCGTGGAGAAAATCATTTGCTGGCGGTCGAGAGCAGGTAGCTCAGCAGGTCGTTGAAATCGGCCGGCGGGATGATTTCGCCGAAGTTGCTGGGCATCAGCGAGAGCTTGGATTCCACCCGCCGGGTGATCTTCGATTTGTCGATGGCGACTTCCTTCCCCGTCGAATCGGCCACGGTGAGGGTTTGGCCCTCTTCCTTTCGTGGAATACCCGCGATGACGTTGCCGTCCGAGAGGACGAACGTGCTGTAGCGGAAGGCAACGTCGACGTTTCGGCTGGGGTCGAGAATGTCTTCGCAGAGCCGTGGCACGCCGCGGGTGCCGATGCCGTCGAGTTGGGGACCGACGTGCGCGCCCTTCCCAGCAACCATGTGGCAAACCATGCACGTCTTCTCGAAGATGGCCCGGCCGCGCTCGGGCGAGGCTTGCGCGGGATCAAAAGCGGCGGCGCGCGTGTCGATCAGTTTTTGGATCTGGGCATCGGCGGCGGGAAGACCTTTGGTCAGTTCCGCGATCCGTGAGTCCAGGTTGGCCGGCTTGGCCACGCCGAGCCGCTCGCGGACGTTCTGGTCCTGGAGCAATCGCGCCGAAGCCTTTCCCTTCTGGATGGAATCCAAAAGCGCCTCCGCGCCCGTCGGGCCGGTGGCCAGCGCCTTGGCCAGCGTCAACTGCATCCGCTCGGGGGCGGTGGCCATGGCCGAAACCAGAACCGAGGACGATTCAGTCGAATTCGCGGTGCCCAGCGCGCCGGCCGCGGCATCACGAACCGCGTCGGGAGCATTGGGATCGCCCAGCACCGTGGCGAGCACTTTCGTATGTGACGCCGGGTCCATCGAGCCCAGCGCATCCGCGGCCGCCACGCGCGTTGGAACTTCTCCCGCATCGTCGGTCATCACCTGCTCGACAGCGCCCGCCAGATCGGTGAGCTTCAGGGACTGAACGATCTGAACCGCCGGCAGCAGGCGGACGCCCGCCGCGTTGATGGGAACTACCGGAGGATCAAACCTGCCCAAGGCGAGCCAGGCGTAAGCGGTGCCCTTGTCTCCGTCGGTGGCCTCGATGTAGCCCTCACGCCCGACAAAGGCGCTCAGGTCCCAGGTCACCTGCTGGGCCACGTCGTGCCGGGGCGGGGCTTGCTTGGCAAGCACCTCGTTGGTCTTGGCATCGCGCAGAACCACCAGGTTCTTAATCGGATGCTTCGCCGGCGGCGCACCGTTATGGCCGGCCAGGAAGAACGACAGCTTCGCGGGAATGACAAAGTTGGGGGAGCGCGCCACGCCGGTCAGCGTCTCGCCGTTCACGTTGCTGGAGAGGAACGCCGATTCCCGGTCGCCGTCGGCGGAAATCCGGGTTTGGATCCCCCACGGGCTGTGCGTGTCGGTGGATTTGGGCAGCGGATGAAACGTCCAGGCGTGCTGCCGGTCTCCCGCGGCTTCAGACAGCACCTTGGTGGCCAGTGATGCACCCCAGGCGCGGACGGCTTCGCCCGGCTTGGCGCCGCGTTGGCCAAGGCCATCGATCACCGATTTGAACGATGTGAGTTGCAGGTCCAATTCGCCCGGAAACTTCGACTGCATGAACCTGGCCAGATCGTCGGCCTGGTCTTCCGGCACCGATCGAACAATCGTGCGGAGATAAGTGGCCAGCGTGTTGCGCTTGAGGTTGGCCGTGCGAACGTACTGGAGCAGGAAACCGGCGGCCTCGGGCCCGGTGGTACCGACCGCCACCTCCGCCAGATCGCGCTTGTCCTGGTCGTCAAGCGTTTCCTTGGAGAGTTGCGGGCAAACGCCTTCGTGCTGCAACTGGTCGCGCAGCGCGATGCGCAGGCCGTAGGTCAGATCCGGATCGATGCTCTTCCGCTCGCGCACGTCGAGCAGCGGACGGACGTTTTCAACCTGCGGATGTCGGGCCAGCGCCTCGGCAGCCATGCGGCAGGTCATCGGATCGGCATCCTTCAAACCCGCCAGCGCCAGCTCGCGCTGACCGTCTTTCCATTCGGAGATTTCGCCGATCATCCGCATCGCATGCTGCCGCACCATTGGGTCGGGGTCGGTGGCCGCGGACTTCAAGGCCGACGGATCCAACGCGCCCAGCCGGAACAGCGCCCACAGCCCGTGAACCTTTTGTGCCGCGTTCTTCGGCTTCTCGATCGCTTCCTTCAGCGGAGCGACCGCAGGCTGGCCGATCACATCGGCCAGGCGGTTCATCGCCAGCATGCGGATGGTGAGATTGGGGCTGGCCAGGTCGTCAACGATCTGGGGCACGGATTCCTTGGTCAGATCGAATTTCGCCGGGCTGGGCGTTTCGCCGTGGCCTTTGTAGACAATCCGCCAGATCCGTCCCTTCTGTTTGTCGCGGCCGGGGTGATGCAGGTCGACCTCGTAGTGGCCGATGATCCGGTTGTAAAAATCGGACACGTACATCGCGCCGTCCGGCCCCAGCTTGATGCAGACGGGCCGGAACCACTGATCGTCGGTCGTGAGAAAATCGGGCGAATCGTCGCCGTGGAACCCCGACCCGCGCGGCGTCAACTGGGCCGCGTTGATCTTGTTGGTCACCACGTTCCCGACAAACATGCGATTGCGATACTCCGGCGGGAATTGATCGGCGACATAATCGCACAATCCCGCGATGGCAGTCGAACCATACATGTGGTCGCACATTTCCGGCTCGAAGCCCAGGCCATCGTCCGGCTTGCCGAAGCTGGGGTGATAGCTTTCGCGCATCATCAGCGCGATGGGCATCGTCTCGCAGTCGCTGGTGAACAGGTTGCCGTACGGATCGAAGCACATGCCAAACGGATTGACCTGCCCATGGGTGAATTGCTCGACATGCGAGCCGTCCGGCTTGAAGCGATAGGTGTTGCCCGACTGCATCGTGATCGACGAGCCATCGGATGCGGTGACCGTCGAGGTGTTGCGGAAGCCGTGGACGGCGTAGATCCAGCCGTCATACCCTTCGGTGAACGAGCCGGTCTGCCCGTGCGTGTCGTCGTGGCCGAACTTTCCCAACAGCGCCTGCCGCTGGTCGGCATGGCCCGAGCCGGTGGTGTCGGTCATCAACCAGATGTTGGGGATGCTGTAGACGATGACCGAGTGGTCGCCTCGTGGCAGGACGCCCACGGGGATGTTCAGGTTGTCGGCAAAGGTGGTGATCTTGCGCGCCTTGCCGTTGTCGTCGAAGTCTTCCAGCACCTTCAGCGTGTCGCGGGTCTTGGCGCCTTCGGGGGCGGGGAAGGGATATTCGACGGTGTCGGTCACCCACAGCCGGCCGCGATCATCAAAAGCAATATTGATCGGCTTATGAATGTCCGGCTCGGACGCGACAAGCTGCACCTCGAATCCCGGCGGCACGTGCAGTGCCTTTTGCTCGCCGGCCGGTTCCTGCGCCTCATTGTCGGCGATCAACCGGCCGCCCTGCGCAATGGACGCGCTAACGATGAGAGTCAATCCCGCCATCCATCCGTTTCGAAATCGAAATTGCATTCGCCTGGCTCCCAAATTTCCCCGCACCATTGTTTAGTGGCCGCTAATTGGAATGTTGACGCAACGTGTCGTGGCAGCTTGCTGGCAAAACGCCACAGCTTGTCCATGTCCGGTCGGTGCGTGGCTGTGAAAATACACAGAATTTATCCGCCGGTAAATGAATCCGTTCGAGTTGCCATTGACATTCATTTCCGATTCAAGCTATACCCTAACATTGTACGAACTAACAGGAAGGCTTGATGCAGCTGATTTCGTGTCATGAAGGGCGATTGCTGACGCTTGCCGAAGCCCAGTTCAGGGCGAGCGCTGGACGCGCGTTCCGCACCGGTTTGGAAGCGCTCGATTCCCTGGCGCCCGAAGGCTTGTTTTCTCGCGGCGCGGTGCATGAACTGCTTTCGCATCCTGCCCATGGCAAGCCTTTGTTTGTCGCGACACTTCTGGCGCGCTCCGCGATTGGGGTTACGCCGCTTGCGGCTTCGCGAACGATGAATCTCGAAACCGCCGGGCACTGGTGTCCCGTCGCGGCACGTTCTTTCGTTCGCGAAGCCGCAAGCGGCGTAACCAGAAGCGGCGCCGTCATCTGGTCCGACCCCCACCACGAACTCTATCCCCCCGCCCTGTCCCTCCACGGAATCCCTTTGGAGCAGGTCTATCTTCTTCATCCCAGCGAGGCAGACCAGACCTGGGCGGTGGCCGAATGTTTGCGCTGCAAGGGGGTCGGCGCGGTGGTCGCCGCGATCCCTCGGCTTACGCGGGTCGAGGCGCGGCGGCTCCAACTGGCCGCGGAGGCGGGCGGCACGACGGGGATTTTCCTCCGGCCCGCGGGGACCGGCGGCGCCGACATTTACTCCGCCGCCACCCGCTGGCTCGTCCGCCCCGCCCCCGGCCTGCGAACCGTTCAACGCTGGTCGATCCAACTTCTTCACGGTCACGGAGGACGCGTCGGACACACCGTCATCCTGGAGTATTGCCGTGAAAACCATCTTGTGCGCGCGACTGATCAACTGGCCGATCGACCGAGCCGCAAGGCGCAGCCGGCTGTCGCCTGAAGAAAGAGACGCGGGGACGCGGAGGGAAGAGGACACGGAGACACGGAGACGCGGAGACGCGGGGAGGAAGATAACGGCTGCCGGTGCGCGGAGTGTCTCACAACCCACTGCCCGGCGCGCGTCAGCCTCCGCTTCTTCCTTCTCCGCGTCTCCGTGTCTCCGCGTCCCCGCGTCCTCTTCCCTCCCCGCGTCCCCGCGTCTCCGCGTCCCCGCGTCTCCTCTCCTCCTCACCCGCACCATCGCTGACCGACAACTGGTGATGGCCCTGTCGGACGAGGCCGCGGCGGCGGGCATTCGTCGGGGGATGACCCTCACGCAGGCCCGCGCGCTCTGCGCCGAACTCACTCAGGCGGAATATGAACCCGATCGTGATCGGCTGGCGCTGGAAGCGCTCGGCCGGTGGATGATGCGGTTTAGCCCTGCCGTCGCGCTAAATAGCGAAGATGAAGATGCGTTTCCCGTGGCACGGGCGTCTCGCCCGTGCAGATCACCTCACACGGGCGGGACGCCCGTGCTACGGGACGCCCTCTTCCTCGACATCACCGGCTCCGAGCGCGTCTTTAATGGGTTTGAAAATCTGGTCCATCAAATATCCACCTCCTTTTCCCGCCTCGGCCTCCGCGCCCATATCGCGGCAGCGCCCACGCCGGGAGCGGCATGGGCGCTGGCCTGCTCGGGCAAGGACGGAACGATCATTGAGCAATACCAAATTGAATCCGCCCTCGAACCGCTGCCGATCGAAGCCCTGCGAATTGGTGACGACGCCGTCGCGGCTCTCCGACATTTGGGACTGCATACGATCGGCCAGGTCATGCACCTGCCCCGCGAGGTGCTCCCCGCCCGCTTCGGACCTTTGCTGCTGCGGCGGATCGACCAGGCGCGGGGATGGATTGCCGAACCGCTGGCGCCGCTCGAATACCGCACGCCGGTCGAGGCACGCTTGGATTGGGACGGGACCGTCGAATCGCTCGAAGCGGTCTGGTCGGCGTTCCAGAACCTGATTGGGCAGGTGATCGACCAACTGGTCCGCCGCGGCCAGGGCGCCCGCCGGGTCGAGTTTGAGCTGCTGCGACTTCATTCCCGGCCGATCACCAAAACGATTTTCCTCTCCCGCCCCTCGCGCGACCCGGTAAACCTGTTCAACCTGTTCCGCTGCGCCATCGAAGACCTGCAGCTTCCTCCGAAGGAGCGATCGCAATTGCGCGGAAAGTCCCCCCACGCCGGGGGCAAAGCTTTAGCGCCGCCCCGGATCTCCTCGCGCAACACGGAAGAATCCGGGGCGGCGCTAAAGCTCTGCCCCGGCGTGGGGGATTCCCAAATTGACGACGAAGGTTTTTCCGGTCTGCGCATCTCTGTTCCGCTGTGCGAGCGATTGACCGACGAACAAATCGCCCTGCTCGAGCACGAGCAGTACGCCGGGCAGATCCAGCTCGACCGGCTCATCGAGCGCCTGCGCGTGCGACTGGGAACTGAGGCGATTGCGCAGCCGGAATGTGTGGAAGCGTACGTGCCGGAGCTGGTTTGGGCTCGGGAGGAGGACGCGGAGACGCGGAGACGCGGGGACGCGGGGAAGAAGAAGCGGCAGGCGCTCTCCGCGTCACCGTGTCTCCGCGTCCCCGCGTCCTCTTCCATCCGTCCGCTTCATCTCCTGTCCCTTCCAACGGAGCTGCGCGTGATGGTGACGCCTTCGGAGGACGTCGAAGGGCATCCGGCGGCGTTCACTCATGAAGGAATCGTCCGTCCCGTGGTCGGCTGCGTCGGCCCCGAGCGGATCGCCGGGCGTTGGTGGGAAGGGCACGACAAAACGCGCGACTATTTCGACGTCTCTGACCCCGCCGGCCGGCGGTTCTGGATCTTCCGCGTGGCAGAAACCGGCCGGTGGTACTTGCATGGAACATTTGAATAGGAGTGATTCACCGCGAGGGCGAAGAGGACGCGGGGACGCGGAGACAGGGAGACGCGGGGAAAAGCTCGACCTGGACTATTTCTCCGCGTCCCCGTGTCTCCGTGTCCTCCTTCTGCGTCTCTGCGGTGAATCTGTTTTGTCTTGCCCGAAGCTCCCAATCCCAAGCTCCGTCCGATGCCGTCGCCGACGATTAGGTCGGTGGCGAATTCTCCATTGGGGTATGCGGAACTGGACGTGAAGACGAACTTTTCGTTTCTCCGCGGAGCGTCGCACGCGGACGAATTGGTCTACCGGGCGGCTGAGTTGGGATACCGGGCGATTGCGGTGACCGATTTCAACAGCCTCGCCGGCGCGGTGCGGATGCACCAGGCGGCCAGGGAAGTGAAGCTCAAGCTGCTGGTCGGGACGCGACTCGTTTTCTCCGATGCGCCGGAACTGCTCATCTGGGCGCCGGATCGTGCATCGTACGCGGCGCTCTGTCGGCTCCTGACTTTAGGGAAGCGCCGAACCGATAAGGGAGAGTGTGAACTACGCCTCGCGGATTTTTTGGCGGATAGCGCCGGATTGCTTGCTGCAGTCGTAATATATGGGACGCCTTTCGATCAACCCGCCAAACGGCAAGCGGCGAAGAATGCCGCGCGGGATTCTTCGCCGCTTGCCGCTTGGCGTGGCACCAGCGCCCCGTACTGCTTCACTGCCCTCCGCGACGCCCTCGGCCCCCGCCTTTCCCTCGCCATCAGCTGCGCCTACGGAACCGATGACTCCACCGCCTTGCGCGACGCCCTTGCCCTTTCCCGCACCTATGACATCCCCCTCCTTGCCACCAACGACGTCCATTACCACGAGCCTTCGCGCCGACGGCTCCAGGACGTGCTGACCTGCGTCCGCCACGGATGCACGATCCAGCAGGCAGGTTTCAAACTGTTTCCCAACGCCGAGCGATACCTCAAATCGCCCGCGCAGATGCACCGGCTGTTTTCCGATTACCCGCAGGCGATCCATCGGGGGCTGGAGATCGCCGAGCGATGTGATTTCTCGCTCGATTCGCTGCGGTATGAATACCCCGACGAGCTGGTCCCGCCCGGCAAAACGACGATTGAATATCTAACCGAGCTGACCTGGGCCGGGGCAGCGCAGCGCTATCCCGGCGGCATCCTCGACAAAGTTCGCAGCCAGATCGAACACGAGCTGCGGCTCATCGAGCAGCTTAAGTTCGAGGCGTATTTTCTGACCGTATACGATCTGGTCCGATTCGCCCGCTCGCGCGACATCCTCTGCCAGGGCCGCGGGTCGGCGGCCAACTCGGCGGTCTGCTACTGCATCGGTGTCACTTCCGTGGACCCCGCCCAGATCGATTTGCTCTTCGAGCGATTCATCAGCGCCGCCCGTAATGAGCCGCCGGACATCGACGTGGATTTCGAGCACGAGCGGCGCGAGGAAGTCATCCAATACGTCTACGAGAAGTACGGCCGCGACCGCGCCGGCATGACCGCCACCGTCATCACTTATCGCGGCCGCAGCGCCATCCGCGACGTCGGCAAAGCCATGGGCCTGAGCCTGGACATGGTCGACTCGATGGCCAACAAACTCGATTGGTGGGACCGCGGCGTGCTGGATGAAGATCGCATCCGCCAGTGCGGCCTCGATCCCGCCGACAAAACCATCCGCCGGGTGATCGCGCTGGCCAGTGAATTACTTGGGTTCCCAAGACACTTGAGCCAACACGTCGGCGGCCTGGTGATGACCCGCGGGCTGTTGTGCGAAATGGTGCCGATTGAAAATGCCAGCATGGAGGATCGAACGGTCATCGAATGGGACAAGGATGACATTGATGCGTTGGGTCTATTGAAAGTGGATGTCTTGGCATTGGGGATGCTGACGTGCATTTCAAAGGCATTCAAACTCATTAACGATGGCAAACCCCGGTGGGGCGGACATTCCTGTCTGCCCAATTCGCCGCAGGGACATTCCTGTCCCTTCCTTAGCTCTTCCCCAGGTTCGCTCGGGGGGACAGGAATGTCCCTGCGGCAGATGGACAGACAGGAATGTCTGCCCCACCAGATTGGTCTGCCCCACCCCTTGGAACTCCACACCGTTCCGGCCGAAGACCCCGCCGTTTACCAGATGATGTGGGATGCGGACACGGTCGGCGTCTTCCAAATTGAGAGCCGGGCGCAGATGGCGATGCTGCCGCGGCTCAAGCCCAAATGCTTTTATGACCTGGTGATCGAAGTCGCGATCGTCCGGCCCGGGCCGATTCAGGGGAACATGGTGCATCCCTATCTGAAACGGCGCAACGGGCAGGAGCCGGTCATGTTCCCCAGCAAGGCGCTGGAGCAAGTGCTGAAAAAGACGCTCGGCGTCCCGCTGTTTCAGGAACAGGCGATGAAGATCTCGATGGTCGCCGCGGGGTTCAGCGCCGATGAGGCCGACAAGCTCCGCCGGGCCATGGCCGCGTGGCGACGCTCGGGCGTGCTCGAGGGATTTCATCAAAAGATCGTCGAGGGCATGGTCGGCAACGGGTACGAGCGCGAATTTGCCGAGCAGTGCTTTCTCCAGATCAAGGGCTTTGGCGAATACGGTTTCCCCGAAAGCCACGCGGCGTCGTTCGCGCTGCTGGTCTACGTCTCGGCGTGGCTCAAGCGCCACCACCCCGCCGCCTTCGCGGCGGCGCTGATCAACAGCCAGCCGATGGGATTCTATCAACCGGCCCAGATCGTCCGCGATGCGCGAGATCATGGGGTGGAAGTGCGCCCGGCCGATGTGAACGAGAGCAACTGGGATTGCACGTTGGATGTAGGGGCACACGGCGTGTGCCCTCCGAATGTAGGGGCGTACGGCCGGACGCCCAGGGCACACGGCCGTGACTTCGGCGAGCTCCCTTCGGGTCTGAGCCTCAGGGTCGAAGACAGCCGAGCCGTGCCCCTACAGCCAGAAAGGCAAGCCGATCATCAATCAGCTTGGGGCCTCGACGGCCCCGGCCTGCGCCTGGGATTCCGCCAACTCCGCGGCTTGCGAGAGGCCGATGCGGATCGGATCGTTGAAGTCCGAAAGCACTCGGGCCGGTTCACCTCCGTCCCCGATTTCCACCGCCGCACGGGATTGTCCGTGGCGGCGCTGCGTACCCTGGCCGAGGCAGATGCGTTCACGTCACTGGGACTTTCACGCCGACGGGCGTTATGGGAGGTGTTGAGATTGAAGGATGAGGAGAATCCGTTGTTTGACGTAGGGGCGTACGGCCGTACGCCAAGGGCACACAGCCGTGTGCCCCTACAGACCGAACCCCCCGTCGTTCTCCCCACCATGCCGCTTGGCCAGGAGGTCATGATCGACTACTCCACCACCGGCCTGTCGCTCAAACAGCATCCGGTGGCCCTGGTGCGGGAGGAATTGAAGAAGCGAAAAATCATCGCCTCTGACCAGCTCGCCCAAACCCCGCACGGCCGCTGGGTGAAGGTGGCGGGATTGGTCCTGATCCGCCAGCGGCCGGGCACGGCTTCGGGGATCGTCTTCGAGACACTGGAAGACGAGACGGGAATTGTGAATCTGATTATCAAACCTGAGATCTACGACCGCTACCGCCCCGCCGCCCGGCACGCGGGGCTGCTGCAGGCCGACGGATACGTCCAGCGCAGCGGCCAGGTCATCCACGTCATGGCCAAGCGATTGTTCGATCTAAGCGACTTACTCTCGGGGTACGAGTTGAGGTCACGTGATTTTCATTAGAGCACAAATCGAGTTTGCATAGCGGTCGGACCGAAGGTCCACCTGTTCCGTGATAGCACGGAACAGGTAGACCTTCGGTCCGACCGCTACGCCAATTCGAGAGCACTTGCTGCTCACCAAGGACCGCACCTGCGATTTCCGTCCGCGCAGAGTTCGCGAAGATCGCAATTATCACGCCGCGGCGCGCGCGTCGGCATTTTCGGAGTAGACGCGAAGGACGTCTTCGATTCGACGCCAGAGCGCATCGAACACCGCCGGATCAAAATGCCGGCCGCGCTCCTGCGCCATGATCTCCAGGCATCGGTCGGGCGGGAGAGCGGCTTTGTACGGTCGGGCGCTGCCTAGCGCGTCAAACACATCAGCCACCGCGACGATCCGTCCCTCGATCGGAATTTGCTCGCCAGCCAGGCGAAACGGATAGCCGCTGCCGTCCCATTTCTCGTGATGGGTCAGGGCGATGGTCTTGGCCATGTCCAGCAGCGGCTGCGGCGCGGTGACGGTGGAAGACTTGCAACCGGTGACCGTCTGCCACACTTCATCCGCCCCCGGCTCGACGATGCGGCTGCCGATTTCGCAGTGCCGCTTGATGACCTCGCGCTCGGCTGGTTCCAGCGGGCCAGGCTTCAGAAGAATCGAATCGGGAACGCCGATCTTTCCGACATCGTGCAGCAGGGCCGCCAGTCCCATCATCGCCGCGCGGGCCGGATCGAAGCCAAGCTCGCGGGCAAGGATCGTCGTATAGCGGCCCACCCGCAACACGTGGCGGCCGGTCGTGTCGTCGCGGTATTCCCCCGCTTGCGCGAGACAATGGATGACCTGTAATCGGGATTCTTCCAGCTCGCAGGTCCGCAGCCGGACCTGGCTTTCCAACTGCTCAGAATAATTGGCCAGATGGTCCTGATGTGCCTTAACTAGCAAGGCATTTCGCAATCGTGGAATCAGCTCACTCACGTCCACTGGCTTAGCCAGAAAATCTGTCGCTCCGGCCTCCAACGCCCGCAGCCGCGTGGCCTGGTCCGTTGCGGCAGTCAGGATCAGCACGGGAACGTGCTGCAAATGCTCGGACCCGCGGATCGTCCGCAGAATCTCAATTCCATCCACCGCCGGCATCATTACATCCAGCAGGACAACGTCTGGACGTTCCGAGGTGATCAGTTCGATCGCAGACGTCGCGTCGGAAGTCGTCACGAAGTTCTGATATCCGACGCCCTGAAGGTGCTTGCGGACGATTTTAATGTTGATCGGCTCATCATCCACGATGGCGATCTTCGCGGATCGATGCGCGTTGAGCATGCCGGCATGTGAATCAATCAACACCATGCAACCGTCCCGTGTGAAGAAAAAGTCCCGACGCACCTTAAGCGGCAACCCCGATCGTTATCGGCCCGGCATCAGGCCAAGTTGAACGCGGTACTGCCGGCGGAACGATCCGGCTGGTGAGGTCCTGAAGCTCCGAAATAGCCGTCGCGATTTCGTCCAATCGTTTCTCGCGGGCGGCCTGCTCGAGCCGCCGGGCAGGCTCCGTGAGTGCGCCAAACCCCGCGGTGCCACCCGATCCTCTGACCCAATGGGCCAAAGACGCAAGCTCGTCAAGATCGCCCCGAGACCACGCGTCCGCAATCGCCCCAACCTGGGACCGAAGCCGCTCGATGAACTCATCCACGATCTGGCGAAACTCCGGATCTTCCGTTGGAAGCGTCGAGCCCAGCCTCGGCAACATCTCTCCGTGACTTGAAGTTGGCAAGATGCCCGCCGCTTCGGCGACGGTCCGCAGCAGCACATCCATGTCGATCGGCTTGGCGAGAAATCCGCTGCACCCGGCGGCGCGACATTTCTCCTCGTCGCCGGACATCGCGTGTGCGGTAAGAGCGATGATCGGGATCGTCAAGCCCCGCTCGCGCAGCACCGAAGCCGTGGTGTAGCCGTCCATCACCGGCATTTGCATGTCCATCAGGATCAGCGCGTAATCCGACCGCATCGCCATTTCAACCGCGGCCCGGCCATCTTCAGCACTTTCCAGAATGGCGCCGGCCCGGCCGAGCATCAGCGAGATGAGCCTGCGGTTGGACGCGCCGTCCTCGGCCAGCAAAATTCGCACGCCATCGAGACGAACCGTCGACTGAGCCACCACCGATCCGGCCGCGCGGATTTGGCGTGCGGACGCGGCGTCCTCGATGGCCACGCCAAGCAGCGAGCCGGCATCCACCGTCAGCGTGAACGTGCTCCCGCGCCCAAATTCGCTGACGACCGCGATTCCGCCGCCCAGCGCCCCGGCGATCTGCTTGCTGATCGATAATCCAAGGCCAGTGCCACCGAACCGCCGGGTAATTGACATATCGCCCTGCGCGAACGGTTCGAAGATGCGCGGCAGCATCTGTGGCTTCATGCCTATCCCCGAGTCCACCACGTCGATTGCGAGCGTGGGACGCAAGCCATTCGGGAGCAGGCGGGCGACGACGCGCACCTCGCCCGATTCGGTAAACTTAATTGCATTCCCAATGAGATTAGTCAGCGCTTGGCGAAGGCGTGTGGGGTCGGTCTCGATGGTCTCGGGGACGCCGCCCTCCCAACGGGCATCAAGGGCGATGCCCTTTTGCTCCGCCCGCACCGACATCACCGACGCCACTTCAGCAATCAGCTTTGCAGGCGAGCACCGGCACGTTTCCACCCCGATCTTCCCTGCCTCGATCTTCGAAAGATCGAGAATGTCGTTGATCAGCTCGAGCAAATGTTGCCCACTGGAATGGATCGTCTCGATGTATTCCAGCCGCTCGGCTTCGTCCTGCTCGTATCCGCGCCGCAGGATGTCGGCAAAGCCCAGGATCGCATTCATCGGTGTGCGGATCTCGTGACTCATGCGCGCCAGAAAGTCGCTCTTGGCCCGGTTGGCGGCGTCCGCCTCGTCTTTTGATTTTCGCAGCGCCGCCTCGTTTTGCTCCAGTTGCGTTACATCATCGAGGCTTATCAACGCGCCACGGCATTCTTCCTTCTCGCCAAGCACCGGCGAGCAGTTGACGGAGAACGTGCGGACGACGGATTGGGCGTCCCGCATGCGCATGATCACGCCGCGAGGGCCTGCCCCGCCACTGATCGCATCCGTCCACGGCGTCGCCGGTGCCAGGCTCTGTTCCCATGGCAACTGCGCGACGTGCAGGCCCATGAGCTGCTCGGGCGATCTGCCGACGATCGCGGCAAAAGCCTGGTTGGCCAGGACGATCCGCTGGGAACTGTCCAGAACCACCAGTCCCTCGGCCAGCGTATCGAGTGCGGTGCGCACGCGTGGCGGAATTGCCTTGGACGGATCGAGGTGCTGGAGCATCTTCCGCAAATAGACCATGTACAACAGCAGGCACAGGCCGGCGACAAACCCGATCAGCCGAAGCTGGGGTTGCACGACCCATCCCATCAGCCCCGCCGGGCCAAGTGGGCGATACCGTATCTCCAGCGAGCCCCAACGCCGCTCCCCGGACCAGATCGGGACAACAATGGCGGAATCCGCATTCGCGCCGGAGCTGGCGGAATTCCGATCCGCGGCATCTTCGCCGAATCGCGCGACGATCGTTCCGTTTGCACAACGCAGGTCCGCGGATCGCACATCCTCATCCCTTCTCAGCATCGCTTCGAAGCTCCCCCGGAGCGCGTCGACCTGATGTCGCTCGAGACAAGCCGAGCACTGGACCGCAACCGCTTCGCACAGTTTCGACCGTCCCGCCAACACCGCGCGCCGCTCGTTCGGAACGACGCCGAGTGCGACGGCCAAAAGCAGCACCGCGATGAGCAAGAGGATCTGGCCGAACACGATGCGCACCCGCGCGGGGACGCGATCGGTCACCGACTTTAGCTCGTTCATGATCGACATAGCTGAGTCCCTCGGCCAAACAACCGCCGTCGCCTCATTTTCCTCTGGCATCCCGAATTAACGTCTCCAAACCATCGTCCTTATCGCGCCTCAGCATGGCAGCGGTCTTACCCAGGTGGTCCAGAATTGGCAGCGGATCGACCAGCTTCCATGCCGGAATTGATGACAGCAGACTGCTTAGCAGCGATCCGCCACGGACAACCCATAATAAATAGGCGAGCGACGCTCCCGCCGACAGAATCGACGCGCTCCCGGCCCAGAATCGCAGCTTCAGATCGGAACTGATCCGTCGCCGGATTGCATCCAGTTCCCGGAGCATCGAACGAATTGGGACGAACGGCAGCGGGAGAGCGCGCAAGTCGTTACTCACGACGCGCGAGACATTCCGGGCATGTCGCTGTTCCAACGGCAGGAATGATCGCGCCGGCCGGGTGGGCGCCGTCGCGTTTTGCTCCGCAACCTGAAACGGCGTCTGCATGCTGTCCATCCCGAGCGGCCGGGCCGAGAAAAAGGTTTGGCCACCGGAGGCATCCGCGGATATCCCGAGACACAAAGGCGCTTGCGGTTCTGACTGATGAGTGGAACTCGGATGAATAGAAGGCTGGCCGCGCTGAGTGCTCGCGCCGTCGCGGGCCGCCGCGCCGTAAATATCTCCAATCGATTCGTCGTCTGGCACTACGGACAGCGAACTAGAGAATGCGGCAACCTGCGCCGATGTCTGAGCGGAGTCGGACGGTGCCAAGTCGTAGCTCCTCGAGACGTTGGCCGCGGCTGCAAGCTCGGTTACCGGGATGGGAACCGACACCAGGACCGGTGCAACAGGAGTCGGAGCTTTCAGCGATTGAGTTGGGCCGCTCGATGGCCGCGGATTGGGCGGAGGCGGATTCAAGTCGCCAACCGTTGGCGGCGCTGCAATGACGCCGGTGACAACGATCGGAATCAAGGCGTTGACGATCTGAGCGCCACCGACGCCGCTGTTGCCCAGGTCGTCGGCCGCTACTTCGAGGCTTGCCGCGGGGGAGACATTGCTCGTCGGCGTAAAGGTGAGCCCGTTGAGCGCCGCATCAATGGAGTCGAGGGTGCCCTCGAAAGTCATCATCGCATCGTCCAAACCGGCGCCGGCGGTGAAGCTGAGCCCCGCCTCTTCTGCCAGGCGAAGCGTGCCGTCGTTTGCCACGAGGGAGACTTGTTCCACCGCTCCATTGGCGTCGACGTCGCTGACAATAATCGCGTTTCCGCCGGCCGATGAGAAGATCAACAGCGATCCCGCGGTGGTTGTCTGGATCGGCGGCGTCTGGACGCTCGGCGGATCATTGGCCGCGGAAATGGTGATGCTTCGCGACGCCGTGCCGCTCGCAAATTGAGCGTCAGTCACTGTCACCTGCGCGATTCTCGGAGCGGTGCTCGGATCGTAGCTCGCGTCGGTGTAGGTGATGGATCGCAGAACCGCTTGGTAGGCATCCGCGGTCGCCTCGCCATTTAGATACATCACTCCTGAGGACGAATCCCACCAGAAGGAAATGCCGTTTTGCGGAGCCACCGAGAGGACGTCCTCGCCTTGCACATATCCGAGCAGTCGGACCGAGGCGCTGGTGAGGGACGTCGCACCAGATGAGAGGGTGAGGCCGCCGTCGATGGGGGCGGCACCCTGTTTCTCTGCATATTGCAATGGCGCGGCATCAAGGACGATGGCGGGAGAAACCGACGCAGAAAGCGTAGAGAGCGCCGACGCCGACGCGCTCATCAGTATTCGCGCCTCCAGCGGTTCAACCGAAGGTAATCCACGGTCGATCGACCCGAACGTGCGCGCGGAAGCAACTCGACCGAGTTGGCCGCACAATGCTGACCGGGGTTTGTCTTCGATCGATTCTCTTTCCATGTCCGGCCTGCTCCGCACGGCCCCACCAAAGCGCACGGTCGCTATATTCCGAACAATCGACACGGCCGGCGTCACAATGAAGCTGCGCCGTCCCGATCGCTGCCCTGTTTGCTCGCGTCCGATAAAAACAAGCCTGCGCGATGGGAAAAGGCTTCCTGCTGCGGCCATGCGAGAGAGCCTGCAAAATCGCTGTCGCGCGCCGCGTCACACTGGAGCATTTTTTCCGTAAATGTGGTCCAATGGGTGTCGAGCGGGTAGATCGCGGCGGCGGGATCTGGTCGGCTGTTCCATCCCTCTCCGTCCTTGGCAGGTAGCCGCAGCCCTGTTGTTGTTTAGACGAGGCAAACCCCAATGAATCGGCACCACATCCGTTGTTGGCTTGGATCGTTTGTGTTCGGCGCAGCCTTGGCATCGGCTGGCCCCGTTCATGCCGCCACTCCTCAGCAGGTGGAGAAGGCAATCGAGAAGGCGCAGCAGTTTCTCATTACCCACCGTTCCGCCGACGGCACTTGGGAGCAGACGCCGCGTCCGCAATTGTCCACTCCAGCCGACTTAAAGTTTCAGGATTACAAGGGCCGCCAATGGGGCGGTCTCACCGCGCTCTCCACTTATGCGCTGCTGGCCAGTGGCATGGACCGTCATGCGAACGAGATGGCAACGCCGATCAGGTTTCTGCTTAACGCCAACTTTCAGGGAACCTACGCACTGGGCCTCAGCTCTCAACTGGTGCTCTTCCTTCCCGAGAAGGAAACGCGCGAGTTTGCCAAGAGAAACCTCGTGCTGCTCTATGCGGGCATGTACGCCCCACCGGCAAACATCGTCCATTCACCGCAGTCGTGGACCGACCAGATGGGCTTCTATACTTATTACACTGGCCTGCCCCAGGGCACCGATGAGCCGGAAGCGGCCAAGTGGTTCGGTCCCCGCAACATCGGAGCCGCCCAACCCGCCGGCTGGTGGGACCGCAGCAACAGCCAGTACGCGGTTCTGGGCATGTGGGCGCTGGCCGACAGCGGCGTTGAAATTCGCAGCCTCTATTGGCAGATCGAAGACATCGCGTGGAAGCGCGGGCAAATGAAGGACGGTGGGTGGAACTACAATCTGCCGGCGGTCAACTCCTATCCCGCGATGACCGCCGCCGGCGTGGCAACCCTCTTCATCACTCAAGACTTCCTGATGGACGATAATTGGAGCAACTGCCACGGGGGCGTAAAAAATGAATTCATCGACCGCGGCCTCCATTGGATGGATCAGCACATCGACGAGGTCTTCGGGAATTTTTACGCGATGTACGGCGTCGAGCGGATCGGCACCGCCAGTGGACGCAGGTATTTCGGGACCAAGGATTGGTATCAAATCGGCGCGGATTTCCTGGTGACTCACCAGAATCCTGATGGCTCCTGGGCCGATAACACGCTGGGCCCCATTCCCGATACGAGCTTCGGGCTGCTGTTCCTCGCTCGCGGCCGCGCGCCGGTCATGATCAACAAGCTGCAGTACGATTTGCCCGGCGAGAAGAACCTGGCCGAGCCCTGGAACGAGCGGCCACGCGACGCGGCCAATCTCGCCAAGTGGGCGGGCAAACAGGACGAAGCCTACTACAACTGGCAGGTGGTGAACCTCCGCGTCACGCCCGAGGAACTGCACGATGCGCCGATCCTCTACATCAGCGGAAGCCAGGCGCTCCACTTTGCTCCGGAGGACGAAGCCAAGCTGCGCACGTATGTTCAGGAGGGCGGGCTAATGCTGGGCAACGCCGACTGTGGCAGGGATGCCTTCTCCAAGAGCTTCCAGGAACTCGGCAAGAAGCTCTTCCCCGACTACGCGTGGCGGCAGGCCGCGCCCACCGATTTTATTTTCAGCGAGCAGTTCAAGGACCTTCGGGTGAAACCCAAGGTGATGGAACTGAGCAATGGCATCCGCAAACTGATGGTTCTGATTCCCGAAGCCGACGCCTCCAAGGCCTGGCAGGTCCATTCAGTTCAAAACGCCGGCCTGTTCGGTCTCGGCACCAACATCTTCCTCTACGCCACCGATAAGAAAAATCTCTTCACCAAGGGGGACAACTACTGGGCCGTTCCTAATCCGGCCATCCCACCGACGGGCTCGCTGAAGGTAGCCCGGCTGAATGTCGGCTCGAATGCGGACCCCGAGCCTGCTGGCTGGGTGCGGATGAACGCCATCATGCACAACCGCTTCAGGACCGATCTGCAGGTCGATCTCGTCAAGCCGGACGCGCTGGCGGCCGGATATCAGGTTGCCGACTTGACGGGAATTGGGAAATTCACTTTCGCGCCCGCGGAGAGAGCCGCCATCAAGCAGTTCGTCACCGCCGGCGGGACGTTGATTGTGGATGCGGCAGGGGGCGACGTCGTCTTTGCCGACGCGGCGGAGAATGAACTGGACACGATCTTCGGCGGCAAGACCGAGGCGCTGGACGAGACCCATGTCGTCTACAACGTGCCGGGCGACAAGATCGAAAAAGTCGGCTGGCGAAGGTACGTGGGCGACCGAATCCCCGACAAACGCCGAGCCCAGCTTCGCGGCATGACCGTCGGTGGGCGAACCGCCGTCTTCTTCAGCCGCGAAGATCTCAGTGAAGGAATCGTCGGCGAGCCGGTCGATGGCGTCCTGGGCTACGATCCCGCGACCGCAACAGATCTAATGGCCGCCATGCTCATCTATGCCCGCTACGGCGGCACGCCCCCCGCAACCGCCCCTGCTCCGCCCGTCGCGCCCGCAAAGTAGGGGCACACGGCGTGTGCCCGATGCATACCCCATAGGGGCACACGGCGTGTGCCCGATGCGTATGGGCAAGAGCTTACCGTACCGCTTCAACGATGTATCGCGGCGAATCCCCGAGCGCAATTGTCAGCCCCTTCTCATCACATTTCAGATCGCTTGCCTGGCCTTCGCCAGACCCTATCGACCGCCACGTTCCGCGCAGCCCCGGGATCGTTGCATCATGCGTCGCCCCTGTCGTCCACACGGCGAGCCGTTGTCCGGCCGCATCACGGAACGCCAGCACCCAATCGGTTTCCTCCCCCACCGCCACGCGTTTCTCAAACGTGCATCCCTTCAGCGCGTCGGCCATCTGCTTCATCGCCCGGTAAGCCGGCTTCGCGTCGTAGATCGGATCGCGTCCCTGATGAAAGTCATACTTGACGGTGCCAAAGTGATGCTCCGGCTCGGCCGGGTTCGTGCCGTCGTCGTGCCAGTCGTACCAGATCGAAATCGGCACGCCGCTGGCCATGTTGGTCAGCAATTCACGCGGCAAATACTTTCCCTGTCGATCGTCGTCGAATTTCTTCCACCCCGACGAATATCCCCACTCGCCCGACACGATCGGGATTTGCCTGCCGGCCGGGGCGTACCGTTTAATGAGCGTCCGCAGCTTCGCGTAGTCCGCGACGACCGACTCCGGGTCCTTCTGCCGGTACGGATGGACCGAGACGGCGCACCAATAGTCAAGGCAACCGGCCTTGAAGCAAGCTTCGAGAAATTTGAAATCCATCGTCGAACACGCCGGCCCGATGTATGGCTCATCCGGCGTTGCCTCGCGAAGGGCCTTGCCGACCGCTAGTGCGAGCTTGGCGTAATCGTCCACGTTGGGTTTGGGCTGCCAGAAGAAGATGTTCGGCTCGTTGTACATTTCCCAGACCACGCCGCGTCCCCGAAAGTGAGTCGCCGCGGCGGCGGCCCACTTTGCAAACGCGTCTCGTCCTTCGCCCGTGTGGGGGGAAACATTGCCGTCGTAGTGTCGGTTCGAGTAATCGAGGATGAAGATCGGCCGAATCTGCTTTGCGTCCAGCGCGTGCATCAGCCGGTCGTAGGCAGAAAAGTCGTAGTCGCCCTTTTGCTTCTCGGTGCCGTCCCAGGAGAAGTCCATGCGGACCCATTTGAATCCCGCCGCCGCCAGCATCTCCATCTCGCCGGGTTTTGGATCAGTGAAATGAATGTTGACGCCCGATCCGTCCGGAAACGGACCGATGCGAATCGGAATCTGTGCCGACACATCGGCCGCGATGGCAAATGAGGCGCAGAAAATGATCAGAATTCCCGCGGCAGATGCTCGATACATTTGCGCCTCCCTCTGGTGAGCTTGAACGGACAACTTCTCCCGAATGTCATTCAGCGACGTCTTCGGCCGGCGCCCTGGACGACTCGGCGCGACGAACCGCCTTCTTCCGCGGCTTCGGCGCCGGCAATTCCATCAGCAGATCGACCTGGCAGATTCGAAACCCCGAGGATTTCAGCAGCGTTCGCACCCGCTCATTGGCCGCCGCCGTCGCGGCGCGAAGCTGAGTGACGCCGGCGGCGGCGTAGCGATCGGCGGCGTCCTTCAGCAGCTCCCTGCCCGCGTCGCTGGCGGGATCTTCGACCCATAGATCGTGGATCACCGCGTAATCGCCGGTGCGATAGATCGGCCGGTCGCGATGCACGGTTGCCACAAGATATCCCACGGGACGGCCGTCCATCTCGGCGATCACAATCGTCGTGCGCGGGTCTTCGGCAAGGCGGCCGAACCAGCGGCGGTATTCCTTGGCGACTTCCGCCGCCAATCCGTATCGTGCCGCATCCCAGGCTTCGTGCTGCGTCAGACAGGCTAAAATGAGCGGCGCGACGGCATCCGAATCGGCGGTCGTGGCTTCGCGGACGATCATGGGCGGGGAGTATACCGACACCTTCGCTTGCCGACGAGAATGACCGCCGCTCAAATGCGTTTGGGAGGGCGAGGCTGCCCTGCGGACGAGAGTGAGCAGACGATGTGGTGTGACGCGATTGTTCGCAACGCGGCAGACGACGATTTCGCCTCCCGCATCGTCGATTACGTTGATATTCCCTGGGACCAGCGGCGATCAACCCTTAAGGCGCGATCTCGCGGCGGCGAGGAAATCCGCGTGCTGTTGCCTCGGGGCCAAATCCTCCGGCACGGCGATGTCCTCTTCGAAGATGAAACGCGCGCGGTCGTCGTGAACGTGCTGCCGTGCGAGCTCCTCGTCGTGCGGTCGGACAATTCCCGTCTCATGATCGAGTTGGCGCTGGAACTGGGGAACCTGCACTGGCCGACGCAAGTCACCGAAACCGAGATCATCTTCCCCGAAGAGCCCGAGGCGGTGGCCGCAGCGAAACGTCTCGGCTTGGAAGCATTTCGAGAAATGCGCAGGTTTGAGCCATTGCCGGTGCTCGCCATGCGGGTGAGGAGCGCGGAGTCGCTTCGAATCTTCCGATCCAATGACGGCGCAGCGCGTCAATGAACCTTGTTCATCTTGCCGGCGATAAAAGTCGCCAGCCGACGTGGAACAAAACGCGAGAATCGAACAAGCATCGCATTGGACAATCCCGGCACGACGATCCGCCGGCCGCGCATCAGCCCGCGATAGCCGGCTTGCGCCACTGTCCGAGCGTCCATCGCGGCGTTGCCTTTGAACAGTCTTGACCCGTGGATTCCCGCCCGGCTCTGAAACTCCGTCTTCACTGGCCCGGGACACAGCGCGGTGACGGTGACGCCCCGGCTGGCGCACTCATTGGCGATCGCCTCGGAAAAGTGCAGGACGTACGCCTTTGAAGCATAGTAAGTGGACATCCACGGCCCGGCCTGAAACGCGGCCATCGAGGCGACGTTCAGTATCCGCCCGGCGCCTCGATCGAGCATCGGCGGCAGGAACAACTTGGTCAGCGCGGTGAGCGCGACGATGTTCACCTGAAGCAGCCGAATGTCGGCGTCGAGTTCGACATCGGTGAATCGGCCGTAGTTGCCGAATCCGGCGTTATTCACCAGCACGTCCACCACGACGCCATCAAGTTTTAGCCGTTCGAAGATTTCACGGGCCGCATCGGGATTCGAGAGATCCTTCTGCAAGACACGCGCGTTGATGGTGCCCAACGACCGGCATTCGGCCGCGACTTGCTCGAGCTGCTGAAGGTTGCGCGCGACCAGCACAAGATCGTGGCCGTTCTCGGCAAAGATCCGCGCCAGTTCCCGGCCGATCCCGACTGAGGCTCCGGTGATAAGTGCGGTCATGCGACGACTTTCTCAGGCCGCGCCGTCGCGGTGCCAGTCCTTGAACCGATTCAGCATGTCATGCGAAACCGACGGCGTCGCATCGTGGAGGACATCGTCGATGACGGCGGCGGAGATCTGGCCCTCCTGACCGGAGGCCACGCTCTGCAGGAACGGGATGACCGCGGCACGGTCGCACACGTACTTGATGTCCGCGCCGCTGTAGCCTTCCAATTGAGTAGCGAGCCGGTCCAGATTCACGTCGGCGGCGACCGGCCGTTTGGCGAGATATTGGTCGAGCATTTGTCGCCGGGCGGCCAGGTCGGGGAGCGGGATGTAGACCTTCTCGTCAAACCGGCCCGGCCGGAGCATCGCCGGATCGAGCTGCCAGGGAACATTGGTTGCGCCCATCAACAGGATGGGCCGGCCGGCTTTCTTATCGAATCCTTCGACGCCCTGAAGAATCTGCGGCACGACCCGCTGCATGACACTCGATCCCTCATCACGGCGCGCGGGCACCAGCGCTTCGATCTCGTCGATGAAGATGATGCTGCGCGGCTCGGCCGCGGCGGCATCGAACAGTTTTTTGATGTTCTGCTCGGCCTCCCCCACCCATTTGCTCAGCACATCGGCTGGTGAAATGCGGAAGAACGTCGCGTCAATCTCACCGGCGGTGGCCTTGGCCAGCATCGTCTTTCCGGTCCCCGGCGGCCCGTACAGCAGGATGCCGCCGCCGGCGCGGATGCCGAATTTTTCGGCCAGGTCCGGGTGCTCGAACGGGTAGATCATCTTCAGGCGGATGTCCTGCTTCACGTCTTCGAGCCCCGCGACATCGGCAAATCGAAGCGAGGGTTTTTCTTTGACGATCCACTGCGCCGCCGTCTTCTCGCCCTCTGCTTCGGAAGCCGGGGCGTTGGAGTTGTTTTGCGGCGAACGTCGCGCCGAGCCCGCCGTCGCCTTACGTCCCTCCTTGGCCGCTGTATCGCAATCGCGCGCAAGTTCCAACAACCGCTGCGCCATGGCTACGCGTCCGTCGCGCAATTCTTCGCCCTGCGCCTCCTTTCCGAGGATCGCCATCGCCCGGGCGGCTTCCAGCAGATAGACACGCGCCGAATCCCACTGGCCGGCGCGGCGCGCGTCGAGGCCTTTTTGCCGGTATCGCTCGAAGGTGTCCCAGGAAACGCTCATGTGCGGGGGATTATAGCGTGCGGCGCTTTAAGCACGCATAATGCCGATGAGCCGACGTATCCCGATCCACAGCAGCCACACCGCGCCGCCAAAGCATCCGAAGGCGAGAAGATATAGCACCGCGACCAGCAATGGGATTCCGTAGCTATTGGAGCCTCCGACGTCCTGGCTGCACATGAGGACACCAATCAGAAAGCAGCCACCCAGAATGATTAAACCCAGCCCGAGGAACGATATGACAGCGGCGGCCGTCGTCGGTGAGCCTGGTCGAGATGTCGGCGTGGCGTACGGGAGCGCCGCGGGCACGTCGTAGGCGGACTCATTTGTTGAGTTCACGGTCATGCGATTCCCGTCACCATTCGGGTCACGCCAACTCCAACGGAAACGGCGTCAGGTTCTCAACGCCGTCTGCAGTGACCAAATACTGATTCTCGATCCGCATTCCTCCGCCCAGTTCTGCGCCATATAGGCCCGGCTCGCAAGTAAACACTTCGCCTTCAATCAGCACATCATCCCACTTCGGATTGAGATGCGGAAACTCGTGTGGCTGAAGCCCGACGCCATGGCCAAGGTGGTGCGGAAACGGCTTGTCGATTTGCTGCTGATAGTATTCGTCCACCGCGAGATAGATGTCGCGGCATCTTGCGCCGGGCTTGGCCAGCTTCTGAACGATCGGATGCACCCCGGTGACCACCCGCCACGCTTCGAGCTGTGCGTCGGTGGGTTTTCGATCGACGCTGATGGCGCGGGCGGTGTCGGAGAAATAGCCGCGATACGCCGGGCCAAGATCGAGGATATAGAGCTCCCCCGCCGCGGCGGCCCTGCCCTTTCGCGGCGCGCCGCCGATGATTCCGCAGGCGTAGTCATTGCCCAGATAATCCGACAGCGGCTCGCCCGCGACCTCGGTCGCGACGTCGGCCAGCTCGCGGAAGACGCGCATCTCGTCGATGCCGGGCTCGATAATTTGTCGCGCCCGGGCGTACATCGCGCGGCAGCAGTCGATGCCGACGCGCATGAGCCGCAACTCATCAGGGTCTTTGGCGCGGCGAAGCTGCCAGACGTCGGCATCGATCGGGACGCAGCTTTTACCGAAGGTCGTGGCCAGGATGGCCGTCACGGGCGAGGCGTCGATGCCGATTCGTGTCGCGTTCTTCCCGGTCAGAAGCTTCAACACTTCGGCTGCAACGAGGGCCGGCTGCTCCTGCCGTTGCGTGCCGGCCCAAGTGGCGTCGTACGCGAGCAATGAATCGGCCGCGGCTTTTGGGTCGGGTGAATTGGCGCTGATTAGGGCAGACCGGCCGTCGGCGAAGATGACCGCAGCGGCGTGGTTTTGCCAGAAAGGAAGGTGTGCGGTGAAGTAGTGAACGTGCTTGGAAATCCCGAGCACCGCCGCGTCGAGCTTACGGTCCTCCAACACCTTCAGTAGCCGCTTCTGGCGCATATGCGCGTTCACCGGATCAAGCATGGCGGCGATGGTACTCGGCCTCAATCGTCGGGGCACGCTTCGCGGTCATCGCGTCATCCGTCCACGGGCGGGACGCCCGTGCCACGAATGACCCCTTGCCTGTCGCCCGTCACGACGGCCCTGATCGGACGAGTCGCTGAGATCACGGCTGAGTTGTCGCCTGTCGCTTCACGATAATTCCCATCGCGGTATTGGCGACGTTCTGGCAGCCGGGATCGGGGTCCATGAGGCCAGTGCGAATGGTATCGAGTGCCGCCTGGCTGGCCGGAAATTCGGCCAGAGCCCGGTAAGCCAGCTTGCGCTCATGCACGTCGGCGCTGCGCGCCAGTTCGAGCATTGCACCGAGGAGCGCCGAGTCATGTCTTTTAAGCTGATCGGCTTTGGTGTTTGTGACGTGGGCCAGGTCCACCGTGGGATGGGCTCCGAAAACGGTCGGCTCATTCGGCCGGGCAAGCGCCGCGGCGGCGGATTGACGAATCGACCCGTCGGGCCGCGAGAACGCCAGCTCCGCCATCGCGTACTTCAGATCATCCGACTCCAGCGGTTTTGATCCGCGCGTGAGTTTGGTCATCAGCCCGATATCACACCCATCCGGCGGCGGCTGAAGGTGCTTGAGAATCAGCCGTGCGACCAGCGGCCCGTCCACCATGGCCGGCTCCGCGTCTCCCCACAGTCCGTCCGCGGCGCGGTCGGCGGCAACCACGTCGTCTCCCGTCACGTCCGCCACCAGCGCCTCACGAACTGCTCGCCGAGGCCACGTCGCGGCCAGATAGCGAGCGAACGGGTCATTCGCGCGAACGCGCTTGATGATTTGCGCGTCCCGGGAGGCAGCCAAATCGTTGTCGTGCCGCACTTCGACCTCGAATGCTTTTTTGGTGGAAGTCGCCGGCCACGTGACGACGCTCGCTGAATCGATCCGAGCACCGAACACGGTGATGCGGTAGGAGCCGGGGAGCAATAAGCCGATCGTCACTGGGAACTCGACCGATCGCCGGGGACCGACTTCCATGGCGCGACCGGAGGCGCCAGGCTGCTGGCCGTTGGTGAGGACGAGTCTCTGAGGCAAGCCCTGGTCGCCCACCCTAGCAACCATCGCAACAAAATCGGAAGCATCTGGATACTCGCCCGGCCCACAGCACCAGTAGCTCATTCGCGCGGCTCCGGTGTTTCGAATCAGCAGATTCAGAACCACGGGCGCGCCGACGGATTGCACCGGGTCCCCCTGGATCGTGAGTGAGGCCACCGGTGTTGGCGAGGCAGCAACCGAGACACAAGTCGCCAATCCGATCAGCACGCCTGCGATCCGCCAATGGAACATCGCACACCTCGGGTGGGAAGAGCGCAAGATGTTAACGAGTCGAGTAAGGTTGGTGAAATCTTTCACCCGCGGTTCAAGAATCCGAAAGCAGGTTCATCTGGGGGAGGGCGAGGCTCCTGCCGAGCCGGCGCTTCTCGCGGTCGACGATACTCGGCTCGGCAGGAGCCTCGCCCTCCCCAGACGGCCAAGCGGCTTTGCCCGGCAAACCCGTGCTGACGCTATTCGAGTGGCGGAAGCTTTCCCAATTTTCGCTGCAGCGACCGGCGGTGCAGGCCGAGCGTTCGTGCGGCCAGCGAGATGTTGCCGTTACAGTCGTGAAGGATTCGCTGGATGTGCTCCCATTCAACGCGTGCCAGAGACGGAGTGCTGGCCGGAACGGTCAGCGGCTCGGCTTCCCGCTCGAAGGCCGCCAGGATCTGATCGGTGTCCAGCGGCTTGGTCAGGTAATTGATCGCGCCGCGCCGCACCGCCTCGACCGCGGTGGCGATGCTGCCGTAGCCGGTGAGGACGACCATCTGGATGCCGGGGGTGAGGGAAGAAAGCTCGGTGACCAGATCGAGCCCGGAGAGGCCGGGCATGCGGAGATCAATAATGGCGGCCTGGGGCCGCCATTCGAGCGTCAGATCCAGGGCTTGGTTGGCCGACCCGGCGCCGCGGGCTTCAAGGCCGCGCGCTTGAAGCGCCTTGACCAGGCGCGTGCGGAATGCCTCGTCATCATCGACGACAAGGAATGTTCGGAGGGTTGGAGACGACGGGTTCATGTCGTTCTTCGGACTTGGGATCGCCGCTTGACTTCGGCGAGCTCAGTCGAGCCGCGGCTTCGCGGACGATGGGACGTGCCGCGAGGGGAAAACAAATACCCGGCGGTTTCAAAGTTCATTGTTCGCGAAGCCGCGGCTCGACTGAGCTCGCCGAAGTCAAGCGGGGTCACTCGACGGTCTCATTGTTCTTCACCCCGTCGCTCAACTCAAGAACGCATGTCGTTCCACCACCGATTTTTGAATCGATTGAAAATGTCGCCCCGCACTGCTGGGCGACGAGCCGGACGATGAAAAGCCCCAGCCCCAGCCCTCGCCCCGGCTCCTTGGTGGTGAAAAACGGTTCCCCAGCGCGCCGAAGCATTTCATCGGACATGCCGCAGCCGGAATCGCGCACTTCAAATCGCAGGCGCCGGTCATTCCGCGCAATTTCGAGCGTCACGGGCCGATCCGCATCAGATGCATCGAGCCCGTTGCGCAGCAGGACAAGCAGCGCCTGTTCGAGCGCTCTGGGCGGCGCTTGCACCGATCCGATTTCCGGTGGCCGCACGATTTTGAGCCGTCGCAGGTTTTCCTCTCCGACGCTTTCGCGGAGGTGCGTTTCGAGATCTTCCAAGGAAATCGTGCTGCGATGGGAGACGTCCTCGCCAATATCGACGCGCATCCGGCTCAGGATGGTTCGGCAGCGATCCACCTCGCGCCGGATGAGGCGGGCGTCGTCCAGGACGCCCTGGGCATTTCCCGCCGGGTCGCAATTGATTTCCAACTCCCTGGCAACCACCGCAATCGTTCCGAGCGGCGTATTCAGCTCGTGGGCCGCCCCAGCGGCGAGCGTCGTGAGCGATGCCAATTGCTCGCTCCGCGCCGCCCGCTCGCGGACTTCGGCCAATTCGTATTCGCGCTGGCGGAGCGAGCGAATCACGCGGCCGATGAACGCCGCGATGAGGACCGAGATGAGCACGAGCGAGATCCAATTGCCCACCGCCGTGATCCAGTGGGGCAGATGCGGATCGAGCGGCAGGTGGGTGGCCAGCAGAATCCCGTAACATGCCGCCACCGCGCCGACCACTCCCCAAGTCCAACCGGCCCGCAGCGCGATGACGGCCATCGCCACGTGAATTACGTAAAGTGATGCGAAGGGATTATCCGGCCCGCCGGTGAGGTAGAGCAGAATGGTCAGCAGAAAAACGTCCAGCAGGAGCACCGTCTGAACCAGCCAGGCCGGCGGGCGCGTGAGCGTGGCAAAATACGTGAGAACGACGTTGGAAATGGCGGTGATCAGCACCACCGCAGCGATCGGCACCAATGGGAGCTTCAGCCGAAGAAGGATCGCCGCGAGGCCGGTCGCCGCGAGCTGGCCGATGACGGCCATCCACCGCAATCGCGTGAGCGCCGCCAGCACGATCCGCGGCTCGTTCACCGCCGAGATGAACGCCGAGAAGCTCGGCCGTCGCAACGGCTCAACAATTTGGCGGTCGGTCCGTGTCATTCGTGGCGAGTGGTGGGAGCGGGCTGCACGTCATCATTCCGGAAATCAACCGAGTCCTTGAATAGCCTCTGCGCTCCCGCCCATTCCAGCGTGATCCGTTCCCAGGGGCCCGCCTCCGAGTCGGGCGCGGCGGCCTCGATCCAGAGAACGCGCGACGGGGGATGATCAAAGCCTAATTGGACCAGCTCCTTTCGCACGTCAGGCGGGATGGATACTTCCTCGACCGACGTCACATTCCCCTCGAAGGTTTGGCTTTGGCCCGGCACTCCAATTCGGAATTTCATCTGCTGCGCGGTGGGTGTAAAGCGATCGGTCCAGAGCAGCAGAGAATCGATTTCACTCTTCTGGCCGCCCCGTCGATGGGACATGAGCTGAAGAAGATGATCGTTCGAGATCAGCGGCTCCCATTCCGGGCCTTCGGTGACGGATGAAGCCAATGGGCCGCCCGTTTTCTGTTGCGTCAGATCGGCGAGCCACTGCCGCGTCTTGGGAGGGACCATCCATCGCGTTCCCGGCGGGGCCGTGACCGGCGCCATGTATGGCAACTGCATGAGCACCGCATCGGGCGTGTCCATCCGCGATGCGCCCGGGTCCAGCTTCTTGATAAACAGGATCACCGCGCCCGGCAGGGTGATGACAAGGAAGATCCCAAGGAACCAAAGATTGAGCCGCGTTTCACGTGTCAAGCTTCGGAATCATAGGTGATCGTGGCCGGCAATGCATCGGATCGGCGGTTCATTTCGAGGCGGATCTGGCGGCGTTCTTGATCAGGTCGAAGGTTTTCGCGTCGTCCAACTCGGCCTTGCCAAATCCCCGGATCGCGCCTTTGGCAATAGCCGCCTTTTGCGCATCCTGCCGATCGCTTACGAGCATCACCGGCGCGCCCGAGCCATCTCGCACCAACTCGTCGATGAGATCGATTCCGGATGAACCATCGGCAGCCAGGACCCGGTTCACCAGGACCAGGTCGTAAGTCGTCACGTCGAGCTTGCGGCGTGCATCGGTTGCCGTGGCGGCACGGTCCACTTTCGCGCCAAGCTTTTGACTGAGCAGCTCGGTGATTTCAGGCCCGTCCATGCCGCACTGGCCCACATCAAGGATTCGCATCGTCATCATTGCTCCCGATCCGTTGTTAATCTCTGAGCGATCTTGTTTGAACGCACACCGCGTGCCGGGAAACGAGCCCCCATTGCGTCGCATCGACCGGCGCGATTCAATAGACGCCACGGGAGGAGTTCATGTCAACGATATTTCGGATGCGTTTCGCGGCAGCATTGCTTATTGCGCTCGCGTGGCCAATGGCCGCTCACTCGGCAGCACCTTCAGCGCCGGAGGCGACGGACGTGCTGGCCGGCGTGAAGCTGGAGCCGGGAAAGACGGTGAAGGTGATCGACCCCGCGACCGGCGGCAACGGTTACTGGCAAGTCTATCTCCCGCAGGATTACACCCCATCGCGGCTGTGGCCGATCATCTACTGCTATCACGGCAGTAACGGGGAACCGACGGTCTGGCCCTTCAAAGACCTGACCGATGGCAAAGGCTTCATCGTGATCGGCATGGAATACCTCGACCGCGCCGCGGGGGCGACGCGCGAGAATGACCTGCCCAATCTCCGCCGCATCCACGACGTGCTGGCCAAGCACGTGGCGCTGCACGAGCAGGTTCAATTCATCGGCGGCTTCAGCCAGGGCGGATGGTCCACCGGCAAGCTGTCCGAGCTGAGCCTTGATATATGGGCCGGCATCATCATCACCGGCGCCGGCCGCGGCAGTTCGATCAACGACCCGAATGTGAAAGGAAAGGCGATCTTCATCGGGATCGGCGAAACCGATCCGAGCAACGCCGCCGCCAAATCCGCGGCAGAGTTCTACAAGCAGCACGGCGCCGACGTGACGCTCGAGGAATTCAAGGGCAAAGCCCACGCCGTGGACACTGCCGACGCGTCGCTGCGCCAATGGCTTCCCGCGCAGGCCATGAAGGCAGCCGGCGCGGTTCTCAAAATGAAGACCGACCTGGCCGCCGCCAAGGTCGCGGAGAAGGCCGGGAAACTCGGCAAGGCATATGCCCTGTATCAGTCGGTCGTTCAGAACGGCGGCGATGAAGCACCCCCGGCACAGGCTAGGCTCGACGCCATCTCTCAATCAGCCGACAAGGCGATGGCCGATATCGAGAGCACGCTCAAGGAAAAGAAGTACGCGGAAGCGACCAAGCTCCTCGTCGCCGCCGGCGGCGCGTATGCCGGCGCTCCGCAGGGCGAGCAATTCAAATCGAAGCTGGAAGAACTCCGCACCGACCCGGCAATTAAGGCCGAAGTCGAACAGGCCCGCGCGGATGCCGCCGCGTCGGCAGAGGAGTCGGCGGCGCGCACCGCCGAAAAACTGGGAGACTTCAAGCGCGCCATCGCCATCTACGAGCGGTACGTCGTTGCCTATCCCACAAGCGCCCATCTGGCGCAGGTACGCGAGCATCTGGCAACGCTCAAGTCCGACAAATCGATCCAAGCCGGCATCGCCTCGAAGTCGGTGGACGACCAATGCAAATCGTGCCTCGGAATGGCCGACAACTACATCCGCACCGGCTACCCAGAGAAGGCCAGGCCCTATCTACAGAAAGTGATCGACGAATATCCCGGCACGTCCTACGCCGCTGCCGCCAAAAAGGAATTGGCTGAGATCAGGTAAGGCTCGGTGCATGGCTTGTCACACTTCGAGAACATTTCGCGATGCGCGAGCGCAACCATGATCGTTGACACTCGACCGCTTCTGCTTACAATTTTCCCTCCGCTCGCGGCGGGCTCGTAGCTCAGTTGGTTAGAGCGCGTCCCTGATAAGGACGAGGTCACAAGTTCGAATCTTGTCGGGCCCATTGAAGTAAAATCTGCCGAACGCTTTACTTGCGTACCTGCCCGCGTCGGGCATGGCGGCTCAGGAGTCCAGGATAAACCGGTAATTACCGGTTTATCCTTTTCCGGGAGTCGGCCATGCGTAAACCCAATGTTTCTCTACCGTCGTACCGTCATCACAAACCATCCGGTCAAGCTGTCGTCACGTTCAACGGCAAGGACCATTACCTTGGTCCGTGGCAGTCGGAGGCGAGTAAGACTGAATACAAGCGATTGCTCGCTGAATGGATCGCCGTGGGAAAGACAACGACCGCGACGGGCATCGAATCGCAAGCCAGCATCATCGTGGCGGAACTTCTGACCGCGTATTTGGCCGAAGCCGGAATCGCATACGCGAAGAATGGCCAGCCCACCAGTCACCTGCACAACATCAGGGATGCCCTGATTCCACTGAGGGAACTTTACGCCACGGAAGCCGTTGCCACGTTCAG
>Ga0182024_10004009_pt1 | contig 34357 bp, 46 predicted proteins | sample P32metaG_FD_120480 | JGI IMG/M metagenome (GOLD analysis project Ga0182024, IMG submission 120480) | Permafrost microbial communities from Stordalen Mire, Sweden - P3-2 metaG (Illumina Assembly) | ecosystem: Environmental > Terrestrial > Soil > Wetlands > Permafrost | place: Sweden: Stordalen...
CGATGTCAACACTTCTTCCATACGATTATCGTCCGGTAAGTGACAATGCAGTCTCCAACGGCTTAATAGTGGCGAGGCCCGGTTTTTGACTTATACAATACATATTATTTAACGTAAATGCTAATATGAAACAAAAAACAACCAGCAGACTTATGCATGGAAGCGTTATCATGTCCATAATTTTTGGCATGATGGCCTGTAACGGCTCCGATAGCTCAGATAAAACAGCAAACGATAGCTTAACGACCACAGCGACTGCGGCGAAGGCCACTGATTCGGCCACCCGCGTAAAGGCAACGAAGAAAAAGAAAGGACAAATGTCCGTTGCTATGCCCATGAGCGACAGTGCAAAAATAGTAAAAGACGTACATGGTGTATACAACCGGGCAGAAAAAGCACCTGAGTTCCCAGGTGGAGAAGCTGCTTTGTCTACTTACATTAATAAAAATCTTACATATCCACAAGCGGCCATTGATAATGGTACGAGTGGTACAGTGCGCGTCACATTCGTTGTGGATGAGGATGGAAAAGTTATAAACCCACAGGCAATAGACGGTAAAAATCTGGGTGACGACATAGTGAACCAGACATTGAAAGTATTTAGTAATATGCCTATGTGGACTCCTGGCATGGTGCACAATAAAAAGGTAAAAGCCAGACTGGAAGTGCCGGTTACATTTCAACTGGCAGACGCAGATCAATAAATGAAAGAAAGCTGAGCACCGTAGGTGCGAAGAGGTTTTTGAATTGCCCCTTGTAGGAGTCTCTGGATGGCATAGCCAATCCAGTCCCGGGCGATTTCTTTAGGTTTATTGCACTTAATATCTAAAAAACTAAAACCGAAAACCCAGCGAAAAAGTGGGGTACCATCCTTCAGGCGAATATGACATTACAATCTGAAATAAGGCCATCTGTGCAGGTGCAAAATAAATCCCTCCGCCCACCCCATTATGCCATTGATGGGAACGATCTTCCTTCTGCCAGACACGCCCGATATCATACAATCCAATCAGGCCAAACTGACCAGGTAAAATATAATTTCTAAAACTGGCCAGCCTCCATCTGGCCTCCAGATTATTATATGCCATATACTGACCACCATACCGGTTTCTCCTGTAGCCCAATAGATTTCCCTGTCCCCCGATAAACATGGATTGATAAAATGCTGCATTGCCCAATGTTGCCCCGCCGCCTACCCTCTCAGCAACGACAAATGCTTCATTGTCATCGACGCTTTTGTAAAAACCAAAATCAGCAAATAACTGCGTGAATGATTTGGAAAATGTATTCAAACCTGCATAACCCTGTAATCGCTGATTAATAAAAGATCCATTCGTTGGTAAAAGATTATTATCCCTCTTTTCCTTTTTATATTCCAGGATTATGCCGCCATGAAGTTTGTTTTTTGATAACGTCGCGCTATCGTAGGATTGTACTGCTCCGTTGGTTTCGATATAACGGCCTGCATTTTCCGCACTGTCATATGTATAAAACTCAAGCGAAGGACCCACACTAAAACTACCCCTATCCCTTCTGCCCCACCTTAAGGCAGGAGAAAGCTTGTACAAATTGTACCGTGCGGCACTCCCGACTTACAATCCGATATCCGTTACATCTTGTATTATCCTTCTTAGTTTAACGTTACCGCCCGTCACATGGGTTTGGCATGCCAGTCTTACATTTGGCGGAAAGTGCATTTGATTTTTTAGAAAACTCTCCCTTTGGTTAGCGGGCATCAAATGATCAACACCTTCAAGAACTAAAACTCTGCAAGTAGAACATTTGGCATTACCTCCACAAACATGAAAATGTGGAATGCCAGCCGCCAGGCTGGCATCAAGGATTGTTTCTTTCCTGGAAATCGCTACGACTTTTTCCTCAACAAACTCAATCAGATGCTTTTTCCTTTCACTCATTTAATGCTATTTTTTGCTTTTATATATGGGTAGATAAGGTTACCGGACGAAAAAGTTTCCGGCATTAGGACCACCTGGGTCTTTGCATCTCTGAACTGCGCAATCGTATTATCCGTTAACTGCTGATATTGTACCGTTAGGACACGGGGCTCAGTCCATCCACCTCCTTTTCCAAATTTCACATCCCCGACTACCGTATGAAAAACAGCATCACGGGTATATGCCGCAAGCGCATTGTCATTAAGGCTTTGTGTCGCTGTAACTGCCTGCTCTACAATTTGCAGTTGCGCATACGCCATCGGAGCAGCATAGTAACCAAGAGGATCAGTTCCTTCCTGTTGGGCGCGGGCCTGGTATTTCTCAATCATTTCCTTCACTCCGGGGTACATTAGTTTTTCTACTGGTAACCAGTATTCATAATTTACAAGACCATTTAAGAGTGGGCCAAGTTCTAATTTTACCGATCCATTTTGTGGGCCAATCATGGCTCCGCCTATCAGCTTAGCTTGTAAGCCCTCCTTGTTAATGGCACGAATAAGACCTACCGAGTCTGATACATAGGAACACATAAACAGGATATCGGCGCCACTTTGCTGAACCTTGCGGATGAAAGGGGAAAAGTCATTTGTAGACAAAGGATAGGTTTCTTCAAACACAACTCTCATTCCATTTTTAGAACAATTCTCTTTTGCTCCTTGTACCGGGCTTTTGGAAAAAGCTGCATCTGCAGAAAGAATGGCCACCGTTTCGGGCTTGGGATCTTGCTTTGCAGCCACTGAAAAAAAGCCTTCGGTAAGTGCAGTACCCGGATTGGGACCAGTTGGAATCATTACAAAGTAATTTTCATAATTGAATTCCTGATTAACAGCCAGGCCCATCAGCCCAACAAAGAATCGTTTATGTTCTATCACCAATGACATCGCCGGCTTGATAGAATTATCGCCGTAGCCTCCTATAATTAGATCCGTTTTTTCTTCGGTGAGTAACTTTTGGTAAATTCCTGGAACCAAATTCGGATTTGTCTGATCATCAATGCAAACCAATCGGACGGGCCGTCCAAGCAGCCCTCCTTTATTGTTGATGTTTTCTTCCCAAAGTTTATGCGCTAAAAGTGCGGTTTTCCCATTGGGGGCCAAAATGCCACTTAGTGACAAACTATATCCGATTCGAATAGGGGCGGTGATATTTTGTTTTGCTGATTTCTTTGATTCTTTTTCCATAGTAGTTTTTTTAATGCCTCCTTTGTCCAACCACATTTATTGATAATCCCTATAATTTAACAGGGGGTATTGGAGGTGGAACTTTATTTTTAATGGGCTTAGTGGACTTCAGATAAGCAAAAATTGCTTTTAGTTCTTCATCAGTCATATTCCGATACATTACCCATGGCATAACTGGTATAAGGTTTCTGTCGGATGCCATGCCGTTGTACTTCCCGTTCCGGATTGCGTAAATAAATCGCTCTTCTTTCCATGTTCCGATTCCTGTAGAATCGGAAGTAAGGTTGGCAGTAAAAGCAACTCCCCAAGGGCCAACCCATGATGTCAGGTCTGATGTCACCGCCCAACCTTTAGTTTGTGCATCCTTTTTATTTACGTCCGGTACCGGACTGCCGATATATCCTGACAGCAAATGGTTGGAATCAAGTCCTGAGCCCGGTTTGGAATAGTCCTTAGGACTATGGCAATCATGGCATGCGGAAACTGTAACGAGATGCTCGCCCCATTTTACCTGGCTTTCATATCCGGCAAAATTTTCTTTTGTGGGCTGAGTTGTGGCAGTTTCGTTTTTTGCATCGTTGCACTTAACTAACATTAGTGTGAACAATGAAATAATAATGATTGAAATTAACTTTTTCATACTAAGCGATTTTTTATTGATTTAAGAATAAAACACGTTACCAGTCCCGATGCTTACCCCATCTGAATCTCACTTCGTCTAGCGCATAGTTTCAATTCCGTATCATTGGGCTCGTTGCCAAACGATATTAACAGAAATTCCATCTGCTATTTTTAGGTTTTCCATCATCCTGTTACCATCGACTTTTTCAGTGAGTTCATTCCGGCCTCTGCTGGTGCCGTTCATGTTTTGAAATGTTGAACCCAAAACATGTTCTTCAAGAAAATCACCGTTTTCGTCTATTGTATATGTGCCATATACACCAAGACTATTAGTTACCGCAGTTTTGTATTCTTCCGGTGTGCCGTTTGAACGATCCCCTGAAACAAACTTTGGTATATCCGCGTTATTGATGACGACGATAAAGTGTAAATCTTCCGTGAAGATTACCATCCCGCCTGGGTGTGAACCGAGAATATCTAATCGCTTTCCATGATTATCCATGTAAGCGGAAATCAAATTCCAGCATCCCACAACGTTGTTCTTTTTCATACTTTTTGTTTTATCTGATAAATCTGTTGTTTTGCCAGCAACTGAAATTAGTAGTACTAAACTGGCAAAGACATGGAGAAAGATGTTTTTACCTGCTTTCATAACTATAAAATGATTTAATTTTTAAATTAACCGATCCTATATTGACCGCCATCCACAACAAGAGCCTGTCCGGTAATAAAAGACGCATCATCGCTTGTCAGAAACAAAACCGCCCCTGTAATATCTTCGGGTTCGCCAAGACGCTTGATAGCCTGTTGTTCCCATGTGGCGCGTTTCACTTCATCGGGTTGGGACGCGATTGCAAGAGTATTAGTGAGGCCAGGCAACACTGCATTTGCGGTAATTCCATAGTCAGCCACATCATTCGCCAAACCCCTCATGAAGCCGATAATCCCCATCTTTGAGGTGATATAGTGGCTCATACCTGGTATTGCCAAACCGACCATATTTGAAGAAATACCTACAAATCGCCCCCACTTTTTCTTTTTCATCGTTGGCAAAAAATATTTTACACTTAAAAAATGAGAGTCCAAATTAGTAGCCATTGTTCTGCGCCAGGTTGCGAAGTCCAATTCATCAATAGGACGATTGGGAAAGTATCCTGCATTATTCACTACGATGTCTACTCCACCCAATTCCTGAGTCTTAAGTAAGACAGAGTGCCAATCTTCTTCCTTTGTTACATCAAGTTGCAACCCTAGTGCAGTAGAGCCGATTTTATTTAGAGTGTCCTGAGGAAGCGATAAATCGGTTGCAACTACACGGGCTCCTCGTTCAGCCAGCGCGGAGGCTATTGCCTGACCTATACCCTGACTAGCACCGGTTACCAACGCAATTCGTCCTTCATGTGTTTTTATTTTTGTATTCATTTCTTAATTCATATTGTGTCTTTAAAATTTTCCAGGTAGTTTATCCGGTCATTTTTTGATGGCTGCACTGAGGTTGGATAAAGCACCTAACTGGCTAAGTATAATAGTACCTGCCGTGTAACAATGAAACGCTTTCACCTTGCCATTTTCCAGATAAAACACATCACAACAGGGTGCGTTCATCACGTTATTGCTTGCTGGGATCTCTCCGGCCGGTAAAGCAAGCGGTCCTTTATGAGTGCCATTCAATGTGAGTTCTACAATAACTACATTTTCATCTTCCTTGGGAAAAAATTGTAAAAGCTCGCGATGCATATCGGGAAACGCACGTGCATAAATATCTACGGTCTTTCCAATATCCTGGCCATAATACTTAACTCCTGCTGAAACGTCCCAGAAGTAACCGTCTTCTGTAAATAGCGAAATGAACGCCTTAGTGTCCTTCACTTCGGCCGTGCGGTATAGTTCACGAACCGTCTTTTCATTTTTTGAATTTGATATTGATGTTGCTATCATAAATTTTAATTGATATTTTTAATCTATATTAATACTTACCACGGGGTTGACGCCTGCGAGAATCCAGGTGATCATGTTTTTTGTTTTAACTGTCATTTGATTTATTTTTTGTTTGTAACCAATAATTTAAAATGGCGTGAGAACGTCAATGTTTTGACTTATCCATTCCTTGAAAGGAACAAATTTTTTGGTGGATATTTCTTTTGCCAATTTAATTTGTGGTTTTGAATCTGGACCCATGTAAGTGTGCTTTTCAAAATACTTAAGCATTGCAGCTACTTCTTTTGCCCCTTCAAAAAAAGTTGAAAACACTTCGGTAGGAACCTGTGTGTAGCTATATTCCTTACCATTTTCTTTATATGCTTTCACTATATCGTCAAAACTATTCAACTCTGTGGCTAATGAAAGATAAGCGCCGTTTCCAACTTTTTTTGGTTGCAGAAAAGCTCCTGTAACTACTTTCCCCAGATCATTGATGTCCGCCATGTGAAATGCTTTCCTGGTTGGGTCGATAGGAAGTGTCCAGCCAGTGGAGCCATCTGGTTTTGGTTGAGGAGCCATAAGATGAATAAAATTTTGAAAATAAAATGGTGGCTGAACAAATGTGTAATATTTAAAGCCTGCAGCTCTGACCAGTTCATCTACCTTTGCTTTATTAGTAAAATGAGGCACTTCAAATTCTGCATTACTTATGGATTCAACATTAGGAAGTGTTGACCACACAAAATGTTTTATGCCCACCGCCTCTGCTGCATCAACGGCATTTTTTCCCTGAGCAATTTCGTCTGCCCCTTCCCAAAAATTTGTAACTACGAATACACCGTAAGCATTTTTGAAAGCATCTTTCAGAGATTGTACATTGTTTAAATCACCGGATACTATTTCATGTGCTTTGCCCGAATATTTTTTCGGATTGCGGGTTATTGCTCTAACATTAAAACTTCCTTCTTTAACAAGAGCGTTTACTACACCGCTGCCCTGTGCGCCGGTTGCTCCAATTACTGCAATTGTTTTTTTGTTCATTGTTTTGTTTTTAGTTGCAGGTACTTCTTAATAGCTTTCTCTGCCAACTGTTACCAGGGTTATCAGAGAATTAATTTTCACGGGTATATTGATTTGAGTCGTGGGAATAATTCTAAGGCATTGCCACCCAACACCTGGTTTTTTTCCTTACCTGATAATTCTTTACTACCCACTATTTGGGTCCTGCAGCGTACAGCTATATCCTTGCGTAGATAGGGAAAATCTGTTCCGAATAATATTTTATCCGAGCCGGCAATCTCACTTAGTGTATGCAATACCGGGTCAGACCAGGCTAACGCTGTGTCCCAATAAAGTTTTCGAAACATTTCTGAGGCTGTACCTCTCTTTGAATTATCTCCCATAATATTCATTTCATCCACGATGGCGAACCTTCCAGCCAGGTATGGGGCTGTTCCTCCGGCATGCGAAAAAATGTATTTGAAATTTGGCGTGGCAGAAAAAATACCACCGTAATGTAATTGAGCAATTGCCCTGGTGGTGTCACCTGGGAAATCGATGAGGTTGTCTGTTAATCCGAGCGTATGTGCTACAGGATCTGGTGAAGCATTCGGATGAATATAAACCACGGTTTTACGGCGTTGTAATTCATCAAACAGTGGGCTCATAGATGAATCACCAAGATAAATGCCATTGGAATTAGTAAAAAGAACCACACCGTCAAGTTTTAGTACATCAAGAGCATAATTCACTTCGTCTATAGCATCATCTATGTTTGACATCGATACACCCGCAAAAGCACCGAAACGTAAAGGATGTTTGGTGATAAGTGTAGCGGCAAATTCATTGCACTTCCTTGCAAGGTCGCGACCTGCATGCCTGTCTGACAATTGTATGCCGGGTGTACTAATCGAAAGTATAGCGACATCGATCCCTGCTTCATCCATAAATGCAAGCGAACTTTCAGGCGTCCAGCGCTGTGGTTTAAGTCCGCCAACAGGATTTTCTTTTTCGTTGGTTGCCTCGAAAAAAAAATCCGGCAATAAGTGATGATGCGTATCAATGGTGATGGCCATGACTGTGCGATTAAAATGGATACTGTCCCAGCGTACTTCTTGAGTTAATCCATATCAGTTCAGTGAAATCTTCAATACTATGTGGTCCGGTGCGTCCCCAGCCACTATCCTTCACACCACCCATCGGTGCTCGCACTTCTTCGTTCACCGTAGGAGAATTAACGTTTACGACGCCATGCAGGATCTTTGGGGCCAGTTCAAAACCTTTATAGGTATCCTTGGTAAAAATGGACGATACTAAACCATAGGAAACACGATTGGCCACTGCGACTGCTTCTTCAGGTGTATCTACAGGTTCAACAATTACTACCGGACCAAATGTTTCCTCATTCGACACAATGGCATCGTAAGGAACATCAATCAGAATAGTTGGGTGGAAGATGGCCCCGTCGCGAGTGCCACCTGCTACAATCTTTGCCCCCTTGCTGACAGCATCTTTTATACGCTGTTCGACCATTTGGACAGCAGCTTCGGTTATGAGCGGACCGATGATCGTTTTATGATCTTCCGGATCGCCAAATGGAAGAGAATTGGTTCTGGCAATAAATTTCTCAAGAAATGGTTGGTAGATCTTTCGTTGTATAATGATCTTCCTTGTATTCATACAAATCTGGCCCTGGTGAAAGAAAGATCCAAATGTGGCAGCCCGGACCGCTTCATCAACATCAACATCATCCAATATGATCATTGGGTTATATCCACCCAGTTCCAGTACTGTCCTTTTTAAAGTTTTGCCTGCACGTTCAGCAAGATATTTGGCAGTCTTCACTCCGCCAATCAGGTTAATTACCCGAACGTTTGGATTTTCAAATATCTCGTCGGACATCTGGGCTGCATCACCTGGTGCATGTGGTACGACGTTGATCACACCAGGGGGAAACCCTGCTTCATGTGCAATTTCAGCGATCATAAGTCCTGCTGAAATGGGGGCAAATTCTGATGGTTTAACAACAACTGTATTGCCGGCGATTATCGGTGATACCACCGTGCGCCAGGAAAGTATACTGGCCCCGTTCCAAGGGGTAAAACTAGCTACCACACCGAGAGGTCTGCGGACTCCAATAGAGAATAATCCGGGCACATTGGTTTGCAAAACTTCCCCTTTTATATGGTATGCCCATGCTGCACCTTCTTCAAGAAATTGGGCCAGCAGGTCCTGTTGGAATGTAGCGAATGAAATCGTACTTCCTGTTTCTTTCGCCAGGATTTCAGCAATTTCAGAGCGCCTTCTTTTTATGATGGCCGCTGCCTTAAATAATAATTCTGCTCTTTGTGTCGGCATGGTAGCTGCCCAGGCAGGATACGCCTGCGCCGCGGCGGTAAGCGCCAGGTTCATATCTTTCCTGTTGCCTGCTGCTACCTTTGCATAAATCTTTCCGCTGAAAGGCTCCATGTCATCGAATGTGCGGCCGTTTTCGGCATCCCGCCAAACACCACCCGCGTAGTACTGATACGTTTTCATTTTTATGATATCTATTTTTTTTGTTAATAATATTTACTAATTACAATTAAATAGAAGCATTTATCTGATCCGCTATTTTTTCTGCTGCCATGATCACAGTTAGGTTAGGGGCTGCCGACACAGCATCGGGAAATATAGAAGCGTCAACTACTCTCAGTCCTTTCACCATATAAACATTCCCTTGAGAATCCACTACGGCGGTCTTAAGTTCATAAATACTTATTCAGGCTTTATCTCACCATATTTGCCATCATAATAATCATTGTATGCCTGAGTAATCTCGTGTGGGGTATTCATCACAAAAAAACCGTCTGATACGATTGGTTCATTATTTGGTAGACCACCAAACAGCAAAATGTCAATAGCTGTTTCGCTCCTGTTGTTTATTTTAATTATTTCCCCATGGGAAGTAAATACGACCAATTTGCCTGACTGAAATTCTATGTCGTTTACAACCGCTTTGTCTGATGGCAGAAATGCCGCACACTCGATTGCATGGTCGGTTGTTATCGAGAACTGTTTTCCTGTTTCCAGGTGAATGTGATACAAAAACTCTTTTGAATAACAGGGAATCTTAGCGATCGTATTTCCAAATTCCCCTGAAATTATTTTGACCCACCCCGCGATGTCGTCCAATTCTTTTTTCGGAATTTCATTTGACTGAAGAGAAAAATATTCAGGCTCCCCGGACTTACGATTTGAAGGAAGATTGACCCAAAACCGGACAACTGATATATCAGGATTGGTTACCCAAAACTCCGATCTTACGACTTCATTATGTATGATTCCTTTACCTGCATTTGTCCAGTGTACTCCACCCGCACGCAGTTTTACATGATTTCCGATGCTATCCAAATGTTCAACCTCTCCGGCAAGGATGTAGGTTAGTGTTGAAATTCCCCTGTATGGATTCGAACGTTTATCGACGAGTCCGTTTTGTAACCCGCTTGGCGATTGTTTAAAATGAAGAAAATGCTCCATGAAAACAAACGGCCCGATTGCGTGAGCGAACTCATTTGGCAACACGTGCTGAACTTCTATTTCGCCAAGTTGAGCACATTGACTGCGTATGCTAAACCGAATCTTCTTTTTGATTTCCGCATGCATAACCGGATATGCTTTCGACAATGCTAATTTGCGATATCAGAGACCCCAAACACGATGACAAATGACAAAAAAAAACTGTGACAAAAATCACAGTTTAATACGCTCAAATATTGGTGAAGATTTACTTTCTGACGCCACGGGCCCTGATACGGCTAAGCGTTTCACGGTTGATGCCGAGATAAGATGCGATGATATGCTGGGGAAAGCGTTGTATGAATTCCGGATAGGTTTTTTCCAGGTCGTGATAACGTTCTTCGGCAGACAAACTAATGGCGGCGCCAATTCTTCTTTGGGTGGCTATGGCATAATTGGCATCAATGGTTCTTACCCATTTCGTCATAGCCGGAATGCGGTCTGCCAGCTCCGCTAAGTGAGCTTTTGCTACAACCAGGCAATCGGAGTCTTCCCATGCATCAATAAAATAACCGGAAGGAGCCCCTGTCGCCACGCTTTCACGGTCAGATGCCCACCAGTTTTCAAGATATAACCTTATGATGTGTTCCTCTCCTTTGTCGTCCACCCGATACTTGCGCATGGCACCTTTAACAATGAAAACACTGTTTTTACACACTTCGCCTTCCTGCAAAAAATATTGTCTTTTCCTGAATTTCTTTGCCGTGAAAAAACTTTGAATCAAGTCAATTTCATTGCCGGTCAGTGGCGTTGTCGTATAACTGTTAAAATATTTGATCAGGAGGTCGTACATGATGCAAAGGCTTATATAAATGTAAGGTTTCTAGCCCACTTCCCACATTTGTCAGGTCTACGAGGAACACATGTTATCTATTCTCAATCCAGCAAACCTTCAATTTCCGATTGGCAAATAGGCATTGACCATTTTGCTTCACTATAGTGTCATAATAAGCCCTGGACAAATTCTTCCAAATACGCTCATTTCGGGTTTTTTTGTACCTTGAATGGTCTTTCAACCTATTGAATCTGAGATAACAAAACCTTCTATTCATTGATGCTTTGGAATGATGTACGAGTCCCTGATCAAATATTTTAACAGTTATACGACAACGCCACTGACCGGCGATGAAATTGACTTGATTCAAAGTTTTTATGTAGCGAAAAAATTTAGAAAAAGCCAATATTTTTTGCAGGAGGGAGAAATATGCAAATACACATCTTTCATCGTAAGAGGTGCCATGCGCCAATATGGAGTGGATGAAAAAGGTGAAGAGCATATCATAAATTTATTTATCGAAAACTGGTGGGCATCTGATCGGGAAAGTTTGCTGAATCAAACACCGTCGAAGTATTTTATTGATGCATGGGAGGATACAGAAGTGTTACAGGTAAAGAAAACAGATTTCACATATTTAGTAGATCATATTCCAGCATTGACTGAATGTATCAAAAAATTAGAATCTAACTTTGCCATAGCCTCTCAGCGGAGACTTAGCGCTGCCATTAGCTTATCTGCTGAAGAGCGTTATTACGAGCTCGAAAAAGCCTACCCCGAATTCTTACAACGTTTCCCCCAGCATATCCTCGCGTCTTATCTCGGAATTAACAGGGAAACCCTCAGTCGTATTCGCAGCCGCGCCATCAAATAAGTAAACCCAAACATTGACATTTATCACTACTTTTTTGTGGTATTTGTCATTGTTTTTCCCCGTCTGCACGAAGTAGCTTTAAATTCAACTAAAAATTAAAAACTATGAGCAGCCTAAAGATCAGAGACCAAAAAGCTGACCATCTTTTGACTCCGGAAAACTCCGCAGTAATTATCATTGACTACCAGGCAACCCAGGTTGGGTCTATTGAATCGACGGATAAGTATAGGATGGTTCAAAACGTAATTGCACTTGCAAAACTGGCTAAGGTATTTAAGATGCCAATTGTTGTTTCCACGGTAAATGTGAAAACCGGGTTGAATGGGCCAACCATCCCCCAAATAGCGCAGGAAGTAAAAGATCTGCCATCATACGACAGAACTTCAATCAATGCATGGGAGGATAAAGAATTTCTGGAAGCTGTAAAAGCCACTAATCGCAAAAAATTAATTATTGCGGCGCTTTGGACTGAAGCTTGTTTGCTATTTCCTGCATTAGATGCCATGAAAGAAGGATATGAAGTCTATCCCGTAGTAGATGCTGTAGGCGGTACTTCTGTTACCGCTCATGATGCTGCTCTCAGACGAATGGAGAAGGCCGGAGCACAGCCCACAAGTATTATGAGCCTGGTATGCGAAATTCAACGGGATTGGGCAAGGAGTGAAACAGTGCCGGGGATGCTTGGGGTATTGGCAGGAGTTGGCAATATAGTAGGTCTTGATGTGGGATTCAGGCAAGCGGCACAAAAAAAGTAAAGTAGCAGGGATAATTGCGAATTTATTCATTCCAAAAAAACAAAAAATATGTTTTTAGTGACTGGAGCAACAGGGCACTTAGGTTCAGCAGTCGTATCACACTTGCTGAAAACTACAGCAGCTAACAATATCGTGGCATTTGCCAGAGATGAAAACAAAGCAAACCATTTGAAGGGAAAAGGCATTGAAGTCCGCATAGGAACATATGACGATATTTCGTCGCTTGGCATGGCAATGCAAGGCATTGAAAAAGTATTGCTGATTTCCGGCAATGGTCCGAATCGACTGCAACAGCACAAAAATGTGATAGCCGCTTCAAAAAAAGCGGGTATAAAGCATATTGTCTTCACAAGTATTGCGCTGAAAGATATGAAAACCTCAGCTATCAGGTCTCTTATGGGAGACCTGTACCAGGCAGAAGATTACATCAAAGAAAGCGGGCTAACATACACCCTGCTTCGCAATACGCTTTACACAGGTGGAACACCACTTTTTGGAGGCGAAAAAGTTATTAAAACGGGTATTTCTCTGCCTACGGGAAACGGCAAAGTTCCATTTGCACTTCGTAGGGAAATGGGCGAGGCGGCAGCAAACACACTTCTTCAAAATAGACACGAAAACCAAACCTATGAAATTACGGGTAGTAATCTGTATTCATACGGAGACGTTGCCAATGAACTTTCTTCTTTATCAGGAAGAACTGTAAACTATGCAGATGCGGACCCTGTAACATTTCCGACTCAGCTAAAAGAATTTGGGCTTCCTGAAATAGTGGTGTTGCTCGTTACAGGATTTTCAGCAGACGTCAAAAACCATCAATTCGAAATTGTAACCAAAGACCTGGAAAAATTACTCGGAAGAAAACCGGCTTCACTTAAAGAGGGTTTGAAAGAGGTTTTTGGTTTTGTGAATTCGGTGGCATGATTTATTCAAACAAAAATAATGTATGGACAGTATTTTAGACACAGTAAATGCAGACAGAGCTGCCTTTGATAGTTTAGGCAATATTTATCCCGCCGATAGCAGCGTTGAAATATCGGCTGAGCCGATTGAAGGGGTTACCTGCTACTGGTTTGTATCCGATCGTTTTGATAAAGACAAAATAGTTATTTATCTGCACGGGGGAATGTTTGTTTTAGGGTCAATAGAAGGATACAAAGCTATGATCAGTCATTTTGCATCGGCTTTTTCTACCAAAATTTTATTTATCGAATATGCCCTGGCACCTGAGAAACCATTTCCTAATGCAGCAAATGAGATTTTAATAGTGTATCGGGAGCTTATTCACAGATATCCCGATGCAAAAATCACTTTAATGGGAGATAGTGCGGGTGGTGGGCTTTCTGCAACTTTGATAAAAATGGCTTCTAAAGAAAAACTGCAAATGCCATCCAGTGTAGTTTTGATCTCACCCTGGTTATATCTTAGGTGCAACACCGAATCATATGAAACCAGGAAAATAATTGACCCAATACTAACAAAAGATAAGTTAATGGAATATGCAAATTATTATGTTGCGAATAATTGGAATGAGGCAGATCCAGGTCAATTTACCTTTAATAGCTTTCCTCCTTTGCTTATTTTAGTTGGCAGTAATGAAATACTTTTTGACGACTCAAAATTATTCTACGAAAAGATCAAACGATTGCAGCCTGACACGCAAATGAAAGAGTATGAAAATCAAGTCCATGGTTGGCCGCTGATTGACATTAATTCCTTAGCGGCAAAAGATGCCTTGACCAGCATATATAAGTTTATTACCAAAACAAGCAGCTAGGGAGGTTTGTAGTCGTGCTGTAATTTGACACACGTCGCTTACAAGATATTGAAACCCAGGATTGAAGGATTCCAGTCCCGGGCACATGACCTATTTTTTTTAAGGTATCAAAATATAAAAATAGGAAACTGATTGCCTTCTAAGCAGCAGGCCATTGGTTCGAGTCCAATCCGGTTCACACCTCGTCCAGTTAGCGCTTCAGCGAAAAACTGAAGCCTATTTTTTTGTCCATTTAACATACTTTTTGACATACGCACTTCAAATTCACTCTTTCACTGCTACTTCATAACTAACAAGGTCTCTAAATGAAGGCTTTCAAAAAAACCCCAATAACATTCGAAAATAATTTTCAAAAAATTACTATTGAGGTAACTGGGTATGCCAACCGAGCTTTTGCGGCTTATGGTGGGCAGAAGCATTAAGAGCCTCCCAGAGCGCATTTATTTACCGGAGGTTGTCAGATGCTTATCCTCTTGCAAAAGTCATCCGGCTTATATCTTTTTGGTTTACCCACATCGATATCTCACGAAAATTAATTCCCTGTCCAAAAATACGGATCGTCAAAACATCCTTTTGAAACTAAATCATAGCTTATCCAAAAATAACCGTTTAAAAACCGCCCTACCTCGACCTTTTTATTCACCTAATATTCGGGCGATAAATCGTTGATAGGTTATAAACGGACATCAGTTTCAGTTCTTCCAATAAAGAATTAAATTATTTTGAATCGCTTTATAGAGTGGTATTTGAATACTGATCATATCCAACAATTATGAATTAGCCCGGATATATGGTAAAATGCTGCCATTAAAAGGGGCGCCGAGACACTGCGCATTTTGTTGAATTTCATCTTCAGAATTTTTATTGCGATTGTCTTCTGATTAAAAACAGTTTTTTCCGAAATGCCCAGACGATTGGCGATTTCTTTAATGCTTAAGCCTTCCGTATAGTAGAGCACGAATATCTGCCTGCATTTCCGAGGTAGATTTTCAATCTGCTTAAAGATCATCGTCAGCAGCTCCCCCTGAGACTCTGAGGGATCGAAGATGTCTTCTCTTAATGCCTGCTCCCGTATTTGAATTTCAAATACTTTCTCCCTTTCCAGCCGTGCATGCTTCAGATAGTCCAGGCAGCCATGCTTAGCAGTCTGGAACAGATATGATTTTACGATGCGAAGGTTTTTAAAACTGCCTCTTTTCTGCAGTAGTTTGGCAAAGCAGTCGGCAACGATATCAGCAGTAGCCGGGGAACCAGAGATCTGCTTGTGGACAAAGGAATAAATAAAGGGATAAAATTCATGGTATATCCCGGCGAAAGCTTCGGGATCTCGCTCGTTAAACGGCTTTATGATTTCTTCTGGAATGGAAAATCTCATGCCCGGCAATTTATAACAAAATAAGAACGGCAGAAAGATCCCCGAGGGCCTTACGTGTTTCCATGTAGTCCGCTGACTACGATTGAGAACTGATATTTTCCCGGTTTATTGACGACGATCAGGAAATAATTTTCTGAAGGCCAAACTGCGGAAGAGACACCTGAATAAAGCTATATTTATTTGGACTAAACCCTTCACCGTGGAATTCCTTCTGGCATACCTTAATTCCATTCACCCGCTTTCTCAGCCCCTGCAGGCTTACCTCCTCGAAACCGTAAAATACAGGAAATTAAGAAAGAAGGAAATCCTTTTAAAGGCTGGCCAGTTGGACCGCTACATCTTTTTCATACAATCTGGTTTATTAAGGGCTTTTTATGAGAACGGCGATACCGAAGTATCCAGCTGGTTCATGAAAGAAGGAGACGTGATTGTAGCCATAGAAAGTTTTTATGACCAGAAAAAAAGTTACGAGTCCATTCAGGCGATTGAAGTTACCGAAGTATATTATATCAGTTTTGAAGAACTGGAATATACATACCGGGAATACTCGGAATTTAATTTTATCGGCCGTGTGCTAACCATCAAATACCTCAAACTCTGGTCCCAGATGCTTTATTCCATCCGCATGCGGTCTGCCGCCGAGCGCTATGACTGGCTGATGAACAATTACCCGGAACTCATTTTGCGGGTCCCTGCAAAGTTTATAGCCTCTTACCTGGATATAACGGAAGTCACCTTAAGTAAGATCAAGAGAAAGGGAATTAAGACTGGCAGGGATTGATTTCTTATCTTTTTTTAATTTTTTCTGGTAGTGTTTGATGTAACATTGATTCCGGCTCAACTTAACCCTTATAACCATGAAAAAGACATACCTGTTCTTAGTCTCCCTTATTTGCCTGGTATTTTTATTTTTTGCCTGTCAAAAGCATCCGGATAACCTTTCAAACCCCGATAAATCGATCATAGAAGATGCCAGGGCTTATTTTGAGAGTAATTACGGACAGAAAACAATGCAGACAACTGCTGAAACGAATAGTTCAGCCAATTCGCAATCCCTGGCAAAAACGGCCCTATGGGATAAAGCGTATATAGTCCAGCTTTCTTCGGGTCCGGCTGCGGTTGTACCTTTGAAATTTGATTCAAAAGCATTTTTTAATACGAACCTGGACCCGAGCAGAATGTATGACCGGGACAATACCTCTTTTTTGGTTGTCTCCAGGGATATAAAAAATAAATACAATGCTGAAGTCATCCGGATTTCTCCAGACAGCAGCAGTGGAAAGCAGGCAGGATTCTCCGGAATTATTAATACAGAAGACTGGGAAGGCCACAAGTTGAATGAATACCGGTTTACAAAACACGGAATTCAAAAAATGCAGATGGACCGAATAAGGCAACCCGCATCCGCAGATTCGGTTAAAGCAAATGCGGAGACAGTTAATATTTCTCAAGCGATAGAAACATGTTATAGCCAGGTAACCTACACCTATTCCGTTGATGATCCGGACAATGGCATTTATTCCTACGAAGATCTGGGCTGCACCACCTATTTTATTGACCTGCCGGCCGGGAGTACTGAACCGGGTGGCGTTTCCGGCGCTGATCTTTCAAGAATTGGCGCAAGCACAGGATCGGCGAGTACAGGCAGCCTAGGTAATAACATCGTTACAGACAGGGGAAATAATATCATAAAAGACATAAACCAATATATTAAATGCTTTAACAATACTGCAGGTTCCGGTTATTCCGTTGTCCTGTTCGTGGACCAGCCGTTAAGCGGCTCTCGTGAGACTTATTCTTCCGCAGGGGACGGAGACCCGGGATTTACCGTGGGTCATGCTTTCCTCGTGTTTCAGGAAAATCAGGGAGGCGTAGTTACGAGGCGGGCTATGGGACTATATCCCAGTACTAATGTGACTCCCTTTAATCCGGTATCCAAAGGAAACATGAACGATGATGAGGGCCATAGTTTTGATATTGCTTTATCCGTCAGCCTGGGTGGCCAGCAATTTATGGAAATATTAAATTTCTGTGCAAACGGCAATAACATTAATTACGATATGAATTCCAATAACTGTGTTACCTGGGCTTTGTCCTCCTTATCGGCTGGGGGAATTAATATTGCTACAAAGGCAGGCAGATGGCCTTTTGGGTCAGGGGATGATCCGGGAGACCTCGGAGAAGATATCCGGGCTATGCAGCTGGCGCCAAATATGACACGCACAAATTCCGGCGGCGATGCGCCTTCAAATATCGGCACTTGTCCTTAAAAATGAATATCGTGAAAAAGCTAATACCTGTATGGTTTTGTTTAATTGCCAATTTCAGTTTTGCCCAGCCTGCCGATAATTGGACAAAGGCTGAAAGGGCTTATTATAATACGATGGCAGGGTTTTGTAACTACATTGAAAGCGCACCATTAAATAATCTAAGTAAGGATACCCTATTTAATAATTATTTTCTATTTGATTATGTCCTCAAGGATACTTCGAAAGAAAGGATAAAAGCTCGCGAGCTCAAATTCGATGAACTATTAAATCGGTTCAGACATTATTTGGATTCTGTTGGGCTTAAAAACCTGGACGCCAGACCGGTCCGCTTTTATAAGAATAATCCGAGAGTTTATGAACCCTTTACGAAGGATGATCTCATGGCCGCTGCACCCAATTCCTTTGCCTGGTATAATAAAAATGATCCCGATCACCCCCTGGGTTACCTCTGGTTTGATGATGAAAACTATAAATTAATTTCCTGGATTTTAATTGACCAGGGAGGAACACATTATTTTTTAGTCTTTAATATACTATAAAAATAACTTTCCGGTTGTTTTAGGCGTTGACTAATTCCTTCTTTGTGTTCATGACGCTGGCATTCCTAAAGCGAGCGTTTTCAGCCACGACCAATTTGTATGGACGGTTAAATGCCTCCTGAGAGACCTTGAAATGACCGGCGAGTTTTCGGATTACTTCTTTGGATAAGCCTTTTTTGTAATGGAGAATGTCAGAAACATAACCTTTGCTGACTTCCAGGAATTCAACCAGATCTTTTGCTTTCATTTCATGATCATTCATGAATGAATGAAGCAGGCGTATGGGATCCACTTCAGCGAAACGATTATGTTCGGAATCCCATTTTTCAATGAGCAAAGTAAGCAAGGCAATCTCATCCTTTTTATTACGATCATTTGATCCGGTAAAAACAAAGCGTTCAAGCAAATTACTATACTCTTTATATTGAGCTTTGCTTTTGATAACTTTATAGGTTAAGGTTGCCATATTTTTATTTAATAAATATTTATTGTGTATTGCGCATTTTTAGAACAGAGTTTATCATATTCTGAATGTGTTCCCATCCAGCAAACAAACAGATGAACTTGTTTTTCTCCAAAGGCATATTTACAAATTATCCTATAATTATTACCTGCAATATCAAGAACTACTCTGCTTGAACCATTTCCTAATAAATCAGCGCTCCTGAAGGTTGCCAAAATATCAGATGGATTCTCCCAATCAGCGTTTTTGATTTTGGTTAACCATTCTTCCAGCGAAGTCCGGCTTTGGGCATTCTTAAGACCAAATTCATCAATCGTTGCTCTTCTTACCAAATGGATCTTCATAACAAAGATAAGATTAAAATTTTAAGAAGTTCTCTTTTTGTGAACTTATTATTTTACGCTATTTACATTATAACACATTGATCTCTAATTATATGCAATATAGTCAGTAAATAAATCTTCTGCTTGGTCATATTCTTCCATATTCCACAGGTTACCATAATATATAATTTTTGTATTTTATTATCCATTCATTTCTTATGTTTTCATAATCTAAATGACTCCCCAATGGGTATATATTTATAAGGGTTATTTACCGCAAATGATAAGGGTTTTAATACGGATAGTTGGTCCCTTCCTCCATCATAAGTTTGTATATGCAGAACTTTTCTTTTCCGGATTGGGATTCCCCTCTGGCTGAAAAGATAGAAGCACTTTTCAGCCAATTGCCCGGGGTGGATTCACCTCATGCAATGGATCCGGTAATGGAAGCTCAGGGGAACATGGAACTGGGCCGAAGACTTTTATACGAACTCAGAAATTTGATAGAAGATTACGAATTTAAATCAGCAGCAGAAGAAATCCGGTTTTTTAAAGAAGTCAAACCGCTGTTCTCCGCCTCGCTGCTCTTCTGGAGCCGGCTCTTTCAGTTGCGGTTACATCAGCCGGTGGGAGGGAGGGGGATCATTCGGAAATACTGGAAGTCGGAACTTCAATATTTATCGCGGCTATTTGAGCAACACATCGGATTTTATGAATATCTCCGTTCAAAGGATACGGAAATGGATGGAATTTATTTTCTCCGCAATCACAAAGAATCAGAAAATAATTCGGTTTCCCCGGATTTGAATCCCCGGTTTACCACGGCAAAGGATCACCTGGTTGCAAAAATCCTTGCCTCGGATAAGTTGGAACAATATATAGTTCATTTCCTCAGAGGTGAAGCGCAACCGGCCCCGGTTTTAAAACTTCAATGGACGGCTTCCAAAGCGAATCTCGTGGAACTTATTTATGCCCTGCAGTCCGGAGGTGTGTACAATAACGGTCAAAGTGAGATCAAGGAAATTGCCGAGACCTTTGAGCAGTTCTTCCAGGTTGATCTTGGCAACTACTATCATGTATTCAACGAAATCCGGCTTCGCAAGAAAAATCGCACAAGCTTCCTTGACCAGCTACGCGAAAAAGTTTTGCAGAAGATGGATGCTTTGGATGAAAAATGAATTTCGGAGATGCTGGCAAAGCGGTGATTCAGATGGGGCTGAAAGCGGAATTTAAAGATTTTGAAGATGCCATTATGCAACAACTTAAAAATAAAAATAATTAATCTTTTTCGGGAACCGCAATGTGCCAGAGCGTATCGGCACTAAGGTCTATTTCTTGTTGTTTCCAGTCTACAAAATATCCATTATTGCGAAGCATGGAAGAAAATATAACAGGGTCTAATAATGGCTTAAATGCTTCTGCACTTAAAAAAGGTTTAATATCGGCAATTTTTCTACTGCCGTCATTGAAGATACATTCAATCCGAAAATCACGTAAAGGTCTAACTTCTTTTAATGTTCTCATTTCAATGCATCTATACCATAAAACATTGAAAAAACCGGTATATGCAATTTGAGATAAAGATAATTATTTAGCAATGAAATTGGCTTAAATGCAATCATTACATGGATTCACTGCTTTAAGATTGGAACAAAAGGGCTTCGTAAAAAAACGCACCAGCCTTCTCGGCCAGCTACATGAAAAAATTTTGCAAAAGATGGATGCTTTGGATGAAAGATAGTCTAAGTCCAACTGAACCTAAACACGAATATGACTGCATTTGCAATAGGTAAATTAAAAAATATTCGATTTTACTAAATATATTAGTAATTTTGGATTTAGAATTTAAAATTAGGAAATTAACTTATAAGTGAATATCTTTAGCTTAGAAATATGGGATGATCAGGGCAAAAAATGTTCCTTTTATACGGTGCGTAAAGAAGATGCAAGGGAAAATGAAACAGATAAGTTTTTTAAGAAATATTACCTGATTCCTGAATTGACTCTTGAGGTTCAGCGGTTGATGAGCTTTGTCCTGGATAGTATTGGCGATGATCACGGAGCCATTAATATTTTGTTCAACCGTTATGAAAACGAAGTAATTGGATTACCAAACAAAGGCAACGCAGTTTTGGGCGAAGTTTCATTTCTATTTCCAAATTTTCCTTTGAGACTTTATGCTTTAAGGATAAATAATCGTACGGATCTGGTGGTTTTGTTTAACGGCGGTCTTAAAACAGCTCAGACAAACCAGCAAAGCCGGGACCTGAATTTGAAATGGAGGGAAGCATGCCAGTTTGCAAAACGGATAGAAGAGGCCTTAAGAAATCAGGAAATTCAGATAGATGGAAAAAGCAGAAAAATCGTTTCTTCAGATGGAAGTGATCAAATCATTTTATAAAATACAATATGAGAAGTAAAGTTGCGGAAAAAATACTGGCTGGAACTCCTGAGGATGTAAGAATCTTTGTTCGTCAGTATACGAATATTGTAGTCAGGATAAATGAACTCATGCAGTTAAAGGGGTTTACACAAAAGGATTTAGCTGTTAGAATGAACAAAAGGCCTTCTGAAATTAATAAATGGCTGAAAGGTACTCACAACCTGACGCTTAAGACCATCGCTAAGCTGGAGGCAGAACTGGGGGATTCAATTATTTATACGGTTCTTCCCAAGCCTAAGAGGCAGCATGCATGAATAAACGATTCATGCTTATCAAAATCCCGATGTATTAATCAATGATTTATTTTTTGACTTCACAACTATTCCGCTTTTAATAAAAGATTTAATAGAATTCATAAAACGGTGGCCACACCGCCAGGGTAGCTTGTGCCACTATGGACCACAGGTTATTTTGCAAGCCGGACAGCCAAATTCCAGCTGGCTGGATCCTTTACTCAAAAGAAATAGCAGAACCCTCTGGCGTTGTTGAATTCAGATCCCTGGATCTTTCTAAAGACCTGGACACAATCTATGGTTGGGTAAACCAGGCTTATTCCAAACGCTTCTGGCAATTAAACGGTACAAAGACCCTGGTTGAAACTACTTATTTCCGGATCCTCAAAAATTCTGGTACACATTCTTTTATTGGTTTATTAAATGGGAGACCGGTATCCCAGATCGATGTTTATCTGTTATCGGTTGATGAACTCGGTAAGGAAGTGCTTGATCTCAAGAGCAATGACTGCGGGTTTCATTTACTGATGATTCCTCCGCAGCAATCCTTCAAGGGTCTAAGCAAATCGATTCTTCGTGCATTTTTTGAATTTTATTTTTCATTTGATGAGTCTGGGCGGCTATTCGCCGAGCCGGACAGGGAAAACACGCTTGCGAATAGACTGGGCCTGTCGACCGGGATGGAATTTCTTTATAAAGTCCGGCTTTCATACAAGGAGGCTAACCTCTACTGCATAACCAAAAAACAATTTCATGAAACGCAACCTGACCATTGACCTGGCCAAAGGATTTACCGTATTATGCATCGCCCCGATTCACACTTTACTCGTTTATAGCCAGCCTTATGTTGCTGAAACCTTAATCGGAAAACTTCTTGCCTTTATCGCCGAGTGGCATGGCGCCCAGATCTTCATGTTCCTGATGGGAATAGCGATCACTTTAAAAGATCCGCAGCCCTTGCAAACTGTCTTAAGAAAATCAGGCATTCTTTTGTTTGCGGCTTATGCGCTGAATGGCTTCAAATTTGTAATTCCTTATTTTTTTCACGGCCTTCCTTCGGGGCTTTTATTGCAGCTGGGTATTGATCCGGCAGATCATCCATTCCTGAATTTGTTCTTAATCGGGGATATCCTACATTTCGCTGCAATAGCCTATCTGATAACGGCAATTGTTTATTATAAAAGGAATTATGCAAGATTGGCATTGATTTCTGCTATTTCAATTTGTTTTATTTCAGCTTTGTTTTATGATATGGGTTCCTGCATTCCATTCATCAATTACTTTCTGCAACTTTTCACTGGGCAACCGCCTCAAACTTACTTTCCCGTTTTCCCCTGGCTCATTTATCCGATGCTTGGTCTATGGTTAGGATCAATGCTCAAAAAAGATAAACCGATCATAGCCTTTGACAGCCTTTGGCTGGCAGGAGTGGGGATCCTGCTAATAGTAATACCTGTCAAATATTTTATGCATGATCATGAGCTTAGCCTTTTTTATCGCACAAAACCTTTGGATACCTCGATTCATGTTGCTGCAGTTTTTATTTTTCTGTCCGTTTGGAACTGGATCGCAAATAATACAAAACCCAATCCCATTTTTCAATTCTTGAGTTATTGCAGCCGGAATATCACAAGCATTTATTTAATCCAATGGATCCTGATCATGTGGCTGATGCCCATATTCGGGTTCCGACAGCTTGGATGGCTGATGAGCATGATGGCCATGGCTGCGACCTCTTTCATAACACTGAGCCTCGCCCTTCTTTTTAAACTGTCTATTAAAAAGCCGAAATAAACCCTGATGCGATGGAAATTTATGACCTGATCGGAATCGGTATAGGCCCTTTCAATCTTGGACTCGCGGCGCTCTCCAGTTCGATTCCGGAACTAAATTGTTTCTTCATGGATCAGTCAGATCAGTTTGACTGGCACCCTGGACTCATGATCGAAGGCGCCCGCCTGCAGGTTCCCTTCTACGCTGACCTGGTTACCCTTGCCGATCCCTGCAGCCCCTTTACATATATGAACTTCTTGAAACAGACCGGTAGAATGTTCCGTTTTGCGATCAATGAACAATACTTTCCTCTCCGGACCGAGTATAACCGGTATTGTCAATGGGTGGTTTCAAAATTAAATTCGCTTCAGTTTGGTCTTCGCTGTGAAAGAATCGCCTACAACCGCAGCCAAAAGGTCTATGAAATTCTTTCACGTGAAACCAGTTCAGGAAAAGAAAAAATTTTCTTTGCAAAGCGACTCGTCATCGGTGTGGGTACCGTTCCTTATATACCGGAATGCGCAAAGTCCAAAGTTTGTAAAGCCCTGTTCCATGCATCTGAATATTTGAGGCACAAAAATGAGTTGCTGAAAAATGGATCAGTTACCATAATAGGCTCCGGCCAGAGTGCGGCAGAAATATTTCGTGATTTGCTTAACTCCCAGGTTCGATTTAAAAGTGGGCTAAACTGGTTCACCCGTTCCGCGCGGATATACCCCATGGATTATTCCCGGTTTGCCCTTGAAATGACTTCACCAGACTATATAAATCATTTTTTTGGGCTGGATGCCGATGTCAAAAGCAGGGTATTAAAAACCCAGGACCAGTTATATAAAGCCATTAACATAGATCTGATTCGCGATATTTCAGAAACACTTTACAGACAGGAACTGGATGGAATAAACCCAACCGTGCAGATTCGCCCTAACTGCGAACTGGTAAATATTGGAAAAGATCAGCATGGTTTTAATCTCGAATTTCATCACCTGGAAACCGGACGAACCTTAATTCAAAAATCGGCAGGCGTAATCCTGGCGACGGGGTACAAAAACTTTATTCCCGCATTTATGGAGCCCATTAAGGAACGGATTGGCTTTAGTAAAAGTGATAATTATTCCGTTAACCGCAACTATTCCGTTGATGATAACAATTCAGTTTTCGTCCAAAACGCGGATCTTCATTCCCATGGTTTTAACTCGGCCGACCTGGGAATGGGTCCTTATCGCAATGCCACGATTCTCAATACTATTCTTGGCAAAGAATATTTTAAAATGGAAGCTAACATTGGTTTTCAGACATTCGGCATTCCCACATAATTTAAGTCATTGGTTGAGTCAAGTGGAAAATGTGGAATTGTTTGCAAACTTTTATTTAACGCGGAACTCTGTGGACTATTCCTAAACAAGAAAGATTACGCCTTTTCAATTAGAAAAGCCGGGTCAATATGCAGGATTTTATAGGCAGTCTTCAGGAATTGAACGTCGGGCTTTCTCTTCCCTGTAAGTATTTGGGAAAGCTTGGGCTCGGCGACTCCCATGAGTTTCGCAAGCTCCTTTTGTTTTAGCTTCATTTCATACATGCGTAGTTCGATCATCCCTGCAAATGTTGCAGGTGCCGGAATAGTATAGATACTTTTTTCATAAGCCTGGGCAGCCAGCGAAAGGGAGCGTACCTTTTCAGTCTCACTTTTACTGAGATTCTTTTCCCCCTTATTCATCAACTGAAGAATTTCGGACATAACCTTATTGTATTCGCCTGCAGTTTTGAATGTTTTCATCATTTATTTTTTTAATTCTACCATAGAAGCATCCACTTTATCATAATCTTTATAGGCTAACAAAGACAATAATTAAATTTCATATATTGAAATTTAATTTCTATGTTGGATTGCTATTTTGTTGCCTTATCCTGGGCACTAATTAATAAACCCCGTGAAGAATCACAGGGTTTTAACCAAAAGTGGCGGCTGCTTAGGCCTACCTTTTTATTAATGACTGGCTGACACTGATCTCATCGCCATTAACCTCAATGACTTTGATGTTATCTTCATTTTCGATGTTCACTATATATACCGGGTCCTGGCCGTCTGAGCGGACTTCATTAACATAGGAGATATTATAGCCTTCGAAGGAATTTAAAACGCGTTCTTTCACGCTTTTTGCCAGTCCAGAAGGAGGATAACTGAGCAGGGTATGTTGCCAGTAGCCACGCTGGTCGTAAAAAACACGGTTCACGATATTGCCCTGGTGAAAAACGCATAACATACTCTCGTCTGCTACTGTGAACCAGGCAGCGTCCTGTACCCAGGCATAATTTTCTTTAAAATGAGTCAGGGCACGGTCACGGGCGCTGATAGGAGCCTTATCATACTTGACATTTGGACTGCCAGTCGCTGCATGCAGGCTGGGTTGCACGCAATAGAGTCCTGCTAAAAGGATTAACTTTTTCATTTTATTGATTATTTAGATTTAAAATGGACTCAAGAAGGCCGGACGGTTAGTCTGACCAATATTCTCAGGCGATGAAGCAATGCACCCAGAGTGAAAATTTATTATTAATAACTATTTTGACAGTTATTATTTATCTCTGATCCTATCATACCATGCGCGTGCCAAAAAATAATTCCCTAAAAGTCAACGTGCTATATAAAAGATCCTTGAAATACATGTACGGTTTTGATACATTAAATTTTCGGAACGGTCAAACATGGTATTTATAAAATAGAAATAACGCCTGGAATTTTTTTTACGCCTTATAAATGAGACGCTGTTTTTCGAAAAATGTTGCAGGGGGGAAACAGTCTTTAACAATTTCTTAAAAAAAGGGAGCTTTTCTGCCTGCTGAAGATTTTGAGAAGTTATTGCGCCCGGATCTAAAAAATTAAATTTATGAATGGATAAATCAGATGTATTTCAGGTAATATTGGTATAAAATTGGTTTTGCGACATTTATTTCTTATATTTGGTTAAAATGTCGCTATGCGTAAATTGGTTAGAAGAGTTTCAAAAACTGGAGGTTTTATAACCAGGGAATATAAGGAATCTAAGGTAAAGGAGTCTGATCCTGAAACATATGGAAGCCTTCGTATAACGACTTTAACCCATTGGCTTGGGCTATCTCAGGCTGCTTCCAAATTGGTGATTTCTGATTTTGATGTCATTAAGCTCGGCATCATAGGTATCACAAAGAGCTCGATTAATTCCCTGGCATCATATATCGGGATCAGTAAAAAATATATAACTGAAAATATTTTTGACATTTCGGTTAAAACCCTGGAACGGAAAGACAACAAAACCAAACTGGATAAAAAAACTTCCTCTCACGCGGTAGAGATCGCTAAGGTCCTGCAGCATGGTTATGAAGTTTTCCGGGATGAAGAAAAACTCAAACACTGGCTGAACAGGGAAAACAAGGCGCTGAATGATTTCAGGCCCGTGGAACTCTTTGATACCCTGTCCGGTTTAAGTATGGTGAATGATATTCTGGGCCGGATCGAAGAGGGCGTCTATTCATAAACCCGTTGGGCCGCGCTATGAAACTCTTCAGAATCGTTCAGGATAAAAACAGGACAACCGATCTGAGCGGGATAGGCGCTTTCAGATGGGGCGGACGGTGGAACAGCAAAGGTACTTATATGCTCTACAGCAGCGAGACGAGCTCTCTCGCTTATCTGGAAAACCTTGTGCATTTTGATAAGCAGGACATGCCGCCGCAACTACATATCGTCGAACTCGCGGCTTCTGATCATGCGCCCATTTACACCCTGCCAGAGGGGGAATATAATAAAAACTGGATGAAGTTGTCCCTGTTGGAAAATCAGCGACAGGGAGACCAGTGGATGCGAGAGAAAAAATATCTTGGCATCTGGGTACGGTCCGCCATTAACACAACAGAATATAACTGCCTTTTAAATCCGCTTTTTCCAGGATATAACAGTTTGATAAAAATAGTCTCAGTGAAGGAAATCATTGTTGACCAGAGATTGGGTTAACTTATTGCGCCTGGATCAAAAAAAATGAACTTAAAATAACATTCATGAGTTCCAATACAACTTTCCTTTTGATCATTTCATTTGCAGTTGGCATGATCATCAGCTGGCTGATCGCAAGATCAAAATGGGCGGTTAGGCTGGCCATCATGAAGGCAGATCTGGATAGCGCAAAAAAGCAATTGGCGGATCAGAATACCTTTATCGAGCGTTCTGAAAACTCGATGAAGACAACATTTGAATCTCTGGCGGCCAGCGCGCTGAATCAGAATAACCAGGCTTTTGTTTCGCTAGCCGAATCCAGATTAGGTGAAAAGGTAACGGAGGCCAAAGGAGCATTGGAGCTGAAGGAACAGGCAATCGCAGGATTGGTGAAGCCTCTGGCTGAAAGCCTGGGCAAAATGGATGTCAAAATAAATCAACTCGAGGCAAAACGTGAAGGTGCTTATAGCAGTATGAATGCTGTTTTGGAAGGTATGCAGAGAACTGCCCAGTCCCTTGATAAAGGTACCCAAGGACTGATCAGTGCACTGAAGAGTAGCAGTACTCGGGGGAAATATGGTGAAATCGGACTCAGAAGGGTAGTTGAGTTTGCGGGTATGACGGAACACTGCGACTTTATCGAACAGGTATCCGTGTCCGGCGAAGAGGGGATTCTCCGCCCTGACATGATCATTCATCTGCCCGATAGGAAAACAATTGTTACAGATGCAAAAACACCGCTCGATGCTTATATGAGGATCTTTGAAACAGACAACGAAACGGATCAGAAATTGCTACTCGCGCAACACGCAAAGGCGGTAAAGGATCACCTAAAAAAATTAAAGGACAAAGCATACTGGAGCCAGTTTCCGGATTCCCCGGATTACGTTGTTCTCTATATGCAGATTGAATCTTCTTTTGGCGCGGCAGTTCAGACCGATCCGTCACTAATAGAGGAAGGCATCAGGAACCATGTCATTTTTGCAACACCTACTACGCTGATCATGCTGTTGAAAACAGTTGGCTTTGTCTGGCAGCAACGAAGCGTGGCAGAAAATATTGAGGAGATCAGGGATGCAGGTATCGGGTTATTCGACCGGACCACGCTATTGCTTAGGCATTTCAGCAGTATAAGTGTTGGGTTAAAAAGCGCAGTCTCGCACTTCAACAACGCCGTTGCTTCTTTGGAAAGCCGGTTCACACCTCAGGCCAGAAAATTATATTTACTTGGCAGCGCATATACCAAAAATACTGTACCTGTACTTGAACAAGTTGTGATTGCCGTGAGGCAGATTGATATTCCTCAGGAGGGAGGCGGAGAAACACCTGATGTTGAAAGATTGGTTTAACTTAATTTCTTCCTGATATTCGCAAACTTGATCACAGACTCTTTCTTAAGCTGCCTCCAGATAAACCCTTAGTATTATTAATCTTTTATTAATTTCATATTATAAGATTTTAATTTTACGAACTTTTGGAGAACATTCTATCATACGACGATAAAGAATTATTTGCACTCATTTCGAAAGGGGAAGAAGAGGCATTCCGCCTTATATTTCACCAGTACACAAAGAAATTATATCCCTTTATCCCTTGCCGCCAAACGCGTGAACGTAGAGGTGAACAAGGCCGGGTTGGTAGACATCCTGGGTGAAAAAGGGAAGCTGAACGTCCAAGGAGAGCGGGTACAAAGACTCGACGAACTGGCCAACACAGAATTCATGGCCGTGCTTCGCCGTGGGGTAAGCTGCGCTGGAATCGCATCCGAAGAACTGGATAAATTCATCGCTTTCAACGAAGAGATCTGCAACCAGTCCAAATATGTGGTTGTGCTTGACCCGCTTGATGGCAGCGGAAATATCGATACCAATATTTCGATCGGCACCATCTTCGGCGTTTACCGGAGGAAAAGTATAATCGGACAGCCCTGCATGCAAGGGGATTTTTTGCAGAAAGGAGAAACGCTCGTTGCCGCGGGATATATTATTTACGGATCTTCGACCATGATGGTATACGCTACGCGCAGGGGAGTCAACGGATTTACGCTTGATCCATCCATTGGAGAATTCACACTGAGTCACCCGGATATTCGCTGCCCCCGGGATGGAGATACTTATTCTGTTAATCACGGGAAGTTTTTCCTCTATCCTGAAAAAATACAAAAGTATATCGAGGCCTGCCAGAGAAAATCAAAATTCGAGGGAGGTCCGTATTCTCTGAGATACACCGGGAGCATGGTAGCGGACCTGCACTGTATCCTGCTCAAGGGAGGGATATTCCTTTATCCGGGAACGCCCGCTGAGCCGGATGGAAAACTTCGTCTGGTTTATGAATGCAATCCTTTTGCTTTTATCCTGGATGTCGCCGGCGGTTCGGCGACAGACGGAAAACAGAAAATTCTTCAGATTGCACCCGGAGCCCTGCACCAGCGAATACCTTTTTTTGCGGGTAGCAGCGAAATGATGGAATGGTTACCTTGAGTTTTCAAGTTGTTTTAAGATCAAACAGTTGGCGGCCCACGCGCCACACGGGGCCGGTTTCCACTAGCCCCTCATTTTTTTATTATTGCGCTACGGAAAAACAAATTATTAAGGAAATACCGCGAAAATGGCCCGACGGCAAAAACGAGATGCGATTTGAACTTTTACCAGAAACTTCAGTAGGAAAATAATGCGAAATTTGCCATACAAACAGAATGGATTATATGGCGGAATCAATACCTATTGAACAAATCAGAACATGATCTGATTGTTTTTGATTATCGGTTTCTGCAGCGCCCAAGTTCTCCGCATGAGCTGGGAAACGATTTTTGGGGCGGCTATTCCATTGAATTTAAGCTGATTTCCGCTGCTGAATATAGCCGGCTGGGCGGGGATTTGGAGCGTATCCGGAGATCCGCTATCAGCACACGCCCCAATCATTCTCCCAGGGTAGAAATTCAGATCAGCAAGTACGAGTATATCGGGGACCGGGTTGAATTGGAACTGGACGAGTATACGATTTATATGTATTCACCCCAGATGATTGTTTTTGAAAAACTGAGAGCAATTTGTCAGCAATTACCCGACTATATAAAGATTATGCCCTCCCATTCTCCCAGGCCCAGGGCACGTGATTTTTATGATATACACTTGATCTGTGAACAATTTCCTATTGTCATTGATTCTGAAGCTGGCCAAAACCTCTTGAATCTGATTTTCAACGCAAAAAAAGTTCCTCTTTCTTTTATAAAGGATATCGGGGGCCATGCTGCGATTCACCGTCAGGACTGGCAGAATGTATTAGATACGCTTCCGGCTGCAGAAAAGGTGCATGTGAAAGAATTTGATTCGTATCTTTCTTTCGTCCTTGATAAGTTTAAATTGATCACATACCGGTAGGATACCAAATTTTCCAATTTTCGTCGAAGCTTTTTTCTTTCATCCCATATTCCAGGTAAAAATCGAATTGGACCGGTTTATCGCGAAAACCTTCTGACAATTTTTTCTGGTACCCGGCTCTTTCCAGGTAAAAACCAATGGCCTGATGATAGGGATAGATGAAATCCAACTTCTGTAAAATGACGAGTAATTTATTGATGGAGAAGCCATTCATTTCAACAGCGCGGCGCCATGCTTCCAGTACGGCGAATGCACCGCCTGCATAATTTGGTCTGACGGTGATGTCGATGAGCGTCCTTTCAATACCTGTGAATGAGAACATATTGTCATATCTGGTACTCAGCAATACGCCACTCCGCCCACTGTGCTTTCCCTGCAGTAAGATGATCGTATAGTCTTCATATTCTGTAAACAGCTGGGATCGTCTTTGAGGTTGTGAAAATGCCTGGTCGATTGTTTCCTGTTGGATTGAAACGGGTTTGAATATTTTAGGACTCAGTTCCTGGGTCGTGTAAATGGTCTTGGGGATCTGGTTGGTCAGATCGTTCAGCTGAACGGCGGGGTAGTGGGAGATATAGGATTTGTCGCGAAGGGAAACAGCGATTTCAAATATGGAGGGGTTACCATATAAATAAAAGTCTTGCTGAGTATTATCGGAGAACCGGAATGTGATCAGACGGATGAAATGATTATCCACCCATTTCTGTGCGATTTTACCCGGAGATACGGTTAAGGGTAAGTTCCATTTATTCCGGTTTTGTTCTATGAGCGCATAGAGCTGTTTTTGATTAAAAACCGTTTTATTATTGGAAAGGAGGAACTCGTCCAGGCCTTTTCGGGCAAGTAAGATGGTGGATTTTGCAGCCATAGGAGTATAAAGTATATATACTTTATACTCCAAAAGTTACAATTTTTAAGCCGTATTTCCAAATCCATGTCCTTGAGCGGATTGGGGGCTGAAACACAAGAATTAAAGATTATATTGGAAAGTATATATACTTTCCATCAAAGTTAATCATTTTTAACCAATAAACCAAATTTAACGTCTATCAAAGCAGTGAGTATATTATATATAATATACTCACTGCTTTGATTACAGCTGTACCCGGCGCGTTCGCAGCGATGTAAAAAAAACTGGATGTGTTTGGAGTTTTGATCCTGGCATTTGTTACTGCGATCGGAGGCGGAACGATACGTGATTTGCTGATCGGTAACCTGCCGGTCGCGTGGCTACAGCACCCGACAGCCGGTTGGGTTATTGGGGCAGGAGCCATTGGCGCATTATTTTTTGGTCGCCATTTAAAAAGGATTCAATTCCTGCTCTTTGTATTTGATGCACTGGGTCTGGGCTTGTTCACGCTCATCGGGATTCAAAAAGGGTTGCAGCATGGAATGACTCCGTCCGTTTGTATTGCGCTCGGAACGATAACGGGTTGTTTCGGTGGCGTGATCCGGGATGTATTGCTGAATAAGGTGCCCCTTATTTTTCAAAAAGAAATCTATGCATCCGCGAGTATCGCGGGTGGCGGCTACTATTTTTTACTCTCTTCATTTCAGGTAAATGAACCCCTTGCTGCAGTCGCGTCGATTGCATTCATTTTTACCATCCGCATGCTGGCCGTTAGATACAATTGGCATTTACCGGTTTGGTTTGTACCTGGAGGTAAAAATCCGCGCAACCAAAGATAGAAAGTCGTTGAAAAGCAAATCTCTGTTGCCCCAACCGGGAAATGATCATAACCCTTCTTCAGATTCTGTTATGGCAGTTTTAATTTTAGGCAGCGTATCCACAAGCCAGGAAGGTAAATTTGTTTTTTCGATGGCCCATTCGTTTGCTAGTTGTTTAAAGACAATGTAATACCGGTTATCACGCTCGTCGGGTACATCCACATTAAATATAGCCCCGGCCGTCCCCTGGCTTTTTCGAAAATTGAATTCCCGGAGCCGTCCTCCGGCTTTGATCAGTTTGGTAAACTGAACATTTTTCTTGACCCCCATAGTGCAAAATTAACAATACCTGGATGAACTTAAATGCAAAGAATCGCGAGCCTTTATGTGCTGGTGATCCGTGCTCTGGTAATAATAATGATTCATCTCATTAAGGATGATTTTGACTGTTATTTACGGAATGACTAAACTTGTAATAATAAAATACCAGAATCGCCAAAACCATAACGAGTAAATAACTTATCAGACCGATATTATCCAGCTGATTTTCATATCCCTTCTCTATAGTGGCTTCCCATATTCCGGGAACGTGCTTAAATCCAAATGCCCATTGCCCGAAATTCCAGGCTGCATGTAGACCGATCGGTAAAGCAATTCCCTTTGTTTTAAGAGCGGCCAGGCCGAAAAGTATTGATCCTGTTCCGGCTCCAAGAAAGGCTACCGACCATGTCATGCCGCCGGCTACATGTTCCAAAGCAAAAATAATCCCCGTGATCAGCAGCGCGGGCCAGTTTCCCAATTTATAGTCCAGGGTGCGCAAAGCATATCCATGGAAAACCAGTTCCTCCCGGCATGCGAGGAGGGAATAAAGCAGGAATGAAGAGAAAATAAATTGAAAATTGACATTAGGATAGAGTGCTAATTTTATATGTCCAAAAAGCAATAACGGAAGAGCTTGTAAGGATGCTAATAATAATCCGATTGCAAAGCCAATGCATATTCGTGGAATGGTTTGCTGTCCGGGCATCAAACCCACGTCAGCTAAATCAAGGCCTTCCCATCGCAGAAATAAAAGCGTTAACCCAAAGCTGGTTACTACTGCAAGAACGATTGTTAAATCCTCAGACCATGGCTTTGGGATGGATTGTGTTAACCGGGAATATATGGCGAGAATAATAGCACAGAATAGGCAAAAAAGTATGACCCGGACTAAAGTCCCTATTCTACGGGAGGGTTTAGGCCTTAGATCCATCAATCGGGTTTTCGGGCATTGCAGAAGATTTTAAAGACTCCACTAGGTCCCTGAGCCAGGCAAGGTCCTTTTTGAGCACATTGCCGTACTTCTGCTGCAAACGCTGGTATCCCTTCAGATAGAGCATGTATTTTTTCAGTTGAGATTATCAGAACAATCTTTCTCCGGGTGGCCTTATTCCCTGAAGTCGGATATAAATTGTGGTTTGGCCGCGGTGGTGCGTCTGGTGTTCAAATGCTTTCATCATTAATGC
>Ga0182024_10004010_pt1 | contig 34343 bp, 39 predicted proteins | sample P32metaG_FD_120480 | JGI IMG/M metagenome (GOLD analysis project Ga0182024, IMG submission 120480) | Permafrost microbial communities from Stordalen Mire, Sweden - P3-2 metaG (Illumina Assembly) | ecosystem: Environmental > Terrestrial > Soil > Wetlands > Permafrost | place: Sweden: Stordalen...
CTGGTTGCATAACTATCGCCGCATCGTGGTCCGCTGGGAACGCTACCCAGAAAATTTCCTCGGGATGATTCACTTAGCTTCCGCCATCATCCTCCTGAGGCATTTATGAGATGGCTTGTAGTCAACCCTTGAGGTTCAAAGAGACTTCGCGGGTTTTCCGAAAGGTGGAATTGTGATCTCGCCTGCTGTCGCACTGGTCGGCTCGTACGACTTCCGTCTCGTCAGCTTGTCTGTTCTCATTTCGGTGCTGGCTTCCTATGCCGCTCTCGACCTCGCGGGAAGAGTAACCTCGGCGCGGGGTGGCGCCCGCAGTCTGTGGTTGGGCGGCGGCGCAACGGCCATGGGCATTGGCATATGGTCAATGCACTACGTAGGGATGCTCGCCTTCCGCCTGCCGATTCCGGTCCAATACGACTGGCCGACTGTTTTGGTTTCGCTGATGGCTGCCATTCTCGCGTCGGTTATAGCCTTATTTGTCGTGAGCCGGAAGAAGATGGGCCTTTTTCGTGCCATAGTCGGCAGCGTTTTCATGGGGAGTGCCATCGCAAGCATGCATTACATCGGCATGGCAGCGATGCGGCTGTCGGCCATGTGCCACTATTCTCGGGGGATTGTAACAACTTCCGTCGTTCTCGCGATCGTGATTTCTTTGGTCGCACTATGGCTGACATTTCACTTTCGAGGAGAAACGAGATCGGGTGGTTGGCGCAAGGCTCTAAGCGCAGTCGTCATGGGAGCCGCAGTTCCCGTCATGCACTACACGGGAATGGCAGCGGCCCGCTTCACGCCTTCCATGTTGACTGATGGCAACTTGTCGCACGCCCTTAGCATATCTTCGCTTGTGACGACGGGCATCGTTGTTGTTACTTTCATGGTTCTTGGACTTACGGTTCTAACGTCCTTGATTGATCGCCGCTTCTCCGCACAAGCCTTGGAACTCGAGTCCAGCGAGAAAAGGTCCCGACAGATCCTTGAAACCTCCTTTGATGCTTTTGTGGGAATGGACTCCAGAGGAAGGATCATGGATTGGAACGCGCAAGCGGAAAGGACTTTCGGGTGGATGCAAGCGGAGGTGAGCGGAAAAGTTCTTTCCGAAGCAATTATTCCTGCCGGCGATCGCGAAACCTATGAACAAGAAGTCCGGCAGCTGCTTGCTTCGGGCCAGGGCCCCGCTCTCAACAAGCGCTTTGAGATTATGGCATCGTGCCGAGACGGGCGTGAAATTCCTGTGGAGATCACAATTTCCGCCATGCACCGCGATGAATCACTTGACTTTGCGGCGTTTGTGCGTGATCTCAGCGAACGCAAGCGATTCGAACAAGACCTTCGCGACGCCAAGGAAGCTGCTGAAGCAGCGAATCGGTCCAAGAGCGACTTTCTTGCAAATATGAGCCATGAGATCCGTACGCCCATGAACGGAATCATCGGCATGACAGATCTTGCGCTGGAAACGGAGCTCAACCAGGAGCAGCGTGAGTTTCTGGGGATGGTGAAAAGCTCGGCGGATTCTTTGCTCGCACTGCTCAATGACATTCTGGACTTCTCCAAGATCGAGGCCGGAAAACTGGATTTCGAGACGATTGACTTTCTGTTGCGCGACACCCTGGACGACACCATCAAAGCTCTTGGCTTGCGTGCCCAGCAAAAGGGCCTCGAGCTTGCCCGCCACGTACTGCCCGAAGTGCCGGACGGTCTCGAGGGCGATCCCACCCGTATTCGCCAGATTGTGGTAAATCTGGTGGGAAACGCTATCAAGTTCACCGCGGAAGGGGAAGTTGTGGTCCAAGTCGAGGTCCAGGAAGAGGCGGAGCACGAAGTAGTGCTGCATTTTGGCGTCAGGGATACGGGGGTCGGCATCCCTTTGGAAAAACAGCAGACCATCTTTGAAGCGTTCACCCAGGCGGACACTTCGATGACACGGAAATATGGCGGTACGGGCTTAGGTCTGGCGATTTCCTCGCGGCTCGTGAGCCTGATGGGCGGAAAGATCTGGGTGGAGAGTGCGATCGGCCGAGGCAGCACTTTTCACTTCACGGTACGATTTCGAATGCAAGAGATTTCGTCCAGAAAGTATGAGCCGTTGGGTGCGGAGATGCTCCGAGATCTTCCGGTATTGATAGTGGACGACAACGCCACCAACGGCCGGATACTCCAGGAAATGGTCCTCGCCTGGCAGATGAAACCGACACTAACCGAAAGAGGGCCCGAAGCGCTCACGCTCCTGGAACGGGCCAACACTCGAGGCACTCCTTTTGCCTTGATTCTGCTGGATGCGCAGATGCCAGGTATGGACGGATTCAGCGTGGCGGAAAGAATTAAGCAGGATGTACGGCTCGCCAGATCAGTCGTCATCATGTTGACCTCCGCGGGTTTGCGGGGAGACGCAGCTCGATGCCGGGAATTAGGCATCAGGGCCTACCTGACCAAACCCATCAAACGGTCGGAGCTTCTCCAAGCCGTCAGATTGGTGCTCGGATCACCAGCCGTAACCGAGGAGAGTCGCCCGGTCGTTACGATCCACTCGCTGCGTGAGAGCCGAGGACGGCTGAGAATTCTTTTGGTCGAGGATAATCGCGTGAACCAAGCGTTGGCAACCCAGTTTTTGGAGAAGCGAGGTCATGAGGTGGTAGTAGCGGGAAACGGCCGGGCGGCTTTGGAAGCATTGGAGAAGCAAACGCCAGACCTCGTCTTGATGGACGTGCAGATGCCGGAGATGGATGGTTTACAGGCGACAGCCGCGATTCGCCAGGGCGAATTAAAGAGTGGGAAACATATCCCGATAATTGCGATGACGGCTCACGCAATGGCGGGCGACAAAGAACGGTGTCTTGGTGCTGGAATGGATGGATACGTCTCGAAGCCCCTCCGGGTCGAAGATCTTTTTTCCACTATCGAGGAAGTCCTTAGAACCCTGGCCGAATCTAAGATTCTTGCCTCACTCTCCGTTTGAAATGTATGAACGGACACAGGCACGGGAACGCCGAAGAAAGTGAGACCTGTGTCTTGCCAAAATCTCATACAAGTAGAAAATGGCGCGATTCGTCTCCTTGTCATTCGCCAAAACTCTGCAAGGGCATAAATCTCGTCCCGTAACAATGTTACAGGCCCGTCCGCATGCTATTAATTTCAACCGCATTCTAGATTTTGAAATGACGAACACCGTGGAGAAGTTCTGTAACATTGTTACGCGGACAAGAACTTACGGCCTTGTGGAGTTTTGGCGAACGACAAGAATGTCCCAAGGCTTTTGCGGCCGCTCGCACTCCGAGGGTATCTCTTTGTAGACGCAAAAGTTGCCGCACGCCAAAACGTATTGGGGATGCCGCATTGTAGTAGCAATGACCGACGATCAAAAACGCAAAGCAATTGAGCGAGCCCAAATCGAAGGCAGCGAGGCGCACGCTATGTTTGTTGACTTGGTGTTGAATATGTCAGAAGACGTCCAAGGCGCAATGGCGCAGGACATCGGGTTGCTCATCGAGGTCGTCAATGCGAAAGTTGTATTTCATTGGATATCCGAGGTTAAGAATTAGTGGAGACGATGATAGGAAAATTGTGGAGCACCGGTGGCATCGGGGCGCTGAGTAGAACCGTAGCCCAATCCATCGCAGGAGGACTGACCTTATCTCGATTCGCCAGCCGATTCATTACCCCGCCACCTTCTTCGCCTGCTTCCTAACCCTCGCCCATCGCTTTTTCGCCGCCTTCGCAATCGCCGCTCTACCAGCGGGTGATAGAACGCGCTTCTTCACGCTTACGACTTCGCGCTCAGTGGAATGTCCCAGGGCTTTTGCAGCCGCTCTTATTCCACTCAATTGGTGATTCAGCCTGCTTAGCTGCTTGTCGAGTTTTCTTTCTTCGCGCTTGATCGCTGCAAGAATGTTCATGAATCCTCCGGGTGGAATCTATATCAACCGAAGTTGGGGAGCCAGACGTACTACCCAAGGTAAGTAACTCAGTCTGCGGCCCGAGGAACCGATTCGCGTACTTTTGAGGTGCGATTCGAAATCCGATAACGCGACTAAAATCGGGACATGACCTGAAAGTCTAAATGGATTCCTTTGACGACGACCTTTGAACTCGTTTACGCTCTTCACATGTTGGAAGTTGCTGACAACAATTTGAGTAGCACTGCAGTCCGCAAGATGATTTCGCATGCAATCATTAGCATCTGTGTCTTGGTATTGGGCTGTGAAGGCCCGAGGACTACTTGGTCTACAGAAGCCCGGTCACCGGATGGGAAGATGATTGCTCATGCTCGCACGATCCAGCCGAGTGGGATCGGAACGGGAGAGGTTGGAACCTTCGTGGACCTGAACTGGACTAGTGGGTCACAGTCACCGACCGTTGTGTTAGCTTTTTCCGATGGTGCTGACCAGCCAGGAGGGGATAAGAGCGTGGGAATAAACTGGTTGTCTCCCACGCATCTGGAATTGACATATAAGGGACAGCGAACTATCGACTTCGAAGCCGTCAAATGCCATGGCGTCGACATTTCCGTCCGAAACGTCTCAAGTGGAGCGACCAATGCCTCGCAATAGGAACGTCCAACGGAGGACTTCATCGCAAGAGCAACGCAGCGAAACTGCGGGCCTAGCGTAATAGGTCCAGAGCCGTCCACGATGTTACGAAACCTCTCGCAGGGCCATTCATTCCACTGGAGTTGCAGACGCCGATTCAGGCTCCTGCTACCACCATAGCCTGAGGTACAGATTCGTGGCGCAAATCGGGTCCAGGCCGTTTCGGGCACTTTCTTGTTACGCGACGCACGTCATCGGGAGTTGGTCTGGAAGTGCTACAATCGCGCATGCAACGACGCGAGTATCGGATTGAAAACCCTCGTTCTTAGGTCTCTTCTGATTGCGTTAATCTTTGGACCCCTTGCGGCGTTTGCAACCACCGTACAGTGGGTGCGTGGACCAATCAAGTACGATCCTCCAATAAGCGAAAGTGAATGGCGACAGCTTACCGAGCTTCCAGCAACAAAAATGGCGTTGGCTGTGCAAGCGAGAGAAGTACATCTAACGCGCTCGCAGTGGTTGGCTTCCTCAGTTGGCCATTCTTTTTTCTGGTTCCTCCTGGCGAAGAACAGCGTCATACCAGTTTTGGGAGTGTTTTCTGGTTCCGTTTGCCTCGGCTATTGGCAGCGACGTACATTTGCTGTGGATTCATCGGTCGGCCCAGCCTAACACTAACCGGAAAATGACTTCTCGGTAGTTCTCCCTTCCTGAATCGCACTACATCACCTTAACTGGAGAAATCTATGTCTCGACTATCGGTAGACACCGCATGGCGACTGATCGTGATGGACACCCGCCTCCCCGCGAAGTCCCGGATCATCGCGCTTGAACATAATTGCACCTTTTTCATACTTCACCTCGAACTGAGATTTAGCCGGCGCCACTATCCCCTTAATGGTTCGGCCCTAGCCAATGGTAAAATGCGGTCAATTGAGGGAGGCGAAAGCTATGCAGCCGATCCAACCGAAGCCGATTGACCTCGCAACTCGCGTAGACCAGCTCGAAGAACAGATTTCCATCCTCGGCGGTCAAAAACGAGCCATAGAAGAACGGGTCAAGGAGCTACAGCGGCAGCGGAAGATCCAGAACGAGCACGCAGATTTTATCTTAAGCGGCGAACTGCCAGCGGCGTTTGAAAAAGACTAATGGAATCCAGCGATGTGATGCAGAAGATTGCGGAGCTCGAAGAGCAAGTACGGGTTCTTCTCGTTGCAAAGCGGGAGCTCGAAGAAAAGATCGAGGAGATTACGCCTCGACAGAAATATGTAGCCATCGCCGGCGAGTGGTTTTGGCGGGAGGTCTAGACAGAGTCGTCGGTCAAAGTAGTAGGAAACTAAGGATTTCAAGCGTTTTCCGGATCGCTCTCTAAATACTTAAAATCCAACGACGGTTAGTTCGAGTGCCCCGTTACCAACCTCATTGAACTGAGTCAAAGAACACGCTCGTGGCAGCGTTGGTGCTGGACGTTTCGTACCAGTAGATGTACTGCTCACCCAGGGGGCTGATTAAAACGGTTGGTGCTGATGTGAACGCACCGGTAGTGTTGGAAATGTTCTTCGCTGGACTGAAGGTCCTACCGTCGGCCGAAGTGATTACATAGATGTCAAAGTACCCAGGGGACCCTCCATTCGTGTCGTCTTCCCATGCAATCGTGATTTTTCCATTCGCGTCCACCACAATCTGTGGGTTTTGGGCACCAACAAAGCTGGGTGGAAGATTCGGCAGTGCCAGATTCAGAGGTGTGGACCACGTCACGCCGTGATCGAGCGACTGCGTGAAATTCACTCCCGCGAACACCAAATCAATCTCACCATTCGGACCCACCACAAATTTCTGGGTATCGTCTCCGCCAAACGTGGAAACGATTGAAGGCGGCGAAAATGTCTGTCCTTGATCTTGTGAGCGAGAGAAATAAATTGTACCGGCATCCCAGGTGATATTCTCATTTCCTGCGGTATCCACCACAATTTCCGGATTGTCGTTACACAAATCAGGCACCCAAAGGAAGGTGGGAGGATTCTTGAAATTCACACCATCCTGTGACGCTGCAGCCTCCACGAAACAGTCCAAATCGTCTTGAACAGCCCAGGCGACATACAATTGGCCTTGTGGGCCAACTGCACCTCTAAACTGCAAGATGGCGTCAGCACTATGAGGAGCACCCCACACAAGCTGGTCATTGACAAATGTCTGCCCGCCATCCGTAGAATGGGTTTCCCGTACCGCATCATCGGGGTCTATCCCGTCTTCGCTAGTTGTGTACGCAAAGTCCACTACTCCTGACGGCTGCACCAGCAGCAGCGAAGCAAAAATGTTTTGTTTGACGATCACCGTGCTAAACGTTCTACCGCCATCTGTAGAACGCGCGAGTACCGCGGTATTTCCGTTTAGCATGCTGGTGGGGTTATAGCCAACCAAAATGAAGATGTTATTTTTCGCGTCTACCTGAATGCTCTGCGCTCCCGCGGGCGAGGCCGCCACCATCTTGGGAGTGCTAAAGGTCACTCCATTGTCTTTGGACTGCGCAAACATGACTCCGTTCGTCGCCGTCCAGGTAATGTCGATTACGCCGTTGGAATCCACTACGGCATAGGGGTTGCTGCCCGCGCCAAGATCTTCCAGCCCCTTCGCCGAAGGCGTGTGGAAGGTGCTAGAAGTGGAATCGATTGGTTTGGAACCGCCGGTGGGCATAGACTCCACGAAAAAATTGTAGACAGCGTTGGGCATAAGGCCAGTCAGGGTGACGGAATGCGCGGTGGTATTGGATGGTCTGCAGCACGCCGTCCATTTCGGCTTGGCTGATCCTATGAAGTAGGCCACCTGCGAATCCGCCTTCTGGTTCGTCGTCCAAGTGATGATGGCGGTTGACTCGGTGATATTTGTGGCTGCGACGTTCGAGATGGAAAAGGCCGCACTCGTGTGAAACGTGCTCGTTGTGGAATCAATCGGTGTAGAACTTCCGGTGGGCATAGATTCTACGAAAAAGTTGTACCCGGTGTTGGGCGTGAGCCCCCTGAGGGTCACCGAATGCGAGGTCGTATTGGATGGACTGCAGCACGGCGTCCACTTCGGCTTGGCCGAACCTATGAAGTAGGCCACCTGCGAATCGGCGTGTTTAGTGGTCGACCAAGTGATCGTAGCTGTGGTTGCTGTGACATTTGTGGCAGCGACGTTGAAAATAGGAGGTGTGGTTGCTGGTTGTCCGTTGGCTCTGAGGACAGAAGCCAAGCTCAGGATAGCAATGCACTGTATGAGCGCCCAAAAGCATTTCGAGTTATCCATAAAGGCTCCTGTGGGGGACATCTACACGAGTCTTGTGAACCTAATGCGTCAATAAATCATATCGAAGTGATGCTCTTACGAAAGAACCAGATGCGCTTTCCTTAGAAAACAGACTGCTCCACACGTTAGTAAATTGGAGGAGCACGTTTGACCCATCTGTGGTAATGGGTCCGTACCGTACTATTTTCATAACCAACAAGCAATTAAAAAGTTTGTCTTGTTCGAGCAGGCTTCAAATTAGCCTTACGAATTTCCTTACGTTTGCATAGTCGAAGCGGAAGGCACTTATCGGGTAACGCAACTTATCAGGCTAGTGACGCTTGCTCTCACCAGAGTCATTTGTGAACATCGCAGGAGGGCGGTTCCGATGCAGCGAAAAACCTGTTCGCGATTTTGCGCAACGCGAACCCAGCGTAGGACGCAACAACAGCTACGAATCCGGCAAGAAGTGCCGAAACGGCTATGAAGAGCTCAAAGTTTCTCAGGCCCCCTGCACCGAGCGCCCAGGCCCCTCCGTATATTACGGCTTGAGGTGCCCACATTAGAAGCCCGTAGCTCCATATTTCTCTCTGCTTGGGCCGGAAGAATCCGAAAAGAGCCGCCAGTAGTGCGAGAATTCCAAGTCCAAACAAAGAATGCCCGGCCGGCCACATATGAAGAAGTGGACTAAATGAATCAAATTGACGGGGGAACAAAAAGATATAGACGAAGGTACCTGATCCCACCCCTAGACTCAGGATCGGGAAAATCCAGGCGCGAGACACTTTGATGGTTATTGCAGGTAGGCGGCTTCCGAACCAGGTCAGATAACTTAGCCCTGCCGCAAGACTGAGAAGAACCCAGATCGTATAGCGTTCTACTGTAGGACTCAGAATAATAAAAACTCCAGCCGTGAAATGCTTTGCTGGCCATTCCAGGTGGCAACATATTACCAAACACGGCGAACCTCGTGGTCTTCGATGAGCCGGGTAGATACAAACCGGTAGCCGAAATGTCTCCAACTTATCACTTCGTGCGGCGATAAAGTCCGAGGTTGCGGAACGCCTCACCGTCGGGCTTAATTCCATGCTGCACGATCCGCATCGTGTTGCCGTCCGGTAAGATCTCGCGCGTCCATCGATCCGCGACTTTGCCTTCGCGCTTTAATGTGCTCTCGATGTTGCGATCGTCGTAGCGTGTCAGCACTAGAACAGCATCCATGCCGGCCAGCGGCTGCTCGCGTCCGTCGAGCGGCCCGCCGTACGTCACATGCAGTGGCTTCCCGTCCGCATCATCAGCATCGAGGACAAATTGCAATCCGTCATGCGACTTCTCGATCGTGTAGATGGCGCGTCGACCAGGGCGCCCATACTGATAGTCTAAAGTGGCGGGATCAAGTTCCCACGTGCCGCAAAACAAATCCGAGCGAGGTTCCATTTCTTTCTTATGTGACTCCGGCAGGACTCGAACTTTAGCAAGGAAATTCTGGAAAGCCCAGAACGTGCCGCTTCGTCTTGATGATGCGCTTTGATGCTTGAATGTATGTTTCTACATGCTCTCGTCTTACGAGGCCGCGACGGACTCGGTCTTCCCACCATTTAACTTCGTCGAGTTCCCGCTTTAGTTCGGCTGTAGCGCGTACTTGAAACATTCTTACGATATCGTTTGTGTCGAGGTTGGTGCTCATGGCGGCGTCCTGAAGGTTGAAGTCGCTGGGTTGTGCTGCTCTTGCATTCTACTACCGGGTATCAAATTGGCGACAGGAAATTCGATGGCCCCCATTTGGTGCCTGGAGCTACCCCGCTTTCTTCAGCGCACTGAGAAATGTAAAACGCTTCTTTAACGATTCACAGCCTACTGGGATTGCTGGTAGCCGCTTTGACGAGGGTATACTTCGAAGTGTGGATTACAGCGTAGGCTCCCGCGTCCGGGTCCGCCTTTACAGCGGCAAAGTTGTCGAGGCTGAGATAACTGCAATCACAAAGCAATCCACTGGGCGAAAATTGCAAATCGTCTACGGCAACGTAACCGCATCGATCAATCCAGCGCAGATTACCGAAGTATTACCGACAACATAGTGCGCAAGCAAATCCAAGTCGGCTCCCGCGTCAAAGCACTCGCAAACCTATCTCGCCGCGCCAACTTGAGGAAGTCGGAAAATTTTCTCCGGACTCCAGTTTTTATAGAGCTGGGCTGGCGACAGTGCAACCTACGCCAGCTAGCGTATAACGGATCACACCGGTCTGGTCAGAGCAGAACATGCGCTGACCGGTCGTTCCAACGGTCTGGGGAGTCGCCGTTACGGTATACGTCGTGTTACCACCCGCAATTGGGTTGGCACCGACTTCCGCCATCGTATAGCCGCTCTTGTTTCCAGCGGACAATGAAGGATCGATGATTCCGACGCCCGCGACGCAACCGCCGCCGGTGTTAAGGGCAGCTAAGGTTGCCGAATATCCGCTTGCTGGACATGAAACGCTGTACGTTATTTCAGCGGTGTTTATCGTGCGTACCGAGCCCACGGCGGACGACTCGTTGGCCGCCATCTTGGACTTCAGCAAGTTCGGGATCGCGATGGCCGCGATGATCAGAATGATGGCCACAACGATCAGCAGTTCGATAAGGGAGAAACCTTCCTGCTTGCGCATTTGAATGGGCTCCTACGGTTAATTTAGCAAGCGAGGGGCCGCAAGCAGCTCCCATTTCATTCGATTGCATTTTCGGCAATCGCGTAAATGACACATCTTAAATGATTTATTCATGGCCATGTTTCTGCATTTGGACTGATGTACTCCTATTGATAGGCAATTATGGTCATGGTGACACTATTTGTCAGTTGGCGAGGGAGCCCGCCTAAGACGTAGCGTGCGTGTTATCCTGCCCTCCCGTTTCCTCCTCGGAGGACACATGAGCATCCAGACCAACCCCGAAGACATTGAACAAATCCGCGCCCGCATCCGCGCGATGTCTGATCTCGAACTACGCAAGTATGGTCGCGCGGCGAGGGATATGGCAGACCCCAAGAAAAACTTCGGTCCCCCAAATCCGTCATTCAAAATTCAATTGGACGAGGCGAGGGCGGAGTGGCGAAGGCGGCATCCAAAGTTGACTTAACGACACGATAAAAGCTCGTCTTTTTGGCGATGCTGGCCAGGACATTCTTAGTCGCTCAAAAATCGGCATCATTGGCCTAGGTGGCGCAGGCTCATTACTCGCGGAGTATCTGGGGCGCCTAGGTGTCGGTGACTTTGTACTCGTAGACCCAGAGCGGACTGAGGTATCGAATCTGCCAAGACTTACGGCCGCTTCTCGTTTTGATGCCATGGCGTGGTTAGCAGATGAGACCAACCCGAAGTGGCTGCGCAGTCTGGCGATGCGCCTGGCCCAACCAAAGGTTCTTCTCGCACGTCGAAACATACTGCGAGCGAATCGTCGCGCGCGTGTCGATGCGATCTTCGGAAACTTCCTGGAGGCAGACATCGCCGCGAAGTTCATCGACTGTGACTATTTGTTTCTCGCAGCTGACACAATGCGCGCACGCCTGCTTTTCAATGCAATTGTGCATCAGTATCTCATCCCTGGTGTTCAGGTAGGCGCAAAGGTCCAGGTGGATCGAACTACTGGAGAGGTGCTTGACGCCTACAGTGTGGTGAGACCGGTCACGCCCGAGACTGGCTGTCTGCTCTGCAACAAGCTCATAAATAGTGCAAAGTTGCAGGGGGAGAGCATCTCGGAGATCGATAGGAGACGGCAGCGCTACATCGACGAACCTGAAATTGTTGCCCCAAGCGTCATCACTTTGAATGCAGTTGCCGTCTCGCATGCTGCGGACGACTTCTTGTTCTACATGACAGGACTGCGTGATCCAGTCGCGCCATCCTCTTATTTCCGAGTCCAACCACGATCTCGTCGCACTTGGTTTGACGAGCCCCGAAAATCACCAGCTTGCCCAGAATGCGGCTCAAACTCGGACAGTCGCCTAGCCCGAGGTGACGCTCGGCGGCTGCCAACAATAGAAACGCTCGGCCTTTCAGCCGCTCCACTTCCAGGTGCATCTGTTCCTCGGTCATGGGATCACCACCACTCCGAGTAAAGAATGCGTCGCTCATGTTCCTTCCTTGGCTGCCACTTTTGCGGCAGCATCAATTTTGTCGGTCAGTGAGTCCAGATTAGTGATACCCAGATATTTCTGAGTTGTTTCTAGGCTTTTATGACCGAGCATGTACTGAATCGTCCGCACCGGGACTCCGCTAGCTTCCCAATTGCTGGCGCACGTCTTCCGCAAGCGGTGCAGGTAGTGATGCTGGCAGACCGGATGCGTCTCGCACATGACTTCGATCTTCCGTGTTGTGTGGTAACGACCTGCGGTCCACGGTGCGGTGCAGTGCCCGCAGTTCACCTTGGCGCGTAGTGCGATGCGTTTGAACTTACGCAGGAAGTGATTGTCAGGTCGGCCTTCGTCGTTGACGAAAATCCAGCGGGGATGGGGAGCGTGCTTCTTTCGCTGTTTCAATGCTTCGACCAATTCCGTGGGCATCTTCACATCCCGGCTTTCGTGTTTTTTCGGGGTGAATCCAACGTCCGGTTTACGACGAATGTGGTAAATGCCACGGGCGAAGTCGATATCCTGCCACGATGCGTAGGTGACTTCCTTATCCCGGCACGCCGTGCCGAGGAAGAACTTGTATCGGATGACTTCTTCCGGCTTCATCGCAGCGAACAACTTGTGAAGTTCGGCGGGTTCGTACGGGACGGCAGGCTCTTCCTCAAACTCGGGCAGATCGCTGCTCAATGAAAAGTCGGTCTTTATCCGATTCGCCTTCAACAGCGACAGCACCGTCATCATGCGATTGTGCTGTGTTCTCGCCTCGTATCCCTTTTTGGCCAAGTAGTCGCGAAACGCCTGCAACTGAGTTTTTCCCACTTCATCGATAAAACGAATCTTGTCCCCGAGAGATTCTTTGAACTGTTTCAGGTTGTGCGTATATCCGAGGAGCGTTTTCTTTTTCTTAGTTTTGTGGGCATTTCCCAAGAATTTGTACATTGCCATCATGAGAGGAACACGATTGGCGTTCTGGCGATCTTTGAACTCTTCCAGAGTCAAGCCCATCGCAACGGCCTTAGCGTTCAGTTCCAGCCCAGCGGCTTCCTTCTGCGCCTCTTCGAGCGTGTCGTATGCTTGGCTCCACACGAATTTGCCAGAGGCATCCGGGTAGCGAACATGGAACTTGGCACCCGGCTCTAGCGTCGGACGACGACCTGCACCATGCGGGATGGCCTTATACCGCCAGCCCTTGCCCGGTTCCTTGCGGCGGACGTAGATTCGAGCCATCCTCCACCTCGTGTCCAGATTGTATCACGAGTGTAGCATGGTCAAGAATAGTGCGTTTGTATTGTGTTTCCAGGGTATGGCGGAGGAGGAGGGATTCGAACCCCCGAGACCCTTTCGAGTCTAACGGTTTTCAAGACCGCCGGTTTCAACCGCTCACCCACTCCTCCACTTCCAATTATAACGTGCGCCACCACTTAAGTGGGGGGCATCGAGTTACAAATTGTCAGCCATTCACTTAGCCGCGTCAGACGCAGAAATTCCATCCAATCTACCCAAACCGCCGTAGACTTATAGAGATACAACTACCAGAGGCCACCATGTTGATTCGCCGATCGCCAGATCTCACCTACGCCGACGTTACCCCTAAATCCGTCTACCTCAACCGCCGCAAATTCTTGCAGGGATTAAGCATCATCGGCGCCGCCTCTCTCGTGGGCACCCGCTTCTTCGATCTAATATTACCTTCCCGAACCGCCTATGCCGGAACCCAACTAACCACCGTCAAGGGTCCCTTCAGCACCGACGAAAAAATCACTCCCTACAACGACGTAACGCACTACAACAACTTTTACGAATTCGGCGCTGACAAAGGCGACCCCGCGAAAAACTCCCAGAAGTTTAGAACTTCTCCATGGAGCGTCTCCGTCGAAGGCGAAGTCGCCAAGCCCCGCACCTTCACCATGGACGAGATCCTGAAGCTCGCCCCTCTCGAGGAGCGCATCTACCGTCATCGCTGCGTCGAGGCTTGGTCGATCGTCGTGCCATGGATCGGTTTCTCATTCGACACGCTGGTAAAGCTAGTTGAGCCAACGCCAAAAGCGAAATACGTCGCCTTTCAAAGTTTCTACGACCTCAAGCAAATGCCCGACTCCCGCGGCACCGGGATCACCTACCCCTACGTTGAAGGCTTACGCCTCGACGAAGCCATGAATCCACTAACCCTGTTAGCCGTAGGCATGTACGGCGAAACCCTGCCCAATCAGGACGGCGCTCCAGTTCGCATGGTCATCCCCTGGAAATACGGTTTCAAAAGCATCAAGTCGATCGTAAAAATAAAATTCGTAAAAGGCGAGCCACCCACGACCTGGTCGCTAATGGCCCCCAACGAATACGGCTTCTATTCCAACGTAAATCCCAGCGTAGACCACCCGCGCTGGAGCCAAGCCAAGGAGCGCCGCCTGGGCGAAATCCTCCGCCGCAACACGTTCATATTCAACGGCTACGTCGAACAAGTCGCCAGTATGTACACGGGCATGAATCTGAAGAAGTATTATTAGCTCACGAGCCCAGCGTGCATCGCCTTCTTTCCAGCAAATGGACCAAGGTTGCGGTCTTCGTAATTTGCCTGGCCCCGCTCGGCACGCTCGTCTACCGCGCACTCCAAGGCCTGCTAGGCGCGAACCCGGTTGAATTTCTCCAGCACGCCACCGGCCTCTGGACGCTTCGCTTCCTCATTTTCACGTTAACCATCACGCCGCTGCGAAAAACACTCAGGATCCCCGAACTCATCCGCTTCCGACGCATGCTAGGCCTCTTCGCTTTTTTTTACGTCTGCCTGCACTTTCTCACCTACATCGGCCCCGATCAGTCCTTCGATCTCGCCGCCATGTGGAAAGACGTCGAAAAGCGCCGCTACATTACCGTAGGTTTTTTAGGATTTGTCCTACTAATCCCGCTCGCCATCACGTCGACGGCAGGTTGGATCCGCCGGCTGGGCGGCAAGCGCTGGCAAACGCTCCATCGCTCCATCTACATCGCGGCAATTTGTGGTGTGATTCACTACTACTGGCTCGTGAAATCCGACGTCCGCAATCCGCTTTTCTACGGTGCGCTAGTATCAATCCTGCTGCTCTGGCGTCTGGGCAATTGGTTTCTTAAGAGGGGGCGCGTAACTACGCCAAAGCCAGAAATAAATCGCGACTCCGTAGCCGCGTCCTGAAATACCGCTATTCTGGTTCCGACGCCTCGGCGCTGCTCCCGGATAATTCGCCATCCACGAACTCCAAACCCCAAAATCTTGGCGCAGGCGTCAAAAACTCTATTCCGACTCGCTGCCCGCGATCGCCCATTTCCCCTAAAAATACGACCCTGCACTCTTGCTCGTCCTGCGTTTCCGGATTCGTCAGGACCAGCATCTCTCCCTGAGCGACCTCGTGATTGAGAAGCAGCAATCCGCCATGCGAATTTACAACCTGCGTTTGGCACACTTCCCGGAACTTCCGCCCATCATGCGCCCGGCCCTGCGCTTGCACCCGCATCTTGTGAAACACGCGCCCGCTACGTCGTGGCGCGGTAAAAGTGACTTGGCTCATGCTTCCCATCTTCAGACCTCCGCAGAACCTCAGTCAATTGCCCGACAGTACAGGTGTTCCGCCGGCGCACCAGTGAAGCATAAAGCAACATTTCCATGGTCACGAGCCATTTCCCATTCTTCAGACCTCTCAAAAACTTGTGCCGAAACGCTCGCAGCCCTAGAATGCTTGCAAGCGGCTTCGGAACTTTCGACGTAGTTCCGCTCTTTTTCCTGGCCGTAACATTCGCACTACTAGAAGCGTATTTATACCGGAAAGGACTCGTATCCTTGGGCCCGAAGACAAACCTTGCAGAATTTATAGAAAGTTACCGTGATCGGCACTTGGAGGAGCTGTGCGAATTTCTGCGCATCCCCAGCGTGAGCGCCAAGAGCGAGCACAAGCCAGATATTGAGCGCGCCGCCCGTTGGGTCGCCGACAAGCTTACCGCGGCTGGGTTTAAAACGGTTCAGATCGTTCCCACCAAACTTCATCCCCTCGTGTATGCGGAATCCCTCGAGGCTCCCGGCAAACCCACGGTCCTTTTCTATGGACACTACGATGTCCAACCTGCCGAACCACTCGATCTGTGGACCTCGCCCGCCTTTGAGCCCACCGTCCGCAATGGCAATATCTTCGGCCGCGGCACCGCCGATGATAAAGGCCAAGTGCACATCCACATCAAGGCCTTGGAATCCCTGCAGAAAGTAAATGGAAAGTTTCCCGTCAATATCAAAATCCTGATCGAAGGCGAAGAGGAAGTAGGTAGTGTCAGCCTGTGGGATTACGTTCAGAAAAACAAAGAGAAACTTCAAGCCGACGCCCTCATCGTTTCCGACACTTCCATGCTGGCCAAGGGCGTCCCCTCCATCACCTACGGTTTGCGCGGCCTCAACTATTACCAGATCGAATTGACCGGTCCCGCCCGCGATTTGCATTCCGGAGTCTACGGCGGCGCAGTCCCGAATCCCCTGACTGTCTTGACAGAGCTCTTCGCGAAGCTTCACGACAAAAACTTCCGGGCTGTAATTCCCGGCTTCTATGAGGATGTCGCCAAAGTTCCTGCCGCCGAGCGCAAATCACTTAACACCCTCCCCTGGAAGAAAAAAGATTTCGAGAAAGCGGTAGGCGCACCCGCATACGTCGGCGAATCCGGATTTACAACCGTTGAGCAACTGTGGATTCGACCCACTTTCGAAATTAACGGCATCTGGGGCGGCTACCAAGGCGAAGGCGCCAAGACCGTGATCCCCTCAAAAGCCTACGCCAAATTTTCCACCCGCTTGGTCCCCAACCAGGACCCCCAAAAAATCGCCAAGCTAGTCGAAAAACAAATCCGCGCACTGCTGCCAAAAACTGTAAGTTGCAAGTTCGACGTCCTTAGCACCGGTAAGCCGTGGACTGCTCCTTACCACGCCCCAATTTTCGCGAAGGCACAAGCTGCGCTAGAAAAAGGCTTCGGCAAGAAAGCAGTCTTCATTCGCGAAGGCGGCTCCATCCCCTTCGTAACCCAAATGCACGACACCTTCAAAGTCCCCTGCGTCCTGATCGGTTTCGGCCTACCCGACGAAAACGCCCACGCCCCCGACGAGCACCTGGCCCTCGAAAACTATTTCAGCGGCATAAAAGCCATAGCCCACTTCTACGCCGACCTGGCCACCCTCTGACGCAACCCGTCCGCCGCAACCCAGTTCCTGTAGCCGTCCTATTCGAAAGGGCCGGTTTCAGATTAAACCTCGCCCAACTCTGGAGTAAACCTCAACCAATTTTCACGGCCGTGCGATCGCTCCCTTCAAATCGTAGCCAATTGTGATCGCCGTCCAACAGCATAATCATTCAGCGCAGCATTAGCACTCGTAATGACCCCAAGCGCATCAGCCACTGCAGCCAAATCCTTCCCTCGCAAAACCAAGTACATCTCGTCCTCACCCAATCCGGTATAAACGCGATTCCCCATACATCCCAAACTCAAAATTGACCCATGCTGCAAGGTTGCCGGCAGAGCCATGCAGGTAGGCCGCCCCAAAGCAGGTATTCCGCTGCCCACTCCCGCCCGGCCCGCAGCCTCATTCAACAACATAGCCGCCGCAGGTTTGCACGCAAACAAAACCACATCCGGCGCAACAGGCGACTCCCCCAACGGCGCATACAAAATCGCCGCAGGCGCCTTAGCCAACCGCGGAATCTGCGGCACCTCTTCCGGCTTCACATAACCCAAATCAAACATCATCTTCAAAGTCTGCTCAGTCTCCTTAACCCGGCCTGGAGACAACGCAATGTTGTGCGTATAAGCCCCAACCGCACAGTTGAAATGATTCTCCGGCACGGTATAAAACACCCGTCCCTCCGCCGCTAACCGCCAAAAGCTGCAACCAGAAGGCTCCGTCCCGGAAAATTGCGCGACGTTAGCGGGGGTCGCATCTAAAAATGTCACTGCAACCGGCCGCCGCGCCAACTTCACCGCCGCCCCGAAACACTGCTCCAGCTCGATCCAATTCGAAACGCCACTCATCCCATTTTCTCCTTGATTTATCAGCCAATTCGCGAGCATAGCACAAGCCGATTGGCACTTCTTGAAGGCGTTCCGATGACGCGCCATGCACTACGGTCGTCCTTAGCGCCCCCCGATAAGGATGCGCGAAGACTCTCAACTCACCTGCATCATCCCCACATGCTGTGGAAAACCCGCTTAAAATCAGTGTTCCCGCGCTTTACGTCAAAAAATGGCGTGTTTTCGGCCCTTTTTGAGGTTTGCAGCTTGCGTTCTGGTAATCCCTTGGCTATAGTGCAATGCGGTCCGAGTCTTTCAGTAGAAATCGAGGGAGAGATTCTCGCGACTGCTCTCGATCCAATCGAGGCGCATTGAAAATTCAGGAGGATAAGAATACTAGATGGCAGCCAAGCCTTTGAGCAAGACCAAGGTCGTTTCGCATATCGCCGAGAAAGTCGGCACACCGAAAAAAACCGCGGCAGCCTTCTTCGACGAGCTCTTCAAGCTCGCGGTAAAAGAAGCCAAGGGTGGCGCGGGTAAATTCGTGATCCCGGGGATCGGCCGCGTCGTCAAGGCGCACCGCAAAGCCCGCATGGGCCGCAATCCGCAAACCGGCGAAGCGATCAAGATCAAGGCCAAGACCGTGGTCCGCCTGCGCCCATCCAAAGCGCTAAAGGATGCGGTCCTGAAGTAGATCCTCGCAACGCGAGGAAGGGCCCTGAACAAAGCGCGCGAAAATGACCGGCCGCCGTCTCCCAGATCCGGCGCCACCTCCTCGGACAGCGCAAAGCACCTGGGCCAAGTGAGTACAACAGCATCGGTCAAGTTTGCCCTCCGCTGTGCATCATGATCATGCGCATCGGAGGGCTTTTCTTTAGGTAGCACAGGCACTCATGCCTGTGCCAGCGAAGCCTCACTGACGCGAAGCGCAACGGAAAGCGCTAAAGCGTCTTGACATAAGCAACCACATCCTTTATCTGCGCCGGGTCCAACACATCCTTAAACGGCGGCATAAGGTTGTCCCCATTCTCAATCCAAGTCTTCAACGACTCGTCCGAAACCTTATTGTTGTTCACCGTAAACGTCCCGCGCTTCCCAATCCCCTTCAACCCAGGCCCAATCTTTTTCGCATCACTGTCCGCGTAGTGACACACACTGCATTTTTTGTCGAACACTTCCTTCCCCCGCGCCACCGCAGCAGCTGAAGCCCCGCCCGCAGACTTCTTAGCCGGCGGTTTCGCGTCCGGATCCTGCGCAAACACCGCCCCGCACACGGCCGCAGCCACAGCCAACGTTGCGATCCCCAGCAAAATAAAATTACGATTCACAATTCCTCCTGAACTGCGCTAATTCCGAACCGCGCCGATAAGGCCCGCCATTCATTTTCCACGTTCCCCCCAGCAATTTCCACTAGTACTCCCCGCCCAAAGGACAGGTTCCCCCTAGCACACGCGCTACACCTTCGTACTTTTGACGCTCACAAAACCGTGTGCTTACATAACTAAATCATGAGCCAGGAAACCCTCTCCCGCGCCTGGGAAATCCTCCAGGACGCCTATCAAGCACAAATGGAAGGCGATTACGACCGCGCGGTAGAACTTTACCAATCCTCGCTTGAACTCTATCCCACTGCGGAAGCCCATACCTTCCTAGGCTGGACCTACCATTTCCAAGGCCGCCTCGACGAAGCCATAGCCGAATGCAAGCGCGCCATAGAAATCGATCCCGAATTCGGCAATCCCTACAACGACATCGGCGCCTACCTAATCGAACAAGACCGCTTCGACGAAGCCATCCCCTGGTTAGAACGCGCCGTAGAAGCCGCCCGCTACGAACCCCGCCACTTCCCTCACTACAATCTAGGCCGCGCCTACCTAGGCAAAGAAATGTACGCCCGCGCCACAGAATGTTTCCAGCAATCTCTCGAGATCGAGCCCCATTACGCCCTAGCCCGCGAAGCCCTAGACTCCCTACGCCGCATGGTCAATTAGTAGCGGCCGCCGAACACTTACCTGAGCATCGAAGGGTGGCGGGCGGTTCTCCGCACCACGCATCTCCGTGCTCGGTGCGCTCCGACCTCAGTGCCTCTGCGTAAGCCTTTCCCTTTTCCGTCTTTCTGCTGTCATTATTTCGTTACATCGTTAGGTCGTTACTTCCTTCTGTTGGGACGGCCTAACGACCCGATCGTAAATCAACAACAAAACCGCAGTCACCACGCCCACCCCGGTAATCATCCACCAAGCCCGTTCCGGATGCCCGGTTACTTCGCCGAAGTGATGCATCACTCTTCCGCCGAACCACCCTCCCACCAGCGACCCAATTCCAAGCGGCAAAAACGCAAATCCCATATAAGTCCCCTGCTGCCCCGCCGGCGCCAGCCGCGAAATATACTCGTAATACCGCGGCTGATGAACAATCTCCCCAATCGCCAAAACAAAAATCGAAACATAACAAGCCACCACAGTAGGATGAAACGCCAAAATCAACCAAGACAAAGAAGTAATCAAAGTCCCAATAATAATCGCGTGAAACGCAGCAATTCCCCGCGTCAAATAATTCACGAGCAAGGTAAGCGCAATCACCGACACCGAATCCGTAACTAGAATCCACTCCACGCTAGCGTTAGCATCAATATGCGTGTGCACGTACCCCGGCAAGCTGATGTACTGCTGCCAGAAAACAATCCAATACCCGGTAAAAATCAAAAGAAACAACATGAATTTCGGATTTGACGCCACCACCAGAAAATTCCGCAAAGTCCCAGAAATGGTGGGCAAGGGATCTCCGGCCGCACGCCGAGGCTCCCGAAAAAACACCAACACCAGAAAAAACATCGCAAATACGCTAAGAGCCGAAATCCGGAACACCGTCTCCAGCCCCAGCTTCCGATGCGCCCACCCCGCCACATAAGGCCCCGCCGCCCCCCCAATATTCACCATCGTGTAGTAAATCGAATACCCAATCGACCGAACATTCTCTTTCGAAGCCCGCGCCGTAGTCCCCACCACGCAAGGCTTAACCAGCGCCACCCCCAACGCCGGCAAAATCAAAACACACCCAACAAACAATCCCAAAGGCAGCGCATTGCGCAACGGCCCCAACCAAGCAGCCCCCACCGACCCAATCAAAAAGTAAGCCCCAGTCAAAATCAAATAAGCCAAAGACAGCGCCCGCCGAAATCCCAACCGATCGGCAATCGCCCCCCCAAAAATTGCCAAAAACCAAACCATCCCGCCAAAAATTCCAGTAAGCGTCCCGGTCTGCTCAGTAGAAAAATTCAACTTCTCCTGAAGGTAGACCGCCAAAGAAGAAAACGCCCCATAGTAAGAAAGCCGCTCAAAAATTTCGCTGACGTTAGCAACCCAAAACGGGCGCTCAAATCCATCGCGAATCTCGCCCAACCGCGTGCCAAAACCCATCAACCCTCCGTCCGCGACCCTGATAGCGCCGGTTTATCCTGAGTCTCGAAGGGCATCCCTGCCGGCTCTCTCCGCCCCAAGATTCTTCTTGAAGGACGACCATACCAGAAAAAGATTCTCGGCTGACTTCTATTGAGAGTTCGTGCGAATCGTTCGAAGCCAAGACGCAGCATTTATCTGAAGTGGCAAAGAGCTTATAAAGCGCTGAACGATTGGAGTAAGAACCTGCTGGAAGCGCTTGAGCAGATTCTTATTGCTTTCAAAGAACACGACTGTCAAAGGCTGCCAGCCGCCCCATGAACCGCCCACATCACCACCCGGCGCGTGGCTCGCGACGCAAAAAATCGTTGGCCGCGGCAACGTTGGTGATGCGCATGTTGGCACCGTCGTATTCGATCTTCTTGCCGGCGCGCAGAGCCACTACGCCGAGCAGCATGACTTCGGTGAGCCGCGAGGCATACTCAAACGGGCTGGAAGCGTCGGTAGTCCCTTTGGCGGCGGCCACCCAGTTCATTTCGTGGTCCTCGCCCAGAATGCGGGGCAGTTTCTGGGCCGGCTTGCCGGTCGACTCGTGGAGCGATTTGGGCAGCAGCCGCGGGCGCATTCCGTAAGTGTCGTGCAGCAGTTTCCCCTTGCTTCCGACCAGCAGCGCGCCGCCGCTCTTGTTCAGCTCTTCGTCGCCAAGTTCCGCGGGCTTGGGCGGGAGCAAACCGCCGTCGTACCAAGTCAGCTTCACCGGCGGCATCGACCCACGCGCTGGAAAGTCGTAGAAGGTCTGCGTAGCCAGCGGATAAGAAGCCGAATTGAACGGAGTAGAAATAGTCTCAACGCTGGTAGGAAAGCCAAGGTCCAGCGCCCACATCGAGTGATCGATCAGGTGCGCCCCCATGTCCCCAACCGCCCCGACGCCCCAGTCGATCCACCCCCGCCAGTTAAACGGGTGATAGATAGGGTGATACGGCACAACCGGTCCGACGCCAAGAAAAAGGTTCCAGTCGAGCCCGGGCGGCACGGGAGTCGCCTCGGCGGCAAGCATAGCGGCAACGCGAGTGTTCACGTCGCGCCCACTCCAGCTCAGCGGATGCGCCGGATCCTTGGACGGATCAGGCAGCGGCTCAGGGCGCGGCACCCCCTGAGGCCAGAAGCCCAGCGGCCGATTGGTCCAGATATGGATTTCGCGCACTTCGCCAATCGCGCCAGACTGAACGTACTCGACAGCAGTGCGGGCATCATCAAGCGAATGTCCCTGGTTGCCCATTTGGGTGGCGACTTTGGTTTCCTTAGCCCGCTGAGAAAGCTGCCGCGCCTCAGCGATCGACCAGGTAAGCGGCTTTTGCACGTACACATGCTTCTTTAAGTCCATAGCCGCAAGCGCAATGGTCGCGTGCATATGGTCGGGCGTAGCGACAAAGACCGCGTCGATATCTTTCTGCTTGTCGAGCATCTCGCGATAGTCCGAATAGCGGTGGGCCTTCGGGAGTAGCTCATTTTTGAGGCGGGTCATGTGATCGAGGCGAGTTTTTGCTCTGGCGGGATCGAAACGCGGCATGCCCGCGGCGCGTTGCTCGGGCGTGGGAGGTGGCGGCGGCTCGGCGATGCGCTTTTGCAGCGCCGGAATTTCGGTGTCGAGGCGGTCGAGTGATTTGCCGGCGTAGCCCCAATCGACATCGCAGAGTGCGACGATATTTTCAGTAGAGAGATTGATCAGATTAGTGCGACCCATGCCGCCCACGCCGACGCCAGCAATGTTCAGTTTGTCGCTGGGCGGAACAAAGCCGCGGCCAAGCACGTGACGCGGAACGATAGTAACGGCGGCCGCGGTAGTAGCCGCTTTCGCGAGAAATGAGCGGCGCGAGATTGGTTCGAGCGGTGTCAACGGGGTCATATGGATCTCCAGAGCGACGCCGCCCATTATCGCGCGGTGCTCAATCTTTGGGGACATTTTTCGCGTGGCTGAGAACGCCGCGAGAAATTGGGGGCCTACTGAAGCGTCTGCCGAAAACAAGGTGCGGGGGTTTCGTCGGAGGCCTCGACGACCATTGCGGACTGATACCAGGTGTAGACCGGTGTCCCAGCAAGTTTTTCGTAATTTGCACTGAAGAATTTTTCTTTCGATTCGCCGGCGGGAACCGGATCCGGCGCCAAGGCCATGATCGCGCGGAAATGCTTCGCTCTGCGCTCCATGAAGGCCGGATCTTTCAGTCGCCAGTACGCGGCGGCGATGCGGTTCGCTCCATACTCCACCGCGTAGTGATCGTCGGTGATCTTATGCTGGCAGGCTTGCCACCAATGACTCAGCTCGTGCACGAATACCCAGCGATGCACGCCTTCTTCAAAAAGCTCCTGAGGAGATTGGCCATTATGCAATATGTCCGCAAGGCGTACGAATCTCGCTTCCTGATCGGGCGGCAAACTTTCCCAGGCGGAAATGTGCAAGAGATTCCTCTCGTTTTCGTACCGCCCGTACGAAGGCGGATTGTCGATAACGATTTCTGGTGGCGGCAGGTTTGGCTTAAATCCCTCGGCCTTGATTTGGCTGACGAAGGAATCTCGCAGGGTGATGAGTTGCGCCTTGAGAGCGGCTTTCGATGGAGTTTCTGACAGCGACGAGGTGACCTCTTGCGCTGGCAAAAGAACCGGCAAGATAACGCCGAGCAAAAAAGCGGTGAAATATCTTGCGGCGCAGGACAGAAATCTCATCGTTTCTCCAATGCGGTTTACAGGTGCGAATGATAGCACGCGGTCCAAGGTCGTCGCGAAGTACCCGGGTGATCCAGACTATAATCTCAAACCATGTCAGCCGGCCCCCGTCGTCTCGCTGTCGCGCTTTGCGCTGCCCTGCTATTCACCATGGTTCCGCAGACTCGATGCGCGCCTGCAGCGTCCTGGTGTGGCGTATTGCGCGACGCTTCGGGGCGCTAGACGAGGGCAATTCTGTTTGACTTTGAGGCTGGTTTCGTTCCGTGCCGACTGGAAGCCTATTGTTGCTTCGTTTGTGGGTGTGGGCGAAAAGCCGCAGGGCTTCGCGGACTCCGCCCTGCTCCACCGTTGTCGCCACAGATTGTGATGGCGGAGAGTTTGGCGTCAGTTTGGCGTTGACATCGTGAGGAGTGAGTGTTAAAAACCGCGGGACATGCCCTCTGGTGGTAAGTCTCTTACCACGATGCGGCGCGCATCACGCGAGTGAGGCAGCCAGCCTGCCTGGCAGGGCAGGCTGCAGGCCGCCGAGGGTTTCGCCTGTATCACCCCACCACCCCGGGAGGTGAGAACCCCGGTTCTTGCCTCCTATTTTTGATTCCTGAATTCAATAAACTGAATAGTTTTCTATGATGGCGATCCATCGTTCTTCAGATGGAGGTGAATTCCGAGATCGATTGTGTCCTTTGCTGAGATTGTGATCGCCGGAGCGCAGGCCCCTCACAGCAGAGGGTAAACAAGAGTGCCTGTGCCACGTTGGGGCCGGTGGTGACCGTCAGTTAGAATTGGAGCCTGTATCACTTTTTGGGGGGCGTCGACGAATGGTGCCTGGGGAAGAGGGCAAGCCCGCATTGTTGTCGCTGAGTCGCGTTACGGTGATGCGTGGCGAGCGGGCGGCGCTGAACGACGTTACGTTGCGCATCGATGCGGGCGAGCATGTTTGCATTCTGGGGCCGAACGGGTGTGGGAAATCGACGCTGATCAAGACGATTACACGGGAGTGTTATCCACTGGCGAATGAAGTGTCGTCGATGTCGATCCTGGGGAAGGAGCGATGGAATATTTTTGAGTTGCGGTCGCTGCTGGGAATTGTTTCTCCGGATCTGCTGGCAGCTTGTACCACCGAGGCTACCGGGCGGGATGTGGTGCTGTCGGGATTTTTCAGCAGCACGCGGATCTTTCCGCATCATTCGCCTGAGCCAGAGTTATTGGCGCGAACCGATGCGGCGCTGCAGCGGCTGGGGATTACCCACTTGGCGGATCGCTCGGTGGCGCATATGTCGTCGGGCGAAGCCAAGCGGACGCTGATCGCGCGTGCTTTGGTGCACGATCCGCAGGCGTTGCTGTTCGACGAGCCGAGCAATGCGCTGGACATCGGAGCGCAGGTGCGGCTGCGCCAAACCATGCGGGAATTGGCGCAATCGGGGTTGGGGATTTTGCTGGTGACGCACCATGTGATGGAAATTATTCCGGAGATCGAACGCGTGGTGCTATTGCGCGCGGGCCACATCGTGGCCGACGGCCCGAAGGAGGAAGTGCTGACGGCGGCGCGTCTTAGCGAGCTTTTCAATGTGCCCGTGCAAATTGGGCGGCAGGATGGCTATTTTCATCTCTATTGATCGGAGTCGGATAACTCGGTGGCAGTGGGCGCATTGTCCTGGTCGGATGCGAGGGTTTCGGTTGGTGCGGTGTCGAACCCGCAGGGCTCCGCCCTGCGCTGCAGGTATTGAGAGATGATCCGGCTACTTATTGGTGTTGGGGTTTTTGTTCGAAGCTGAGCGGGCTTCCGGGTGCCGGGGCGTCCAATCCTCGGGGGGAAACGCCACGCGCCAGAAGGTTGGGTGCGGGGTGGAAAATTCCAGACCGACTTCCGCCTTGCCCGAACGCACTGGACCGAGGAACGCTATGTGACACTCGTGCTCTTCCATCGTCTTCTTGTGCTGCAGCTTGACCTTGCTGCCGCTGGTGAGGCGCGACTCTAACAGGACCAGCGCACCGTGGGCGTTGATGGCGAGGGTGTCGGTCTCTTCTTCGATAGTTTTTCCTTGAGCGTCGGTGCCGCGAATGCGGACAGCAACCTGCATGAGCACGCGCTGACTTCGGCGACGGGCGCCGGTACTTAGTGTTGTGGTCGTATTTGAGACTTCAGCCATTCCGACCTCACTGATTTAACTATACCCCACGCGGCAGGGTTGTCGAGGGGTGCCGTTGGCCATGGACGCAAAAAGGATAACGGCTAGGGAATCGCTGAGTTTAGCTACGCTGCTCGATGGGCACGTAGTGGCGCGTGTCATACCCTAGGTAGATTTGCCGGGGCCGGGCGATTTTTTGTTCGGGGTCGAGCAGCAATTCTTCCCATTGAGCGATCCAGCCGGAGGTGCGCGGAATGGCGAAGAGCACCGGGAACATAGTCGAGGGGAAACCCATCGACTGGTAGATCAGTCCGGTGTAAAAGTCCACGTTGGGGTAGAGTTTGCGCTTCACGAAGTAATCGTCTTCGAGGGCGATGCGCTCGCATTCGAGCGCGATCTCGAGCAACGGGTTTTTGCCCATCAGATCGAAAACTTCGTACGCCACCTTTTTGATGATCCGGGCGCGAGGATCGTAATTTTTGTAGACGCGGTGGCCGAAACCCATGAGCTTGGTTTCGCCGGCTTTTACGCGCTTGATGAACTCGGGAACTTTCTGCACCGAGCCAATTTCCAGCAGCATGCGGACGACTTCTTCGTTGGCGCCGCCGTGCAGCGGGCCGTAGAGGGCGGCGATGGCTGCGGCGGTGGCTGAATACGGATCGACGTGCGAACTGCCGACGCCGCGAATTGTATTCGCGGAGCAGTTTTGTTCATGGTCGGCATGCAGGATGAACAAAATATCCAAGGCGTGCTCCAACGTTGGATTCGCGTGGTAGCGCGTTTCGCTGGTGCGGAAGAGCATGTTCAAAAAATTGCCTGGGTAGCTGAGATCGTTGTCGGGATACACAAACGGCATGCCCAGTGAATGGCGATAGGAGAAGGCCGCGATGGTGGGCATTTTGCCGATCAGGCGGTAGGTCTGTTTCTTGCGGGAATCGACGTTAAAGATGTCTTTGGCGTCGTGATAGTACGTTGAAAGTGCGGCGATGGTTGAAATCAGCATGCCCATCGGATGGGCGTCGTAGTGAAAGCCGTCGAGGAATTTTTTGATGCTCTCGTGAACAAACGTGTGGTGCGTGATGTTGTATGTCCAAGTCTTCAGCTGGTCCGCAGTGGGCAGTTCGCCGTGCAGCAGCAGGTACGCGGTTTCGAGGTAGGTGCTTTTTTCGGCGAGATCTTCGATCGGGTAGCCGCGATAGCGCAGGATGCCGGCGTCGCCATCGATATAGGTCACCTTGCTGATGCACGAGGCGGTGTTGTTGAAGGCCGGATCGTAACTCATCATCCCGAAATCGCTGGCATTTATCTTGATTTGGCGCAGGTCCATGGCGTGAATGGTGCCGTGGGTGATGGGGACTTCGTAGGTTTTGCCGGTGCGATTGTCGGTGACGGTTAGCGAATCGCGACCTGCCGAAGGCGATTCGGCCTTTCTGGTTTGCGTCGCGGCGCCTGTTGGGGAGTCCATAAGTCGATCCTTGGGGCAAGCAAGGCGTAGAACTTGCTGCTTAGCTACTCTACACCAAAGAGGATTGCCGCGGGAATGGCCGAAGGAGCAGTGCAATAAGTGGCTGAAACTAAAGGAATAGAACCGAGCCGGGGGCGGAAGTGCGAGGGGCAATGTACCTCTTGACAATAGTCGTTATAACGAGTATTATAAAACCCATTTGCATCAAACACCTGGAGGTGGCTGATGATTACCATTCGCAAGGGCGACGAGCGGGGACGCGCCAACCACGGCTGGCTGGACACGCGCTTCACGTTTTCGTTTGCCGATTATTTCGATCCCGAGCACGTGCAGTTTCGTACCCTGCGCGTTATGAATGATGACCGCGTGGCCGGTGGCGGCGGTTTCCCAATGCACCCGCACCGCGACATGGAAATTGTGACTTATGTGCTGGAAGGCGCGCTGGAGCATCGCGACAGCATGGGGAACGGCTCGGTGATAAAGCCGGGCGACATCCAATATATGAGCGCAGGCACTGGCGTGACCCATAGCGAGTTCAACGCGTCGAAGACTGAGCCCGTGCACCTGTACCAAATTTGGATGATGCCGGATAAGCGCGGGCATAAGCCGGCGTACGACCAGAAAAACTTCAGCGAAGCCGAAAAGCGCGGCAAGCTGCGAATCGTCGCCTCGCCGGACGGGCGCGAAGGCTCCGTAAAGATGCGGCAGGACAATGAGCTGTATGCGACGGTGCTGGGCGCGGGTGATTCGGTCAAGCACACGCTAAAGCCGGAACGTCACGCCTACGTGCAAGTTGCTCGCGGCAGAGTGAAGTTGAATGGTAAGCCGCTCGACACCGGCGACGGCGCCGCTATCTCTGCTGAGAAGTCAGTGGAGCTGGTCGGAATAAATGACGCCGAAGTCCTATTATTCGACCTGGCGTGATCTCCACGGCCGGGACGCAATCTGTCATGGATGCGGGCTTGTTCACTGCTAATTGGCGCCCGTGCAACGCCGAGGATGTCAGGCAGTCTTCCGGGAATGCGAGACCCGCCGCCATGTGGGCAAGGCGATAAGCAATCCCAATGCGGCGGCGCAAGAAATGGCGATCAGGCTGGAGCCAAGGTCGATCTTGCTTACCATAAGCAGCAAGACTCCGAAGACGAGTGCAATGCGGATGCGAACCGAGGCCAGGAGCATTGGATCCTGGAGACGAGTTTGCAGGAGATGCCATGTGGAGTCGGATGCCCCGGTGAGTAGTTTGCGAATCGCCCGCGCGCGAGGGGCGGTGAGGATCGCGCCGATTAGGCCGATGACTAATAGCGTCGCGAACGAAACGCGAATCCACCCCTGGTCCCAAGCCCTCATCCGGACGCCGAGATAGCCGCCAGAAAGCAATATGACGCCGAGCGATGGGCCGTACAGGCGCGGGGCGAAGGAGAAAACCCGGCTCCAGGCTCGAAAGGAAGCCAAGTCCGGGTTGCGGCGCAAGAAGCCGAACAGGGTCCCCTCTAAGGCCAGGCCGGCAAAAAGAAGGAATGCGGATGCGATGTGAGCAAACAACAGAACCGAGTAGAATGTCGTGGTTATTGCCTCCAGCCGCGGCCGGACGCCGCGGTACATAGCGTACTATACTCAATATAGCAGACTATATTTAATATGGCAAAGCGCGCGCAGCGCAAATACAACTCGGCCGGGCGTCAGCAGCAGGCCGGGCAGACGCGGGAGCGCATCCTGGAGGCGGCCCGCCGGGTGATCTCTCAAAAGGGATTCGCCGACGCCACCTTTGAAGCGATCGCTGGCGAGGCTGGCGTGGCGGCGCCGACGGTGTATGCGGCGTTCGGGTCGAAAAGCGGGATCCTGCAAGCCTTGATGGGGCGAGCAGCATTCAGCTCTGGCTACGACGCGCTGGTTCGCGAAGCAAACCAGTCCGATGATCCGGAGACGCGCTTGCGCTTTGCCGCGAAAATTGCCAGAGGCATTTTCGATTCGCTGCGCCGCGAAGCCGAAGTGCTGCGCGGCGTGACGGCGATAGCCCCGGAATTCGTTCGCGAGCGCGAGCGCATTCGCTACGAGCGGCAGGAGGGTCTTGTGAAGCTGCTCGATCAGAAAGGTGTGCTGCGAGCCGGATTGAGCGCCACGATGGCCCGCGACATTTTGTGGACGCTCACGAGTTACGACATCCACCGCAGATTGGTGGCGGAGCGAAAGTGGAGCGCCGACCAATATGAGCAGTGGCTGGGGGACACGCTGGTTGTGACGCTGTTGGGACCGCGTGCCGGAGTAAGGAAGAGCGCCGGGGCGATTTAGCCTAGCCGTTTGTGCGCTGGAATTCGCGCATGAAACCAGTCAGAGCCTGCACGGCCTCTGACGTAACTGCGTTGTAAAGCGAGACGCGCATGCCGCCGACGGACCGGTGACCGGGCGTGCCCACCATTCCCGCAGCTTCAGCATCCTTGGCAAATTTCTTTTCTTTAGCTTCGTCGCCGGCGGCCACCCGGAACACCACATTCATTCTCGATCGCGACGCCTTCTCGACCGGGCAAATGTAGTATCCGTTGCTGGTATCGATCGTGTCATAGAGCAACTTGGCTTTGGCTTCGTTGCGCTTTTCGATCGCGGTGATGCCGCCTTCGGCTTCGATCCATTCCATCACCAGGCCTATGATGTAGATCGCGAAGGTCGGGGGCGTGTGATAAAGCGACTTCTCTTTAATGTGGGTGCGATATTGCAACAACGTTGGCAGGTTCTTGTCGGCGCGCTCGGCAAGATCCTTGCGGACGATTACCACCGTCGCGCCGCTGGGGCCGAGATTTTTTTGCGCTCCCGCGAAGATCAAGCCGAACTTCTTTACGTCGATTTGCCGGGATGCGATGTCCGAAGACATGTCGGCCACCAGCGGAGCGGAGCCCGTTTCCGGCATCGCGTGCCACTGGGTGCCTTCGATGGTGTTGTTGGTGCACATGTGGACGTACGAGGCTTCCGGAGAGAGCTTGATTTCGTCCTGCCGCGGCACTCGAACGAATTTTTCCGCTTCGGTGGAGGCCGCGACGTTGTGCAGAACGCCTTTCTTTAATTCGCCCAGCGCCTTGGCAGTCCACATGCCGGTGTGGATCAAGTCCACAGGCTTGCCCGGCAACGCCAGATTCATCGGCGCCATGGTGAATTGCATGCTGCCTCCGCCTTGCAAAAACAGCACGGCGTAGTCGGCTGGGATCGACAGATGCTTGCGTAGCCCCTCTTCGGCGCGAGTCGCAATGCCCTCAAATTCCGGCGAGCGATGGCTCATTTCCATCACCGACATGCCGCTGCCCCGCCAATCGAGCAATTCCTCGCGAATGCGCTCCAGCACTGAAAGCGGCAAAGCCGCCGGCCCTGCATTAAAGTTGTAGGCGCGTCTGACGCCGCGTTCTGTAACAGTGGTCGAACTCACGATGGTCCATTCCTCTCTTGTAGAAAAATCCTAACGGCAAGCTGTTTCTTAGCGCTCCAGAATAACAGAACCGCTAGGCTGTTCGAGCCGGGGATTTTATATGCCGCCGGCTGCGGGTTGAGTTCAAGCACGCCCTGCGAAAATCATTCCAAATCTCTTGGATCAAAATTCGCCGGGTAAATGGTTGCGTGGTCGTATTGCGCTCCCTCCAAGCTCTGGTCCCTGCAGTATCGCGCCCTTAAGGTTGGCGCCCCTGCAACTGCCACGACCATCGTAAGATGGTCTCTGCCCAAATCTGCATTGCGCAGATTAGCTTGGGTCAGGTTGGCCTCTGTTTTTAAAATCGGCCCCTTGCAGCCGCGCTAATTCGGGCTTCTACCGAGGCAGCGATGGCTGTTCTCGGCTTACGCTCAGAAAATCCTAGAAGAAATTCGTTCAAACTTCGTTTAATCGGTGCACGCGCGAAACTGGACGCGGGTGCCGCGGAAAACGGGTTCGCCCTCAGAATGGCGAGGTTCCGAACAATCACGGTCGCAGCCCTTCTATTCTCCCTGGAAGCTTAAGTTTAGCCTATTTCCCAAGCCATTCTTCACGAGGGTAGCTCGGCCACCGCAAACTCCACCCGTCGCCGCATCGGATCAATCCGCTCCGCCCGCACGCGCACGCGATCACCGTGCTGCCACATTAGTTGTTTCGGCCTAGCGCCACGACCGCGTTGCTGCGAGCGCCCGCTTCCACCGCGCCGTCCATCTCCGCCCGGCATCGCCACGATCGCGTGGTCCTTCTCGCGGTAGATGCAGCGCGCTCCTACGGCTTCTTCCAGCGCGTTGATCGGCAGCAGACCTTCTACGAAGATTTCGAACAGTTCCACGAAGCAGCCGTACTTCTGCACGGAGATGATCAAGCCTTCGAACTCCTCGCCGAGATGCTGTTCCATAAATTGTGCGGTTTTCCAATCCATTAGCTCGCGCTCGGCACCAGCGGCTCGGCGCTCGGCTTCTGAGGATTCGGCGGCAATTTCTTCCAGCTGCGCGTGCGAATACACGACCGCTTCGGCGTCGACAACCCGCCTCGGCGACGTAGGCGCGGCCTCGTGCGGATGTTCCAGCGCCCACTTCAGTGTGCGGTGCACGATCAGGTCCGGATAGCGTCGAATCGGCGACGTGAAATGCGTGTACTCATTGAATCCCAGCGCAAAATGCCCTAGTGGATCGGCGGCATAGCGTGCCTGCTTCAGCGATCGCAGCATCAGGTAGGAAATGATGCGCTCTTCCGGCTTCCCCGCGGTTCGCTTTACCAGGCGTTGATAGTGTTGCGGCGTGATTCGTAGTTCCGCGCCCGGTAACGCCACCTGCATTCCTCGTTCCCGTCCGTGTCCATACGAATCGGGTCGCCCAGCTTTTGCCGGAGCAGGGACGCGCCCATGCCGGACCGCGACCTCCCGCTGGTGTAAATTCTCGACGCCAAGCGAATACCCGAACGCTCGCGCCAGTTCTTCGAACTCCAAAACTTTCTTCGCGTCCGGCTTTTCGTGCACGCGGTGCAGCGAAGGAATCCCCCGCTTCAGCAAATAGCCATCCACGGCCCGATTCGCCGCCAGCATGAACTCCTCGATCAGGCGGTGCGCGATGTTGCGTTCGCTGCGCCCAATGCTGATCATGCGCTGTTGCTCGTCAAACTCGATCACCCGTTCAGGTAGATCGAAATCGATCGAGCCGTGCTCATTCCGGCGTGCGTTCAGCAGCAGCGCCAACTCCTTCATGTCGCGAAAACGCGACGCCAGCGTGGCGTAGCGCGCCGTAGCCTCGGCATCGCCTTCGATAACTTTATTGACGTTCGTGTAGGTCATGCGCTCTGCCGACCGAATGACCCCAGCGGTCATTCGCGAGCCGCGCATGTTGCCGGCGGCGTCAAAGTCCATCAGCGCGCTCATCACCAGTCGGTCTTCGTGCGGCTTCAGCGAGCACATGCCGTTCGAAAGGGCTTCCGGCAACATCGGCACGGCGCGATCGGGAAAATAAACCGAGGTCCCTCGCAACCGCGCCTCGCCATCGAGCGACGTTTCGGTCCGCACATAGTCGGCTACGTCCGCGATGTGTACCTGCAGATGCCACCCGCCGTTCGCACGACGTTCGACGTAAACCGCGTCGTCAAAGTCGCGCGCGGCCTCGCCGTCAATGGTGACGATCGGCAAATCCCGAAAATCCTCGCGCCCCGCAAGGTCCGCATCTTGGACTGGTAAAGCCCTCCGCTCGGCTTCCGCCAAAACATCCGGCGGAAAAACATGCGGCAAATGATGCTTCCGGATAATGATCTCGATATCGACGCCAAGATCTCCCGGCCGACCCAACACCTCAATCACTCGCCCGGTCGGCGCCGCCCCGCCCCGCGGAAACCGAATCACCTCCACGTTCACCACCGCGCCGTCCAACACTTCCAGATTAGCTGTGCGTTTTCCCCGGCCACCTCGCTCCTCGCCCGTGCTGAGCCCAAGCTTCTTCGCCAATTCCGGCGTCCACTCGTGCCCCGGAGGAATCTCAATCGCGTGCTGCATTCGAGCGTCGTAAGGAAGAACGATGTTTCCTCGCGGCCCGGTGCGAAACTGCCCGACCACGGTCGGATGCGCCCGCCCAAGCACCCGGACGATCCGACCCTCGGCCCGTTGCGGCCCGGCACCCGACCTAGTCCGCAGTATTCTGGCGACGACCCGGTCCCCATGCATGGCGTCTTCGACCGAATCCCGCGGAATAAAGATGTCCCCCGCAAACTGCGGCATCGGGGTATCGGGCACTACAAAGCCGTACCCGTCGTGATGCAAGACCAGTCGTCCGGTGATCTCATCCCGCTTTACACCGCCGTCCTGAACCGCCAACTTCCCAGAACTTCGGCCATCCTGCCCCTGAGCCTCGAGCCCCGCTTTTGACCCTGCCAGCTGGTAACGCCCGCCGGGCAGCTCCGCAATCGCATCCCGCTTTTTCAATTTCGCCAGCATCTTGAACAAGGGCCGTCGGTCGGTCTTAGACACGCGCAACCCCCGAGCGATATCCTCTGCAGAAGCCGGACCTCTCCTAACCTGCAGAAAACGCAATATGTTATCGGGACTCAAATGAGAGGGACGAGGCATGAGAAAGCGAGCGGAACGCGCGGCCAAGCCGCAGAGCAGATTCTACTCACTTTTTCTAAATCCAAGCGAAACTTTTTTAAGACTCCAGGGGTTTCATACCCAGGCCAACACACGACCGGCTGGCCGCCCTCCGTCAGGCTGGCCGGACATTCCCCGAAAGGGGAAACAGGGAGGCGGGACGACCTGGCCCGCCTCTCAC
>Ga0182024_10004011_pt1 | contig 34337 bp, 29 predicted proteins | sample P32metaG_FD_120480 | JGI IMG/M metagenome (GOLD analysis project Ga0182024, IMG submission 120480) | Permafrost microbial communities from Stordalen Mire, Sweden - P3-2 metaG (Illumina Assembly) | ecosystem: Environmental > Terrestrial > Soil > Wetlands > Permafrost | place: Sweden: Stordalen...
AGCTGGTCGAGCGCGGTGAGCTGGTCTTTGAGCTCAATCGCTCCATACTCACGACGGATTGCGGTTTGGAACTTGCGATCACGCGCGGGAGTGCCGCGATTATCCACGGAGAGCACGGCGAATCCCCGTTGCGCCAAGATTTGATGAAACAGCCCGCGGTTGTCGATCCATTCATTAAGCACAACCTGCGCTGCCGGCCCGCCGTAGATATAAACGATCAGGGGAATCTTGCCGTTCGATGCGGGCTCGGGCGGCAACAACAACTCAGCTTCGAGGGGGGTCCCGTCGTCGGCTTTGAACTCAAGAAATTTGGGCGCGGTGAGACTGTAGTCGTACACACTGCGTGACTCCCAGGTTCGTTGGCAGGGCCCGCCGGAGCTGCATACAGACAATCGCGGAGGTGTCAAAATCGCGGAATAGGTATCCAAATAGTGTTTGCCGTCTTGGGCGAACTGCACAGCGTGGGTGCCGTCGTCCTGCGAGACGCGCACAAAACCAGAGCCGCCAAGCTTTACCGAATAAAGCTGTTTCTGCCGCGGATCATCTTTGTTCGCGGAAAAGTAAACCACTCCGGCGCCGGCATCCACTGCTTCGACTCCCAGCACTTCGAAGTCTCCTTGGGTGAGCTGGCGCTCAAGTTTCGCGTTGGCCGCCAACGGGTTCTCTTCATCGAAGCGGTAAAGATAGAGATGCGTATGGCCATCGCGCCAACTTGACCACAAGAAACGGTCGCCGGACTTGTCGCCGGATTTGAGGAGCACGAAGTCGTCATTCACATTCACCCAACTGTCAGGGCTGCTCTCAGTCAGTACTTTGCGGGACCTGCCCGAATGCGCATCCACGAAATAGAGATCCAGGGTGTCCTGAGCCCGGTTCAGGACTTCCGCCCAGAGCAGCCCATCGCGCAGCCATCCGAATCGCGGAAGGTAGATGTCGGGGTCCTCACCAAGCGAAATAAATTTGGTTTTCCCACCGGACGCGCTGACCACCCCCAGCCGCACTGACGGGTTGGGGTCGCCCGCTTTCGGATATTTCTCTTCGTCCACTTTCGGATGTGTAGGCAGCCAGTCGGTTATGGGATAGGCCGGCACATGGGTTTCATCCATCTGCAGGAAGACAATATCTTTTCCGTCAGGCGACCAGAAGTAGTTGCTGCGGACACTCAGTTCTTCGGCATAAACCCAATCCACTTCGCCGTTCAGCAGGTTTTCATCTTTTTCCTTTTCCTTGGTAAGTGCTCGTTCTTCTCCGCCGGAGACTGGCTGTACGTACAAATTGTGCTTGCGGACATACGCGACCCGGCCTCCGTCCGGCGAGAACTTCGGATCCCAACTGGCGTCCGGCGCTGATGTAAACTGCACGGCCGTGCCACTCCGGATGTCGTACAGCCAGAGCTGTCCCTGTGTATCGAAGAGCAAGTGCTGGAAATCAGGTGCCCACTGATACGCAGCGACGTGATAACGAGTGATGCGCTCGCGCTCGCGATCATCCTTGATTTTTTCGATGGGAGGGGCAAGCGAGGCCAGCTTGACTTCGTTCACCAATACGGTTTTCTCGCCGCTCGTTGTGTCCACGGCCCAGAGTTGGCCATGCTCTCCGGAATCGTCGCGCTGAATGAAAGAAAATCTGGCATTGTCGGGACTCCATTGAATGGTTTCCGGGGCGCGTCCGGTGATGCCGCCCTCGGCGAAAATGGCTTCTATGGTGAGCGGTTTCCGCGTCGGGATCCCGGCCCGGGGCGGCTGGGCCGAAGCAAAGGGTATCAGCGGAAGGCAAAGTATCAACCGGCAGAAGCATCGTGTCACAAGCAGACTCCAAATATAAAGCTGGCCGCAAGCAGCAGGTTGAAAAGTGTACACCTGCCAAGGCAGGCGAAGGTAGGCAATCGCGGGAAAACCCGGGGCACAGCCGGCCAAACAGCTTAAGACAGCCTGCTACGCATGTTAGAATCACAAAAGCGCCATTCTCAAGATGATTCCTGACGTTCAGAACCTGATTGAGCTGCAAGAAATTGATCGGGAAATCCTGCGCCTTAAAGACGAAGTCGCGGCGCTGCCGAAGCGCGTGGCCGCCATCGAACAGCGGCTCGCCGGGACCAAGGCGGTCCTCGAAAAAGCCAAAGCGGCGGTCAAAGCTGACGAAGCCAACCGCCGCAAGTACGACACCGCCATCCAGGACCTGCAACAAAAAATCTCCAAGTACCGCGATCAATCCCTTGCAGTAAAAACCAACGACCAGTACAAAGCGCTGATGCACGAGATCCAGTTCGCCGAACAGGACATTCGTGCCAATGAAGACAAAATTCTGGACTTGATGGTGAACGCCGAGGCCCGCGAAAAAGAGGTGAAGGCGGCGGAAGCGGAATTAAAAGCGGAAATGGCGGAGATTGAAAAAGAAAAGGCCGAGGCCCGCGCGCGTACCGCTGAAGACGAAAAATTGCTTGCCGAGTGGAATGGCAAACGCGAGCAGGTGCGGGCAGGCGTGAATGCCGATCTCCTGCGTCATTACGAGCGCGTTATGAAGTTTCGTGGTTCTGGCCTCGCTGAAGTTCGCGATCAAAAGTGTATGGGCTGTCAGGTGATGTTGCGGCCCCAGACCTTTAACGAAGTTCGCGGCAACCAGACTGTGATTTGCGAGTCCTGCCAGCGGATTCTGTACTTCGATCCGGCCACAGGGATTGCCGTCGAGCGGCCAAGCTTGACCGCGAAAAAACGTGTCCGGCCCAAGGTTCACGTGGATCGGGCCTGGTTTTACCGTCCCGATTTCGCGGAAATCGGCGAAGTTTTTATCGCTTTCGCCCATGCCGACGGAAAGTCCAGCCGCAGAATCTACGACGGACATACCGGAAGGAAAATCGGCGCGACTCAGTATCAAGAAGGTGAATTTAGTGCGGCTTTTGCCGCTGACCTGAAAACTGGCGTGCAACTCCGGAGCGGCGTTGACGAGCAGCACCTGGAAGAATGGGCGGGAGAATTGCCCATGGCCATTCTCGATGAGTTACACGGCGATCTTAAGGCCGCCCGTTCGGAAAATCCTTCCGCCGATCCGCAACTCTCTGAGCATCCAGCAGCCAGCTAATTAAGACCACGGCTCAAGTTAGGATAGACGCCCTCGTCTGTCTGCGGAGCGCAGCTCCGCTTTCCGACGTTCGCATGGCTTCCTACAAAAAATCATCGAGCTCCGCTCGGCGGGCAGACGAGGGAGTCCGCCCTACTTGATTCGTAGCGGGTGCGTGAGCCATGGCGGGGTAAGATCATGTGATGCCCTCAAAGTCACCCACTTCGTTGCTTCCCATGGTAGAGATCTCGCGCCGTGGCGTCAATCGCCTGAAAGATGGTCACGTTTGGGTCTACCGCTCTGACATTGTCTCCGCGGAAGGCATTGCCCCTGGCGCTCTGGTAAGCATCGCCGATGAACGCAGAAAATCTCTAGGCTCAGCGCTTTACAGCAGCTCTTCGCAGATTGCCATCCGCATGATTTCCACCGGGCCGGTGAGCGACTTGCCCGCTTTGTTGCGTGAACGAATCCAGGCAGCAATCGCTTATCGTGAACGAGTGGTTCGCGACACCGACGCCTATCGCGTCGTGTTCGGCGAAGGCGATTTCCTTCCTGGACTGATCGTTGATCGCTACAACGACATTTTGACAATGCAGGTTCTCACCCAGGCGATGGACGTCGAAGAGGCGCGTGCAACCATTCTTTCTGAGCTGAGCGAGCGTCTGGCTCCCGCATCCATCATCGAACGTGTCGACCCCAAGATCCGGGAGCTGGAGCAACTTCCGGCGGGGTCTTTCGGCACGATCCTGGGGGAAAAGACCAGCACGATCTTCTCGATGAACGCTGTTCAGTTTTACTACGAAGCATTGGAAGGCCAGAAGACAGGAGCTTTTCTCGATCAACGCGAGAACTATGCGGCCGCGGCACAATACGCTCGAGGAGAAGCGCTGGACGGTTTTTGCTATCAGGGAGGTTTTGCTCTGCACCTGGCGCAACACTGTTCAAAGGTCACCGGAGTCGATAGCTCACGTCCCGCGCTCGAGGTTGCCGATCGCAATGCCGCCCTGAACGGACGCGACATCGAATGGATCGAGGCCAATGCTTTTGATCTTCTGCGCGACTACTCCGCAGCCGGAAAGCAGTACGACACCATCGTCCTCGATCCGCCCGCTTTCGCAAAAACCAAGCAGAACCTCGACACTGCGATCCGCGGCTATAAAGAACTCAACTTGCGGGCGCTCAAAATGCTCCGTCCCGGAGGGATCCTGGTGACTTGCTCGTGTTCCTATCATGTCAGCCAGGCCGCCTTCCTGGAGATGCTGGGCGAGGCCGCCCGTGATGCTCACCGAAGGCTACGTATTTTAGAGAGCAGAAGCCAGTCGAAAGACCACCCGATCTTGCTAAATGTGCCAGAAACAGCCTACCTTAAGTGCTTTATTATTATGGTAAGTCATTTAAAATAAACACGATAATTATTTGACAATAACACACTCATATTTTATGATTGCTTCCGCTAATTATTACCCAAGATAGAGAACCACGTTAAATGACACTAACCGCGTTTCTCGAGGCCGTAAGGGTACCGGCGTATTCCGCTAAGCCGTAATGGTGTGGGGCATTTCGAGACCGGAGGAACACTCGGCGGCTGTGCAGTCCGCCTGCTGATTGACACCGGGGCGGCCAGTACAGTCGTCAGCCTCTCTCTGGCCCAAGAACTGGGATTGCAAATGACCCCGCTAGGCCGCCGGGGAGGTGGAGCCGGGAACCACGCCCGTGGATGTCATTGCTGGGAGTGGATGTTTTCGAAAAGCAGGCTGCGGCAATAGACTACGGCACCAGTTCGCTGTTCCTGAAGAACGCCGATCTTCCTTGAGGCGCCGGGTTCGGCATCCGGAAGATAGGAGTTTTATATTATGGCCATCCGTTGGGACAAGTTCACGGTCAAAGCGCAGGAGGCCGTCCAGTGCACCAACGATCTCGCCTCCGAGCACGGCAATCCGGAGGTGCTGCCCCTGCCCCTGCTGGCAGCGCGGCTCGAAGACAAAGAGGCTCCACGGGCACTTCAAACCCGAATTCCTGAACCGCGTGGATGACATCATCATTTTCCATCCCCTCGGCAAGGAGCGGCTGGTCAAGATCATCGAGCTTCGCCTCGAAGAAGTCCGCCGCCTTCTGGCCGAGCCCAAGATTTCGCTCGAGCTGGTCGACGCCGCCAAAGACCTGATGTTCACCGAAGGTTTCGATCCGAACTTCGGCGCGCGTCCCCTGAAACGGCCATCCAAAAGCTTGTTCAAGATCCACTGGCGCTAAAGATCCTCGACGGCAAGGTGCTGCACGGCGACCACGTGATCGTTGACGCTGACAGGAAAAGCGTAAGCTGAAGTTCGAAGTGAGCAAGCGGGTCGGAGAGAAGGAACCAGCAAAAGCAAAAAAATAACGCCACGGTTTTCGCAGATTTAACGGGCCAATCCCAGTCAAAGTGCAAATCCGTGTTTATCCGCGCAATCCGTGGCTAAGAGTTCTGTCCGCTTACGCCAGATCGAACAGCAGCACCTCCGCATCTTTCGAGCCTTTGATGCTCAGCGCTTTCTCCTCACTGATCGCCGCGCCGTCACCCTGTTCGAGCTTCTTCCCGTTCAGTTCGACCGCACCCTTGGCGATTTGCAGCCAGGCGTGGCGTCCCTTGACGAGCTCATGTTTCACTTCCTGCCCCGCATCGAGCAGGGAAACATAAAGCTTGGCGTCCTGATGGATAGTGACTGATTCATCCTTCCCATCCGGCGAAGCGAGCAGCCGCAACTTCCCGCGCTTTTCTTCTTCCGGGAATGCTTTCTGTTCATAGCTGGGCTCATGTCCCGACTTATCCGGCATGATCCAAATCTGCAGCAGATGGGCTGCCTCCGTCGGCGAAGGATTCATCTCGCTGTGCCGGATGCCCCGCCCCGCGCTCATGCGCTGCCCATCGCCGGGACGAATGATTGAACCCGTTCCCAGGCTGTCCTTGTGTTCGAGCGCCCCCTCGAGGATGTAAGTAATAATCTCCATGTCCCGATGCGGATGCGTGGGAAAGCCCTGCCCGGCTGCGACCCAATCCTCATTGATCACTCTCAGGGAACGGAACCCCATCCAGCGAGGATCGTAGAACTGATCGAAGGAAAACGTATGGTGCGTATTCAGCCAGCCGTGGTTGCCGCCGCCGCGTTCCTCACTGCGTCGAATGTTGATCATAGATAATCCTCGTTATAACGACTAATCCAATCAATTAGATGACTGTAACGACGAAAGGATTCGCCATCCTCACCATGTCTGCCATTCGTGCTAGTCCCCCCGAAGATGTAATAGCTAAAGGCAAGATCGACTAAGGGAAGCTCCATCTCTTGCCGATGACTTCTGCAGCGGCTCGGAAGAGATGGATTGAAAAGAATAGAGATATGGCCCAAGGTTTGTGCGGTCTTATTCTGACGCTGGTCCTGGCAGGATGCGGCGCATTTCCCGGTGCGCCGTCGGCCGGATTCGTCAATCAGACCCGCCATACTGACGCAGACCTGTGGGCCATCTGGAAGGCGGCGCAATGAAGCATTGCCCAGCAGATCGATCTCAATCCTCCGCAACAATTTTCCGGCGCGCCGGCGGACATTCAACCCGGAGACCCACCTGCGCTCAGCGTGGTGCCCCATCAGCCTCTGGTTGCCGCCCGGTCCGATGTGTCTTCAAGTGTACTGCTCGCGGCTACCGGCGATTATCGCGCCGACCCCGCAGGCCTCATCGCCTGTCCGCACCCCTGCAACGTGCGCCATGCCCCCGCGTACTGGTTCTACCAGCAACCGCTGACCAGGTACGCAGCCTCATGGGAATTCGATGGCGACAACTTCAGCGTGATTCTCCAATATGAATTTGAGAACCAGATTCTCAGCAACCTGGGATACGACATGAAGTGGCGATGATCGACGAGAGATGATCGGAGGGGAAGGCCGGTTACTTCTTCTCGTTCTTCTTACTGGAACTTTCCACCTTGGGCTTCTCTTCTTTCTTTGATCCGGAATCGCTTTTTGAGCTCGATTCACTCTTTGACTCAGATTCGCCCTTCGAACTTGAATCGCCCTTGGAATTGGAATCCGTCTTGGATGCGGATTCCCCCTTCGATGTTGAATCTCCATTGGAAGACGAAGACGCCGAAGATTTCTTGGCGTAGTCCGTCACGTACCATCCTGAGCCTTTGAATTGCACGGCCGGGGCGGAGATCACTTGCTCCACCGGTCCACCACAGTCAGGGCATTTTTTCGTATGACGGGCGGAAAACGACTGGATCTTTTCAAACCGGTGATGGCACTTCTTGCACTCGTACTCGTAAAGTGGCATGGACTCCCAACGCGGACCGAATCACAACTTCTCTGCCGTTAATTTTAGAGTTAACGTCGGTTCCCGTCAATTTTGGGATTTCGCACAAGCCGCGCCTTTTAGCCAATCGGTTCCGGAGGCTGCAGATACGGTGGCGGCGCCGGAGGCGCCGGAGGCGCGGGATTCAGGAGCGCATTCAGCGCGGGATAACGGGCCGCGAAAAAATAAAGGGAATAGGCCGGGAAGAACACAATCCCCGGCACCGACACGAAAGAAACAACGTAAAACATGATCGCCAACGCGATGCATCCCGCAACGACCGCCGCCGTAATTGTGTACAAAGTCCACATCATCCCTGCTGCCTTGCCAGCCAGCAGTGCAGCTACGCCAATCGCGCCCGCTGGAATGAGCATGATGAACATGACGATGGTCGTGATAATGCCAAACACTACTGCCGCTCCCAGGGCCAGCACAATCTTCATCCCAATGTATCCGGCATAGCCACCTTTTTCCGACTTCATCATAGGCAACAAGCGCCGCCATCCCTCGAAGGCGCTGATGTTCTCCAGCGCCATCTGCGGCACGACGAAATCCTTGGTCAGCACCGTAACCACGAGCGCTGTGACAAAGAATAAAAAGAAAATGAAAAACAGAAAGATCCCACCCAGCACCAGAGGAAGTACGTGGTCCCCGGGGTGTTGGAGCCATCCCAGCGCAAAAGCGATCGCCGCCGGAATTCCAATCAGGATTATCATGACCCCCCAAGCCACCAGCGCAAGAACAATCTGCCAGAAAAAGAAGCGCATGCCCGCGTCATACCGCCGGCGCCAGCTCTCCCGGATGCCGCACTTCTTCGCGATCACACTATCGAACAGAACGAAGCGCATCACGCTGTTCAAGTAAATGAACAGGACACATAGCACAAAGGCGCTGATGATAAGAAGTGTGATCGCCAATGCGATGGTTTTCGGGTCCCAATTCGGCAAGTTCATGCCCGCAAAGCCGCCGAACAAATGTTGCGAGTCGTCGGTGTTACGGGGTATCTGAGGAATGTTCGGGGCACTGCAGCCGCCGCTAGAGCTCAGTTCACCAGCAAGAAATCCGACCAATGCCAACTTTGCCCACTGACTTATGCGGAACGGTTTTAGAAGTTGCTGCTTAGTGTGCTCGAAGGCTGGACCAATGGCATCAACGGCGGAAATCGGCAAGCACGCACCCCTCGCTGAGAAACTCTGTGAATGCCAGCAAGGTACTGCGAACCGGGGGCCGGGTCAATAAAATTATGGGACTGCAGTGCGAATTAAGAATTTAGAAGTAAGAACATCAACGGTAGCTCAAGAAAATGGAAAGTTGAACGATGCCGCTTCGGCCATGACCTCATTTCGGACACTTCTGCATTCTTACTTCTGAATTCTTACTTCTTCCATCACTCGTACCTTAACGCCTCAACCGGGTCCAGCTTCGACGCTTTCACCGCCGGCACCATTCCGCTGATGACTCCGACTACCAGTAGCACCAGCGTCGAAACGACTATTGTCATCAGCGATATTCTCAGGTGTATATCGCCCTGGCCCGAATCATCTTCGAACAGCGGGCCCATCATCGGAAGCGTGCCCACGGCTGCGGCAATCGCATAGGAAATCAATACTCCGATGGCTCCGCCCAACAGCATGATAAGCAGGGTCTCAGCCAAAAACTGAAACTTGATATGGCGCTTCTTCGCTCCCAAAGCACGGCGCAGGCCAATCTCCCGGATGCGCTCGTCCACCGAAACCAACATGATGTTCATCACGCCCACCCCGCCAATGCCCAGGGTCAGCGTGCCAACAAACGCCAGCAGTACTTGCAGCCCAATAGTGAGCGCGTCAATCACGGGACGGAATTCGTCCCGACCAAACATCTGAATCGCCTTTGGGTCGGTCGGAGAAAACTGTTGCCGCGTTGCCACTGCAGCCAGCACTTGCGCCATGGCTTTCTTTTCAAATTGCGGCGCAATCGGCGCAAACACCATGACTGCGGCGTAGCGCGTATTCCAAATATCGCTGGCGGCCGAGTAGGGGACCCAGGTGGAGTCATCGTCGCTGGAGAAATAGTTGCTCAGCTGGATTTTGCGGGCCATCACACCGATCACCAGAAATCGCACCCCACCGATCAACACGATTTCACCTACAGCCGGACGCCCGCTGAACAATTGCTCGCGAATTCGTCCGCCGAGGAAACACACGCGCCGCCGTTCCAACTCGTCGCTGCTGTTGATCCATCGTCCCTCGGAAGGGACTTCGTTGCGCATCTCGCCATACTCGGGACACACTCCGCGAACAGCGGCTGTGCCCACAAGCCGGTCACCATACGCGATGCCGGGCCGTCGTACGGTTTCCAGACACACGTGTTTGACCAATGGCGCGGTCTCTTTCACCATGTCCACGTCGGCCTGTTCAAATACGACTTTCTTGCCCGCCCGCTGTCCGCCAGGCTGCTCACTGGTCTGCTGCGGCCAGCAGATCACCACACTCTTGCCGAAAGCATCGAATCCGCTCACTAGAATGCTGCGGAAACTGCTTCCATAAGCGATGAGCAATGTGACCGTAGCAATGCCCCACACGATCCCCAGCATCGTCAGCAGACTCCGCGTGTAATTACGCCGGAGTGCCGCCCAAGCTTCGAGAATGATTTCCGTCAGCATGTTTTTCAGTCACAGCTTATGTAGGGCCAGACGCTCTGATACGGACCACGTAGGATAGACGCCCTCGTCTGTCCGCCGAGCGAAGTTCGGGAATCTCCACTACCCGCCCGCCTCAAACCGCAACGCCTCAATCGGATCCACCGACGCCGCTCTCCGCGCCGGATACACCGCCGAAAGCACCGCAATCGTCCCCAACATCCCACAAGCCAGCAGTCCTGACTCCCAGGTTGGAAGCAGCCCAGCAAAAAAGTCAGGCATGGGCAACAGGTCTACTAACCAGCACAACCCATACGCCACGCCCAGTCCCAGGCCGCCGCTGACCAATGCAATCAACACCGCCTCAATAAAGAATTGTTTCAGGATGGTGTGGGCGGGAGCCCCCAGCGCCTTGCGCACTCCAATCTCTCGGGTGCGCTCGCGCACCGCCACCATCATCACGTTCATCACACCCAATCCGCCCAGCAACAGCGTCACAATGCCCACCGCACCCAGGAAATACTTCATGCCATCGGTCATTTGCCGGAAGGCTTTGGCCTCCTGCACCGTATCCCAGATAGGGCAAGCTTCTTTGTCGTTGGGATCGTAGCGGTGCATGCGGGCCAGTGCGCGCCGGATTTCATACTTGCAGGCTTCGTGTTGCTCCACCGATTTTGGTGTCACCAATAGTTGATCGAAAGTATTAGGCGTGCCGGGAGGTTTGTCCGGGAAGTCACGGCGCATCGCCCCGAAGGGAACGAAGACTTTGTTTACGTCCCAGCCGTCATAGCTGGAGTCCTGTTTCTTTGACGACATGATTCCGATCACGACGTAAGGAAAGCCATTTAGATAGATGTTCTCGCCCACCGCGTTGCGGCCGGGAAATAGCTGCTTCGCGGCATCGCTCCCCAGGAAGGCCACGCGTCGTTGTTCACGCTCGTCGTCCCAGTTGTAAAAGCGGCCTTGCCCGACGTTGAGGCTGCGAATATATCCAAACGGCGGCAGCGAACCTGTCACCAGGAACGAAGCATTGTTGAAATTGCTGTGGATGCGGACATCATCCTGCTCCAGCTCTGGAATCGCATACTGGCAATCCGTCGCCTCGCCCTGCACCGCAGGCAGGTCATCGTCCTCCCAGTGCACCACCCGGCCGGCCCGCGCTCCGCCCGCCTGCAAGCTGGTCCGGCCATGAAACACAATCATCACGTCTTTGCCCAAGGTTTTGGACTGATCTTCCTGCCCTTTGCGCAAGCCCTCGCCCGCCGCGACCATCAGCACAATGGAAACAATCCCCCAGGCAATGCCGAACATCGTCAGGAACGTGCGCAGCTTGTGCGACCACAGAGTGCGGAACACATCGCCAATGAGATCGCGCAGGACCATCGAGGATTGGACGGGGCCCGCAACCGAACGTATGCCGGGACGCGGGAAGTCTCTTTAGCAATACGCAATCTGGGATGATTTTGTTCAGTGAGGTTAGGCGGGGGATTTACTTCTTACTTCTCATCGTGCACTTTCCCCCAATACCACGGTCTTCTCCAGCCATCTGCCGCATTCTTCCAGCGCCAGTTCGCATTGTTTCCGGTGCCGCTCCTGACGGTCGCGGATTTTTGGTTCCAACGACGGCAACAGGTCGAATGTTATGTTGGCTGGCTGAAACTTCTTGGAATCGGCGCGGGCGACATAGTTGACCAGCGATCCGAACGCGCTCGAACGAGGCGGTGCCGCCGGCTCCATACCCATGACCAGCGCTGCCGAGTGCATTCCAGCCATCAGCCCGGTGGCAATCGATTCCACATATCCTTCAACTCCGCAAATCTGCCCCGCAAACAAAACCCGTGGATGTTCTTTCATTTGCAACGTCTCGCTTAGGAGCGCCGGCGAATCGATGTAAGTATTGCGATGGATTTGCCCGTATCGAAGGAAGCGCGCATCTTCCAGTCCCGGAATCAACCGCAGCACCCGTGCCTGCTCGCCAAATTTCAAATGATTCTGAAAGCCCACCAGATTGTAGGAATCCGCACGCAAGTTTTCCTGCCGCAATTGCACCGCCGCATAAGGGATTCGCCCGGTGCGGGGATCTTTCAATCCCACTGGTTTCATCGGCCCAAAGCGCAACGTATCGCGACCCCGGCGTGCAATTTCTTCAATCGGCAGACAACTCTCAAAGTAATTTAGCTTTTCCCAGTCCTTCTCTTCGACCGATTGCGCCGCAACCAGACTGTCATAGAAACGGTCATACTCTTCTTTCGACATCGGGCAATTGATATAGTCCGCCGAGCCTTTGTCATAGCGCGCCGCAAGGTATACCTTCGCCATATCAATCGAATCAGCTTCGACGATTGGGCTGATCGAATCGTAAAAATACAGATGCTGCGGGCACATCTCGTGCGGGCGCGGGCGATTCGCCCGCGCAGGGTCGTTGTCGCTCAATCTCGCAATTTCCTGCGCCAGCCCGTCCGACGTCAGCGGCCCGCTGGCAATAATCGTAATCTGGGATTCATCGATTCGCGTGACTTCCTCCCTCCTCACCGTAATCAGCGGCTCGTTCGAGATCGCTTCCGTGACCCTGGACGCGAACGTCACGCGATCCACCGCCAATGCGTGTCCGGCTGGAACGGCACACTCCCGCGCGATTTCCAGCAACAACGATCCTGCACGCCGCAGTTCCTCCTTCAGTAGCCAGGGCGCGGTGTTCTCGCTTTCAGACTTGAGGGAATTCGAGCAGACCAACTCGGCAAAATCCGCAGTCTGATGCGCAGGCGTCGAGCAAACCGGACGCATCTCGCACAGCTCAACGGCAACTCCCCGCCGCGCACACTGCCACGCCGCCTCCGCTCCCGCCAGCCCCGCACCGACAATGCGTACCTGCCCCATCAATTCGCCTTCTCAATCAAGGTTTGCAGCGCATCTCCCAGCAGGATGACCGCTTTCCACTCGTTGAGCAATTCCGCGCCCAGTTTCTTGTAGAACTCAATCGCTGGCGTGTTCCAGTCGAGCACCTCCCAGCGCAGGCAAAAATAATTCTCCTCCCATGCGACCTTGGCCACCCTCGCCAATAGCGCCACTCCGATTCCTTTCTGCCGATACTCGGAACGCACAAAAATGTCTTCCAAAAATAAACCCGACCGGCCCTGAAACGTGGAATAGAACTCGAAAAACAATGTGTAGCCCGCCACCTTCCCGTCCCACTCCGCGATGAAAGCGCGGAATTTTAGCTGTGGCCCGAAGCCGTCGCGCAAGACGTCCTCTTCGGTCACGATGGCTTCATGGCTCAGGCGTTCGAATTCCGCCAGTTCATGGATGAGCGTGGCTAGAAGCGGAGCGTCGTTAGTGGTCGCGGAACGAATTGATAGCATGGGAGAAAATCCTGGCACAACTTAGAGAGTAGACTCGCGGTTATTATATAGGCCGCATCCCGAGCGAAGCTCGGTAAGATCGTGTGGTCGCGGGCGACTCGCCCGCGAAGGTGGGTTCGCACACTCCGATCCGCGAAGCGCTCAGCGACGGATTGATGAAGGTTCGGAGCGGCTAAAGAATCACTCTCTCATCCCCAAGCCTGCGTGTCACGTGTTCGCGATCCAGATACTCCAGCAGTGGAATCGCGTACTTTCTGCTTACTCCGGTCAGGTCTTTGAATTTCGCCACGTCAATCTTTGGCGATTTCGTTTTCTCCGCCGCCAGTTGCTTCCGCAAATTCTCCAGCGCGCTGCGATGAAAGATCAGATCTTCTGAAATCTTGACCAAAACCTTATCGCGCAGCAGCAAAGTCACGATCTTTTGTGCCCGGGCCTTATCAACTTTCAACCCCGCCAATACTTCTTTCAACGCCGGAACCTTGAGCCCGGCCGCTGCAAACGCATTCTCGATGATTTTCTTCGACTGCGTCTCTTCATCTTTCATGACCACGCCGTGTCCGGGGAGGCGGACCAAGTCAGCTGCGACAATGAGTTTCTTTTCTTCGTCGAGTGCTTGTAGCAGAGAATAGAAAATCTCGGGACCGAGATTGGCTTGATCACGCAATTCTTCCTTGCCAATTCCCTCGACCAGCGGATTGCGATCCTGAAATTGCTTGACCGTGGCAAGCGCGTCCGCTTTCGCTCGAGTAAACGCAGACGAAGAAACCAGGAACTGCTTACACCACACCACCAGAGCATCACTTGCGAGCTGTGCGCCTAGCTTTCCCGCTTCCCCCCACGGGAGGTTCATTTCGCCGGGGGCATCGGTGAGGCGGAATCCGTCAACCCCCCGTCGCACAATGCGCGCCAGAAGAACTTCCGACGGGGATCCGGCCGCCATCGTCCTCAAGAATGCCGTCATCTCCTCCCGTGGCTGCTTGCGAACCAACGGCGCTGCATCCAGCACCTCACCTCCCCCCATCGTCACCACCGGCGAGAATTGCCGGATGATGAATCGATCTCCCGGCAGCAGCAACGTGGGTTCCGCCAAGCGCAATTGCGCGAAAGCCTCCTCTCCTGGCATGACTTGCGTCTTGCCATATAAAACAACGGTGGCAATTGTCTCCATGGCGTAAGCGTGGAAGTGAACCCGAGCGCGATCTTTCAGCGGCTTGGCTGAAGACAGCAGAGAAAGTGAAACATCCACGCGAGAGGTCGATCGAAAAGTTGAAGGCGGCGCCAGCGTCATCCCGCGAGCAAGTTCTTCCGTAGTCACGCCCGCAAGATTTAATGCCGTGCGTTCGCCGGCCACTGCTCGCTCCGCGCTTTGTCCGTGCACCTGAATGCCGCGGACCCGCACCTGCTGTCCTGTCGGAAAAACCTCAAGCGCTTGTTCTTTGTGGAGAGTCCCTGAAACCAGCGTGCCCGTCACCACCGTACCGAAACCCTTCATCGTGAAAACACGGTCGATGGGGAGGCGTGCAATTGCGCTCGAGTCTTTGGCGGGGATTTCCGACGCAACCTTGATCAACGCCTGCTTCAGATCCTCAAGGCCCGTGCCGGTCAGCGAACTCACCGCCACAATCGCTGAGTTTTCGCTTTCAAGAAAAGACCCACGGATGAAATCTTCTGCTTCAAGCAAAACTACATCCAAAGTTTCACGATCCACCAGGTCAGATTTTGTTAGCACCGTGATCCCGCGACGCACGGAAAGTAACCGGCAGATGTCAAAGTGTTCCCGAGTCTGCGGCTTGATAGATTCGTCTGCCGCAATCACCAGCAGCACCAGATCAATGCCGCCCACGCCCGCCAGCATGTTGCGCACAAAGCGTTCATGCCCAGGGACATCCACGAATCCCATCCGGATGGTTTCGCCATCCGGAGCCCGAAATTCGAGATGTGCGAAACCAATATCGATCGTGATGCCGCGCCGTTTTTCTTCTTCCAGCCGGTCGGCATCGATACCGGTCAACGCTTTGACCATCGCTGTCTTGCCGTGATCAATGTGACCCGCTGTGCCTACGATGACGGACTTCATGGGCAGCAGTATAGTCGGTGGGTGTTAGCTGTTGGCTGCGCTTTGCCTGCATTGTCATCCCGGAGCGCCACTCGAGTGCGCTTCCGCGGTGAGAGTAAGTCGAGAGACCTGTTTTTAAAATCTGGGCCCAAAAGTGATGGCGGTTCCAACCCCACTCGTTATCTTGACGGCAAATATTAGCTCCAAGATAACTTTCTGTTGAGCGTCGATTCTAGCTCTTTCAACTTGCCGGACAGCCTTGGAAGTCCTCCAGGATCTTGATCAGCGGCGATAAGCCAAATCTGAGTCTCCCAGGGCACTCCAGGAATCGACTCAGCCCGCTTTAGCCAGCCAGCTCAGTTGCTTCTGGTAATAGTTTCAATAACTCAAAGAGAACTACATGAAAACAAAGGGTCTGCTTTTCCATATGGGCACGAACTCTTGCAAGGGGATGAATCCTCCCGGTCCCGACACCGCTTAGTCATGCTCTACCCATGCTCCTCGTGAAATGCGACAATAGAGTTTCCCCATATGACCACCTCCGCGATTGCTGCCATTACACCCGACACCATCCGGGAGCACGGCCTCACCCTCGACGAATACGAAAAAGTAAAGCAACTGTTGGGCGGGCGCGAACCCACGCTCACCGAGTTGGGTATTTTCAGCGTGATGTGGAGCGAGCACTGCTCTTACAAATCTTCGCGGGTGCACCTGAAGCGTTTGCCCACCCGCAGCAAGTTGGTGGTACAAGGCCCGGGAGAGAATGCGGGCATCATCGACATCGGCGACGGCTGGGCCTGTGCTTTCAAGATCGAGTCGCATAATCACCCTTCGTTCATCGAGCCTTTTCAGGGCGCAACCACGGGCGTGGGTGGAATTCTGCGCGATATTTTCACCATGGGCGCGCGTCCGGTTGCAGTCATGGACTCGCTTCGGTTTGGGCCGATTGAAAAGTTAAAAGCCGCGGGCGAGTCGCCCGCGATCGCACAGCCTACCCAGACTGAAATCCATAAAAACCATTCCATTCTCGAAGGCGTGGTCGGGGGCGTCGCTTCTTACGGTAACTGCTTTGGCGTCCCGAACTTAGGTGGAGAGACCAAGTTCGAGCCTTGCTATTCCGGAAATCCTCTGGTCAATGCTTTTGCCCTCGGGCTGGTTCGTCGCAATGAAATTTTCTATGCCAAGGCCGCCGGTGAAGGCAATCCCTTGATTTACGTGGGATCGAAAACCGGACGCGACGGCATTCACGGCGCGACCATGGCCAGTGAAGAATTCAGCGAAGGTTCGGAAGCCAAACGGCCTAACGTACAAGTCGGCGATCCCTTTCTGGAAAAGCTTTTGCTCGAAGCTTGTCTGGAAGCCATGCAGACCGGCGCCATCGTGGGCATTCAAGATATGGGCGCAGCAGGACTTACATGCTCGACCTGCGAAATGGGGGCGCGTGGAAAAGTTGGCCTCGAAATTGAACTGGATCATGTGCCGCAGCGCGAGACTGGCATGAGCGCCTACGAAATCATGCTCAGCGAATCCCAGGAACGCATGTTGCTGGTGGCACAAAAAGGACGCGAAGAAGAAGTGTTCCGGGTTTTCGCAAAATGGGGACTCGACGCCGTGGAAGTCGGCAAAGTCATTCGCGAGAACACCATGCGCGTTCTGCACCACGGCAAAGTGGTCGCCGAAATTCCCAACGAAGCGCTGACCGATAATGCTCCGGTGTACAAGCGTCCGCTCGAACGTTGGGAAACACCCGTGCCGCGCGAAATGCCCGAGACCATAAAACTTAGTCCAGCTGCTGACTTCACGACAGATTTAAAGCGACTGCTAACCAGTCCCAATATTTGCGGCAAACGCTGGGTGTGGCAGCAATACGATCACATGGTGCAGACCAACACCGTCGAAGGCCCAGGCGCGGGTGATGCCGGCGTGATTCGTATTAAAGGGTCGCGGCGTGGACTGGCAATGGCGCTCGATGGCAACGGACGCTGGTGTTATCTCGATCCACGGCTCGGTGCGATGCATGCCGTTGCCGAAGCCGCGCGTAACGTGGCCTGCTCGGGCGCAACTCCCGTGGGCGGGACCAATTGCCTTAACTTTGGCAATCCCGAGAAACCCCACATTATGTGGCAGTTTTCGCAGACCATTGATGGCATTACCAAAGCCTGCGAAGAACTGGAAATTCCCATCACTGGCGGCAACGTCAGCTTCTACAACGAGACTCTCGGTGAAGGCATCTATCCCACGCCGGTGCTGGGGATTGTAGGCATTTTGGAAGATGTTCATAAAGCAGTGTTTCTGCATTTCCGCGAACCGGGACACGCGGTGGTTTTGCTACGAGCTTCCGAACCCGGCGACGCCGTTGACGCCGAAATTGAATTTGGATCGTCGGAATACGCGAAAGAAATTCTGGGTTCGGTCTGGGGATTTCCTCCCGCACTCGAACTTGAACGTGAAGCCGCGCTGCAGAAGGCCATGATCGAAATGATTCAGGCAGGACTGGTCGAGTCCGCGCACGATTGCTCGGAAGGCGGGATCGCGGTCACTTTGGCGGAGTCGGCGTTCGCCAAAGGTGTTGGAATCAAAGTAGATCTGGCTTCCCAGAGTCTTCCGGCAGAGTTTGCGTTGTTCGGCGAAGATGCCAGCCGCATCGTGATCTCTTGCGACCCAAGTAAGCTCGCGGCCATTAAACAAATAGCGGTAAAATACAGTCTGTCTTCGGAAGCGATCGGGGAGACAACTCCGGAAGAAATGGAAATCAAGTTGGATGGCACGGTTGTCGTGTCGGCGCGGGTTTCCGAGTTGCGAGATGGATTTGAGAGCGCACTGGAAAAGGCATTGAAGGCCGACCCGGAATTTGTGGCGGTTTAAAGCGGGAGCCGAGCGTTGCTCGGCCGGACAGCCGAGGGCTGTCCCTACGTGAACAGGTGAGGCACCCGCTCGTCGGTGATTTGATATGGGTTTGGCTGAGGGTTGATAGCTAAAATGCTTCGTTCCGACAAATTTCACGACGAGTGCGGGGTGGTGGCGATCTATGCCAACCCGGAAGCCGAGAAGCTTGCCTACCTGGGACTGCATGCGCTGCAACATCGCGGACAGGAGTCGGCAGGCATCGTCACGTCCAATGGCATGACGCTGAACATGCACAAATCCATGGGCCTGGTCGCCGACATCTTCAATGAGGAAGAGCTGGCGAAGTTGCACGGCACTCTGGCGATCGGACACACGCGCTATTCCACGGCGGGAGACTCCTCGCTCTTGAACGCCCAGCCCATCATGGTGCAATCGAATAAAGGCATGATGGCCCTGGCGCACAATGGCAACCTGGTGAACGCGGTGGAGATCCGCGGTCGCATGGAGGCGCAGGGATCGATTTTCCAGACCAACACTGACACTGAAGTGATTGTGCATTTGATCGCGCAATCAAAGGAGCACACGCTGCCTGAGGCCATGGCCGATGCGCTGCGACGGGTGGAAGGCGCGTTTTCGCTGGTGATGATCAGTCCCGACCGGGTTTTTGCGGCGCGCGATCCACGCGGCTTCCGCCCGCTGGCCATGGGAAGAATTCCGGCGCCCTCTGGCTTTAAGCAAGACACAATTGTATTTGCCTCCGAAACCTGTGCGTTTGATCTGATCGGCGCCACCTATGAGCGGGAAGTGAAACCGGGCGAACTGATCGTAGTCGGTCCGGAAGGCATTACGTCCCGGTTTTACGCCACGCCGCTCACGCAAGCGAGCTGCATTTTTGAGCATGTATATTTTTCGCGTCCGGACAGCCGGGTGTTTGGCCGGCCGGTGCAAGAGAGCCGCGAGGAATTGGGACGTCAACTGGCGCGGGAAGCCCCGGTGGAGGCCGATGTGGTCGTGCCGGTCCCGGATTCAGGCGTCACTGCCGCCGTCGGTTTTGCCGCCGAGAGTGGCATCCCCTTCCGTTTCGCACTGATTCGCAGTCACTACGTGGGACGCACGTTTATTGAGCCCAGCCAGAGCGTGCGCGACTTTGGCGTCAAGCTCAAGCTAAACCCGGTGCGCTCGCTGCTCGAAGGTAAGCGCGTGATTCTGATTGACGATTCCATCGTGCGCGGGACGACCAGCCGCAAGATCGTGCGCATGATTCGCAACGCGGGCGCGAAGGAAGTTCACATGCGCATCTCCTGTCCGCCGACGATTTCGCCGTGCTTTTATGGCGTGGATACGCCTTCAAAAAAGCAGCTCATCGCCGCCAACAAAACAATTGAGGAAATCCGCGAATACGTGGGCGCGGATTCGCTGGCTTATCTTTCGCTGAGTGGGATGAAGAAGGCCTGCGGGGATGGCGAGAAGACGACGTATTGCACGGCCTGCTATACAGGGAAATATCCTACCAATTGGGTGGATGTCGAAGACATTCAGCCGGCGATACCTTGCAGATCATTGATGATTTGAACTTCCTGCCATCCAGTTAACAAACGCTTCTCTCCTTCCACAATCGTCGCGCTGATTTCCATCACCAGCCAGCCGCCGGGCTTGAGGGCGGCGTGAGCCTGCGGGATGAGGCGTTCGATAATTTCCAATCCTGTGGGCCCGGCGAAGGCGGCGCTGCGCGGCTCGAATTTGCGGACTTCGAGCTGGACCTGGTCTTCCTCGGATTCGCCGACGTAAGGAGGGTTGGAGGCCACAAAATCAAAGTATCCGGTTTCGAGTTTTGGGATTGCGAGTTTCTGAAGAAGATCGGCTTCGTGGAACTGGATTCGGTCGTACAGTTGATGGCGGGCAGCATGGGCGCGGGCAACTTCGAGCGCCGCCGAAGAAATGTCAGTGGCGTGAATTTCGGCGTCAGGGAGTTCCTTGGCGCGGGTAATGGCGATGCAGCCCGAACCGGTGCCAACGCCCACGATGTGGATGGGGGTGGCGGACAAGAGTGTGCGCCCCACACGAACACGCGGCAGAACGGTTTCGATCCCGTGCTCGGTTTCGGGGCGAGAGATGAGAACGTCCGGAGTGACAATAAAATCCCTACCCCAGAATTCCTGGTGTCCGGTGATGTATTGCGCGGGGACGCCACGAGATCGCTGGGCGAGAGCATCTTCATAGCGGGCAGTTTCTTGGGCAGTAAGTTCGCGCTCAGGATGGGCGTGAAGATAAGCGCGGTCACAATCGAGAGTGAACATGAGTAGCAGTTCCGCGTTCATGCGCGGTGAGGGGACGTGGGCGGCGGTGAGGCGGTTGATGGCGGATTGCAGGGCGTCGCGGAGGGTCACGAACCTATTTCACCTCAGAGACACAGAGGCACGGAGAAAAGCAAAGCAAGTTATTGCGGATGAGACGCTCGGTATTCAAGAATTCTCATTCAAGAACCCGATTCAGAAATTCTCGACGACGGTTCCCTGATGAAACACGATCTTCCAGCCAGACGGTGCGTGCTGCCAAATGGTTGATCGACGCGACCTGCGCTCGCCCTGGAAAAGCGTGTAGGTCAGCAGGTAGACATCGTCCGCCAACTTGCGACAATGGAAATCCTGCGTTTCCCACTTGTCCGCGTATTCTCCGGCGTAGCGCTTTTGCAGCTCGGCCAGCACATAGTCTCTGCCATAGCGGCGACCGGAAGCACCGACTTCCCAAAAATCAGCCACCATCATGCTGTCAAAATCGGTCCGGGTGGTGCCCAGTCGGGGTGGTGGAAGACCGGCTCGCGGCTTTTCAGTTCCTCAAGAACTGGAGCCAGTGCAGGATCGGTGATGAGCAAGGGTTCGCTCTCAGGGCTCATCCCGTAATCATAGACTTTCAGGCGCGAAAGGTTGAAGGTTTGGCGGGCCTCGGGCTCAAACCGCGGTGGTTTCGTGCTTCAACTTTTCGGCTTGGTAGTGGGTAATCAGCGCGTCGACGAAGGGCTGGAGCTTGCCGTCCATGACTTCCGTTAACTGGTGAATGGTCAGGCCGATGCGATGGTCGGTCACGCGGTTCTGCGGAAAATTGTAAGTGCGGATCTTTTCGCTGCGGTCGCCCGAGCCGACCATGGCTTTGCGCTCTTTGGCCAGAGCCTCCTGCTGCTTTTGCATTTCGATTTCATAAAGGCGGGAACGCAGAACGCGCATGCCCTTCTCGCGGTTCTTGATTTGCGACTTTTCGTCCTGACAGCTAACCACCGTGTTGGTGGGAATGTGCGTGATGCGGACGGCGGAATAGGTTGTGTTCACCGATTGTCCGCCGGGGCCGGAAGAACAGAATGTATCGATACGCAAGTCTCTGGCTTCGATTTTGATGTCCACATCTTCGGCTTCGGGCAGGACGGCGACGGTGACGGCGGAAGTGTGGACACGTCCCTGCTGCTCGGTCGCGGGGACACGCTGCACGCGGTGCACGCCGCTTTCATACTTCATCTGCGAAAAAACGCGTTTGCCTTCAATGATGGCGATCACTTCTTTCAAGCCGCCGACCGAAGAATCCGAAGTAGACAGCACTTCGACCTTCCAGCCCTGAGTTTCCGCGTAACGGGTGTACATGCGGAACATTTCCGCCGCGAAAAGTGTGGCCTCGTCTCCACCGGTGCCGGCCCGAATTTCGAGGATGACGTCTTTCTCGTCGTTGGGGTCCTTGGGTAAAAGAAGAACTTTGAGTTCTGCTTCGACTGCGACGACGCGAGCTTCCAGCTTGTTCAGCTCTTCCTGCGCGTAAGCGCGCATTTCGGGATCTTTCTCGTCGGCCAGCATGGTTGCGCTGTCAGCCATGCCGCGAGTTAGGTCCTTGAACTCGCGATAGAGTTCGACGATCGGCGCAATTTCGCTGTGCGCCTTGGCCGCCTTCTGAAACTTGCCCGAGTCATTCATGATCTCGGGCGAGGAAAGGGTTTGCGTCAGTTCCTCATAGCGGGCTTCGATTTGATCAAGTCTCTCAAACATGCAATTTCTCTGTAGAGACGTAGCTTGCTACGTCTCGGCTACTGCGTCACGGCTTCGTGGATAGGGAAGACGTAACAAGTTACGTCTCTGCAGCTCGTTTTAGTGGAAAGAAGTATTCGCGGGAGGCCCGCTAGGCAATGACTAATTCGCCGCCACGCTGTTTTTCAAGTGACATGGCGTGGTCAAGCGCAACGATGGCGCACTGCGCCTGATCGTCGGACGGAGGCTGCGTGGTAATCCGTTGCAGCCAGAGGCCGGGCGCGGTCATCAAAGCGAAAAGCGATCCGCGATGTTTGGCTGCGAAGCGGATGATCTCGTAGGACAGACCGGTAATCACCGGGAGCAGCGCCAGTCGTACTGCGAACCTTGCCCAGAAGGTGTGTACGGGGACCAGCATGTAGATCAACATCGAGATAATCATTACCGTCATCAAAAAGCTGGTGCCGCAACGGGGATGATAAGTCGAATACTTCTGCACGGCGGCGGTTTCCATGGGATCGCCGTTCTCGAAGGCGAAAACTGTTTTGTGCTCCGCGCCGTGGTATTGGTACACGCGGCGAATGTCCTTCATCAGCGATGTGCCAAAGATGAAGAGCAAAAACAGCGCCATGCGGATGATGCCTTCCACGAAGTTGAAGCCGATCTGTCCGCCCAGGCTGGGATGAGACTTCGTCAGTTCCGTGGCTGCCAACAGCGGCAGGTATTTGTACATGAAGATGAAGAACCCAACCGAAATAATTATGTTGACTGCGGCCATCCAGCCGGTGACTTCGAGCTTCTTCTTGGGCTCGTTCTCGGTCTGGGCCTCAGTGTCGGCAGGTTGGAGTTCGTCCAGGGCCACATTGGCGGAAAATTTCAGGGCGCGGAAGCCAAGGGTCATGGCATGGCCAAGTGTGGCAACTCCGCGCAGGACCGGGTATCCCATCCACTTATGCTTTTCCGAAAGGCGCTCCAGGGGCTCGCTATGGGTGGAAACCTCGCCGGAAGGTTTACGGCAGGCAATGGCCCAGGCATGCGGAGAGCGCATCATAACGCCCTCAAGCACGGCTTGGCCGCCGACTAGGGTTTCCTCGCCGCCTTCCAGCGCAGGCAGCAACTGGACGGCGACCAGGAAACTCCACCATGTTCGCAAAAACCGCATCATGATTTGGATGATCTTTCTGAGGATCAAGAACCAAGTAATAGGGTACCACAGCTGGGCGGGACTTTTGGAGCACTAAAGATCGAGCAAGTGCGATTGTTTACTTAGAGTTAAAGGAAGAGCGGACAGCCGAGGGCGGCTGTTTCAGTTGTTTTTGTGCGCAAATTAGCTGAGACCTGCGAGCGGGTCGTCACTCCGCACGCCCACCCGCTTGCCGTGACCGTTTGCGGTGCGGGATGGCGAGCGATTGGTAAATATCGGGAAGGCGTATTCGGGTTTGACCGATGCCGAAATCGCCGAAATGACGAGGAGTTTCTGGAGCACACGATTGAGGATCAGGGTTTCCGGCGGGTGGTTGAGCCAAAGATCGTGCTGGAAGTGGCGTTCAACAACATGATGAAGTCTGACATTGTCGAACCTTAGCGTGCTGGGCGGATTATTGCTAGGCTGCTGGGCGTGAGCAAAAATCGAGGTAACAATCGCGATTGCAATGAGTTGAGATAACGTGCGCACTAGGATCACTTGATTGGAACCGGCGAACCTACCTACCACCGCAACAGCCGACCGGAGCTGCCCCGCAGGGGCCACTTTTTCGGGGCGCAGTCCCCGAAAAAGTAGTTACTTTCAGTCGCAAAAATGCGATTTCTGACATGGGCCCGGTGACATAACACGCAACGGACATAGTCTTCGGTGGTGATTGTGCACGAGTCCATTCCCGCGAGCGGAGCGGGCAGGCCCGGCTTTAACCGTTGGCAAAGCGAACGCTTATGCTGCGCTCAGGATGACAATACGGGGGAGGAGAAATGGCGGGGTAAGGGTCGAAATCTTCAATCAAAAATCTGCAATCCAAAATTCTTCAGTGGCTGTGGTGATGCTCTTCTCCGCTGATTGGGATCACGCAGCCGTGGGCGACTTCGCAGATGGCGTGCTCGAACTGAATGGTAGTGTGATTGATTTTGAAGTCGTGATGCAGGCATTCCTTTACGTCGCGCAGGATCTTTTCGCTCTCGGAGGGTGGAATGTCGGCGATGGAGATGTGGCAGGAAAGAGCGCGCGATTCTGATCCGATGTTCCAGACGTGCAGATCGTGAACGTCGTTCACGCCATCGATCTTCCTTAGGCCGGCTTCGACCAGTTCCAGCTTTAAGCCACGCGGAGTGCCTTCCAACAGGATATTTGAGGCTTCGCGGACGATGCCGAAGCTGGACCAGAGAATCAGCGCGCCAATGCCGAAGGAGAGCGCGGAATCGATCCAGTATTGTCCGGTCGCCAGGATGACCCAACCGCCGACGATGACCGCGGCGGTCGAGAGCGTGTCACCGATTTCATGGATCAGCGCACTGCGGATGTTCACGTCCCGGTGAGTGCGGAACAGCAGCAGTGCGATGACGCCGTTCATCACCACGCCAGCTGCGGCCACCACCATCATAACGCCAGCCTGTATGTGGTCGGGAGGATGCTGCAAGCGCCGGAACGCTTCGTAGAAGATGAAAAACGAAACTACCACCAGCGATGCGGCATTGACCAGCGCAACCAGAACCCCAGCCCGATGATAGCCATAGGTCTTGGTCGAGCTGGGCGGGCGGGATTGAAGGTAAACCGCAACCAGCGACAGCAGCAGGGCGAGGAAATCGGAAAGATTGTGGCCGGCTTCGGAAAGCAGTGCCAGAGAATGAGAGCGGATGCCCGCAACCACCAGCAGCAGAATGTAAAGCAGGGTGAAAGCCAGCGAAATCTTCAGGACTCGCGAGGCGCGTTCGTTCCCGGGGCTGGCGTGCATGTGCACATATCCAATTTTACGGGCAGCGCGGCAAGGGTTCAAGGCGCGGGTCTTATATGATCTCCCTTCCGTAACCATTACTGCCTCTTCCGCGATCGGCATTCAGGCTTTATGCTGATTATGCAGCGGTCGCGAATGCAACCGTTTTTCTGCCCCAAATCATGATGCCTCTTCGTCTTTATGGAATGATCCTGGGCGGTGCCGCCGCGGTGCTGGCGGCCTATTTTCTCCTGCGCCAAAAGCCCAAATCTGCCGATGAACTGGAACGAGAGCGGCGCGCATGGCTGGACCGCGTCGGCCGCATCACTGACGGCACGGTCATTGATGTTCAGGAACTTCAGTTGGATGGCAGGAAGCCGGCGACAATGCTGATCTTCCACTACGATGTGGCAGGCGTGTCCTACGAAGCTTCGCAAGACGTGACCTATTTGCGGCAGCTGATCAACCTTCATTCCTGCCGATTGGGCTTGCCGACCTCGGTGCGATACGATCCCCAGAATCCCGGAAATTCGATTGTGCTTTCCGAGAGGTGGATGGGATTGAGGCAATAAGATGGTCGTTGGTCGTTCGTCCTTGGCCGTTCGCCTCCCGTTGTTGTCCGCAGATTCCTGCCAGCATCCGTTCAAAAATGTGAGACCAGATTGGGCGCGGTTCTGGTTAGGCCAACGACTCAGGACGAACGACCAACGACCTGCTCTGCTAGCTTCCTGCTGCGAAGCCGCCCGCAGTGGCAACGGTCAATCGAAGATATTTGTGAGGATTGACGGGGGTGTCGTTGATGCGGACTTCGTAATGGAGGTGAGGACCAGTGCTGCGACCGCTGACGCCGATGTATCCGATGACATCGCCGCGATGAACGTGCTGGCCGACCGCAACTGCGAAGTTTGAAAGATGTCCGTAACGGGTGGTGATGCCGTGGCCGTGGTCGAGAATAATGGCGCGGCCATAACCGCCCATGAAATCGGCCAATTCCACAACTCCGTCAGCTGGGGCAATCACTCCCTGTCCGTAAGAGGCCGAGATATCCACTCCGGAGTGGAACGCGCCTTCTCCGTTGAAGGGATCGATGCGCTCGCCAAAAGACGCGGTCACGGGACCTTCGACGGGCCAAAGATTCGGGGCTGAGTTGGCCCGCGCCCAATCGGCCGGAGTGGCGTCACGAGTCAAGCCGAGAGAAATGCCGGTGGTTGTGGCCCCCGTCAGCGCTGAGCTCCTCAAGACATAAAGGCGATCCAGGGACGAACTCAGCTCGGCATTCTCTACACTCTCCGAGGAGGAGGCTGCGGTCAGCATCGGCTCGGATTTGAGGCCATAAAGAGAAGAAACCTCGCCGGCAAGTGAACCCAGGGACGCCACCTGGATGTCCCGTTCCTTGGCTGCTTCCTCTAATTTCGAATACCGGCTGCTGAGCTGTTCCTTTTGGGCCTTGAGCTCGTTGTAGCGGGAGACCTTCAAAAGCATGCGCATGTAGGAGCTGGCAATTCCGGTGAGGCTCAAAAACCCAATCGCCATGCCCGCGACCAGAACGTAGAGGTAGTGGGCAGGGATGGAAATCTTGCGAAGCTGCCCGTCATCTCCGCGGGCGACAAAAAGGATGTAAAAGCGTTTACGCAATATTTCCTTTCGTTAGTAACCAGAACTGGAATTACTCGAGGGCGGCTCGCGGTTACGAGAGTCCTGAATTCCATTCTGGTTCCAGGCTACGCTCCCATTTTGGGGGATGAGGCAGTCGCGTTGCCCGTGTCCTACCAGAACCAAGTAAGGCCCGAAAACCCATTCTGGGTGCAATCCAAACTGGATGCAGCACTTAGTTCGGTCAAGATGTCTGGAAACAGCTTGCCCAAGGTAACAAACCGGGTTCCCCCTGTCAACGACCTGCGGCTCCTAAAATGGGTTACCAAGGGTGGGTAATGATGCGTGGCCATAAGTCCAAATGCCACTTTGGAACTGAGGGCTGAGGACAGCACTGCTGGGCAAATGGGCCGCCCCGTGCTGGATTCAGAGGTAACAGCACGGATGCAGACTAGCTATTAAGGGTATGAAACCGGGGGTTTCGGGGGTCATGTGGGGTGTTCCAGCGCCCTGCCTCATATATTATGTTTCGACGTGCCCCTCGCAGAAAAAGCGCTGATCGCCTGTATTCGCCGTCAAGCGGCCAAAGGCGGCGGAATCCTGGCTGGCATTGGCGATGACTGTGCCGTGCTTCCGCTGCCGCCCAGGCATGAAGCCTTGGTGACCACGGACTTTTCCCTGGAAGGCATCCATTTTCGGCGGGGCTGGCACCCGGCAGAATCGGTCGGACATCGCTGCCTGACTCGGGGACTTAGCGACATCGCGGCCACGGGGGGTCAACCTCAGGCAGTGTTTCTTTCGCTAGCTCTGCCGCGGAACCTGCCGCAAGCTTGGGTGGACGGATTCTTGCGCGGCTTGCTGAAGCTTGCGAGAAGGTTTGGGGTCGGCTTGGCTGGAGGGGACACAGCCGAGTCTCCGGGCGGCGTGCTGGCTGACATTGTGGTTCTGGGATCGGTGCCGAAGGGGAAGGCAATTTTAAGATCCGGGGCGCGGCCTGGGGACCAGGTGTATGTAAGTGGCGAGTTGGGAGGGTCTGCCGCAATCCTGCGCCGGATGATGGAAAAGTCCAAGCGCAAGCTGAAGCCGGTTGATTATCCCCGACATTTCTTTCCCGAGCCACGAGTGCAACTCGGACGCATTCTGCGCGAGAAAGGCCTGGCATCTGCCATGATTGACATCAGTGATGGTTTGTCCACCGACCTGGCGCATATTTGTGAAGAAAGCGGCGCGGGCGCGGAAGTGCAGGCCGAAGCAATTCCTCTGGCGCTCATCGGCAAACCCGGGCACGAAGTGGACCTCGGATTTGCCCTGCACGGAGGAGAGGACTACGAACTGCTTTTCACCGCGCCGGGTGGCAAGAGCATTCCCACCTACATTGCGGGCGTCCCGATTACCTTGATTGGCCAGATCACTCGAGGCCGGAAGATTGTTCTGAGAAACGCGAACGGTGTGGGTCGTGAGTTCCGCCCTCAAGGGTGGGAGCATTTCAAATAATCGTGGCCTGGATGAATTTTTGGTTGCCTTGCAAGGCTATGACTTTAGTGCTGGGGAACCTTCTCTTTCTCTAGAAGCGCGGGGGCGGGCGGACTAGAGTAATGCTATGTCCCCTCGTATTGTTGTTCTCGCTGCCCTGGCAATGTTCTTGAGCTGCGCTTCCGTGGCCCAGGACATCATGCCGAAGACGCCATCGCCTGCTTTCACCGTCGACAACGATTTCGTCCAGAAGGAATTCGGATCGACCTGCACCCGCATTCCTGGGCCACCGGTGCTCACCGGCGACCTGGATGGCGACGGGATTGAAGATGCGGTCATCGTGGCCAAGTGCAAGAATGCGCTGATGGACCAGGGCGAAAATAACTTCACAGTGATTGATCCCTACTACAGTTTCTTTGGGTATGGGAATACAAGGATCACAACTCAGTTTGCCTCAGAAGTCCCGGAAGAGCGTGGTATTTCGCTGCTGGTGATTCATGGAATAGGTCCGGACGCATGGCGTTCTGCCACGCCTAAAGCGAAATTTGTCATCATCAATATGCCTTTCAAGCAAATCGGCTTGAAGAAAATGGTTCTCAAGAAGAAATCGGTGCTGGCGCTCTACATCGAGGAAACTGGCGCCGACCAGATGACCTCGGCCCTTTTTTGGGATGGCAAGAAGTATAGGTACGTTCCCATCGGCGCGAGCATGGAATAAGGCAGGTTTCAGGCTCTGGGTCCTAGTTGTTAGGTCTCGGGTCTCAGGAAACCTGCGTTCGCAGATACGCTCAGAATCCTCACATTAACGTGTCGCTCCTTCCCGTTTTTCCACTAGCCTCACACCGAAGCCTAGCCACCGAGACCCAACACCCAACACCCAACACCCAACACCCAACACCCAACACCCAACACCCAACACCCAACACCCAACACCCAACACCTAGAGCCCCGAGGCTAATCCCGCCTATAATTCACCGTTATGAACCTCGAACAGAAGCTGGAAGAGCTCAAGAAGCGCGACCGCCTGGCCGAAGAAGGCGGTGGGGCGCAGCGCCGTGAACGGCAGCATAGAGAAGGCAAGATGTCGGCCCGCGAGCGCATCGACTTTTTGCTCGACGAAGGCACGTTCGAAGAGACTGACAAATTGGTGACGCACCGCTCGAATGACTTCGGCATGGCCGAGCAGAAATATTATGGCGATGGGTTTATCACCGGATACGGCCGCATCGAGGGACGGCTGGTTTTTGTTTTCGCCCAGGACTTTACCGTCTTCGGCGGATCTTTGTCGGAGGCGAATGCGGCGAAGATCGTGAAGATCATGGATCTTGCCGCCAAGATGGGAGCACCAATGATCGGGCTGAACGACTCAGGTGGTGCTCGTATTCAAGAAGGCGTGGTGTCGCTGGCGGGATACGCCGACATTTTTCTGCGCAATACTTTGTATAGCGGCGTGGTGCCGCAGATTTCCGCGATTATGGGGCCTTGCGCAGGTGGCGCAGTTTATTCGCCGGCGATTACAGATTTTATTTTGATGGTGGACAAGAATTCCTACATGTTCATTACCGGGCCGGACGTGATCAAGACGGTCACTCACGAGGAAGTCACCAAGGAGCAACTCGGCGGGGCGGCGACCCACAACGAAACTTCCGGAGTCGCGCATTTCATGGCGCACGATGACGCCGAGTGTTTGTCCATGGTGCGCGAGCTGCTAAGCTTTCTTCCCTCGAACAATCTGGACGAACCGCCGCGAAAGCCGTGCGCGGATCCCATCGACCGTGCCGACGCCGCACTGGACAGGATCGTCCCCGATCAATCGAACCAGCCTTATGACATCAAGGAAATAATTCATGGGGTGGTCGACGACGGCTATTTTTTTGAAGTGCATGAACACTATGCGAAAAACATTGTGGTCGGGTTCGCGCGGCTGAATGGGAAATCGGTTGGGATTGTGGCCAACCAGCCGGCATTTCTGGCGGGCACGCTCGACATCAATGCTTCGGTGAAGGGCGCGAGGTTTGTGCGCTTTTGCGATTGTTTCAACATCCCGCTGGTGACCTTCGAGGATGTTCCGGGATTTTTGCCCGGCACCACTCAGGAGTATGGGGGGATCATCAAGCACGGGGCGAAGCTGCTCTTTGCCTTCGCCGAGGCGACCGTGCCCAAGGTCACGGTGATCACGCGGAAAGCCTATGGCGGGGCCTATTGCGTGATGGCGTCCAAGCACATCCGGACCGATGTGAACTACGCCTGGCCGACGGCCGAGATCGCGGTGATGGGCCCGGAAGGCGCAGTGGACATTGTTTATAAGCGCGAACTAGACGGAGCTGAAAATCGCGAAACGGTTCGCCAAAAGAAGATCGACGAATTCCGCGAGAGGTTCGCAAATCCCTATGTAGCGGCCGATCGCGGCTACGTGGACGCCGTCATCCAACCCCGGGAGACGCGCAAGAAACTGATTCAAGCCTTGCAGATGCTGGAAACCAAGCGCGACAAGAACCCGCCGAAGAAGCATGGGAATATACCGCTGTAATCTTGGCAGCTATTGTCCGGCGTCTGGGGGCATGGCATAACTTTAGATATTGTAACTGGCGAACAAAAGGCAAATATGCCGCCTCCGTTTGCTGAGTTCGGCGAAATTGGCTACTGGTCAGAGATCAAGCTGGAGATTGTCCGCGATTATGCATCGCCCCATTCCTAGGATTCTAAATGCCAATAGACTGCTCATATCTACGTCGATGCGTTTGCTGGCGCGGGTCAGCACATTTCTAAAGGTATCGGTGGATTTGTTCCGGGCAGTCCACTCAACGCCCTAAGCATACAACCACCTTTTCGCGAATATCTCAGACCGCTTTGTTAGCACTTGATCGGCGTGCCAGTTGGCGGTTGCCATCACATCCGTTACGGCCCCAACATATTCATCCGGCACGCCGGGCTGAAAAAAGATCGCTCATCGACATTTTCACAAAGTATAGAGAACGAGGACAGAATCGATCGTGTCACTGAACCCCCAGTTCACTCGTCCAGCTAAACCAGTCCATATGAACTAGCAAAGATTTGTCTGCAACATCGAAGCCTGCGGTAAAATGCAGCGTTCTCCGAGACTCCAATGAAAAAATATTTTCTGTTCGCGATCTTCTTCTGTGCGGTGATGCTTCCCGTTGCAGCTCTCGCCCAAGATCCCACTAACTGGCTCTCCAACCTCCCGCAAGTCAAGGATTACGTTCAGCACCGAGCGTCGAGTTATGACCGGAGCGGTGGCAATGCTGATGCCCGTCAGGTTGCTTCGGGAGAAACTCTGGTTCTGCTGGATGAAGCGGGCCCTGGACTGGTCAGCCACGTCTGGGTCACGATTGCGAGTGACGATCCGCCTCATCTGAAGGCGCTCGTGCTGCGCATGTACTGGGACGGCGAGGCCACGCCCAGCGTGGAAGCGCCCATCGGTGATTTCTTCGGCCTGGGGCTGGGAGATTATTTTCTTTATCAATCCATTCCTCTGGCGGTTGGCTCGGACAAAGCCTTGAACTGCTTTTTCCCCATGCCCTTTCAGAAGCATGCCCGAATCACGGTGACCAACGAAGGAACGCAGAAAGTCGATGCTTTCTACTACAACATCGACTATCGCGCGTACCCCAAGCCATTGCCTGCCGACACGCTCTACTTCCATGCGCAGTATCGGCAAGCCGCGCCGAATAAGGGCTGGACGAACCAGTGGCAATCGAACGGTGACCGGCTGGTGAACGAGAAGACAAACTTGAACGGCGACGGCAACTACGTGTGGATGGAAGCCACGGGGCGAGGACACTTTGTGGGTGTGACCATGTCCGTGCTGCAGAATCAGGATGGCTGGTGGGGCGAGGGAGACGACATGTTCTTTGTGGACGGTGAGGCCTTGCCATCGATCAACGGAACCGGGTCCGAAGACTATTTTCTGGGAGCATGGGATTTTGGGAGCCACGCCTTTACCTACGGTCTATTCGGCGCTCCGGTGAAGGGACAAGAGGTTGCGGGCGGACGTTCTTCGGTGTATCGCTTTCATCTGGATTCGCCGATTACATTTAGAAAGTCATTGCGAGCCACGATTGAGCATGGGCACGCGAATGTTCGGTCCGACAATTATTTCTCTGTGGCCTACTGGTATCAGACCGAGCCGCATGCGGCGTTTCCGGCGTTGCCTGCTCTCGAACAGCGGATTCCGCGACTCTATTCCGTTGGCGGGCCGGGGAACGCCCCGAAATAGTGGTGCCCCTTCGACTTCGCTCAGGGCAGGCTCTTCGGACGCGTAGTCTTGCTCCGCTTCTACCCCGGACTTCCGTCCGGGGCTACGGTGGATCGCTCCTTCGGAGCTGGTTTTCTGGCGCCACAGTCCACTTTGCTCACCCTCAAACTAGTGAAACGAGATCTAATCCGTCTCGTCCGGCACTTGCATGACGTCACATAGGAGAGAGAGCGACAACACGGGCCGAAGTGTGGGATTCACTCCCGGCGAGCGTCTGTGCGGCTGAGGCTTGGTCTTTTTGCCATTCCCGTGGACTCGAGATTGATTAGGGCTGGCGGCGAAATCCAGCTTAAGAGGTTTTGGAACCAGGGCGATCGGCCTGTGGCTGATCTGGTCAGGGGCTGCACGAGGAACCACATGCAGGAACGGAATCTTGGGGGACACAGCCATGCGGGAAAAAACAGCTATCAAATAAGAGTCCCGAGGTGATGTTGAACTCATTCGTCTCGGCCAGTAGCTCGCGTTAGACCCTTGCCGACCTGCTTCTTTGCTGCCCTTGCGGGTCGCAACGCGCGATCTGTGCTTGGGCTCCGGGCTTACCGCCAACCGGAAAAACCTGTTCAACGCCTCGGGGCTCTATCTTGCCTTCGACATGATGTTCTCGTTCGCCTCGACCAGCGCTTTGCTATAGACCCTTACTGACCCTCTCTTCAGCACCTTGCGATGCTTCGAGTGATCGCGCTCGAGTCCCGGACGCCGCACCAACCGGGTAAACTTCAGAACGTGTCAAAGAACAATTATGGTTTTACTCCTTCTATTTTTATAGTCAACAAAAACCACGCAACTCTATCTGCTTGCATTTCAATGGAGTGCACGCTGCCCACAAGCGTATGCCAGGAATTGGTGCATAGCACAATCGAACTCTGCGAAATAGCGCATCGGACGCGGCTTTTCTCACCGATTGGAGACACGGCTGGCTTTGTTGAGACGAATTTAAAAAGTGTGGAAAATCTAGTGAAATCGGCCATGGGCAAAGGATTCAGTAGAAGAGTGCAAACTTGTACTGTCTACGGACCGGGTAAAAACAGACAAATATCCGACGCTAAAATATTCGACCTAAGCCTCCTGCTAGGATAACCGGGTGTCTGGGCTGCTCGATGTTCGAAATCTGACCGTGGGATTCCCCATACCTGGGAACCGGCAAACTTCCGGACAGCCATCTGGGCGCGCGGGGACGCCCGCTTCTCTATCATTGCTTGCGGTTCGGGACCTCAGCTTCAGCATCGCTCGGGGCGAAGTTCTGGGTCTGGTCGGCGAATCCGGTTCGGGGAAGTCGGTCACTTCGCTGACGCTTATGGGATTGCTCCCGCCGCAGGCACAACCAAGTGGCGAACTTGTCTTTACGAATGGGAGTGGTGCGGGGCGCAATCTGCTTGGAATTTCAGCTGAGGAGATGCGAGAGCTGCGCGGATCGCAGATCGCGATGATATTTCAGGAACCGATGACAGCGCTCAATCCTGTCATGCGGGTGGGAGACCAGATTGCGGAGGCGGTCGTCGCCCATGCGCACGGTAAAATCACAAAAAAAGTGGCATGGGCACGGGCCGTCGATGCCATGAATGAGGTGGCAATCCCCGATGCCACGCGCCGCGCCCGCGATTATCCTCACCAGCTCTCGGGCGGGATGCGCCAGCGGGTGATGATCGCCATGGCGATCGTCAATCGTCCTCAACTACTCATCGCCGATGAACCGACCACGGCACTCGATGTCACGATCCAGGCGCAAATCCTGGAACTGCTGGCAAATCTGCGGGCCAAGTTCGGTCTAACCATGCTGTTCATCTCGCACGATCTGGCCGTGGTCTCGCAGGTCG
>Ga0182024_10004012_pt1 | contig 34336 bp, 29 predicted proteins | sample P32metaG_FD_120480 | JGI IMG/M metagenome (GOLD analysis project Ga0182024, IMG submission 120480) | Permafrost microbial communities from Stordalen Mire, Sweden - P3-2 metaG (Illumina Assembly) | ecosystem: Environmental > Terrestrial > Soil > Wetlands > Permafrost | place: Sweden: Stordalen...
CCCCATCTCGTTCAGTTGCGCGTCGGCGATAAAGGATAACAGGCTGCTGTGCTGATTCTTCCAGCCGAAGCGGCCCACGCGAGTCTGCCCCGGCGCTTCGAGAACCGGCACTTGAATCACCTCTCCCTGGATTAAGCCGTTGCTCAACGCGGGCTGGCCCTGCGCGATGGCGATCAGCGTATTATCGTCGATCGCCTCGACGAATCCGTCGCCCAATGTATTGAGCACGGCGCGGAGCGTGCGGATATTCTCAGATTCCGGCACATGCTCCTGAGCCTGCGCGCAGGTGGCGCGGTCGTTGATCAGCGATCGGCCTCCGACGATATTCAAGCCGTCATTGACGGTCACGGTTGGATTCACAAAATTTCCGTTATCGTCGCGATGGCCCACGCGGATTTCGGTGATCTGGCCGGCTGCGCCGGTGACACCGGAATTCTGATGACAGCTAACGCAGGAAGTCGCGTTAAACAACGGGCCAAGCCCGGTGCTGGCGTCGTGCTGGGTTTCGAAGATGGACTGATCCAGAGCGAACGTGTCGCCGGTCTGTTCCGCGAGTCCGTTGCCGACGCTTTGTGAGCCGGGATTGTTTACGAGCGTCGGTGTCGCGAAGGCGGCCGGCGCCTCGGTCCCGGTTTGTTGCGCGCTGGTAATTAACGCGATACCAAGCGCGATAATCGGGACACAAAAAAACAATTTAGCACGAGAAACGTATTTCCGCATACTCGAAAGACCGGGTATGACGCAAAAATATTCCCGCGATTTTCACGTAATTACAGCCGGCGCGCGACGACCACGGTAATATCGTCGGCCGCGGGCGCGCCTTGCGTGAAGGCGATCACGGCATTGTGAATCGCTTCAACAATCTCTTCCGAGGGGCGATTCTTCATCGAGGTGACCAGCGCTGCCAGACGCTCTTCACCGTACTCGTCGTCGCTTGGGTCCGCGGCTTCGGTCACGCCGTCGGTGAATAGAATCAGCGTATCGCCGCAATTGAGCTGCGCCCGCGCTTCCTGATATACGGCCATGGGAAGGATGCCGAGAATAATTCCGCCGGCTTCCTTCAACAATTCGAATTCGCCATTCTCGCGCACGATGACAGGCGGATTATGGCCAGCGTTGGTATAGACGAGCTCCCCGGTCTTCGGGTCGATGATGCCCATGAAGAAGGTGATGAATCGATTGTCGGGGCAATTGGCGGAAACGGCTTTGTTGAGGCGTCCGATTTTACGAGCCAGATCGTCGGCGTCTTCAAACAGCACCTGCACGCGAGCTTGCAGGCTCGACATGAGCAGCGAAGCGGGCATGCCTTTCCCCGCAACATCGCCCACCAGCACGCCGATGCGGCCGTCGGGGAACGCGAGGTAATCGTAATAATCGCCGCCCACGGTGCGGCACGCTTTGGTGCGGCCGGCAATATCGAGTCCGGGCGCGACCGGCGATTTTTCGGGTAGCAGACGCTGCTGGATGACCGCGGCCTGCTGCATATCCTTCGCCATGGCGCGCTCCGCCTCTTCGATTTCGTTGAGGCGGGCATGCTCGATGCGGATGGCCGCGACGTTCGCCATCACGGTGAGCAGATTCAAATCCTCGCGCGAGAATTCGCGGATCAGGTGCGGCGAATCGACGTAAATCAGGCCGATGACGCGATCGTTGGTCTGAAGCGGCACGGCGATCATGCTGCGGACTTTTTGTTCGACGATGCTCATGTGTTCGCGCAGCGCACGATCGAGCTGCGCGTCGCGAACCAGCAGCGATTCCTTGTTGCGAAGGACGCGCTCGCGCACAGTCGTCGAGATTTGAAAGCCATCGCCGCGCGCCGCCCGCACGGTTAATTCGCCGTCTTCGAGCGTCATCAGGACGCCTCGCCCCGCCATCACGGCTTCGACCGAAAGATCCATGATCACGGTGAACAATTCGTCGAGCGGCCGATGTCCGGCGAGTTCACGGCCGGCCCGGATCAGGGCGCGCATCTGCGGACTGCCCTGCATCACGTGCGTCTTGTTCAGATCGTCGGCCTGCGGACCGAGTACGGCGTCGAGGTTCGCCACCACGGTGGTCGCGGTATTGGAAAACGCCTCGTTCTGTTCGACGAAGACGACGGTGTTGGACGTGTTCAGCGCAGTCTCCCCAAATTCGATAGTCAAGTGCCCGGCGGAAATGCGGTCACCTTCCTTGAACTGGGCAGGCTTATCGATGCGCTTGCCGTTGAGCACGGTGCCATTCTTGCTGCCGAGATCCTCCACTTGCCAGGTTTCGCCTGAACGGGTCAGGGCGAGGTGCTGGCGCGACAATCCGGCGTCGTCGGGATAGCAAAGTTCGTTGGCGCTCGACCGGCCAAGAGTGATGCGGTCGCGATCGAGAGGCACCATCACGTTCTTGCCATCGATGTTGCGGATTACCAGTTCGCGGGGCGTCATTTGCGTCAAGAAGTTAGCGTAACATCCCTAACGTGCATGCCGTGCCGATTCGTTTCCACATGATTCGATTTTAAGCCGCTATACTCTGATGAAGCGTATGAAGACGGCACTTTTTATCGCGATCAGCCTGGTCACAGTGGCCTTCGTTTGGTTTTGGTGGAGATCGACGGCGGGCGAGCGCGCCGGGACGCCGAAAGCGCCCGGAATCGTCGACATTCTGATCGGATTCGTTACCAACTTTTTCGACATGCTCGGCATTGGTTCGTTCGCGCCAACCACCGCCGTTTTCAAGCTCGGCAAACTCGTGAGCGACGAGAAAATTCCCGGAACCCTCAACGTCGGCCACACTTTGCCGACCGCGGCGGAGGCTTTCATTTCCATCGCGATCATTACCGTCGATCCGATAACATTAATCTCGATGATCCTCGCTTCGTGCGCTGGTTCCTGGCTGGGGGCGGGGATCGTTTCGAAGTGGTCGCGCCGCAATGTGCAGATCGGGATGGGACTGGCGCTGATCGTCGCAGCAGTATTTTTCCTTTTAAAGCAATTGAAGATGCTGCCGGGAGACGAGGGCAGCCTGGGCGTCGACGGAACAAAACTCATCATCGCGATTGCGGGAAATTTCGTTTTGGGCGCGTTGATGACGCTTGGTATCGGACTCTTTGCACCGTGCATGGTCCTGGTCGCGGTGCTGGGAATGAGCCCGGCGGTCGCTTATCCGATCATGATGGGGTCGTGTGCGTTCCTGATGCCGGTGGGTAGCGTGCGATTTATCCGCGAGCGGAGCTACACGTTGAAATCCGCGCTCGGCTTGGCGATCGGGGGCGTTCCCGGTGTTCTACTTGCCGCATTCTGGATCAAATCGATGGACGTGACGAAATTGCGCTGGGTAGTGATCGTCGTCGTGACGTATACCGCGTCCATGATGCTGCGGTCGGCGATGGTGGAGCGGCGGTCGCGAGGGGCCGTGGAGATTGTGCCGTCAACGGGTGATTGAAGAATTCGGAGGCAGGCTTCGAACCAGGTCCTGAAGCGCCTTTAGATTCGCATCGATTTGTTTGCCCAGTGCAGTCAACTCCTGGATGGATGACTGCGTTTTAGATAGCTCGAAGCTAGGTAACGGCTTCTCCAACCTATCCATAAGGACCTTGTGCATTTCGTCGAACTCCGCGTGGTGAGCGGCAAGCACACGTTGGAATTCGTCGGCGTCCCATGAGCGCTGCTTCTCATCCATAAGCACAGTATAACGCGAGGTCCTCACGCGGGCGGCCTGCGAATTAAGTCATCCACTGTAAGAATGAGCGCATTCAGACGTTCCTCCGAGCCCTTATGAGCCTCCGCCAGGTCCTCTACCGTTTCCGCTAACTTGTCAATTCTCCCTGTCAATTCATTCATCCGATCGACGAGGAGAATCTGTGCAGTCAACAAACGCTTGTGCTCGTCTCTGAAATCATCCGCTAGGGACTCGATGGCCCGCTCGATGCGATCCAGCCGCGACATACCGTGGCCGTTCTGCTCGTCGCCCATACCCTCAGTATAATCAGCCCACTGAAATCACCGGCGCTCCGAGCGCTTCGAATATCGGCGAAATTCCGAGCCCTGGCGCGTCCGACGTCGTCATGCGCCCGTCCTTACGCTGCGGAGATCCTTCCGCGATACTGACCGTCACGTAGCTATTAAAATCCGTCGTCGTGAACAGCAACTCCGAAGGCGTCGAGTGCGCCAGATGCGCGATTGCCGCGGTCACGATATCGCCTCCCCACGTATCTTCAATCGTCATAGCGATTCCCAGCGAGACGCACAAATCGCGGATCTGCCGGGCCTTGGTCAATCCGCCGACCTTCGAGATTTTCAGATTGATCGCGTCCATCGCCTGATCCGCGTGGCCGCGCACCACCATCGCCAGATCGTCGATTACTTCATCGAGCACAAACGGACGGTCGGTATGCTTTCGCACCGCTAGACATTCTTCATAAGTGCGGCACGGCTGCTCGATGTAAACATCGACCTCGCGCACGAAAGCGGCGACGCGCATCGCTGCATGTTGCGTCCAACCGGTGTTCGCGTCCGCGATCAGAATATCGTCGGTCTCAAGCTGCTCCGCCGCGGCGAAAATACGCGCGACATCGGTATCGACATCGGAGCCGACCTTCAATTGAAATTTCGTGTATCCTTCTGACCGATACTGCGCCACGCGCTCCGCCATGGCTTCCGGAGCATCCTGCGAGATCGCGCGATACAGCGGAAAGTCGGCGTCAAATCGTCCGCCAAGCAGCGTCGCCACCGGCTTCCCGCACGATTTCCCGAGGATGTCCCAACACGCCATGTCAATTGGCGACTTTACATAAGGATGTCCGCGCATCGCCCGATCCATGTGCGCATTCACCACGCCCAGTTCCGTCGGATCGAGCCCGATCAACGACGGCGCCAGTTCCGCGATTCCCGTTCGCGCGCCGTTAGCATAGGCGGCCAGATACGCGGAACCAAGGGGACACACCTCGCCATAGCCGGTGATTCCTTCGTCGGTCGACACGGCGACAACGGTGGAGTCGAATACCGTGACCGCGTTGCCGCCCGACCATTTGTAGCTGCCCTCGTGGAGAGGCAGTTCGACTCGATACGCCTCGATTTTCGTGATTCGCATTACAATAGGATTATTATGAACCTCCGCATTGCCATGCTGCTGGCGGCGGCGTCATTCTGCGTTGGCGCGCAGGATTTTTCGTCCGATTTCAGCAAAGACGTGCAGCCGATTTTCGAACGCCGATGCCAGGGCTGCCACGGCGCCACGCAACAGATGAGCAATCTGCGCCTCGATTCTCCAGCGTCGGCGGCGCGCGTCGTGACTCCGGGCGACAGCGCTTCGAGCAAGCTCTTCGAAAAAATCAGCAGCACGAAAAAAGGCTTCATGATGCCGCCCATGGGCGCGCCTCTATCCGCCGAGGAGATTGCGAAAATCAAATCATGGATCGACGCGGGGGCTAAATTTCCGGCAGTTGTGGCCAAGTCGACCCACTGGGCGTTCCAACCGATTCAACGTCCGGCAAAAAATTCCATCGATGCATTTGTTCTAGAGCGGCTCGCGAAAGAAGGCATCGCGCCCTCGCCCGAGGCCGATCGGCGCACTCTGATTCGCCGCGTCAGTCTCGATCTCACCGGTCTTCCGCCGACGCCGCGCGAAGTCGAAGATTTCGTTGCCGACAAAAATCCTGGCGCCTATGAAAAACTCGTCGACCGTTTGCTCGCCTCGCCGCACTACGGCGAGAAATGGGCCCGCTCGTGGCTCGACGTCGCGCATTACGCCGATAGCGACGGGTATGAGAAAGATCTTTCGCGCCCCTGGGCGTGGCGCTATCGCCAATGGGTGATTGATGCGCTGAACCGTGACGAGCCGTTCGATCAGTTCACGATTCAGCAGATTGCCGGCGATTTGTTGCCCGATCCAACCATCGACGATCGCGTTGCGACCGGTTTTCTACGCAACACGCTGACGAATCGCGAAGGCGGCGTGGATCGAAACGAGGCTCGCTTTGAGCAGATCATCAATCGGACCAACACGGTTTCGACGACGTGGCTTGGCCTTACCACAGGCTGCGCGCAGTGCCATAACCACAAGTTCGATCCCATCAGCCAGAAGGAATATTATTCGCTCTACGCGTTCTTCGATCACGCCGAAGAGCAGGACATCGACGCGCCGATGCCGGGCGAAAAACCTCCGCCGGACGAGTATTACTCGAAGCGCCAGGAGATTTTCGAACAGTATTGGATCCCGGAATTGCAGCCGCCGTGGGAGCGCCGTCTGCGCGAAGCCTACAATCATCCGGGCCAGAGCGGCGAATGGGATTTCACGCTCACGGATTTTACTTCGAGCATCGATCGACCGCATGAGCTGCTCACCGACGATCCCGAAAAACGTTCGCCGCGCGATCGCGACCGCTTGACGATGTGGTTCCTGTCGAGGATCGGCACCGATTACTCCAAGGATCACGCGACTGCGGGTGAGCTGCGCGAAGCGCGCGAAAAACTCGAAGCACTGGCCGCCGCTTTGCCTCCTTACAGCCAGGCGCAGGTGATGCATACGGACCCGTCCATTCCTCCGACGCATCTTCGCGTGGGCGGCGATTACAAGACGTTCGGCGCGGAAGTAACTCCAGGAACACTCGTGATTCTCCCCCCTCTCAATACGGCTCCTTACGAAAAAACGCCCACGCGCCTCGATCTCGCACGCTGGCTTGTGTCGAAAGAAAACCCGCTCACCGCGCGCGTCACCGTCAATCGCATCTGGCAGGAATTCTTCGGACGGGGGATTGTCTTTACCTCGGAAGATTTCGGTACGCAAGGCGACCGGCCGACGCATCCGGAGCTGCTCGATTTCCTCGCGTCTGAGTTTCGAGATAACGGCTGGAGCATGAAGCGCATTGAGAAAATGATTGTGATGTCGGCGACGTACCGGCAGTCGTCGAGAGCGCGGCCCGATCTGGAAACGAAGGATCCTGAGAATACCTTACTCGCACGCCAGGCCCGCGTGCGATTGCCGGCCGAGTTGATTCGCGATCAGGCGCTTGCGGCCAGCGGCTTGTTGAATCCTGAAATCGGCGGGCGTAGCGTGCGTCCTCCGCAGCCTAAAGGCGTCGCCGAGTTGGGCTATGCCAACAGCGTGAAGTGGCGCGAGTCGACCGGCGCCGATAAATACCGGCGCGGACTCTACGTCCACTATCAGCGCACGACTCCTTATCCGCAGATGAGCAATTTCGATGAGCCGGATTCGAATGTGAGCTGCACGCGCCGCCGCCGTTCGAACACGCCTCTGCAAGCTCTCAATCTGCTGAACGATCCGGTATTTTATGAGGCTGCGGAAGCGCTGTCGGCGCGAATTCAGAAGGAAGGCGGCTCCGATCCGCTGGCCTATGCATTCGAACTTTGCGTCGCGCGTCCGCCTTCGAAATCGGAACGCGCGCGCATCGAGCAATATCGCGCGCAAGGCGGAGACTGGCTTGGCGTCAGCCGCATTCTGCTCAACCTCGATGAATCGATCACGCGAGAATAACCATGAATCTTCCCGAGTTCTTGAAAATCCAGTCGCGCCGATCGTTCTTCCGCAGTTGCGCCGGTGGAATCGAAACGCTGGCGCTGGCCAGCCTGCTCGAACGCGAAGGGCTGGCCGATCCTCTCACGCCAAAGGCTCCGCACTTCGCGCCGCACGCGAAGAACGTCATCTGCCTGTTCATGGAGGGCGCGCCGAGCCAGATGGATCTGTTCGACCCCAAGCCCGCGTTGCAAAAATATTCCGGCCAGTCGCTGCCGCCGTCGATGACCAAGGACCTGCGCCTCGCCTTCATCAAGCCGACCGCCGCGGTGTTGGCGAGCCCTCGTAAATTTACGCCGCACGGCCAGAGCGGCATCGAATTTTCCGACTACATCCCCAACATCGCATCCTGCGCCGACGATATTTGCCTGGTCCGCAGCATGGTCACCGACGCGTTCAATCATCATCCCGGGCAGTTGCTGCTATTCACCGGATCGCAGCAGTTCGGACGTCCGACGATGGGTGCATGGGTGGTCTACGGGCTTGGTTCCGAATCGCAGAATCTGCCGGGATTTGTGGTGTTGAGTTCCGGCGTGGGCACCAGCGGAGGCGAATCGAATTTCGCCAGCGGGTTTTTGCCATCGTCTTATCAGGGCGTCATGTTCCGCACGGGACCCGAGCCTATTGTTTATCTCAAGTCGCCCGAAGGCGTCTCGAGAGAGCAGCAGCGCGCGTCGCTCGACGTGCTGCGCGATTTAAATCAGGAGCGTCTTCAGGCCACCGGTGACGCCGAGATCGCATCGCGCATTGCGTCCTACGAACTGGCGTTTCGCATGCAAGCCGCGGGGCCGGATTTGCTCGATTTTTCGAAGGAATCGCCCTCTACTCTCGATATGTACGGCATCAACGCGGAGAAGACGCGGGCATTTGGAACCAACTGCCTGCTGGCGCGCAGGATGGTCGAGCGTGGCGTACGATTCGTGATGCTCATGCACGCCAGTTGGGATCAGCACACGTATCTCAATCGCGATCTAAAGAAGAATTGCGACATCACGGACGGACCCACGGCGGCGCTGATTCGCGATTTGAAGCAGCGAGGGCTGCTCGATTCGACTTTGGTTTTATGGGGCGGGGAATTCGGGCGTACGCCGATGGTTGAGGTACGCAATTCGAGCGATCCTGAAAACGCCGGCCGCGACCATCATCCATTCGGCTACAGCATGTTCATGGCGGGCGGAGGAATCAAGGGCGGCACGGTCGTCGGGAAAACGGATGAGCTGGGGTTCAGCGTAGTTGAGGATAAGGTCCACGTACACGATTTGCAGGCGACCATTCTCAATCGGCTGGGGTTCGATCACACCAAGCTCACGTATAAATACATGGGCCGCGATTTCCGGCTCACGGATGTCGAAGGGCACATCGTCGAAAAGATGCTGATCTGACTTCGCAGATGTTCGTTATTTAGAAATACTACGTTCGGCCAGCCACTCTTTTAAACGGTCCGGCCAACCGGTAACCGGTCCCGGCTTCTCTGTCGGCCGCAATCCGAAACCGTGCCCTCCATACGCGTAAATGTGCATCTCCGCCGGAATGTGATTCGCTTCCAACTCCAGATAGAATTTCACCGTCGGTTCCACATGGGACCGGTCGTCGTCGGCGCAGACCATGAACACCGGCGGCGCATCTTTCGGAACCGGAAACAGGGGCGTCTCGTCAGGCTTATTGGCGCCGGGCCGGTACCACGGATATATAAGGACGTTGAAATCCGGCCGCGAACTCACGCGCTCAATCGGATCCTCCGCGCCAGTCTTACCCGCGTCGAATTTCGTCTCGATCATGCCCGCCACTTCTCCTCCGGCGGAAAAACCGGAGAACCCGATGCGCGCCGGATCGAGGCTCCACTCCTTCGCATGGCTCCGCACCAGGCGCATCGCGCGCGCGGCATCCGCGTAGACCTGATCGGGCAGCGTGTATTTCGAACCCGGTGCTTTCGCCAGGCGATACTTCAGAACGAACGCGGCGATGCCGTTGGAATTCAGCCAATCCGCGAATTCCCAGCCTTCTTTCTCGATCACGAGCTGCGTGTGGCCTCCACCAGGCGCAACGATGATGGCAGCTCCCGTCGCCTTCTCTTTCGGAGGGAGGAAGACGTAAATCGACGGATAATGCGTCACGGTGAAGTTGCTGGGCCACCCGTTATATTTCGGATTGGTCGACGGCTTCGAAACTTCAGGCGCGGTGATACCTTCAGAACCCGGCGCGCCTTTGGGCCAGAGCTTAATCTCCTCGCCGCGATCGGCGGCAAAGGAAATGCCGGCACTCAGTAGAGAAACAAAAATTAGTTTCGACATAGGATTACTTTAAACGTGCCATCCCCCTCCCAACGCTTTGATCAACGAGACACTCGCATCGAGGCGGCGGCGCATCAGGTCGATATCGGCGCGCTCATTTATTAAAGCCGCGGTCTGCCAGGTGACCACCTGCAAATAGGTGTCGACACCACCCTCATATCGTGTTTGAAACAGAGAGAGCGATTCTTGTGCCGAGGCCGTCGCCTGCCTTTGCTGCTGCGATTCTATTTCAAGGACGCGCAGCGCGGCAAGATTATCTTCTACCTGCTGGAACGCGGTCAGCGCTGTCTGACGATAATTGGCGACGGCCGCGTCGTAGTTGGCAAGTGCAATCGCGGAGTTCGCGCGGCGGCGGCCACCATCGAATAGGGTCTCAGTCAACGTCGGCCCCACTGCCCATACGCGATTGGGCCACGCGAACCAGCCCAGCAGCGATCCGCCGTTGAAGCCGCCCAATGCACCGAGGCTTATCGTCGGATAAAAAGCCGCCTGGGCGATGCCGATCTGTTCGTTGGCGGAGGCCATGCGGCGCTCCTCGGCGGCGATATCGGGACGCCTCTCCAAGAGTTGCGATGGCACGGCGCCGGGAATATCGGGCATCGCGGGCGGCTGCGCGGTGACGGGCGTCGGCGGCAGACTGAGTTCCGACGGAGGCTTGCCCGTCAGGATCGCAATGGCGTGCTCGAATTGCGCGCGCTCCACCTCGACGTCAGTCCTCTGAACCCGCGCCGTATCGAGCTGCGTGCGCGCCTGCGTCACGTCGGATTTGGGAGCCGCGCCGCCTTCATAACGATCCTGCGTCAACTGCAAAGCACGAGTATACGCTTTGATCGTTTCATCAAGCAACTTCTCCTGCGCATCCGCGCTGCGCAACTCGAAATAATCGATCGCGAGCTCAGCGTGAAGGCTGAGCCGCGCATTTTCGAGATCGGCCGCGCTGGCTTCGGCTTGCTCGCTTGCAGAAGTCACGGCGCGCCGAAGGCGTCCCCACAGGTCGATTTCCCAGTTAAAATCGACGGGAAGAGTGAAGCTTCCGGTGCCGCTTCGAATCACCTCGCCATCGCTCAAGCGTCCGATCGTCTGATGCACGGCCTCGATTCCCGGCTGCGTGGTGATGGTCGGCTTCTGTCCCGCGCGCGCGAACATGACCGCCGCACGAGCCGCGCGATAGTTCGCGTCCGCCGCTCGCAACGTCTGATTCGCCGCCTCTATTTGCGTTTCGAGCGCGTTGAGCTGTGCGTCCTGAAACATGGTCCACCAGTCGCCGCGCAGCGCCTGATCGTTGGGTTGAGCCGTTTTCCAACCGTCGCCTTCCTTGAACGACGCCGGCGGAGCTTCCTTAAAGGCGGGCGCGATCGGCGTGGTTGGCTTGGAATATTTCGGGCCGACCATGCAGCCGCCCAACAGAAGCATTGCAGGAATTACGGACGCTCGGGAAATCATAACGGGGGTCAATTCCCATTGTCTCTCAATGAAACGCCGAATCCGAAACGTTTACAACGAGCAGAGACAGTTGTCGCACTACAGCGTCTTCAGATACTCCAACAAATCTTTCTTCTGCGGCACCGGAAGCGTCGTCCCGAACTCATGACCGTTGCGCCAGTTTCCCTGAATCGACGTATCGAAGCGAAACGTTCCCGGCCCTTCCTTCGTCGATATGCCGACCTTCTCGGCATCGAAGTCGCGGCTGCCGACGTAAAAGACTTGCGGACGATCGTCAGTCGTGCTCAGTAAATCCCACAGCGTCGGAACGGAGCCGTTGTGAAGATAAGGCGCCGTCGCCCAAATGCCGTTCAGCGGCCGAGCCTTATAGCGCGGCGTCCGCGCCGATTCGAGCGCGCTCTTAAAATGCTCCAGATCGCTCGCGACGTTTACCTGGAGCCCAGCGATGCTCACGGGAACTCCGTTGGGACGATCGATACCGTTCAGCACAATCCCATTCACTGTCGCGAGCAGCAGATTGTAGCCAGGCGCCTCCGCTCCGAATTTCTGACGCTGGATGAGATCCAACGAGCCTTCGAGCGGCCCCGACTTTGCCTTCCATGCCACGAAGTTCATGGCCATCGTCGGGTCGGTCTGAACTTCGGGCAGCGTTTTGAGAACTGCGGTAATTTGACGATTCTCGTTTTTTCGCTCCGGATCTTTCAGGATCGCGTGGCAGCCTACGCACTGCACTCGATAGACAGCTTCGCCGCGCGCCAATGTCGCCGCGTCGGCAAGCGGTAAACAATTCCTGGGCCACACCGGCGACCACAGCGTCTTGACCATATCCTCGAGCGCGACCAGATTTGCGAGCTGCACCGAGTGTTTAAACTGCGGCGGCTTCGACAGGAAAGGCAGTATGAAATTCGTTCCCGGCGTGACCTCCAGCTCACCGAACACGCCCAGAACTTCTCCTGTATTGCGAGACAACGGACCCAATTGCAGAAGTCTGGAATTGGGAGCCGAGCCATTCCACTGCACCAGATCGTGCTGCGGCGTGTCCCAAAGAAAAGGATACGAGACGGGCGCTTTTATCCGGGGCGCATACGGCGCGGCGGCGTTCGCCGCAACGTTGAAATCCTGTGCCAGCACACGCGTCAGAATATGCGCCAAGGCATCCACTCGCCCGTTTCCAAACGGAGTATTCGGCGTGTTTTGCGCGACCCTCAACTGAAGATCCGCCAGTTTCGCTTTCATGCTCCCGCGCAGTGTCTCCATCGCCGTGGGCGTTGGATTGTCGGTGTTCAGAACCTTCTTCGAAAAGCGATCGAATTTGGCCGGCACCGTTAATGCGGTATCAAGCGCCGCTACCGATTCAGCGAGAAAAGTCCAGAAGTCGCCCAGTGCCGGCGCTCCTTCGATAATCACCGGCTTCCCTCCAATATTGAGGCTCCCCGTGTGGCACGCCGCGCAGTTCAACCCCACGTACGAGTCATTCGCGTTCCCGAGGTCTTTCGTAAAACCGATCGGCAAGCCGTCTTTGTTCATCGCGGAGGGCGGCACCGCAATAAATCCGTAACGGCTCATGTTGGATGGATTGGTGAACGACGTCTGGCTCGCCGGATCGGCAACTTCGAGCGCGAGAAACCAGGAATAAGGCATCATGCGAGAACCCTGGCTGGTAAACCAGAACTTCTCGCTCTGCTCCGGCGTCCAGCCCTGGTCGAGATTGATCACGTCGCACGTATGCTGCGGAGGAGCCGCATGTACGGCGAGGCAGATAATACCGCAAAGGGCGATCGATCGTTTCATCTGCTACTTGTGGCCCAGCTCATTCTGAATCGCGAGCACGTTGTGATACGCCTGGTCCTTCATCGGCCCCGCAATCGCCGCCGCCTGCTGGCTGTATTTCAAACCCGTTTGCATGCGAGGTTTATCCATCGTCTGCTTGCCGAGCTGATAATTTGCCAAGCCGAGATAAAAATAAACGATGCCGAGCCTGGTGTTGTCGTGAACAAACGTCACAGCCGCCTTAAGTTGACGATCGCAGGAGATCCAATCGCTCTTGCCGCCGTAAATGGCACCGGAAACGAAATACCCCGTCGCCAATCCCGCGGTCTTGGTTTTCTCCCAGTCCGCTTCGGAAACCCCTTCGGGCTTCGCCTTCGTCTTCAGAACCGTCACCAGCCTGTTGGCATAATTCAGAGCGCGATCCGGGCTTTTGTTCGCCAGCCCTTCGGCGAGCGCGGCAAGTGCGACCTCATTATCCGGCCGCCCCGTGGCGATTTTCGTCATGCCGTCAAGCTGCTTCGCCGCTCCGCTTTTGCCAAGAGCCGCCAGATACTGCGGCGTGCACACATCGAGATACTTGCTCTTGGGATTCTGCGCGATCAATGCCTCGACCAGCGCGATTGTTTTCGGCGCATCGACCTGGGTCGCGACATACGCGATTGCATATTCGCTATAGGATGCAACTTCCTTCCCGTACTGGACGCGCTGCTTCCAGTTGTCGACCTCCGCGGCATCGGATGGTTGGGGCGCATTCACCAAAACCAGCGCAAGCTTGTTCGTGGCGGCCGCATCCGCTTTCACCGACTCGGCATCCTTCTTCTCGACCGTCGCCTTCAGCTTCGCGTACGAGTCTTCAAGCTCGTCGGCCCGCACCAGACCCACGAGGGCAAACATTGCAATCGCGGTAAACAAAATCCGTTTCACATAACCTCCAGAAATCCTAAGAATTATACACCCATAGATCCGTTCCTTGGAGAGCTTAGCGCCTTTGCGTGAATTCGGTTTTGTGTTTCCCGGTGTTCCTGAGCTTCAAAATCCCCATGCCCTCCACGACTTCCCGCTTCCACCCGCGTCGCCTTAACTAATCCCCAAGTATCGTTAAGCACAGAGAGGTTGGGCACTGATTGGCTTCCAACCCGCCGCGGCCGATAGGGAGATCCATGGCAACCCCAGACGGTCCAACGCTGAAGGCGGTCAGGGAGTGTCGCGAGCCACAGTGTGATGCCAAGCTGTTGAGGTTAGTGGAAACAGCCGTTTAGCCTTTCTGCGATTCGAGAGGTGGGGTACCCCGTAATTTTTTAGATCTTTGAAATTATTTCCGCAGGAGCTTGAAAGCGTGATTCCAGGTTCCGGTCCTCATCCCGTAGCCAACCCACAAAATGCACAGCGGCTCCAGCAGTCTGGAGCCTTCAATGCCTCCGACGTCGATCGTCGGCCAGCCGAAGCCTTTGAGGATTTCAGTGACAGTCTGCTTGGCAGCAGGGTCGTTGCCGCAAATGAACATGTCCGGAGGTCCGCCCGGAAAATCGGGCTTGAACATATGCGCGTTGCCGACGATGTTAAACGCCTTCACCACATGAGCCGAAGGCAGCCATCGTTGCACCTGCTCACCTCCGGAATCGGTGTGCCCCACCGCGAGCGCAGGCCCTTTTCCAGGCTCAAAAACCAGAGGATTGATCGCGTCGATTACAACCTTGCCCGCGAAATTCTCCACGCCCGCCAGGTTGAGGGCATTCTCCGTGCCCGCCCACAGCAATGCAAGCACCACCACATCACCGAACTTCACCGCGTCGGCAAACGTCCCAGTCGACGCGTTAATCCCCGATGTCGAGGCCCACACGGCAGCCTTTTCGTTGTGCGCGTCGCGTGAACCCATCTTCACTTCGTGCCCAAGCGCGATAAACCCATTTCCCAGCGCCCGTCCAACATCCCCAGTCCCAAGAATCCCGATTTTCAAGGTCATCCCTCCGCAAGGTGGGGCAGGTTCCCGACCTGCCCTCTGTGAAATTAAGCCGCCTTAGCCGGCGTATAAGCCAAACTTGGCAGCATCACTCTCAACACGTCCTCAACCCGATCGGCGAAGACGAACTCCATCTCATTGCGCACCTCCTCAGGCAGGTCGCGCAAATCTTTCTGATTGCCGCGAGGCACAATCACGCGCTTCAATCCCGCGCGGCGCGCCGCCAGCACTTTCTCTTTCAACCCGCCGATCGGCAGAACCAGTCCGGTGAGCGTAATTTCTCCCGTCATCGCCGTATCCTGCCGCGCCGGAACGCCCGAGTAAATGGACGCCAGCGCCGTCGTCATCGTCACGCCCGCCGACGGACCATCCTTTGGAATCGCCCCGGCGGGAACGTGAATGTGCAGCCCTGAATTCAGGAACAGCTCAGGATTGATGCCCAGCTCCGCGGCATGCGCCCATACAAAACTGCGCGCCGTTTTCGCCGATTCCTGCATCACCGCGCCAAGCTGTCCGGTGATCGTCAGCTCTTTACCGTTCGGAAGCAACGTAGCTTCAATATACAAAACATCGCCGCCCGTTTCGGTCCACGCGAGCCCTGTGGCCACGCCCGCCGGGAGTTCGCGCCGCGCCATTTCCGGCGTGATCGGCTCCGGCCCCAGCATCTCCACGACGTCCTCACCTTTTACCGTAACCGAATCGGTCACGTTCTCGGCAAACTTCAACGCGACTTTGCGAATCACGCGACCCAGCGTCTGTTCCAGGCGCCGCACGCCCGCTTCCCGTGTATAAGAGGCGATGATCTTGATCAGCGCTTCCTCTGTGATGTTGCACTGCTCCGCCGTCAGGCCGGCATGTGCCAACTGGCGCGGCAGCAGATAGCGCCGGGCAATTTGCGCCTTCTCCTCTTCGCTGTAACCGGAGAGACGAATGATCTCCATGCGATCGAGCAGAGGCGCGGGAATTGTATCGAGCGAATTCGCCGTCGTGACAAATAGTACCTTCGACAAATCGAACGGCAGATCGAGATAATTGTCACGGAACGCCTTGTTCTGTTCCGGATCGAGCACCTCGAGCAAAGCCGCTGCCGGATCGCCGCGGAAATCGCGCCCCAGCTTGTCGATCTCATCGAGCATCAACACAGGATTGTTCGCCCCTGCTCGCCGCATCGCCTGAATCAACCTGCCCGGCATCGCGCCGATATAAGTCCGCCTATGCCCGCGCAATTCCGCCTCGTCATGCAAACCTCCGAGGCTCATGCGTTCAAACTTGCGACCGATCGCCCGCGCGATCGATTGTCCGAGCGAGGTTTTTCCGACTCCGGGAGCGCCGACGAAACAAAGAATCGGAGCCTTCGCTTCCGGATTCAACTTCAGCACCGCGAGTTGTTCGAGGATGCGTTCCTTCACCTTGGTGATGCCGAAGTGATCCTCATCGAGCACTTTCCGTGCCCGCGCAATGTCGAGATTGTCTTCACTGCGCGTCTTCCAGGGCAGCTCGATCACGTACTCGAGCCACGTGCGGATCACGTTATGCTCGGGCTGCTGGGGGTTCATCTTTTCGAGGCGTCCCAACTCGCGCTCGGCTTCCTTGCGAACGTCGTCGGGAAGATCCGTCTTCGTCAGCTTCTCGCGTAAAGATTCGACTTCGGCCTTGTCTTCATTCTTCTCGCCAAGCTCATTTTCAATCGCGCGTTTCTGTTGCCGGAGGATATAATCGCGCTGTTCCTTCGACATCTCGCCCTTCGCATCTTCCGTAATTTTGTTGCGAAGATTCAGAACTTCCACTTCATGCGACAACCAGCCATGAACCAGGCGTAATGCTTCAACCCGAGTCGGCGCTTCGAGCAGTGCCTGCTCGCGTGTGCCCTCCAGGTTCATGATCGACGCGACCATGTACGCCAGCCGCAAAGGGTCCTCATGCGTGGTGAACATGCGCGCCAATTCCTGCGCGGAGTGACGCTCATTCTGAATCAGGCCTACGAACTTGGAGCCCATCTCGACGATGGAAAGCGTGAGCGCTTCTGTCTCCCGGCTGGAATCGTCGGGCATCGGGAGCGCGCGAACGCGGGCGGTCATGAAGCCTTCGGTGTCGTCCACTTTCACGATGACCACTCGCTCGAGACCGAGCACCAGAACGTCGATCTGGGCGGTATTCGGCCGATTAACTTTCTTGATGACCGCGCGGGTGCCAAGAGTAAACAGATCCTCCGCGCCGGGCGAATCAAACGATGGATCGCGTTGTGCGACGACGACGATTTCCTTGTCCTCGGTCGAAAGCGCCCTCTCCACGGCGCCGATCGAGGCTTCGCGGCCCACCGACAGAGGCATCATCAGGCCAGGAAACAACACCGAGTTTTTCAGCGGTAGCAAAGGCAGCGTGCGAAGATTATTTTCCATTCCGATCCTCTTTCTCTTTTACTTGGATGCTTCAGCGTGAGTGAGCGACTCCACTCCGATCACCATTTCCCGATCGCCTTCATCGACAATGACCTTCTGGCCATCGCGAATCTCGCCACCAACCAGCTTCCGGGCCAGCGGTGTTTCGATTTCCTTTTGAATTGCGCGTTTCAAAGGCCGCGCACCGAATGCCGGATCGTAGCCCACCTTTACCAGCCGTTCACGCGCAGCATCGGTCAAAACCAGTTCGATGTGCCTCTCGGCCAATCTGTTGCGCAGACCGACGAGTTGGATGTCGACGATCTTTTTGAGCTCCGCCTCGGTTAATCTGTGGAACGTAATTATCTCGTCGACGCGGTTCAGGAATTCCGGTCGGAAAAGCTGATTCAAAGCGTCTTTCGGCGCATTCGAAGTCATCACGACAATCGTGTTTTTAAAGTCCACCGTGCGCCCCTGCCCGTCGGTTAAACGACCGTCGTCGAGCACCTGCAACAGCACGTGGAAGACGTCGCTGTTCGCTTTCTCGATTTCATCGAGCAGCACGACAGAGTAGGGACGCCGCCGCACAGCCTCGGTTAACTGGCCGCCTTCGTCGTATCCGACGTAGCCCGGAGGCGCGCCGACCAGGCGCGAAACGGAGTGCTTTTCCTGATACTCCGACATGTCGATCCGGATCAACGCGCGGTCGTCGTCAAATAAATAGGACGCCAGCGCGCGGGCCAACTCGGTTTTTCCGACGCCGGTCGGGCCCAGAAACAGAAAACTACCGATCGGCCGCTTCGGATCCTTCAATCCTCCGCGCGCCCGCATCACTGCGTCGGCGACAGCGTCGACCGCCTCATCCTGCCCGATCACCCGTTTGTGCAGCTCATCGGAAAGATGCAGCAATTTTTGGATTTCGCCTTCGAGAAGTTTCGATAGAGGAATTCCGGTCCACCGGCTGACCACTTGGGCGATGTCTTCTTCGGTCACTTCTTCTTTGAGCAGGGTCGTTTCGTGCTTGGCCGCTTCGAGCTGTTTTTCGAGCCCGGTCATGCGCCCGTATTTCAGCTCGGCAGCTTTATTAAGATCATAGGCGCGTTCGGCCTGCTCAATCTCTTGTTTCACTTGTTCGATTTGCGAGCGCAGTTCGCGCTGCTTGCGCAGCACTTCCTGATCGGCCGTCCATTGTGCTTTCAGGGCAGCGGAACCGGTTTTGATCTCGGCTAATTCCTTCTCGATTTTCTTGAGACGGCCTTTCGAAGACGCGTCCGATTCCTTTTTCAACGCCTCGCGCTCGATTTCAAGCTGCATTTGGCGGCGCAGCGTTTCGTCGAGTTCGGCCGGCATCGAGTCGATCTCCGTCCGCAATTTCGCGGCGGCTTCGTCAACCAGATCGATGGCTTTATCGGGCAGAAAACGATCCTGAATGTAGCGCTGGCTCAGCACCGCTGCGGCAACGAGGCTCGAATCCTTGATCCTGACGCCGTGATGCACTTCATAGCGCTCGCGCAAGCCCCGGAGTATAGAAATGGTGTCTTCGACCGTTGGCTGGTCGACGAGTACGGTTTGGAAGCGACGCTCCAGCGCCGCGTCCTTTTCAATATATTTGCGATATTCGTCGAGCGTCGTCGCGCCGATGCAATGCAATTCGCCGCGGGCCAGCATGGGCTTCAGCAGATTGCCCGCGTCCATCGAACCCTCGGACGCGCCGGCTCCGACCACCGTGTGCAGCTCGTCGATAAAGAGGACGATGCCGCCGTCGGAGGACTGGACCTCTTTTAGCACGGCCTTGAGACGCTCCTCGAACTCGCCTCGGAATTTCGCTCCGGCGATCAAAGCGCCCATGTCGAGCGAAACTACCTTTTTGTCCTTTAAACCTTCGGGAACATCGCCGCGGACAATCCTTTGGGCGAGTCCTTCGACGATCGCGGTTTTGCCCACGCCGGGTTCGCCGATCAACACGGGATTGTTTTTCGTGCGGCGGGAAAGCACAGTGATCACGCGGCGAATTTCGTCGTCGCGGCCGATCACCGGATCGAGTTTTCCGGACGCCGCGAGCTTGGTCAAATCGCGGCCATATTTTTCGAGCGCTTCATAGGTCACTTCGGGATTTTGCGTGGTGACTCGCTGGCTGCCGCGGACCTCCTGCAGAGTTTTCATGAGGCGTTCACGCGTGAGCCCGATATCCTTGAAGGATTTTTCCTCGGTAGCCGCAAGGAGAATATGTTCGACGGAAACGTACTCGTCTTTGAGCCTCTTCGCTTCGCGTTCCGCGTTCGTCAAAAGGGTCTGGAGGCGGGGGGTGACGTAGATCTGGTCGATGCCGGTGGCCGTGCCGGAGACGCTGGGGAGCTTGTCCAGATCCTGCAGCAAACGGCGATGCAAATTTTCTGGATTAACTTCTGCTTTCAATAAGATAGAAGGTGCAAGGCCACCCGGCTGCTCAAGCAGGGCGACCAGTAGATGATCGACATCGAGCTGCTGCTGGCCGCGACGGCTTGCCAGGGATTGGGCGGAACGGACTGCTTCTTGAAGTTTTTCGGTAAATCGGTTGAAGTCCATATTCAGCGACCCTCTTAAAGGAAGTATAGCATGTTAGTGCAATACAGTTCAATAATCTTAGTCTTTAATTGTCATATATTGGACGTGAGTTGTTCAGATTGGATTCAAGTCTTTTCGTGCTATCATTTGAGTCAGGCATGACGACACCGTCGACATCCCGTCCCTCCCTATTCGGCTCCGATTAGTTCTCTGCTTCGTCGGCCTCCGCACCTTAAGTCGATCCGTTCAAAAAAGGAGCTGTTTTATGAATACCCTGGTTGAGGTCCGTCCGGACTTCCCGCACCTGGTTACAAGTTTGCCTGGTCCCAAGGCGCAAGCCATCATAAATCGCGATAACGCTGTTTTGTCGCCATCCTACACGCGCTGCTATCCGCTGGTTGTGAAGCGCGGGGAGGGCGCGATGATTGAGGACGTCGATGGCAACCACTTTCTAGACTGCAACGCGGGAATCGCGGTGGTCGCGGCGGGTCATTGTCATCCCAAGGTCGTAGAGGCGATCCGCGAGCAGGCGGGCAAATTGATCCACATGTCCGGGACCGATTTTTATTACGAGAACATGGTGCAGCTTGCGGAAAAGCTCGCGGCGCTGGCGCCCGTGGGCAATGGGCCCAAACGGGTCTATTTTGGTAACTCCGGCACGGAGGCGGTGGAGGCGGCGCTTAAACTGGCTCGCTATCATACGGGCAGAGGGCAGTTTGTGGCATTTTTCGGGGCCTTTCACGGGCGCACGATGGGATCGCTGGCGCTGACGGGATCGAAGAGCGTACAGAAGAAGGGATTTTTTCCAGTGGTGCAGGGGGCGCATCACGTTCCCTACGCTTATTGCTACCGATGCGCTTATGGCAAGACGCCCGATTCATGCTCGGTCGAATGCGTGAAGGCGATCGAGGAGACTTTGTTCCGTCACACTCTGCCGGCCGAGGAGGTTGCTGCGATTGTTGTCGAACCGGTGCAGGGCGAGGGAGGGTATGTCGTTCCTCCGCAGAAGTTTTTCGAGGAGCTGCGGCGTGTCGCCGATAAACATGGGATTCTGCTGATTTTCGATGAGATCCAGTCGGGGATGGGGCGGACGGGGAAGATGTTCGCGGCGGAGCATTTTGGCGTTGAGCCCGACATCATGACGATCGCAAAAGGAATCGCGAGCGGGATGCCTTTGGGCGCGACTATCGCCCGGGCAGAGGTAATGAATTGGACGCCCGGCGCGCACGCGTCGACGTTCGGGGGCAATCCGGTGTGCGTCGCATCGGCGCTGGCGACGATCGAATTGCTGGAACAGGAGTTGATCGATAATGCGGCGAGGGTCGGGGCGCAGATGAAGGAGCGTCTGGATGAACTGCCGAAGCGGTTTCCGATTGTCGGCGATGTGCGGGGGCTGGGGTTGATGATCGGGATTGAGATGGTTCGCGATCAAGCGACGAAGGAGAGGGCGCCGGAATTGCGGGACAGGCTCGAACAGATGTGCTTCGAGCGAGGGGTACTGGTGCTGGGGGCGGGGGCGAACACGCTGCGCATTTGCCCTCCGCTGGTGATCACCAAAGATCAGGCGGATTTTGCGGTGGATACGATCGAGGAGTGTTTGCGTGAAATGATAAAGTGAAGATATGAGGAAGCCCGTTATTGTCGATACGCCGTATCCGACTGTTTGGCAGACGGCGAAGAAGATGGGTGTTTCGAAGAAGCGGACGCGGGAACTGATCAAGCTGGCGGATGAAATCATGGCGCGGCGGCAGATGAGGCGGAAGACCGAACAAGTGGGTGCGCCAAAGAATCGCCTGAAGACCGCATGAGATGCCTGGCGCTCAGCGCGACAGCGCCTTTCTCAATATTCCTTATGACCGCGCCTACGAGGAGCATTTTCTCGCCTATATCGCTGGAGTAGCTGCATTCGGGCTTGATCCTCGCGCGACCCTTGAATTAACTGGCGGCGAGAGAAGGCTGAACCGGATTTTCAAGCTCATTGAAGCCTGCCGCTATTCCTTTCATGATTTGTCATTCGTGAAACTGGATCGTAAACGACCAACGACTCCACGATTTAACATGCCTTTCGAACTAGGATTGGTGATCGGGTGGCAGAAGGCCGCCCCGTCTGGTCATCAGTGGTTCGTCTTTGAGTCCTCGCGACATCGGCTCCAGAAGTCATTGAGTGACCTAAATGGAACGGACCCCTTCGTTTATGGGCCGAATCCGGAAGGAATTCTTCGCGAGATTCGCAATGCACTCGTACGGCATGACATGCAGCCGACTGCGGAGCAGATGTGGGATATATTCGATATCTTGGGGGTGGATGGTGTTCCCTATATTCTCAAGAAAACAGGAGCATCCTCGGTATTTGAAGCACGCCCATTTGCCGACTTGGCAGTCCTGGCGCGCCAAATCGCACAGGCGTTCGTCCCTGGCCTGCCGGAAGATCCGTAACATGCGAACCCTCGACGTCGGCTGTGGCATCAACAAACTTCCGGGCTCGATCGGAATCGACCGCAATCCGGCCAGCCGCGCCGACGTGATTTGCGAGCTCGATCAGTTTCCTTACCCTTTTCGCGATTCCTCCTTCGACGCCTTGCAGGCGGTTCATGTGATTGAGCATGTCGGCGACGTGATGAAGACCATGGAGGAATTTCATCGCCTGGTCAGGGCCGGGGGCGAGGTGCTGATTGTTACGCCTCACTATACGGATTTCAGTTCTTTTTGCGATCCTACGCATCGGTGGCATCTCAACAGTTTTTCGCTGCGCTATTTCGGCGAGGACAATGCAGGGTACGGCTTTTATTCGAAGGTTCGATTTAAAGAGATTTCGGTCCACGTAAAGCTACTAGCGTTATGGAGGTGGCTCGGGTTCGAATTTCTTGTGAACGCTTTTCCCCGTTACCGGCGATTCTGGGAACACTATCTTTGTTACGTGGTGCGTGGAAAAGCGATCGAGTGGCGGCTTCGGGCGATTAAGTGATTCTGCGATTTTTCGACTGGCTGCGGCATATTGCGCGGCGAAGAACGTGGGCGCCTACCCTCGCGCTCGGGCGGCGCGGCGAGGATCTGGCGCATCGGTATTTGCGCGACCGCGGATTCATCATCGTTGCGCGCAATTATCGCTTGTCCTCGGGAGACGCAGAGGCGGATCTGATCGCGTGGGATGGCGAGATGCTGGTCTTCGTCGAAGTGAAATCGCGTGAAACGGCTGATTTTGGGCCTCCGGAGCGTGCTATCGGAGAGGAGAAGCGCACGCATCTGCTTCGCATTGCGCGGGAGTACAGTCGAAAAACCGGAACAGAGTGGGATCGGATACGGTTCGACGTGGTTAGCGTCGTGATGACCAAGCCACCCGTTATCGAGCTCTATCGCGACCGGTTGTCGACAAGGAGCCGGCGGGCTGGCGCATAATAAAATCTTGGACGCTGAAAAAACACGCCTTCTTGAGGCTTCCCGCCACGCCCAGCACTGGCGGCGCTGGGGACCCTTCTTATCGGATCGCGAATGGGGCACCGTGCGCGAGGACTACAGCGCGAACGGTACGGCATGGGAATATTTTCCCTTTGAACACGCGCATCTTAGGGCTTACCGGTGGGGCGAAGACGGAATCGGCGGGATTAGCGACAACCATCAGCGCTTGTGTTTCGCGCCGGCGTTCTGGAACGGCCGCGATTCGATTCTGAAAGAGCGGTTTTACGGTCTCACGGGCAATCAGGGGAATCACGGCGAGGATGTCAAGGAGATTTACTATTACCTCGATTCCACGCCGACGCATTCCTACATGAAGTGCCTCTACAAGTATCCGCAGGCCGAATTTCCCTATGCGCGGCTGCATGGGGAGAACCGGCGGCGCACGCGGATGGACCCGGAGTTCGAGTTGATCGACACGGGGATCTTCGACGACGACCGCTATTTCGATATCGAGATCGAGTACGCGAAAGCCAGCATCGACGATATTCTGATCCGGATCACGGCGACAAATCGCGGGCCGGATCGTGCCACGCTGCACGTGATGCCAACGCTTTGGCTTCGCAATACGTGGTCCTGGACGTTCAATGCGCTGCGGCCGACGATGTCGCGGTCGGGGGATACGACGATCGATGTTGAAGAGCAGTCGCTTGGCTCCTACGAGTTGACGTTCGACAGCCCGCGGCCGATGCTGTTTACGGAAAACGAATCCAATGCGCGCGCGTTGTGGGGACTGGAGAGTCCGCAACCTTTCGTGAAGGACGCGTTTCATCGCCGCATCATTCACAACGACCTCGGGGCGGTAAATCCGGCGGAGACCGGGACCAAAGCCTGTGCGTGGTATCAGCTCGATCTGGCGGGCGGCGAGAGTCAAACAATAAAAATGAGGCTGGCTGAGAAGTCCCGGCCGTCCACGCTGATGGGTGACTTCGACGGGATGTTCGCGCAGCGAATCGCGGAAGCCGACGAGTTTTATGGTTTCTGTCCTTCGTCGCTTTCCGAGGACGCGAAACGGGTCCAGAGGCAGGCGTTTGCGGGGCTGTTGTGGTCCAAGCAGTATTATCACTTCATCATCAACGACTGGCTGAAGGGCGACCCCACGCAGCCGACTCCGCCGCGGGAGCGCCTGAAGGGGCGCGATTCGCAGTGGGTTCATTTGTTCAATGAGGATATTCTTTCGATGCCGGATACGTGGGAATATCCGTGGTATGCGGCATGGGATCTGTCGTTTCACATGATTGCCATGGCGCTGGTGGATCCGGATAATGCGAAGAGCCAACTTAAATTATTTTTGCGCGAATGGTACATGCATCCGAACGGGCAGATTCCGGCTTATGAGTGGGCGTTCGGCGATGTGAATCCTCCGGTGCACGCATGGGCGTGCTGGCGTGTTTTCCAGATCGACCGGAAGCTCGCGGGACGTCCGGATTATGCGTTTCTGGAGACGAGTTTCCATAAACTGCTGCTGAATTTTACGTGGTGGGTGAATCGAAAAGACTCCGAGGGCAGCAACATTTTTGAAGGAGGATTCCTCGGGCTCGATAATATCGGCGTCTTCGACCGTTCGGCGCCGCTGCCGACGGGCGGGCACATCGAACAATCCGACGGGACAAGTTGGATGGCGATGTATTGCCTCAACATGATGAAGATCGCGATCGAACTGGCGGCGAAGGTCGATCCGCTGTACGAAGATGTCGCCAGCAAATTTTTCGAGCATTTCCTTTACATCGCTCACGCGATGAATGCGATGGGCGAGGGTGGATTGTGGGACGAGACGGATGGTTTCTATTACGACTCGCTGCATCTTCCCGACGGGACGCTGATGCGGATGCGAGTCCGGTCCATGGTCGGGCTGATTCCTTTGTTCGCGGTGGACACGATGGAGCAGGAAAATATCGACAAGCTGCCGGGGTTCAAGCGGCGCATGGATTGGTTCACGACGAATCGGCCGGACCTGTGCGGGAATCTCGCGTCGCTTTCGCGGCAGGGCGTCGAACAGAGGCGCCTGCTCAGTGTAGTGACGCGGCCGCGGCTGGTGCGCATCATCGAACGAATGCTCGCCGAAGAGGAGTTTCTATCGCCGCACGGAATCCGGTCGTTATCGAAATTCCACGACGCCAATCCGTACAGCCTGAACGTGGACGGACACGAATACAAGGTCGCGTATGAGCCTGCCGAGTCTCGCACGGGGTTGTTCGGCGGAAATTCAAATTGGCGCGGACCGGTTTGGTTCCCGCTCAATTTTCTGCTGATCGAAAGCCTGCAGCGGTTTCACTATTATTTCGGCGACGATCTGAAGGTCGAATTTCCGACCGGGTCCGGCAATCGAGTCAATTTGAGCGAAGTGGCGCAGCAGCTATCGAGGCGTCTTTCGCATATTTTTCTCCGGGATGGCGACGGCAGGCGCGCGGTATTCGGCGGATCGCAAAAATTTCAGGACGACCCTCATTTCAAGGACAACATTCTGTTCTATGAATATTTCCATGGCGACAATGGCGCGGGGATCGGAGCGAACCATCAAACAGGATGGACCGCACTGGTGGCGAAACTTCTGCAACAGAGCGGTGAGTGAAGGTATTCTGAAATTTGGCTCCCTCCACTCTCGAACAGAGGCGCCGGTCTTTGGCGCTGGTTGTTATTTTCACGCTGATCAGCGCCATCGCTCAGGCTTGCCTGAAGACGGGTGCGAACGCATTGGGCGCAGGTCCGACAGTCCGCGGTATTTTGCATGATTTTCCGCTGATCGCGGGGCTTATGCTCTACGGAGTCGGCACGGTGCTGATGGTATTGGCGCTACGCCATGGCGAACTGTCGGTGCTGTGGCCCGTGATTTCGCTCAGCTATGTCTGGGTGACGATTATCTCGATAGTATGGTTTCACGAACCGATGAACTTGCCAAAAGTCGCGGGCGTCGCGGTGATTATTTTCGGGGTCGCGATCCTCGGGCGCGGAGCGCACAGATGACGACTCCGCTTTCCTCGATGGCGTGGGTGATCGTCGGCTCCTTCATTGGCAGCCTGGGCGCGGTGGGACTGAAGGCGGGCGCGAAGCGGCTTCAACTGAACGTCGTTTCGCTGATGACCAATTGGCGCCTGGCAGCGGGAGTGACCGGATACCTGATCTCGGCGGTTTTCTTCATCCAGGGCGTGCGCCACGGCGAGTTGAGCGTGCTTTATCCGATGGTATCGCTCGGGTATCTCTGGACGATGGTGTGGTCGAAGCTGTTTTTTGGCGAGGCGGTGACGCGCGGCAAAGTCGCGGCAATTTTTCTGATTCTGTGCGGCTGCGGGCTGATTGGGCTGGGGAATCGGTAGGGGGGTTGTCCGATGCCGAGGATGATCGAAGCGGTTGCGCGATGGTTTTTGCATCTGCCCGCATGCTTACGCATGGCGGCTCTAATCGGTAGCGGGCGGGCTCAGGCGTACTAAATCTTCCACCGACATATTTCCGCCGCAGAAAATGAGTACGACGTGCTGTTCCGGCGTGAATTTAATGTGCAACCGGTCCGCCGCCGCGAGGGTGCAGGCCGCGGCGGGCTCGGTCATCACTTTGAGGCGTTCCAAGATGAAGCGGAGTGCGTCCATCGCTTCGGCATCGGAAACCACGGTTACGCTTTCGAACAATTCCTTCGCCATCGCGAAGGTCGCTTCACTCGGGGCGGGCGCGCCGAGCGTCCGAGCGATCGACGTGATCGCGTCGAGGGTCACGATGTGCCCTTCGGCGAGCGACTTCGACATGCAGTCGGCGCCCTCCGTTTCCACACCCCAGATGCGCACGGCCGGCTTCAGGGATTTGATCGCCGTGGCGACGCCCGATGCGAATCCTCCGCCGCCGATGCTGATTACTACGTCGGTCACCTGAGGAACGTCTTCTAAAATTTCGAGTCCAACCGTGCCCTGACCCGCCATCACCAACAGATCGTCGAAAGGGTGCACGTAAGCCCATCCTTCGCTCTGAAACTCCGCGACCTCGGCGAAGGCGTCCGCGGCGGTGGCTGCGAATTTCACTTCGGCGCCATAGCCTCGGGTTGCTTCGACATAATTTCGCGGCGTCGATTCCGGCATGAGCACTAACGCGCGAAGTCCCAGCGCGCGGGCCACGTACGCAACGGCCTGGGCATGATTGCCGCCGCTTACCGCAACGATGCCGCGTCCGCGCTCCTCAGGTTTCAGGCTTAGAGTCTTGTTGAATGCGCCGCGCACTTTAAACGATCCGGTTTTCTGGAACAGCTCGAGCTTCACGTAGACGTTCGATTTGAGCCGCTCGCTCAAAGTGACGCTCGGCGTCAAAGGAGTACGGCGGATGCAGGGAGCGATGCGTTTGCGGGCGGTTTGGATATGCGACAGGGATAGCGTTTCGGCCATGAACTATCAGTGTAGAACGCCTCACGCGTACCATGAAGAGATGAAAGACACCAAGGCCACGGTTCGCTACGCAGGGGACGATTTTTTTGTTGCAGTGCCGCCGAGCGGGCACGCACTTACGCTGGACATCAAGGGGGAACGATCCAGCGCGGCCAGTCCTCTCGAGCTCTTGTTGGTCGCTCTCGGCGGGTGCACGGGAGCTGACGTGATCGACATCCTGCGCAAGAAGCGCGAGCATGTTACCGAGTATCGGATTGAGGTACACGGCGAGCGTCGTGAGGAGCATCCGCGAAGCTTCCGGCGGATTGAGGTGCGGCACATTCTTCATGGGCGCGGGCTTAGCGATAAGTCGGTCGCGCACGCGATCCAGTTGTCGGATGAAAAGTATTGCGGGGTTTCGGCGACGCTGCGGCCTACGGCGGAGATTGTTACCAGCTATGAGATTCATGAGGAGGACTAGCGTGGGGAAATTAGTCGCCGCCACGCGTCCGGGCTGCGCCCGGATGGACCGATTAACAATCGGTCCGCAGGTTGCCAACCTGCCCCACAATGTAGCGAAGAGCGCCGCGATCGGGGGGATACGGGCCCATCGTCGACACGAGTGCCGACGCGGCACGCCTGGGGCGTGCGCCACAAGCGCAGGCTGATAGGATGTCTCATAGAAATGTCTGAACCATCGATTTTTACTACTACTGTGGGGTCTTATCCGACTCCGGACTGGCTGGCGGCGCTGCCCAGTGAGCAGGCGCGGCTTGATGCTACGCGTGTTGTGTTCGACATTCAGAGGCAGGCGGGAATCGATCTGCCCACCGACGGGGAACTGTACCGGTTCGACGTGAATCATCCCGATACTAACGGGATGATCGAGTATTTTATCCGTCCGATGGCCGGCATTCGGGCGCAGGTAGGACGGAGCGATCACGAGGCGTTCGCGCGGATGAACACGATGCGGTTTCGCCGCAAGGCCGCGGGCGTGGTGGAGGGGTCGCTGGGCGAGGGCTCGCTCAATTTGATGGCGGATTGCGAACTCGCCGCTAGCGTGGCGGGCGGGCCTTTTAAGTTCACGGTTACGAGTCCTTATATGTTGGCGCGCACTTTGCTCGATCGGCATTATGGGGGGTTCGAGGAATTGTTGATGGCCATCGCGGGAGTGCTGGCGCAGCAGGTGGCGGGGCTTCCTTGTAGCTGTCTGCAAGTGGACGAGGCGAATATTCCCGGCAATCCGTCGGATGGTCCGATGGCGGCTGCGGCCATTAATCGGGTGCTCGATTGCTTTGCGGGGACTCGCGCTGTGCATTTATGCTTCGGGAATTATGGCGGGCAAACGATCCAGAGAGGCGAATGGAGCGCGCTTACCGATTTCTTGAATCGACTGCATGTCGATCATCTGGTGCTGGAGCTTGCGCACCGGACCGCCGCGGATCTGGAGGCGCTGAAGGACGTAGACTCGCGAATTCGTCTGGGGATCGGGGTGGTGGATGTGAAGATCAATCACGTGGAAACGCCGGAGGAGATCGCTGGAACGCTCGAACGCGTCGAGGGTGTGCTGGGGCGCGGACGCGTCGGCTGGATCCATCCCGATTGCGGTTTCTGGATGCTGAAACGGTCGGTGGCCGATCGTAAGATCGAGTCGCTCGCGAAGGGACGCGACTTGTATCTGGGGCGTGGATGATTTCTTATCTCGATCGGGCGACGGGCGCGAAGGTCTGGCAGGTGACGGATGGGCCGGCCATTAATCATCCGAGCTATTTTCTGCAAAGCTCGTTTTTTCCGGGCGGGCGGGAGATTTTTTTCACGTCTTACCGGACGGGAGTGGCGCAGTTATTCGAGGTGTCTCTCGACTCAGGCATCGCGCGGCAGATTACCAGTAGAGAGGCGATCCATCCTTTTTCGGCGGCTCTGTATCCCGATGGCGAGACTCTGGTGTTCACGCGCGGAGGCGGATTGTGGGCCATCAACCGCGGAACTTTGGTGGAGAGATGTATTGCGGGGCACGGTGGAAACGCGCAGTTGGGGGAATGCTCTATCAGCCGCGATGGGGAGTGGCTCACCGCGGCTTTCAAATCGGGCGCAGAGTGCGGGCTGGTTGCCGGGCGCTTCGACGGATCGGGGTGGCACACGATTCCGTTTCCACGCACCGTGATTCATCCGCAGTTCCATCCTCTGGAGCAGGAATGGATCGAGTTCGCGGGGGACCCGGCTCCGCGAATGCATCGTGTAAGGCGCGACGGGACGGGCCTGGAATGCCTGTATCGACATGGCAACGATGAGTTCCTGGTTCACGAGACTTTTCTTGGCGAAACGGGGGATCTTGTTTTCACGGTTTGGCCAAGGGCTTTGTGCCGCATGGATTGGATCACGCGAGAGATTCGCACGATTATCGAGTACAACGCGTGGCACATCGCGCCGGACCGCGCGGGTCGACGGGTGCTCTGCGATACCAATCATCCCGATGAGGGGCTCCAAATTATCGATGCTGTTACTGGGGATCGGAGGCAGCTTTGTTTGAGCGAGTCCAGCAATCAGGGAACGCAGTGGCGGTGCTCGCGGTACGCGCTCGCTGAAGATTTCGCGCGAGCGCGGAATGAGTTGAGTTGGATGGAGGCGGCGGCCGATACTGTTTATGGTCCGCAGTGGAGTCATCCGCATCCTTCTTGGTCGACCGACGAACGCAAGGTCGCGTTTGCCAGCGATCGTACGGGGGTTGCGCAGGTTTATGTGGTGGAGGTCGGGTCGTGAGCGTCTACCCGCTTCCTTAGGGTCGCGGCTCCGGGTGTCTGTTCCGTCCGGGCTGCGCCCGGATGGACCGATTAACAATCCGTCCGCAGGTTGGCAACCTGCCCCACAGCCATCCAAGCTACATTTATGACTTATGCTACGGTTTGCGATTTTTGTGCTGGCTGCGGGGACGGCTTGGGCGGGGGTTTGTTCTGTTGACTTATCGGAGCCTCGGCATGATTTTCAATTTTTTGCGGGCCACTCGCCTGTCACCGCGACATTGATCGGAACTACTACGGATCGCCAATTCCTGCTCGCGGGATTTGGTTATAGCTACCGCTGCTGGGTTTGGTCCCGCGTGTCGATCGCTTACTCGGGCGAGTTGATGCCGGCGGCTGTTCTGTTCGAGCCTGCTCATGCCGTCTATGGATTCGCGATTACTCCCGCCGGATTCACGGCGGAGTTTGGGCGGCACCACAGAGTCCATCCATATCTTCAAACCAATGAGGGAATAATTGCTTCGAGCGAGCCGATTCCCATTAATGTGATTGGAGCGACGGGGTTGAATTTTGTGATCGATGTGGGTGGAGGAGTTCGCATCAGGACGAGCGAGCGGAGGGCGGTCAGTCTGGGTTACAAGTTTCTCCACATCTCGAACGGGTTCACGAGCGCGGTGAATCCGGGGGTGGATAACAACGTCTTCTACGCCGGGTTTTCTATTTTACGGTGACTTTCATTTGCGCGTTCGACCAGCAGCACTGGAAGCCGCGGCCTCCGTCGCCGGACCAGTCGTTCGCGACTACGCGCAGAATGTATTCGCCGGGTTCGCTGAATTTGGCTGTGGTTTTTGCTATGCCGCTAAAGATGGCTGGAGCTTTGAATTCTGACTTTTCGACGGGCGGACGGTCGCTTGAGAAGGTCACCTCGCCTGGTCCGCGAAATTTGCTCCAGGCGATTGTGACCGGTGGTCCGGGGGGCCGCGCGGTCAATGTCGACTTCGCATCGTCGGCAAGCCACAGAGCAATGTTCACCGGGGTCGAGACGGTCGTCGTGAGTTCCATGGACTGGCCGCGAGGACCCTGCACGAAAGGTCCGCTTTCGGAAAAGGCGATGAAGGGCGGCGTGTTGCCGCTCGCCTCCATGAACGGTTGGACCTCATACTGAGGATGCAAACTGACAGGGATCACCGCCGTCTTTCCATTCGCCACAATTGTCCATGTGAGTTTCTTCTCGCCGAAGTCCCTGGGTACCGTTATCGTGAACACGCCCCATTGGCGGCCTGGAAGAAAATGCGTCGGCTGTCCGCGATCGGGACCGTCGGGCTCGATGCGATTGTCCGGTCCGGGAAGAATGTCGATGGTCTGCTTTTGATTGCGATTGTAGTAGCCGAGCAGCAGGCTGAAGGTTCCGTCGGGGTTCGGGAACCATCCTTCGAAAGCTCCGGTGATGCTTTGGCCGGAGTCATGAGCAGGTTCGAAGGGTAGCGACGATTGCGCCCACATCGCGCTTAGAAGCGCGATCCCGATCAGAAATATTCGCGGCATCGAGGCTATGGTCTCGCCGAAGCAGACGCGGTGCGGATTTTTTTATGATTGGCTAGCCACTGATTATAATCGTCGTCGGAGATGTAGGTGACATTCACCCACGCATGTCCCATTTCGTCGACGGTGCGATCGCCATAACCTACCCATTGATCGTGATCCGGATTGTTGGGATTGTTGACTGTATTGTCGTACCAGGCCGTCACGTGGATGATGGTGCCCTTGGGCAGCACCGGCGCGGCGTCATCCGCGTAAATGTAATTGTTCATCCAGTTAAAATTGAAATGGTCAACATAGCTCAATATCTGCGTGGTGCCGTCGGGCAGGATGGCTTCCATCGCCATCGCTTTGCCCCGCCAGTGCATGTGCGGCTGAAAATTTTCGAGGCGCGCGGGCTGTCTCAACACCTGGTAAGTCTGATTCGCTACCACGGTATTCGGCGGAATGTCGAAACGCCCGGGTGCGCCGGGAGACGCGCCGAACAGACTTAGACGCGTGCGATATTTCGGAACCTCGCCCTTCGGATAGAGGTATATCGCGAGTTCCACATGATCGCGGATCTGTTCGCCCACGGCGTGAAGATGCATCTCCCAACGGATCTGCGCGCCCGGCAGCAGCAACTTGCCCGTGCCTGGCCGATAGACGTCATAGCTTTTTCCGACAGCCCATTCCATTAAAAGACCAGGCCCGGTGGCAGCGTCGGCGGCGGACGATGAAGGCTCATCCTGGCGGAGACTCGCGAGCGCATGATGAACGATCCTGCGTCCCGCGGGCGTCGAGGGCCGCATCTCGACCGCGCGCACCCAACGCTCCTCCGTGATGCCGATATCGGTGAGCGGTTTGAACCACACGTCCTGTCCGTGCGAAGGCATCGTATAGGGCTCCGATTTGACGACGAAGTCCGGTGGGCCGAACTGCTTGGCGAGCTGCCAGCCGTCATCGGAAGGCCATTGCCTGGGAGGCGGCATGTCCTTGAGGTCGCCGAGGGGCGCGCCCGCGTCGGCCCAACGCACGATGGTCGCGATCTGCTCCTCGCTCAGCGAGCGGTCGTTGGCGAAGTGCCGGATTCCGACGGTCTTGTCGAGGTGCCAGGGAGGCATGTTTCGTGTGATGACGCGCTCGCGAATTGCTTTCACCCAAGGCCGCGTTTCCTGATAGGTCACGAGCGACATGGGCGCCATCGATCCGACGCGATGACAGCCCTCGCATTTGTCCTGAAAAATGGGAGCGATATCCTTGGCGAAGGTGATCGTTCGGTTGCCGGAGTCCGCTCCGGCGAGGGCGGCCTCGAAAATCACGACAACACAGAACACCGGAATGTTCCGCTGCAACATGGCCTTTGTCATGAGGCTTTCTCCTCTTACGACCTTAACAGCAGTCTATTTGCTTGGATCGTCTATGTCAAATGCTCAGGTCGGGAACCTGCGCCATGTATGATCGATTCATGTCGGCATGGCGGTTTACTCAATATTCATAATTGGCGCAACACTCTCCGGGCAGCCTCGGGAGCGGCAATTTGGTTTCGAATATCGGGCTGAGGTTCCGACTGCCACCGCGGGGAATAGCTTTCGCCTTTGGGTTCCGATTCCGCACGATGACGACTATCAGCGAATCACCAACGTGAAAATCGAATCGTCCACGCAATATCGCGTCGAAACGGACGCGGTGGGGAATCAAATCCTCTGTGTTGAGGCGCCGAAGGCACCGTCGATCACAGTGAGGTTCGATTGCGCGAGGAAGGAGCATCTGGGGCCGACATCGGCGTCCACGGGGGCCGATCCCTTCAGCGATGCGGAACGGGCAAGGTGGCTGGCGCCGGATCGGATGGTGCCGCTCGACGAGAACATTCGGAAATGGGCCGGTGAAATAGTGGCGGCGGCGCACGCGCACACGGACCTCGAAATGGCTCGCGCGATCTACGATCACGTGGTCGCGACGGTGAAATATGATAAGACCAGAAAAGGCTGGGGGCGCGGCGATATCTATTATGCGTGCGATGCGCGGCGTGGGAATTGCACAGATTTCCACGCGATCTTTATCGGTCATGCGCGCGCCATGGGGATTCCGGCGCGATTCTCGATCGGATTTCCGATTCCATCGGAGCGAGGCGCGGGTTCTATTTCCGGTTACCATTGCTGAGCCGAGTTTTACGCGAAGGGCATCGGTTGGATCCCGATCGATGCTTCCGAAGCGGCGAAGAATCCGTCGATGCGCGAATACTTCTTCGGCGCGCACGATGAGAATCGAGTCGAGTTCACGCGCGGACGCGATCTTGATACTTGCGCCTCGGCAGGCTGGGGATCCGCTGAATTATTTTGTTTATCCGTATGCCGAGGCGCAAGTATCAAGATCGCGTCCGCGCGTGAACTCG
>Ga0182024_10004013_pt1 | contig 34334 bp, 28 predicted proteins | sample P32metaG_FD_120480 | JGI IMG/M metagenome (GOLD analysis project Ga0182024, IMG submission 120480) | Permafrost microbial communities from Stordalen Mire, Sweden - P3-2 metaG (Illumina Assembly) | ecosystem: Environmental > Terrestrial > Soil > Wetlands > Permafrost | place: Sweden: Stordalen...
GAGCCGTGGTCGTCGACGCTGGGCCAAAGAATACACGCACAAAGTCATTCTTCGGAGTGAGCGGAGAAGTGCGCTCAGAAAAGATTTGACAGGGCCGACGTTGTTAGAGATGTCTGAGAAATCATTGCGTGGCGGCAAGCAGGGCTCGTCAGACCGGCAAAAACGAGCCGTCGGAACCCCGCTGACCTCGCTGGTGCCTGTTCCGGTGACAGATTCGTTGTGTCCAGGGTAGGAGAAGCGTACGATGAAAAAATCAGAGGTCCAAATCGGAAATTCCGGCTAGACTGATCCATCGAGTAGGACCGGCGCTGTTTGCGTGTCAACTGGCTGTCAGCAGTCTCCTGCTTCTCTATAGCCTGCGGAGTGTTTATCTGCCGTCGAACGTACCAAGCCCACTCGCCACTAACCTGGCGATGGTCGCACAACGTTTTCAGGTGCTGGCGGACTTGATTCGCGTTTTTCCTTTGCGGCCGATCAGAACTGTGAATTTCGATTCCGGTGACGTCAATCGGGCGACGCCGACTGGAATCTCCGGGTCGGTCTATAGATTCCGGAAGCCGGAAATCGCTTGGCATGCCGATGACCAGTGGCTGAAACGCCTTTTTCGCGCCAAGCAGCCGGGACGTCTTCGATTGCTGATGTTGACACCCTGGTGGCCCTACCCGCCACGGACCGGAACCTTCGCTCACACGTGGGCCAAAATCCGCTTCTTGGGAACAAGACACGACTTAACGCTGGTTACGTTCTGGAGGGAGGGAGCCGAGGAACATCGGCGCACGATTCTTCGCTATTGTCGTTCTGTATTTGCCGTTCGCAGAGGTGACCCTTCCTGTGACGCTCAGTGTCTACCTGAATCCGTTCGGCAGTACCAGACGATCGAGATGCAGATGTTGTTAGAGTCGATTCCCAGACGTCTCTATGACGCCGCTGTGATCGAGTATGTCTTTCTCGCCCCGTATCTGAAATTTGTTCATGCGCCAACGATCCTGGCCGAACATGGCGTGATCTCTGCGAGCATGGCGCAAGCCAGCGACCGTCCCTTGTGGGGCGATCCCACTGGAGTATTTAAAAGTTCACCCCGAGAAACCGAACTCTTCCGGCAGTACGAAGACCGTGTCTGGCCAGAATTCCCGGTGCGCAGTACGGTGTCCGAAGAAGAACGAATCGAAATACAGCGAAGAGCGAAAACAGGCAAAACCATTCTCGTCGAAAACGGATCGGACCCGGGCATAAAGCTTCCACATCCTCTGCCGGATACCGGCAAAGTGCTATTTATGGGTGCGCTCCAATACTACCCGAACATCGATGGCGTTCTCCATCTCTGGCACGAGATATGGCCACACCTGGCTCAGTTGGATCCTTCTCTGCGGCTGATCGTCGCCGGCAGCAAGCCGGTTCCAGAAATTCGCGCCCTGGATGGACAGCCAGGTTTCGAGCTGATCGACACCCCGCCGGATATGCGCCCCATCGCGGCCAGGGCCAGCGTTACCGTCGTTCCATTGCGTGTAGGCTGTGGGGTCCGCTTAAAAATTCTGGATTCGATGGCGCTCGGATTGCCCGTCGTCAGTACGACGATCGGATGCGCCGGCTTGGCCGTAGAGGACGGTAAACATCTATTGATTCGTGACGACCCTGTCGCTTTCGCTGAGGCGGTACATCAAGTATTGAATGACCGATCGTTATGGCAGCGGTTACATGACAACGGTCTACGACTCATCGAGCAACGGTACAGTTGGGACCGGGTGTTCGAACCGCTGGACACAGCACTCCGCGAGATGGCTCTAGCCCGCTGAATGTAGTTCCTCATTCAAATTCAAACGTTATGTCGATGTTTTGAAAAGGGATTTTTATATCACAGCCTCGGCCTAACTCCCGATGAGTCGTGCGGGCTCAACCGGTCGGTGCAACACCATCTGATATAGATTTTCTACCCTCAATAGGTTCGATTTCAGCATCAGAGAATCCTACCGGCCACGACAAGGGGTATCAATACGGCTCCGCGCAAGTGTCGGGAAGATGCGGGTCGAGTTCGTGCTTCTGAAGATATCGATTTCCGCTCTCGAGAAACTTCCGCTTACGAACATTCGGATCTCGCGAGCAACCTGTTATTAAGACAGCCGCGAACGCGACCAGAACCAGCCCTACCGATGCAAAACGTCTCATTCTATCCTTCCCCTATCGAGCGACGGCTTCAAACGCCTTGAAAGATGATCCTAGAGAGAGTTTGCCTTGCCCCCGTATTTTGCACCTGAGGGGACAGACGGGCAACCTTCTTCAGCTAGACGTAGCCGAATGCTAAATACATCGTTTGAGCCCGAGCCATGGACCTGCTTGGGCTTGGAAAGATATCGCTGTCGATTTTATTGGCTCGAAAGACTAACTACTGGTTTGTCCCACAAACGCAAACATGGGCCAGTCACCATCATGCAAGTCTCCGCAGTTCCGGCCTGTCTGTCACAGCACGCAGCCGTCTCCTTCAGCTTGCCTGCGTCATCGGCGAACCTTCATAATGCGTTCGTCAGAGGTCCACAGCGCGAACTTGAATTGAAAGAGACCTCGAAGGGTACCGCCGCTCATGAGGATCAGTGTCTTCGGGATGGGATACGTGGGATGCGTAACCGCCGCGTGTCTATCGAAAGAGGGCCACACGGTGGTCGGGGTGGACGTAAATCACGAGAAGGTGCGCGTCATTAACGAAGGACGCGCCCCATTGATCGAACCCCACATTGAAGACATGATCCGCGATTCGGCCCGGGCCGGCTCGCTGCGCGCCACCACCCATCCAACCGATGCCATCTCGGCAACTGACCTGTCCTTGGTCTGTGTCGGTACACCGAGCATGAGGAACGGAAGGCTGGACTTGAGCGGTATCATAGAGATCAGCAAGGAACTGGGTCAAGCCTTAAAAGGAAAAGCTGCCTTCCATACTTTCGCTATTCGAAGCACGATCCTGCCGGGCACGATCGAGACCCTGATTATGCCAGCAATCCGCGCCGAGAGCGGAAAACAATCCGGCAAGGAATTCTCCATCTGTTACAACCCTGAATTCATGCGCGAAGGAACGGCTGTGGCCGATTTCTATGACCCGCCACTGACGGTAATAGGAGCAAATAACGCGGGAGAGGCAAGTGCGGTTGCAAGTGTCTATGAATCTCTCAAAAAGCCCATTGTGACAACTGAAATCCGCGTGGCCGAAATGCTCAAGTACGCGTGTAATTCTTTTCATGCCTTGAAGATAGCGTTTGCAAACGAAGTCGGCACATTGGCAAGCGCGGCTGGCGTGGATGCGCATGCCTTGATGCGTATATTCTGTTCGGACGAAAAGCTGAATATCTCTCGGGCCTACCTGGAGCCCGGATTCGCGTTTGGGGGCTCGTGCCTACCCAAGGACATCCGGGCGATGCTCTACCGGGCTACCGAGTTGGACCTGAAGTTACCGATCCTCGAATCTATCTTGCCGAGCAATCAGCTTCATCTTGGCCGTTCTGTTGATTTGATCCTCGGAACCGGAAAGAGGCACATCGCCGTGCTCGGGCTGAGCTTCAAAGCGGATACGGACGACCTTCGCGAAAGCCCCATGATCAGTTTGGTAAAGGCGCTGCTTGGAGAAGGGTGCCAGGTGAAGATCTTCGACGAAAAGGTCGAACTCAGCAGACTGGTAGGCACAAATCGAAGATTCATCGAGGAAACGATCCCGCACATCGGAGCTCTGCTCGATTCATCCCTGAAGCGGGTCGTCAGTAGCGCTGACGTCGTTGTCGCGGGCCGCGACGTCAAAGAGTTTACAGGTTTGAAACAAATCTTGCATCCCTCACAAATCGTGATTCAATTGAACCACCTTGGCCAATTCGTTGGCTCGGCCGCCGATCCGGTCGGCCTTCGTTGAGCTGCACTCGTTCCCTCACACGATTCAGCAAAAAAGAGCACGAGAGTCGGAAAAATGCCTTCTCCATAGAATGCTCCGGTCAAATCCAACCTCGCACCCAGTAGTAGATGATCTTGACGGTCTCTTGCACCAGATCCAGAAAAGCGCTCCATCGCGCGCGCAAGGATTCTGCTCGCTTTAGTGCGTCCGGCATAGGTCGTGGCGAAAGGTCAACACCCAACTTTCCAAAAGTACGCGATGCCCGGAACATATGATAGTCGCTTGTCATCAAGACCTTACGGCCGCCTAACCCCTGGATAATCGGAATCGTAAAGAGAGCGTTTTCCCGCGTGGGCCGAAATCCAAAATCGAAAGTAGGACCCGCCTGATTTATCTTCCGTCATCCGAGCCAGGATGTCGGTCTTTTTCTCGACGATCACAATCTTTGCCTGCATTGAGATAACTGTAACAAATGAGAATGTGGGTTAGATTTTTAGCCGCCCGGTCGAGGCATTGAATTGGCAGTTAAGACTGTTGTGTTCCATGACTTCGTCCTGAAATCCTGCGTCCTAACTTCGCGGAAAACAACCTTTATGAACGAAACCGGCAAAGTATTTTCTCTAATCGTTCTGGTAGCCGCATTCGTGGCACTGACGTTCGGAATTGCAGGATGCAATAAAAACGACACCCAGGACACGACTGCCCAGAGTCAACCGGCGCAGACAGATCAGTCGCAGGATCCAGCAGCTGCGGCCAACCTGGCCCTCACGGGCGCAAACCAGGCGACCGGTACCACGGTCAGCAGGACCAGAACTATTCAAATAACGAATCCGACGCAGGCTGCGAGGATACGAGCTACGGCCAGCCGGTGCTTCAAGCACAACAGCCCCCACCACCGCTGCCGGAATATTCGCAGCCTGAATGTCCCGGCGATGGCTATCTGTGGACGCCGGGATATTGGAGCTATGCTCCTCAGGGCTACTATTGGGTGCCCGGGGCATGGGCGCAGCCGCCTGAAGTGGGCTATCTGTGGACGCCGGATATTGGGGGTTTTCCGGCGGCATGTACGGCTACAACTACGGTTTTTGAGGCTCGCATATCGGCTACTACGGCGGTATCAACTACGGATTCGGCTACGTAGGCATCGGCTATCAGGGCAGGTACTGGGGCGGGGATCGTTTCAACTACAACAGCGCCGTCAACAATATAACCATCACCAACGTTCACGTGTATAACCGCACGGTAACGAATACGGTCATCAACAACGTCACCATCAACAACACCACGATTAACCGCGCCAGCTACAACGGGCCGGGAGGCGTCACTCGTCAGTCTGTGCCGGCGGAAATCGCCGCAATGCACGAGCAGCGCATTCCTCCGATGAGCACGCAGCTGCAACAGCAGCAGGCGGCAGCACAGAACGGCAGTTTGCCTCCGCCAACCACGGGCGTCCGGCCGTTCTTGCAGCGACGAAGCCAATCCCGGTAGGCAAACCGATCGCTCCGGTGATTCCTGCTCGCCCGGCTGCAGCCACGCGGGCGGCGGCGCCGGTCGCACAGCCGAATCGTCCCCAACCGGCTCCGGCACGTCCGGCCGCTCCTGCGCCGGCAAACCCCGCTGAAAAGCCTGCTGAATCCATGAGGAAAACAGTTCAACCCGCACAACCCGCAGCTAAACTTGCTGCGCCGCGTTCAACCATCAGCACCGGCTGCGCATCCGCAACCAGCGAAACCCGTAACGCCGCCACCCGCTCCGCCCAAGCCGGCCCCGAAGCCGGAAGCCAGACCAGCCACCCCGCCTCCGGCCAAGAAGCAACCGCCAAACGAAAAGCCGAAGCAGGAGTGAAGCACTTACGGGGCGACAGCCACCCTGTCCGGCGGAGCAAAACTCCGCCGTGGCATACTGCTGCGACATACAATGGTATAGGTTGTGTGGCGCGGGCAATTTCGCCCGCAAAAACGACGGAAGATTAGAAATTGGAAGTTACCAATGAATAAGACGTGACTTCTCCGCGAGCTACCATCGCGTTCCACGGGCCAGCACGCCAATATGGATTAATCCTAACTTAAACCTCGCGCAATGCTTCACCTCTACTTTGCGCCAACCAGCCGTAGGCGCACCGTGAGCGCCCTCCCCTGCCCTCCCGCGAAGACGGGAAAAACCGGAGCGTCTACATTGTTGATCACCGAATCGGGATCTTTATGCCCCGTCACATTGATGCCTGTGAGGCGAAGCGCCCACTCGCGGTGCCGAAAGTGGAATCGTTTTTCAACACCGAGATCCAGGCTGAAGTAAGCTGGAAACCGCTGGCTGCCGGGAAGCCCTACCAGTTGTTCCTCTTGATCTACGGCGTTAAACGGAAACCCGGTGTGGTATTCCAGCAGATAGCTGCCCAGAAGATTCCAGAAGTGCAGCGGAGTCCAGCCATGAGAGACGATTCGATTGGGTGCGTCCCACGGAAGCGGGCCGGGCAGCTGCGGTGCATAAAAAATGGAGCCGAGGGTGTAATTGATCGCTTCATTGGTGCGGCTCGACGAACGAGTGTAGTCAAACGCAATTTCGCTTTTCTCGCTGAACTGGTGACGAACCGACATTTCGCCCGCGCGATAAGTGTCGCGCTGCTGATTTCCTAGCATCAACAGCTGCACGGCTGCTCCCGGGCTCGTATTCTCGTAGGCCAGCCCATCGCGACCGGTGCGGTCGGTGAAGCTTACATCGACGAAGGTATGCTCAAGGATGCGCTGCTCCCATTCGGCACTCGACGTGCCAAAGTACGGCAACAACAGATGTCCGGCTGGCAAAAGAAAGGCGCTCCTCACCGGATTGGATAGTGGGGCCGTTCCGGTCACGCTATAGAAGGAATCCACCTCCTGCTGGTCGTAGGCTTGTCCGATCAAAGTCAAGTTCAGCGGCTGAAAATACTTGCCCCATCCCGCGGAGAATTTCGTGTTATTGCTTGCAAACGGCAGATAGTTCAAAGAGACGCGTGGCTGCACCAGGGTCCGCTGCGCTATGCGGTCCCAATCTACACGCACGCCATATTGCACCCGCAGCGCGCGGAGGATCTGCCACCCATCCTGCGCGTACACGCCCGCACGAGCGTCGCTGAGATGGAACGAGCCCGGACCGTTGAAAGTGGACATCGAGTACAACGCGCCATTCGCCAGCAAGGCATCCACTTCCGTGCGCGAGGCCGATTGCGACCAAGTCGTGCCGTCCGCCGTCAGACCCGCGGACAAATCGTGGGTGCCGCGCCACCGAAGCCGCGGCACGAGCGCGTTGCCGATGAACTGTATGCGGTGCGGACGTGAATCCACAGCTTGGAAGTATCGGCCCAAGTATCCGCTGGGCGTGACGATATATGGCGTCCCATTCGGGATTTCGGCTGGGATCATGTAGGGAAACTTAGCTTGTGGCGCGCTATTGATTTTGCCGAGATCGCCCGCGACGCCAAATTCCAGAAGCGCTCGCGAAAAAACGAACTGGTCCTTCGCGGAGATGATTCCGCGGCGGCTCGTAAGGTTGACGGTCGTGGAAATCGGTGTAAACACCGTAAGTCCAACGCCCATTTCGCTGGCCTGGTTATAGAGGAAGCTTCCCTGCAAAGTTTGCCGCGAAGAGATTTTCACCGACGCGCGCAGCAGATTATCGCCAAGCCACTGGGTCGTGCTGTTCTGGCCAGCGGGGAGGCCGGTCTCAATCTTGAATGTGTGCTGAAGCGTTGCGGCGTCCGAAAACCATGCCCGCCCCTTCATGATCGGGCCTGAAAACGTGACGCGAGGATACCAATTGCCGAGATGTGTGCCGCTGTCGAAGTTGATCCCGGGCAAGAAATCTGTGACGCCGAACCGCCACCTATCATCGCCCTCGGTGGTTTCCAGCGCGAGAACTCCCCCTCCAGCGTGGGCATATTCGGCCCCGTAGCGTCCGGTGGAAAGATCAGCCACGCGTACCGAGTCCACGTTGACATTAGTGTCCATCGCTCCAGTCACCGGGTCGTTGATCTCGAATCCATCGAGCAAGTATTCGGTTTGGTCCGCGCGAGCGCCCGCAAAGTGCAGTTGATCCGAATTGTCGTCCACCACTTGGGGTAAGGCCACAAGGGACCTGGCCAGCAGTTGAGAGGAGGGAACTGGAATCGTGATGAGGTCCCTCGAGACAAGTGCGTCTTCGTGCGTCGTGTTCTCCGGATCAATCCGCGTGCTGCTGGAGTTTACTTCAACTTGCTCATGAACTTCCTCCGCATGCCGGAAAGTGAGCGTCAGATCGTTTTCGCCCGGCTGAATAGTAAAGGGCTGTTGTTCTGCCCGGAAGAAGCCCGGTTTGCTGAAGTCAACCGTTATGTCGCCGGGACGAAGATTGCTCACCTGAAACTTGCCAAGCGCGTCCGAATAGAGCGTCAGGGATTCGCCGGCTGAACCAAGCAACGTTACTTGAACACTGGCGACTGGCTGCCCGTTCTCGTCCGTAATTAGCCCCTCAAGCGTTGCTGTAGCTGTCTGCGCACCTACATTAAATGCAGACGCCAGGCAGCAAGCGAGCATCGCGGCGACGAATCCCTTTGCAGCCAGGGCGATGCGCAGACTTGGCTTCATTGCAACGAGCAGCTTCATGTGCGATTCAACAGAATTCGCGCGGCGGCGCCAGTTTCGAACGAATGGATTGCACGCGGGCTGAAAACGTTGCCGTTGGACGCAGTGAATATTGCGCCATGGTCTGGCAGAATTCAATGAACAAGGCCTTGTGACGCTCTAGATGAAGCGATTTGCCTTTCACGCAGACAGGTTTCGGCGCGCTCACGTACACCACTTCTCCGCCGACCGGCCCGCTCGGAGTGGGGCTGGGCGGGGACGGTTCCCCGCGCATGATCGCGCTTCAAGTGCGCTTTGGAGTTCTGAGAATTTTACGCTCTGCGTGCGAAACTCATGGCATTTTCGCGATGATGTTGGGCACGTTTTTCTCCCGCAGCATCGCGTTAAATGCCGCCAGATCCTTAACCTCGATTTGCTGCCAATCTTCGTGACACTTCGTGAGTTGCCCCTTGAGCAGTTCGTGCACCGCGGCCTGCTGCGTGGTCGGCGGGAAATCCGAATCCTCCACCTGATCCGCGAGATACACGATCTTAGTCACGAGCATCGACGGCCAGCGGACGTCATCCTGTCCGTGGCCGGTGTCCTTGAGTTGCAGCAAGTTGCTCTCGAACGCGACCAGCTTCTTAGCCAGATCGTCAGCGGCCGTGCGAATGGCCTTGGAGTTCTGGTCGTCGTCCAACTGCGTTTCGAGCGACGCGATCTGCGCTCGGACGTTTTCCGCGGTATTCACCGTCTCGGCGGCCGTGTTCATCTCATCGATCAGCGCTATCTCGAGTTTGTTCTGCGTTTCGATATCCGTCTCCGTGCCTGTCGAATGTGGATCTTTCAGGATGCGGATTTTCTGGCTTCCCTGCTCTTTTCCCGCCACCATCAGCTTCACCGTATACGTGCCCGGCGGTGCCAGCATCGAAATACGCGGGTTGCCCGGAGCTTCGCGCCAGCCTTCGGCGCCCACCGTGACGTCGGGCGCATACATCGGGCTGGTCTTCAGCTTGATTTGCTTCGTCGGTTCGTATCGCAGGTCCCACCAGACGCGGTTGATTCCAACCTCTTTCTTGCCATCCACAGTGCGGACAGTCTTGCCGGACGAATCTGAGATGACGAGCTTCACCTCTTCTTTTTCTTTCGGCGCTGCCTTCAGATAGTAGTTGATGTCGGCGCCATAAGGTGGATTCACTCCCGCGGTCGGATCGGAGCTGACCGCCGCCGGTTGTTCCGTTCCCCGGAAGCGATACGCATCCCGCGGTGCGAAGAGATGCGCGTCCGAGCCGAGCACTTCGGGCGTCAACTGTTGCAGCGGGGTAACGTCATCCAGGATCCAGAACCCGCGTCCGTAGGTTGCAATCGCCAGATCGTGGAAATTCTCCTGCGGCGTGATCCAGTACACCGGCGCGTGCGCCAGATTGTTTTGCAGCGGCTGCCAGCTCCCACCGTCGTCAAACGACACATACAGCGCGTTTTCCGTACCGAGATAAAGCAGCCCCTTGCGAACGGGATCCTCGCGCACGCAGTGGGCATAACTCAGCATGCTCGGCGGAATTCCGTTCGTGATCTTCGTCCACGTTTTGCCGAAATCGTTGGTCTTGTAAACGAACGGATCGCGGTTGTTCACCTGGTGAAAATCCACCGTGATGTAAGCCATGCCTGCGTCCCAGCGCGAAGCTTCGACGTTGCTCACGGTGCCCCACTCGGGCAGGCCGCTGATATTGGCCGTGACGTTTGTCCAATTCTTGCCGCCGTCGCGCGTAATCTGCACGAGCCCATCGTTTGTTCCCGCCCAGATCACGCCCGCCTGTTTGGGCGATTCCGTGATCGCAAAAACGACGCCGGCATATTCGACGCCGATGTTGTCGGGCGTTAGGCCGCCGGAGATTCCCATCTTGCTCTTGTCATTTCGCGTGAGGTCAGGACTGATCACCTGCCAGCTGTTTCCCCCGTCGGTAGTGACGTGGACGTACTGGCTGCCGACGTACACCCTCTTGTGATCCTGCGGAGAAATCGCGATCGGAAATTCCCAGTTGAATCGGTACTTAACTTCCCCCGCGGGCGAGCCATTCGTTGTTTCAGGCCACACTTCCACCGATCTTGCCTGCCCCGTTTTCTCGTCGTAGACCATCACCGTCCCGCCGACGCTGCCCGAACCGGTGCCGCTGTTCCAAACAATGTTGTTCTCGACAGGATCGACAGACGCAAAGCCGCTCTCGCCGCCGGAAACCGGGTGCCACACGCTGCGCGAGATCGGTCCGCCGACTTCGGCCCCTCTTCCGCCGCCACCGCCACCGAACCCAAACTGGAGGCTGTTGCTGGGCCCGCTGTACGAGCTGCCGTCCTGCCGGTTGCCGTAAACGTGGTACGGAATCTGGTTGTCCACCGTGACGTGATAAATCTGCGCGATCGGAAGCTGGATGTGATCCCAGGTGCGTCCGTGGTTCACGGAAATGCTCACGCCGCCGTCGTTTACCACCGCCATCCTGTCTGCATTCGTCGGATCGATCCACATTTCGTGGTTGTCGCCGCCGGGGCCGGACGGCAGCGGGGTAAGCGTCTTGCCGCCATCGAGCGTGTGCGAAAACGCGGCCGAGAAAAAGTAGACTTCGTTTTCGTTGTCGGGCGAAATCTCCTCTCGCGTGTAGTAATGCGTGCGGCCGCGAATGTCGCGGTCGGAGTTGACGAGCTGCCAGGTGTCGCCGCCATCATCCGAGCGCCAGAGCTGCCCGGTTTGGCCGGGATTGTCGCCCAGCGGGACGCCATCGCCCGTTTCAATTTCCGCGTACACGCGGTTGGAGTTGCGTTGCGCTACCCGGACCGCGATTCTCCCGATCGGCGGATGTGGTAACCCATGGCCTTCCAGCCGTTTCCACGTCATACCACCATCAATGGACTTGAAGAGACCGCTCCCCGCACCGCCGCTCGTGCGTCCCCAGGTATGAATTTCAATCTGCCACATCCCCGCAAACAAAATGTGCGCGTTATTGGGATCCATCGTCAGATCGGCGCAGCCCGTGTTTTCGTCCACGAAAAGAACCCGCTCCCAATTCTTTCCGCCGTCCGACGTGCGATACACGCCGCGCTCCTGCTGTGGTCCGTAGGCGTGCCCGAGCGAACACGCGAAAACAATGTCGGAATTTCGCGGGTCCACGATCACGTTTGCGATGCGGCCGGTTTTCTCCAGACCCATCAGCGTCCAGGTTTTTCCGGCATCCATAGACTTGTAAATTCCCTGTCCGACCGAAATATGGCTGCGGATATAGGGCTCGCCCGTTCCCGCCCACACGACGCTCGGATCGCCGGGTGCAATGGCCAGAGCTCCGACGGACGCAACCGTCTGCGAATCGAAAACCGGCTCCCAATGGACTCCACCATCAGTCGTTTTGAAAATCCCACCCGACGCCGCGCCAACGTAATAGACATTTGCGTTTCCCGGAAAGCTCGCCACCGAGATTGCGCGATTGCCAACGGACCCGATATACCGGTACCGAATCTGCTTGTATACATCTGGGCTGATCTTGGCTTCCTGTGAGAGCGCAAGATGCGCGTCGCCGAGCAGTGCGATGCCGGCTACGAACAGAAAAAGTACGACTCGCTTGGACATGGTGATTCCTTATCGTTTGGAGTTCAGTCTTATCGAAACGCGCGGATGATACTGCCGGCGGTAGTAGACGTCAACGAAGCGGGCGTTGAAAAAAGCGGCTCTTGACAGCCCGGAAAGCAGCCATACCGACCCGAGAACGAAACATTCAAAACCACAACATCGTATCTGAATGCAGGGAACAAAATCGTCATGTGCGAACTCCTTCAAGAATCGCTCTCTTTCTGGCGCGGGGACGCGGTCTGCCTCCCGCCGTTCGACCGGACATTCACGACCGGCGAGCAAGCAGCCCGCGAAGTTCACCTCGACCAGTTTCTGCAGACGGTCGAAAGGGAGTTGCGCGGTCTACCCCGCACCAGGTCTGAACGCCGTTCCGCGCGCATTCGCATCGACTCGGCCTTCACGGATTTTGCGAAAGACTGTCTGGATCTTGACGACAGTCATCTCGAGCTCCTGCTGAACGACGGCTTCTCGGCTGTCGTCACGCAACTGGCCAGGCAAGCGCGCCAATTCGATCCCGCTGTCAGCGCCGCCGCCATCTTTCAGGGGCTGGAAGGACCCGCTTCACGAGGTCGGCACATTCGTCGCGCTTGGTCAGGCCGAGCTATAGCTGAAAGGCGGATCGCGCCCTCCCCGCCCATGCCGTGCCAACGATGTAGCAACAGCCTATATGCAGCTTCGGACGGCTACGTTGTCCAGGCTGTTTATTCGAACCCGCCTTCGTTGCCGTTGGCTGATTATGAGCGACTGCTCACCAAGGTTCAGTAGGTGAAATCGCTTGGCAAATTGACGAGTTACGGGCGAACTGCTTATACGAGTAACAGCCAGGCGTGGTTTCTGGCCCAGCATAGGCGTCACACGGACGATTCGTTCCATTAAGACTTCTGTGAATTGAGCCAGGCACAAGACGTCGTCGCAATGGCCGCGACAAAAAACAAGATACTGGCGTGGAAGAACGACCCGTACCCGACGGGATTCCCCCGGGCAGCGTTCGATGCCATCCACAACCCAAAGGCGGTCGTTATCCTCCAGATCACGGCGATGACCAAGCAAACTATTCCGAGCCAGTAGCTCCAACGGGCGATCAGCTTTTCCATAACAATCTCCTATTGGTGAATTATGGATTGGGCCTCCACCGGGGGGAAAACTCACCGCGCAGACTGTACTCCCGGGCGAGGAAGTCCGTCAATTGACGTCCAGATGATTCTTGGATTCTCGCGGGCCACATAGGTTTCTTAGTGCGCTTGATAAACGCGCCACCCGTCGAAGGGGCTGCACTCAGCAGTTCGATTGGAGCCACCACGCGATCACTACCGTATTATCGGCAATACGGAAGTTGAAGGCGCGGCAACGCTCATGTGGTTGCGCCATTTCATGCAACCGATTGCCACTTGTGGAGTGAACAAGCTGAACCATACCTTGCGGATCTCGGCCCTCAGCGGTCCGTTACTCCAGAAATTCTTTCAGATAGCATGGCTGCTTCATCATTCGACCGGTGACAGTGCAGGAGGCTGCGAAGCCGAAATCCAATTGCGGCGCTCGACAAAAGTGGGCGGTTCGTACGTGCATCCTGACGCAAGCCGCTTCTCCTCTCGGCGCGCGGACCACAATAAGATGGGGCCCAGAGATGCGGCGGTGAGGCGGGCGATGACTGGGAATTCCTTCTCGACTTCGCGGCGCAGCTCGTGAATCTGTTCACTCACGCTTCGATTGACTTTCCTGAATTCTCGCTCCATCACCCAAAGCGCCGCATTGTAAGCGCCGCTGAGCTTCCTCATTTGCCGCACATAGCGCTCACGGACGCGCGGATCGGGGCAGTCCTTGTAGCGTTGCCAGCCCTGGAGCATGGTCTGACACATACGGTAGAGACTCGGTCCATTACGCTCGAAATCACGCCCAAACGCCCAATCGAGGAACCTCTTTGAATCGTCGCGGGAAATTGCGCCGTGGCGGAAGTTAAACTTGTATTGCCCATGCATGTCGGCGAAGTCAACGTCCGTGAGCAGACGGCCCTGATCGGCCATTTCTCGATGGAGTGGCGTGCCGGGGGTCGGCGTGTAGAGCATGAACTGGTGGAAGTCGGTCTGGTAGCCGACTGCCGATTCGATTTCCTCGACGATATTCTCCGGAGTGTGGTGCTCTAGCCCAATGATCGTCGAGCCTTGCACGCGTATGCCGTGTTCGCGAAGCTCCCGCGTGAGTCGTCCAATGTCCGTACCCTGCAGCTTGCTATAGCCGGACTTGGGAGATTCCAAACCCATCCATACCCAGGAAACACCGAGTTCGACCAGTTCCAGCAAGGTATATTTTCGAATCGCATTGGCGGAAGCAAAGACCGAAAGCTCCCAGCTCTTCCCTGCCTCCTTCATGCGCTCCAGCAAGCGCATGGCACGCGTACGGTGAAGCAAGAAGTTCTCGTCCATCACGAAGAAGGAATGTACCTTGAGCTCAGATTCGATCCGACACATCACATCAAACAGCTCATCGCCGGTCTCGTAAAAATTGAAAAATTTCCCTTTGCCGCCAAAAAAGGCAGACGTGGTACAGAAGTTACATCCCATGGGGCAGCCCACCGACGGGATGATTGTTGCTGCGGTTCCGCCCTTCCGCCGGGGGAGGCGCACTCCCATAATGCGCGTCTGCAGACCGGAAACAATCGCGGGATGGCGGATGGGCGCGTGCTCGTCTTCTCCCAAGTACCGGCGCATCCAGGAGATACCTTCTCCACGCACGATGTGGTCGGCATCGATTCTCGCTTCCAGGTCGGGAATGGCAGCTACGTGTCCGCCCACCACGATGACCGAAACTGGCGATAGTTCTCGCACCGTTCGGCACATCTCCCGGACCTTCAAAACTTTCACGATGATCGAAGAGATGCCGACGATGTCGTAGTGGTTCGTGATTAATTCACGGGCAAAGGCTTCCCGCGTGGGGAAATCCAGCACAGTGCAGGGTGCGGAAATATTTGCCTGAATCAGCATGATGCCCCAGGAACGATGGAACATGCGCAATGAGAAGCTGCCTTGCGCGCGGGTGACCTGGTTGTGATAGAGCTCCATCGGGTTGATGGACCGGCTGCCGAATTCGTCGTCTTGCGCATAAGGCCCGAAGACAGAACTCAGCAGGATGCGAGCGCGACTTCCCTTGGGGTGAGTTTCCATGATTCCCGTTTGAATACTACCCTTCGGCGGAGTTCTTCGCCGTGATGCCAGGCACATTACAAAACTATTACATTCGGTCAATACAGACCCTGAAAACAAGATCGTCCGGGTGGGGAACACGTTTGGGACTCTGCCTTGCCCAGGTTTTGAAGATCCGCTCGATAAACGTGGTTGCGGGAAAGGAAAGACGAGGTTCTGGGCGTATCGTCGCCAATCCGGAAGTTAGAATGATGGGCCCCTCGTTGACTAATGGGATGTCCGCCGCCTTTACCTAGCCAGCAGCCTAGGTATAAGAGGCTCACGGAGGAGACATCCTATGGAACTACACACCATCGCGATCTCGCTGGGGCCTGCTGTGGTGGCAAGTTCGTTGTGTCGAGCGCAGGAGAAGCGTACGATCTGCGAGACAGAAGTCCAAATCGGAGACCCCGGAAAAAATGTTTAGGGCGAACCGGTGATTCGCGTTGCCATCGTGGGATTGGGAGCGGTCACGCGCATTGCGTCCACGGTCATCAGATCGCAACACCATTCGAGCATACAATCTTCGGCGTTCGATGAGCCTTCCTTCCAGGCAAAAACTCGCGCGCGAGCAGCGCCCCCGAATCCCGACACTTGGCAGGGCATGGACGCAAATGCGAATTCCTGGCTGACGATGGGCAAATTCTTGGACTGCGGCTCCCGTCAAGGGCTAACCCATTCCTTTCCTTTCAATACGTTAGATGGCCCATGAATTGCCGAGAATCCATGGCTTGGTGGACCACCGGTTTGTTCAGGCGAGAACGCCGGTCCCAGGCGAGCATCCAATGCACTCGCGAAGTAACCCAGTGTCGAAGCGAACGCGCCCGACTTGAGGCATAATTTGCGGACTGCGGTGTACCCGCCGTCCGGTCTTGCATGTAAGATGTCGTTGAGTGCGCGCGAACACGCGCCTCGGGGTGCGCCATATGGCAGGGAGCCTGAAGAACCGGCCCTCCAAAGTGGATTTCCGCGCCAGCTCCCGCTGGATCACTCTCGGTTCTTTAGCCGGGTTGGTTTTGGGTCTTGCTTTTGGCGTCCTGATTCACAGCACGGGCCGGTCTCATTTACAAGCCCTGACGCTCTCCCTTGAGCCCTTTGCGGCGCTTTGGCTGCGAGTGCTGCGGCTCATCGTCGTGCCGCTGATTGTCTGTGTCCTGGTCGCCTCGATTGCGTCTAAAGGTAGCGCTCAAAGGCTCGGCAGAATGGGCGGGCTTACCTTCGCCTGTTTCGTCTCGGTCCTGTTCCTAGGCGCGCTTTTTTCTTTCACCGCGGCGTTCGTTCTCGTGCGCGGGTTCACTATTGACGCACGCGCACTTGCTTCTCTACATGCAACTCTTGCGAACACCGCCTCTCCGAGCGCAGCCATCGCCCTTTCGCCTTGGCAGTGGATTCGGGGCCTGGTCTCCTCCAAGCTTCTGAAGGCCATGGCTGCAGGCCACATTCTGCCCGTGCTCGGCGTGACGATTCTGTTTGCCCTGCTGCTGCGGAGCTTTGCACCACGTTATCGGGACCCTGTCGTCAGCGTCTTTCACGGCGCCGGTGAGGCCATCACCGCGGCGGTTCGCTTACTCATCTGCGGCCTTCCCGTGGTCGTTTTCATTCTTGTTGCTTCGGTGTCGTCGCGCACAGGCGTGATGATCGCCAGAGGCGTTGGATATTACCTTCTGGCCATGTGTGGCACGCTTCTGGCCTTCACGGGAGTGCAGTACTTGATCGCCTGGCTGGTGGGTGGGGTCTCTGTAGGGCTGTTTGCGCGCGGTGTTCTGCCGGCGCAGGCGTGCGCGGTGACCACCCGTTCTTCGCTGGCCAGCCTGCCTGCCCTGCTCGAAGGCGCCAACGACCGCCTCGCTCTGCCGCCGGCGGTGGCAGCCTTCGTGCTACCTCTCTCGGTGTCAACTTTCAAGGCCAGCCAGTCCATCTTTGCGCCCTTGAAGCTTATTTTTCTCGCTCATCTTTTCGGCGTCTCACTCGATCCCGCTTCCTTGGCGGCCTTCGTGATCGGTGTCTTCATCTTGAGTTTTGTGACGCCGGGCGTTCCCAGCGTCGGCTCCGTGAACACGATCCCGCTGTTGTTGGCCCTGGGTATCCCCCTGCAGGGCATCATCTTGCTGAACACCGTCGCCGAGATCTCGGACTTTTTTGAGACGCTGCTGAACGTCACCGCCGATATGGCCGTGACCACGATCGTGGCGCGATTCCGCGGCGCTGCCATGGCCGCTACCGACGCCGAATCGAGTCACGCCATACTTCTCCCGGGCGCAGTAAAATCCCCGGGAAGCTGAAAGGAATGTGCCTGCATGATTTTCTTCGTGGCGCCCGCGGAAGATTCTTTCGAGATGGGCGAGTTTATCCAGCTGGACGGCCAACCCTTGCAATCCTGCCTCCGGCTCCTCAGCTACGAAGAAATCGTCACCGGGCGAAAGCTGCCTCTCGGCAGCTACGTTTTTTCCGGGATTGATCAGCTTTCTCCTACACAACGCGACATCATGGCGCGGTGCTGGCAGGCGCTCTCCCAAGCAAGCGCTGACACTAAGCTGCTAAACCATCCTCATGACGTGCTGTGCCGCTATGAACTGCTGGAAGCATGTTTCAGCGTGCGGCGAAACTCATTTCGCGCCTTCCGCGCATCCGAGTTCTCTCGCTGCGCCAGCTTCCCTGTTTTTCTCCGGCTTGAACGGGAACACACAGGCAGCCTTTCCGGCCTGCTCTACAACAAGCGGCAGTTGATTCAGGCTCTTGCAAAGGTTGTGTTACGTGGTTTCCACACGCGCGAGATCATGATCGTCGAGTATTGCGACACTGCCGATTCTTCAGGCGTTTTTCGAAAGTATTCCGCATACATCGTGGGTGACGCCATCGTTGCCAACTCCATCGTTCATAGCCATGACTGGGTCACCAAGTGGAACGCCAAGGTCTACGATCTCACTGCCCTGCGCGAGGAACTTGCCTACGTCGAAACGAACCCTCATGCGGAGTGGCTCCGCGGAGCGTTTGACCTGGCTAAAATTCGCTACGGCCGCATTGACTATGGCCTGAAAGGTTCGGTTCCGCAACTTTGGGAAATCAATACGAACCCCACCATTTCGCGCAGGCTCGCAGATGCCGATCTGGCCGGCGAACAGCAAAGGAAATTTCGAGCTCCAGTTCGCCAGCGCTTCCTCCGCCAGTTTGTGGACGCTCTGTCGGCGCTGGATACTGTCGCGGACTCCGGCCGCACTATCCCCGTCGAAGTCTCGCCAAGTGAATTCCGCCGGCTTGAGGTCGAAAAACTCGCCACACGCCAACTTCGCTCACGGAGGGAAGCCATTGCGCGCGGCGCGCATCTGGCGGCTAGCGTGCTTCGACGTTTCTCGGTGCGTGCGCCACGGGCGCGTCCATGAGCGCATCGAAATGCAACTTGCTCCGCGACCGCTGCGAATATTGCAGGTGCAGCTAGCATTTGATGAGCTATTCATGTAGCTCCACCGGGATCTCATACCTCGCTAGAAGCAAACCCGGATGGACTTCGGCTGGCCATCTCCAAACTGTGTGACCTAAGCGCTCGGCGACGCGAATTCGAGGAGGCATGCGTTAGGACTTGGTATGGGAGAAAACAGCAACGGGTGGGAGGCTTCGGAATCAGGTTCGTGCGGACATCATCTCCGGCACAGTCACAAACCGGTAGCCCTCCGGGCAGCCACGATTTCACCCAGAAGAACTCGAGAATCGTCTCCCTGGGCGCACCACAACCATTTTCGCCTTAAACCAGGCATCCCTGGCACTGATCTTCGCCATCTTTGTAAAGCTAAGCCGAGGGAAGGTGGCCAGCTAAAACCGAAATATTGCCACGCCATTCTGTTACAGCCAGCGGGCCAGAAAATTCAACGCGGTAATTCTGGATCACGCGGTCCAGGCACGGGAGTGGGCAATGGCTCTGGAGCAGGTGGCGGAACATGAGGCTCATTCGGGCCGCCGGGCATTTCCGGCTTGGGAGGCTGCGGGACCGGCTGCTCGGGCTGAGGAAGCCGCGGTTCGGGCTGTTCGGGCCGTTCGATACCAGCATTTTTCCGCACGTAGCCGTTCATCTTAGTCAACGATTGTTCCTTGCTCATCGATTGCTCCTTACTGAACTGATCGATTGCTCCTTACCGATCAATTGCACCGTTTAACTACGAACAACTTTTTACCTCGCCCGGACGTTTTTGGGCGTCGCCTGAGACTTGATGAACAACTCCATCGGACCAACATAGGCCGGTTCGCTTCGTGGAAGCCATACGGCAAGACTTGTAGCCGGTACCGCTCAAGCACCCACGTCATTAGGGTGTCAGTCACAGACGTTCGGATCGAGCACGAGGTCAAGTTGAAGGATTTTACAAATTGGCTGGAAAAACATGGTGGTTCGCCACGCGAGGCAAGCGGCTGCCGATTCACTTGCTAAAGAAAATCGTTATCGTACCCGATGAGTTGTTCGACACAACAATGTCGTCTTTACCGTTGCCACGCAGGTCGCCGACGGCCAAGCCTGACCAGCCGGTCTCCACGCTGCGAGTAGAGATTTCAAACGCGCCGTCCTTCGATCCCAGGAATAAAATCAATTTGTTGTTTTGTGCGCAGGAGACGACAATGTCACGAAATCCGTCACCATTGATATCACCGGTTGCTATGCGGTCGGGACCGGAGCACCCGGCGAGAGAAAAAGGCGAGCCACGCATGGTCGTGAAGCTACCCCGGCCATCGCCCAAAAGAACCGTGACTCCAAGCTGCTTCGGGTTGGTAATATCGCGATCGTAAGGAATGACCGCAAGATCCAGATTACCGTCTCCATTTATATCATCGATTGCAACACCCCACGGGAAAACACCGGCAGGAAACGGCGAGCCGGGTGCTTCAACGAATCCACCTCTGCCATTGCCGAGCAAAATCGTGACAGCATTCATGTCCAGGTCGGTCGTAACCACATCGGGCTTTCCGTCTTTATTGAAATCGGCGGACCGCAGGCGTTGATATGGACGCTTGCCCGTGTGGAATGGCGTCCCCGGTAGAAGGAGGTTGCCGTTGCCGTCGCCGGGAATCAGTAGTATCTGATCGTGTCCCCAACTATCCGTAATTACAGCCAGCTTGCCATCACCCATGAAATCCGCCGCGACCACGCCGTGAACATGCGGATAGGACTCTGTAGCGAAAGGAGAATGTGGCGAAGACTTGAATCCTCCCCGGCCGTCTCCCAATAGAATAGTCAAATACGGCGTACCAGTATTTGCAATCACAAGATCGGGATTGCCGTCGCCGTTCATGTCCGCAACCGCGATGTCATTCGGACCCTTCCCGCATGGGAACGGAGAGCCCGGCGCAAGTCTGAAGTGTCCGTTGCCATCGCCCAGCAAAACGCTGATGGTTTCGTCCTCGGTATTGGCTACGATGATGTCCGGCTTGCCGTCACGATTTACATCCGCGATGGCGATTGATCCCGGCCCTTTGCCGACGGGAATCACAACCTGTTCGAAATTAGGTAAAGTCAAAACCCTAGCGGAGCCAACGGCGGTGAGCCATGCCGCTATGACGCTTAGCGTCAGAATAGTGATCGTTGTCTTCATGCGCATATGTGTCGGATTCCAGAGCCTCAAAGACCAAGACGTAAGGGAAGGCTAAAGTGTTAACAAGTGGAAGTGTCGAACTCGCGCCGTTCTCATGTTTTGCGCGCCGTGTGCTTCCAAATAGCTTTCTTCTTGACGGCTTTAACTGTCCTGCCTCAGCTGGAAATGGAGAAAGCGTTCGTCCGTTGTCTGTGTTGGTTCAGCCTGAAATGGAGAGAGGGCGCTTTCCGTTAGTGAGTATTCCGCCCCTCGGGCGGGGATTTTCAAGGAATCGATGCGCCCACCAGGCTATCCCTCAGCATGGTTGCGTCACCGCAGAGCCCGCTTCCGTTTCGCCCGGCAAGATCATTGTAGCTCCACCACCTCCATCGCTCTCACTTCCGGATGCGCCGTGATCAAGACACAATCGTCGAGCCAAGATCGCATCCCGACCTTACGCTTTCCTAGCTCACCAAATCCCGGGGATGAGACGCTTCGTCTTTGCCACGTAATCTTGGTAGGGTCGCCCAAACCTTTCCAACATCATTCGCTCCTCAGGACGCAACCGGAAAACGAGCATGAGAACGAATGCGGCGAGACAGCCCGGGCCGGCCAGCCAATTCGAAAGGAGTAAGGCTTGTGCGATAGCGTAGACAAATATCGCAGCATACATAGGATGGCGGATGGATTTGTAAATTCCGGATATTATGAGTTGATGGTTTTCACGAAGTTCCAGACTGTTGGACCAGTTTGTGCCCAAATCGGCGTGAGACCGGTGAAAGAGCCAAAATGAAAAACCGAGACACATGATGCCGCCCAAAAGCGGCAGTAGTCGAAGAGCATAGTCGGCGAAGGAAAAAAGCGGGGATAGGATGAATACCAACGGAAGAACGAAACCGCCCATCCCCATCAGAGCGAGAAGAGCTACTTCCACAGCGCCCTTGTGGCTCTCCGCGATCTTAGTTTCCTTGCTTCGCTTGTCATGTGGCACACGAATCGCAACGAAAACGACCAACCCCAATAGAAACGCCGTGTTCCCAATCCATGGGTTCATCGGTCAATCTTTCCTCAATTGTCCTCATCTTTACCACACTGGTGCCCGCTGAAGAACCTCTATTCCCCCTTCGCGCTCAGAGGCAACGCCAGCCTCGCACCTTGACACTCAAATGCTGGGAGGTGGAAGAACTGAGTCGTCTGAATCGTGCGGCTCGATCGAGGGTCTTCAAGTCCGTCACATTCAGGCGCGGAGCCGACTGGGTGATGACACGGCCGAAAACCTGGTGGCTCTTTGTGTCCAGCGCCACCAAGAGACCCATCGAGAAATGCACAGGCTTTTCCGCGGCTTCGCAGGTGGCTGAAAATAGCAGCGTATGGGATTTCAACCAGGGTCGGATGATTTCTGTCCGATTCCTCAATCGGCGGCTCGGACAGCCACGATTTCACCCAGAAGAGTTCCAAAATCGTCCTCTTGGGCGCGCGTGCAGTAGTCAAATAACGTCACTTTCCAGTAGACCCAAGAATTTCCGAGAACAGCCTCTGTTAACAGCGGTTGACGGGATAGTGTCCGGATGGTCGCCAATCCGGAAGTTGGAATAATGGGTCACGTAGATCCCGCTTAGGGAACATACCCCGCAGCGCCATCTCCTGTCGCCGCGTTCTGCTGCGCGCCTGATCAGTAATGCCGGTTCTGCGGGTCCCGAGGTTTTTTACTCGAGATTGCCGAGGATCAGCGTAATCAATTCGGCGCACGAGCTCGATTGTTCATTGATGTTTATCAGGGCGCTCGGCGCCCGCGTGAGGGTAAACAGTTGCTCCTCTGGATAGGTCCTCTGCTGAACGTCGTGGCGCGCAAGCCCGGGGCAGAAGACTCGCTTTCGCAGTCACGTTTAGAGGTGTGATTGCCGTCTTAGATTAGGGTGCATCGCGCCGAAGTAAAGCGCTGCGCGACGCGTTGCTCTTGTAGAATCCATGGATCGCGAATTCTCGTGACCTTAGACAGGTCGGCGAGCGAGACTTCGCTGCAGAAGGTAAGTTGCGTTTCACCCGAATGGATTTGTGCTGGCAGAAGCCGTTTTCATCGGAACAGCATGGTTGATCACAGTTCACGAGCGAATGCGCCGCAAAAGCTCTCGGTAATTGTTCCCGTGCGGAACGGGGGCATGACTCTCGCGCGGTGTCTGCAGGGGCTGGCCGAGTCCGATTACTCACATTTTGAAGTAATTGTCGTCGATGACTGGTCCACCGACAACACGCCTCAAATCGTCGAGCGATCCGGTGCACAGTTTTTGCGCGCTCCACAGCCGATGGGGCCAGGAGGAGCGCGGAATTGGGGCGCGCGGCACGCGACAGGCGAAATCATGGTGTTCGTGGTTGCCGACGTCGTGGTGCCGCCGGAGATTCTGCGCCTTTTTGCGGAAGACTTCCTAGACGATCCTGACCTGGCTGCCGTCTTCGGCTCCTACGACGACACACCGGCCAGGCAAAACTTTCTCTCGCAATACAAGAACTTAATGCATCATTACGTCCACCAGATTTCCTCCGAGTCTGCCGTAACCTTCTGGGCAGGCTGCGGCGCGATGCGGAAAGCGGTATTCGACGAATTCGGCGGCTTCGACGCCGAGAAATATCCCCAGCCCTCCATCGAGGACATTGCCCTGGGTCATCGGCTGCACGTTGCGGGACGAAAAATACGGCTCGACAAACGCATTCAGGCGAAGCATCTTAAGCGCTGGACTCTACGCAGTCTGTTGCGCGCAGATATCTACTGCCGCGCGGTTCCCTGGACGAAGTTGATACTTGAGTCGCGAAAGATACCGCGGGATCTGAATCTGGCATATGCTTCCCAGCTGAGCGCTTTCCTGGTCGTTGGCGTCCTAACTTCCTTTGTCCTAATCGGGCTGCACGTCGTTGGGCTGATGCGGCTACCTTGGCTCCCGCCTCTCGCAGCGATGGTAGCCGCGATGATTGCGCTTCTCGCGCTGAATTGGGATGTGTACCGGTTCTTTTTTCGCAAACGCGGTTTTTGGTTTGCCACACGGGTTGTTCCTGCGCACTGGTTCTATTATTTGTACAGCAGCGCTACCTTTGCGTTGTGTGCCGCCATTCACTTCACCAGCTCACCGATGTCTTCCGCGCGCCGAGTGACGAAGCAGGGATAGACCGGAATGCGTATCGGCGTTGATGCGACGGGCTGGGCGAATCGGCGCGGATACGGTGATTCACGCGATCCATACTCGCGGCAGCCGTAAGTATGATCCCGGCCATCACTATGTGTTTTTCACGGACAATCGATCCGCAGAGTTTCCGTTTTCGCCGGACGTTGAAATTATCGAAGTAGCTACATCGGTTCCCACCATCGAAGCAGTAGGGACGGGCAGTAGACGATCGCTGGAGGTCCTTGGGCGGTGGCTCGAATTATGCGGCGGGCACCAGTGGATTTGATCTTTTTCCCATCGGAGTTCAGTTGATTCTGTTTCTGTCCGTGCGTGTTTCGGACGCGCATCGCTGCAATCATCCCCTTGACCGGCCCGGCTCTTTCATGGAAGCGAATTCAAAACGCAATTGCGGTGAAACTGCGGCTGAATCAGTTTGGCCAAGGGCGGCCAGCCAAGCGAGATAAGTTGACAGGAATATTGTGGGTAAGCGAGAGCATGGGAATGTAAACCGTGTCATTGGTGCGATGGAGCTCTCCACGAAAACGGTAGACACAAAGATGGTCGCCGGCAAATTGTGGTTGATTCGTATATATCGGAAACGACCGCACAAACTCGAAGCGATCTGATCTGAGGAGTTGCCGCATGGAATCAAGATGAGCAACGTCATCCTTATCTTCAATTACGGCATAACGAATTCCCCAGGTCTCAAAAAAATTAACGATTTCCTGTGTGGAATGAAGGACCTCTTGTGGCTTGAATCCCAAGCCGCTGACGACGATTTGCTTTTCCTGCGCGACCAGGTGCGTGCGCAAGGGATCGAACTTGCGGACATAAAAGATGAAATCCGCGGCGAGAGGACCCTGCGCGTAAACGACATCCGATTCCGGCTGAGAGAGGACGAACTGAGCAACTTCGCTGGCGCCGCCGACGATCGGACGCTCCGAGCGAAAAGCATTGACCGCGAAGACAAGCGCCAGTACGGAAGAACCGACAACGGCCAATTTGCGCGAGACCAACAAGGTTTCCAATGCCACGACGGCAAGATAGATCAGTGGCGGGATCCACTGCATGGTGTGACGGCTATCTTTCTCGCCAATCAGGAGGAAGCAGAGGTAGCCTGCAACAATCCAGGTCAAAAGGAAGCGGTGAGCGCGGGACCACTTCAGCAGTGCGATGGCGATTCCCGCGCAGGAGAGACAGAACAAGGGCACGCCGAGCTGATGATAGAGGGCGCGAACATAGTAAAAATAGCTCTGGGAATTCGATAGAAAAACAAAGCTATCCCCGCCTGTAATGCGAGCGACCCAGTACCTGACGGTGTAAAAAGCCAAGTAGTACCAGGGAAGAACGACAGCCGCAGACATCACCAGCGCCAGCCACACATCGAACCGGCGAAGCAACGCGAAGCGGCGCTCGAGCAAAATATCGAAGACGATGATGAATGGCAGCACAATCGCCAGCTGGCTGACCAGAAACGCCGCGGTAACGAAACCGGCGAGCAGGACGAGGTCGCGGCGGCGCTGAGTTTCGACAAATTTCAGCCAGTAATAGATTGCACCGAGAGTGGTGGCGAGGGCCGGAATCTCGAGCATGGTTACGCGCTCAAAAATGAGGATGAACGGGAGACAAACCAGGAGGACGGCCGAGAGGAAGGCGCGATGCCGGGGTCCGAGCCGCTCGGCAATGCGATACCAAAAATAAGCTCCCATGAGAGCGAAGCACAAGATGGCGAGCCTACTGACCCAGGGAGAGAGCCCGAAAATGAGAAAGAATACGCCTTGGATAAGAGAGAAGAGTGGCGGCCAATGCGGTAGGGACACCGCCGGGTATTTTGCGTAATAAGCATAGACGTATTGGATGGGATGGCGGGGCAAGTTCACGAGGAGATCGCGAAAGAGAGCACCGTCCATGGCGTGATGCATTTCGTCGCTCCAGAAGAAAAATTCGCCGCGCGTTATTCCACGAAGTAAGAGGACACCGGCGAAGACGAGGAGGATGTGAACAGGGCGGCAGACCGCCTGCAAGCCGCGGAGAAGCCGATCAGATTGCCAGGTAGAATCCATCACGGCCGGGGTCACGGGACAATCTGCAACGCTAGCTTTCTGCAACGGAAGTTTCAATCTTTATGATGCGATCGGTTTCCTCATAGGCCGGAGGCGTTCGGCCTGAGAATTGCAGCAATGAATGGTCATGCCTTGCGGACATCAGTCTGTGCCAGGTTGTGGTGTTTCTGCTCGAGCTAAAAAGACTGAGGCGCCGATAGGCTCGGGCGATTTGACGACGGAAGCGCCGCATCGCCGTGACCGTGCAAGTCGTTGAGGTTCGGCATAGGCAGGACGCCGCAGTTCAGCGTCTGTCTGTTTTGTGGGCGTTTCGCGTTTCTCTTCACCGTACTCGGGCTCGGTGTTGATCGCCCAAAGATCATGGTTCTCGCCCAGGATGTTACGGGCGGCACAGAGGGCCGTCATCATGGAGTGATCCTGGTTATTGTACTTGTGCATGCCATTGCGTCCGACGAGCTGGAGGTTTGGCAGGGCCTGCTCGAGGTATTTACGAATAATCATAACTTGGTCGGTCCAGCCATTGTCGTACATGGGGTAGGCCTTGGGCATGCGCACCACGGCGCCGTCTTCAATCTCCTCGGGGCGGACTAGACCGAGCTTTGTGATCTCCCGCTTGGCGAGTTCGATGAGCTTCGCGTCTGGGCTTGACCACAGGTCGTCGCCCTCGAAAACGAAATATTCCATTCCCAGGCAAGTCTTGTGGGGATCCGGCACCATCGCGGGAGACCAGTTCTTGAAGTTCTGAATCCTGCCAACGCGTACGCCGGGCTCATGGATATAGAGCCAATTGTCCGGAACCACATTCTCGCGGGCCACGACGAGACTGATTATCAGGAAATCTCGATACCTTAGATTATTGGCGGCGCGAAGCACCTCTTCCGGGGGTGCGGGGTCTAGCGCACCAACAAGTTCCCGGATGGGCATGGAGCTGACGAAATTGGTGCCGTCAAAACGCTCGAGGCCACTGGGTCCCCTGGTTTCCAGGTGAGTCACGCCATTTTCGTTATGGCAGATCCTCACAACAGGTCTTTGCATAAGAACCGGGTAACCAAGACGGTTAAGACGCTCGGCCAAGATTTCCCACATCTGCCCTGGACCACGCTCGGGATAGCGAAAACGATCTATCAACGTCTTGACATGAACCTTCTTGTTTTTGAACACAGCGTTACGCACGGCGGCTGCCAGCGAGAACCCCTTAATTCTCTGCGCCGCCCACTCTGCACAAATCTCGGTGCAGGGGACACCCCATACCTTTTCCGTGTAGGTCTTGAAAAAAATGCGGTAGAGGCGCTTGCCGAAGCGGTTGGATATCCACTCTTCCAGGTTCTTCTCTTCGGGGTAATAGTGGATCTGCGCCCAGAAATAACTCAATACAATCCGGATGCTTTCGAGGAGGCCCAATCCGAACAACGCGTCCTTTGGCTTCAGGGGGTAATGGAAGAATTTTCCATTGTAATAAATGCGGGAGAGCCTAGGACGATCGAGGAATTTGTCTTGGAGGATCTCAGACCAGATCTGGTTGACTTCATCCCACTTAGAGAAGAAGCGGTGCCCACCGATATCGAAGAGGTAGCCTTTGTAATTCACCGTGCGCGACAATCCGCCAACCGTGTTGTCCGCCTCCAGGACAACAGCCGGTACCTGGTGCTTAGAAAGTTCGTAGGCAGCGGTGAGGCCGGCGGGGCCCGCACCAATAACCACAACCCTTTGCTGCAAAGGGCGAGGATCGGGCATTTTTTTTCAGCCGACTCGCAGTGTCGGATAAGTTGTCAGCAATCGACAAGCCAAATACTGGCCGACAAACCCATTGAAACTAAATGGGTTATTCAAGGTAGCCAATCGGCGTACCGAAAAGCAGGTATGGAAATGGAAGAGTATTTCTGTTTCGCTGCAATCCTGTACTACATTGCAGCAATCCCGGCGCTTGCCAGGGCATGGACGCAAATGCGAATCCTGGCTGACAATCGGGAAAGTGTTGCACCGAATTCAAGAACCCTACTAGAACTGAAAAAAGAGCCGCACGCCGATCCTGAGGACCGCGACGAGTACACCGTAAACTCGTGATTTCAAAGCCGAGCAGGTTCTTGGCGAACGACACCCGTGCTGTCCTCGCAGTTAAGCTCCGGATGGGAGCATCAGCGAGCGCCTGCGCTCTCCAAAGCAGTCATTGACTCTGCGACTGGGCTTGCGTCAGGATCTGCACGTCCATCTGGGTCCTATCTCTTCCCGGGAGTCTCATTGCAGTACGATGCGAGGAGCCGTAAGTTTGCGGACGCTGAACATCGGGACTTAGCCCCCGAATATTGGGATTATGTTGTCGATGAGATTCGCCGCGGTGCGCCTCTCGACTCTTGGCGCGCCTACATGTGTCGAATCTACCGCCTCTTGATGGATCGCTGGATACCGGAAGCCGGGTGGGGAGGGGGACTCAAAACTGATCTCTTTGAAGAGGCGCTCACGACGCATAGCTTGATGCCCCACATGGGTCCGAACACAGTTGGCATGGACTGCTCAATTGGTGTGGCTCAGGCGGCACGACGGCACCTCAAAACTTGTGGGAAGGAACACCTGCTGATCGTCTGCGACTTGCGCCATCTTGCTATCCGATCAAGTGTTATCCGGTACGTGCTATCGGGGTCATCGCTAGATCATTTTCACGACGAGAAAGATATTCCCATCAGCTTTGCCGAGCTGCACCGCGTGCTGATTCCCGGTGGAACGGCAGTCATCACTCTGGACAATCCTCACAATCCTGTTGTCTGGCTACGGAATCATCTGCCTTTTGCTTGGCTCAACCGGCTCCGCCTCGTGCCCTATTACGTCGGGCCCACTACTACGCGCCAACAAACCTGCCGCCAACTGGAGGCGGTGGGATTCGAAGTCCTCGACGTCGCCTCCGTTGCGCACGCGCCTCGTGCTCCCGCGATCTGGCTGATTGCACTGCTCGAGCGCTTCGGTTGGGAATCCCCGAAATCGGCGCTATCGCGTGTCCTCGATGCTTTTGAATTCCTTCAGAATTGGCCGACACGTTTCCTAACCGGCTACTACGTTGCATATCGCGTCACAAAACGCACAGACGGCCGTGGTATTGGCATGGCCAACGCAAATTCTGGGTGAGCGAATGGCTTGGGGTCTGTTCAAGAAGACTTATGGAAACTTTGTGGTCCTGGCGAACCTGCCGGGACAGCGCCGAGTTCCTTATCTGCGAAAAGAGCAGCTCTGGGCTCTGCGCGACGCCCGCCTTCGGCGCATTGTACGTTACGCTGCCGAAACAGTTCCTTACTACCGCCAACTGTTCCAGGCGCAAAAAATCGACCCGCGAGACGTGAAGTCGGTCTCCGACCTGGATCACCTCCCGTTGGTGGACAAAAGCACGGTTCGCGAGAACCCGGAGTTATTTGTTTCCACCTCGCTCTGGGGAAAGAACTCAATTCTTTTCCAAACTCGCGGTTCCACTGGCTTTCCCGCCAAAGTGAACCATGATATCCACTCCCTTATCGCGAACATGGCGTTTGGCGAGCGCGAAAGGGACGTCATAACCAGGTTGTGTGGCAAGAAGCTTGGCTACCGGGAAATGTATCTTGGATTTCCCGGTTGGAATATCGACAAGGTTTGGGCTTTCTATCGGGCCTGGACGTTCGTGCCCGTCAGGCCGCAACGCGTCGTTCTATCTGTTGCAGAGCCCATCGAGAGCATTGTGGAGAGCATCAACAACTTTCAGCCCGACGTGATTGTGGGGATCGGTTCCTACCTGGAATTATTATTCAGGACTGTGGCTTCCAGGGCGACTCGCCTTCACTGTCCGCGAGTGCTGCTCTACGCGGGCGATTCTATGACGCGGGAAGGGAAACGCTTCATCGAGCAAGAGTTCAAGATTCCTGTTCTCACGCAGTACAACGCGATCGAGTCCTTCAAGATTGGTTTCTCGTGCGAACAGCGGAAAGATCTCCATATCCACGAGGACCTGTGTCACGTGAAGATCGTGGATTCCCGGGGCCAGAACGTAGTGCCCGGCCAAGCGGGAGAAGTCGTGATCTCTAATCTCGTGAATCGCGGGACGGTGCTGTTGAACTTTCGTCTCGGTGACATCGCCTCCTTTGCCCGGGAGATTTGTCCCTGCGGCCGAACCCTGATGTCAATCTCCGAACTCGAAGGCCGCTTCTGGGACATCATCTATCTTCCAAACAGAGACTGGGTTCATCCCAGAGTGATCTGGGAGGTCTTCAAGGGACGAGACGACATTCTCAGGTTTCAATTCATTCAGCACGAGCCTGCGCGCTTCGAGCTCAAAATCTTTGCAAAAGACGTTCCAACGTATGAGCGTCACATCGGCGGTATCCTGACCGATCTCCGAAATATCCTCGGAAGCTCGGCAGAGATTGAGTCTCGATTCTCGGAGGACCTGGCAGTCTCTGAGGGGAAATTCCGGCCGGTTATATCGCTATACAAACCGGCAGGCATGAGTGGCCCACGTGCTGCGATCTAAGGACCAATCCTCCAACTCGCATATTGAGATACTCCGCAACTACAAAGACATAACCGCCGACGGTCCTGCCGGAAGATATGTCGCTTCTTTAATGAGGCAAGGCGCATCTTCATACGTGCAGAGCGCCCACATTGCCATCCGCGGACTCCTGGTTGATGGCCAGCTTCTACCCCTAGTAATCAATCCAGGAACAAACACAGACGCCGCCGTTTGGTCCCCATATGCGCACTACTATCAGTACACGCTTGAGGAGTTCTGCAAGCGCCACGCCTGGATTACGAGCGCCTCTGTTCAATGGCTTGCTTCGCCGTTTGGTGCCGCCCTCCGTGTCTTTTCCTTCGATAAAGTCCTGTTCGTGAACAATTGGCTCTTGGCGACAAATCCAGGTCTGAGATTGTCTTCGGCTCAGATTCGGGCGGTGACGCATCGGCTGGTGAAGGAATACCCGGAGTTCGCCATCATCTTCCGCTCCGTCAACCCGGTTCTCGATGAATCTGTGTACGGCGCGCTGGTGGAGAACGGCTACCGTCTCGTCCGGAGCCGCCGCGTTTACCTTCTCGATGGGCGGGGGACTCAACACTTGCGTCGCCACAACACCCGACGCGATCTCGAACTGTTGAAATCTTCTCCCTACCAGGTCATTGGCTGCCACACCAACCTCGAGATGCACGCATCCCGAATGGCTGAGTTGTACCGCAGCTTGTATATAGACAAGCACTCCCGCCTGAATCCCCACTTCGATTCGGAATTTTTTCGCCTGACGCTGAAAGAAAATGTCCTGACTTACTGGGCCTTATCGAAGGACGGCAGAATTGACGCGTTTATCGGATTCTTTCTTCAAGATAACCTGATGTCGGCCGCAATCATGGGATACGATCAGAATCCGTCCCGGAAATTCGGGCTCTACCGGGCGGCTATGGCTCTCCTGATCTCCAGTGCAACCGAGCGAAGGCTTGTGCTGAATCTCGGTGGGGGAGCAGGACAGTTCAAAATGCTGCGAGGAGCGGTGCCGACGGAAGAATTCGATGCCGTTTATGACCGACACCTGCCCGTGGCCCGCCGCTTGCCTTGGACGGCCCTCAGGCTGGTTGGTCTGCTGCGTGCCGCTACTGAATCCCGAACTCCCGGCTCGTAAAGACAGCCTATTACCGAGGCTTGGAGGCCATCTTGACGACTCTAAATTGCCTGTCGTCCCCTGTGCCGGCGGCCGCCGCCGGCTTCTTCACACAGAGGAATCCGGCGAAATTGAACCACTGGAAGAAAGTCTCTACGATGTCAAAACCATTGCGCCGAAACAGATCGAGGTTCTCCTCGATCCGGTAAGGGATGAGCACATTCTCCAGCGCCTCTCTCTTCCGCAAAATTTCAGTCTCGGAGTAGCCCCGCTGCCTCTTGAATTCGTAGTAGAGATCAATAAAAAAGCGGTTCATGTGGCCGCTGTTCGTCAGAATCTTCTCGGTCACGATCAACACACCTTCATCAACGAGGGAATCGTAGATCCAGCGGATCACGTTATCCCTCCGGAGCGGCCGGATGAACATGAGGGTCCAGCACATTGTAACCACGCCGGCATTCTGCAGGGGGAAACCCGAAAGTTGCCCATTGAGCTCGGCATGCCGGACGGCAATGCGTTTCTGAAAGTGGTTCGCCTCAATATTTCGCCTTGCACGCTCGAGCATTGCTGGCGAATTGTCGTAGCCGACGAGGTGCGCGGAGGGCGGCAGTTCGCGGCACAATCCGATCAACGTGGTAGCGGTCGAGCAACCCAGGTCGTAGATCTTCGTTCCCGGAATCCACATTCGCTCGATGACGCTCCTGATCATGGTCTGCTGTTCTAGGTAAAACGGCACGCTGCGATCGAGCATGTCGTCGAATACTTCGGCAACCTCCGCATTAAACTCAAAATCGCCCGCCTGTTTATCGGATCGGAGAAAGATCCTATCTTTCTTCATTTGGTGTCATCTCCCGCCGCCGAAATAAGAATCCGCGACTGTCCACCTTGTCTGGAGCTCCTCTGATGGACCACTTTTCTCCAAAAACGAACTCCCTCACCAACTCCAATCCCGATTCCTCTACGCAGCTCACGAGCTCCTGATGATTTAAACACCAGCTAAGGTGTTCCGTGTAACCAGCACGGTACAGCTTGTGTACCGCAACAAAAGACGGAGCACGGCTCACCGTTTGTAATCTCGCGATGTACAGGAATTCTCGCGTGAAAGCAGCAAGTTTGCGAGCGACCTCGCGCCAGTTTTCGAAGTAATGCAAAGAACTGCTACTCACGACAAGGTCAAACTGTTTTGCGATCAGATCGGCGTCGCTGTCGTGGAAGTGACCTTCAGGCGTGAGTTTTTTTCCAAGCTCGCACAAGTAGGGAACATCATAGCAGTGGTATTCGATTCCAACCTCCGGAAGTAGAGCCCTGCCGTAGAGGTAGTAATGGCCAGCTCCGCCGCCCCAATCCAGAATGGAGATGCTTTCTTTTTTTCTTGCCACCAGCGCCAGCACATATCCAAAGGACATCATCGCGTTATGATTAGCCCGGTCTTCACGCGTTAAACTCCAGGGGAAATGCGCCACACCCAACGGTCCAGGGCCTTGCAGGTTTTTTACCAGCGTCGACCAATGCTTTCCTTGAGCCTCCGCAACGCTCATCTCGTACCAGCCCTTGCTCCTGGAATTCTTGAGATACCAGCCTTGAGGCGCATACGTCATTTCGGGGAAAAGATATTTCGCGATATCTAAAACAAAGGGAGGCACATATTTCGACACATGGAGATCTACGAAGCTTGAACGCCAAATGCGATAGATTCTCATGCTCGTTCTTCGTTTCTATTTTGCACTTCTACTGGACGGTACCGCTCTTACCGTAGTGAGCCGTCTGAGCTGGCGAGAGTTCGCCGCAAAATCAATATCGCGACGACTCCCGAGACTACTCTCAGAGTCATCATTTGCCCTTTCTAGTAATCCGGAATTTCCGATTTCAACTCTATCTCTGCGCAACAACATATGCCCGCCGCCCCTTGGTGTCTATCTCAGATCGCCCTGGTCACGGTTGGGCGGCAAGCGCGGCTCCTTTCGCGGTTCTGCTGACCGCTCTGGCCTGTTACCTAGCTCGATGGCACCCCTCCCTTCCGGGTGATGATTCCTCAACGATCAGTTCGCGGTCTCTCCTTGGTTCGCTACCCTTGCCCACCGTAGCTGGATGATATGCCTGTAATAATCTTTCCCGTACAGCGCCTTCAACGCTCCCCGCCTTTTATTGCACGCTCCGTCATTCCGCCCTGTCCTGCTTTACGCACAGTTGCTTCACCGCCTTTACGACCGTTCGTACGCGCAGCGATCGAACGAGGGGAGGGCTGATGGACTATGACATCGGCGGGGAGGGGTATAGCTGAGCTTCTGTCGTCGCGCCATCGTTGTGTTACTTCTTCAACGAAGACGGATCAATCGGGTTATTCGTGTGCTTGTCTGCTAGGACAGCTTTGGGATCAGTATTGCCAAACTTATTCCAACCGTCTGCTGACCTTTCGATTGCGTCCTGAATGCTTGGTGACGGACTGGTTCCTATCGGCGGTTGTGACGGCTGCGCCGGTGTCCCTGATTTTGAATCTGCCATGTGATTTTCCTTTCGTGACTGGCTAGAACGTGCTCGGTCATACTACGCGTTTCGGACGCCTACACTCGAGCACGACTCACGAAAAGAAACCTATACAGGTTGGCTGTATGGGCGGGCCTAGCCTGCTTAATTCATGAGGGCTGAGATTTTGTTTGGGGAGACAGTTGGTCGGGAGAGATTGCGCGATAAGAGGGGTGAGCAGGGCGAGAGCATGCGAGCCAAGAGCGTACGAGTGGC
>Ga0182024_10004014_pt1 | contig 34322 bp, 29 predicted proteins | sample P32metaG_FD_120480 | JGI IMG/M metagenome (GOLD analysis project Ga0182024, IMG submission 120480) | Permafrost microbial communities from Stordalen Mire, Sweden - P3-2 metaG (Illumina Assembly) | ecosystem: Environmental > Terrestrial > Soil > Wetlands > Permafrost | place: Sweden: Stordalen...
CCAATCTCGTCATCCCGGCGAAGGCCGGGACCCATGTCTGCCGTGGGTACCGGCCTTCGCCGGTATGACGAGGAAGGGAAACAACGATCCAGATCAAACGAACTTCAGAACCACCACACTAGTTGCCCTCGCCTTCGAGGTACTCCATCGCCGCCTGGACGCCGCCCTTGCCGTGCGGCACGCCGACGAGATCGAGCGCCATCTCGACCGCGGCGATCGTGCCGAGGAGCATCGGTTCGTTGAGGTCGCCGAGATGGCCGATGCGAAAGATCCGGCCCCGGAGGCGGTCGAGCCCGCCGCCCAATGACACGTTGAACTTGTCGAGGCAGGTCTGCCGCACCTGATCGGCATCGCACCCTTCCGGCACGAGGACCGCGGTGATCGTATCCGACTGCCCGCCCGGGTCGAGCGCGTAGACCTCCGGCCCGTCATTCTGCCGCCAGGCGCGCACCGCGCGGCGCGTCGCCTCGGCCAGGCGATGATGCCGGGCAAAGACGTTGTCGAGCCCCTCCTCTTCCAGCATGCGCAGCGCCTCCTGCAGCCCATAGAAGAAATGCACCGGCGCGGTGCCGTTCCAATAGGCCTGCGAGCCCTCGCCCATGAGGCGCTTCCAGTCCCAATAGACCCGTGGCAATTTGGCTTGCGCCGCGGCGGCGAGCGCCTTGGCGCTGATCGCGGTAAAGGCCATGCCGGTCGGCAGCATCAGCCCTTTCTGCGAGCCGGCGACGACGACGTCGACGCCCCATTCGTCGGTGCGGACATCGACCGAGGCGAGGGAAGAAATCGTGTCGACGAGGAAGAGGGCGGGATGGCGCGCCGCGTCGATCGCGCCGCGCAGTGCGGCGACCGGGTTGAGGACCCCGGTCGAGGTTTCGCTGTGCACCAGGAGCACCGCCTTGATCTTATGCTCCTTGTCCTCGCGCAGCCGGGTTTCGAGCCGGGCCGGGTCGGCGGGGCGGCGCCAGTCGTTGGGCAGGGTCTCGACCTCGAGCCCGAAGGCTTCGCCGCGCATTCCCCAGTTCAGCGAGAAAAAGCCGCTTTCGACGACCAGCACCTTGTCGCCCGGCGAGAACAGATTGACGAGCGCGGCCTCCCACGCGCCATGCCCGGTCGCGGCATAGGCGAGGATCGTCTCCTTGGTCTTGAAGACCCGCTTCAGCCCGGCGAAGCATTCCTCGGAAATCGCGCGGAACTCCGCCGCGGTAAAGTCGATCGCGCCGCGGTCCATCGCCCGCAGGATGCGGTCCGGGATGTTGGTCGGTCCCGGGTTCATGAAGAAATGATAGCCGTGCGCCATGGGTTCACCTGTCGAAGAGAGCGCCGCAGCATAGCCGCTCGTGGTGGTAAAACAATTAACCAGCGTGTCGCGCCGTCACCGCCTGGCAACGAGCCGGTCGATCAGCGCATCGAGCCGCGGCATCAGCCTTGCGTAGCCGGCGCGGCTGAAATGCAGCCGGTCGGGCGAGATCTCCGGGCTGAGCCGGCCGTCGGGATCGAGAAGCACGCCGCCGATATCGGCATAGAAGACCGCGCGGTCGTCGCTGCAATTCTTGATCAGCCGGTTGACCGCGAGGATCGCGCCGCGCAGCGGGGCGTCGGGCCACATGGCGCGCGGCCACAAGCCCAGAAGGCCAATGCGGGCGGCGGGCAGTTGCCGGCGCAAATATTGGAGATCGGCGCGAATGCCCTCGGCGACGATTTCGGGCGTGCGGTCATTGGTGAGATCGTTGGTGCCGATCAGCACCATGATTCCGGCCGGCGGCGGGCCGTCGAGGTTGCCGTGCTGGAGGCGCCACAGGAGATGCTCGGTGCGGTCGCCGCTGACCCCGGCATTGAGGACGCCGCGCGGCTCCATGTCCTGTCGCCACAGCTCCGGATCGAACCGCTCGGTCAGCGAATCGCCGAGAAACAGCACCCGGTAGGGCTGGGTTTTGACCGCGGCATTGATCTTTTCGAACTCCCCCACCGGCCAGCGGGCCTCGCGCGGCGACGGCGGGTCAAGCACGGCCTCAGTGAAAGGCCCGCAGCGCAACAGGGATTGCGCATGCGCGGCGCCGTTCCACGAGAGTGCAGCCAAGAGGGCGATGAGCGCGGCATTGCGACGCCGAATCATACGCTGGTGCTCCCATTGCCACCGGCGGGAGATTGCGTCGCTCGGCTCGCAATGACAACCTGATGGCGTCATAGCGAAAAGGGAGGCTTACCGATGCCCACGACCGACCCCGCCACCGATTGGCCGAACTATCGGGAAGCCGATTTTGTCATCAAGAATTATGTGTTCGCCAGCGGCGAAACCCTGCCCGAACTCCGGCTGCATTACCGCACGATGGGGGTCGCGCGGCGCGATGCGGCGGGGAAGATCGTCAATGGAATCCTTTTGCTGCAGGGCAATACCGGGACCGGGGCGAACTGGTTGCGCCCCACCCTCGCCCCAGACCTGTTCGCGCCGGGTCAGCCGCTCGACGCGCGGCACTATTTCATCATCATGCAGGACGCGATCGGGCGCGGCGAGTCGAGCAAGCCCTCCGACGGGCTGCGCGGCAAATTCCCGCATTACCGCTATCGCGACATGGTCGAGTCGGGGTACCGGCTCGTGACCGAAAGCCTCGGCGTTGCCCATCTGCGCCTCGTGATCGGCAGCTCGATGGGTGGCATGCACGCCTGGATGTGGGCCGAGATGTACCCCGATCTGATGGATGGGGTGGTGCCGCTGTCGTGCCAGCCAGTCGAGATCAGCGGGCGCAACTGGCTGTCGCGCCGCGCGGCGGCCGAGGCGATCCGCCACGACCCGGACTGGAACGATGGCTTCTACGACAGGAACCCGCGCCACTACATCTATAGCGCGGCGGGGAATTTCGGCACCGAGAGCCCGACCCGCATCCAGGAGATGGCGCCCTCCCTCGCCGCCGCCAACGCGCTCTACGAGCGCCGGCTGGAGGAGGCCGCCAAGAGCGACGCCAACAACCAGCTGTGGGCGATCGAGGCCATCATGGACTACAACCCCGAGCCCGACCTCGACAAGATCAAGGCCAAGGTGCTCTTGATCAACGACGCCGAGGATCACGCCAATCCGCCCGAGCTCGGCACCGTCGAGCGGGCGATGCAGCGGGTGAAGCACGGTCGCTACGTCCTCATCCCGGCCGGTCCCGACACCCACGGCCATTTCAGCCATTACTACGCGAAGCTGTGGAAGCCCTACCTCGTCGAGTTCATGGCGACGCTCGGCCCGGCACGAGCGGAAGCGGCGGAATGACCGAAACGGCGCGTTTCACGACCAGCGACGGGCTCAGCCTCGCCTACGACATCGACGATTTCACCGATCCGTGGCAGCGCCCGGCGGCCCTCCTCATGCTGCACGCGGCGATGGGTAGCGCCCGGCGCTATTTCGCCTGGGTCCCGCATCTCGCGCGGGAGTACCGGGTGGTGCGGCTCGATCTGCGCGGCCATGGCAATTCGCAGGTGCCACCGGCCGAAGCGCCCCTCGCCCTCGACCGGCTGGTCGCCGACGTCGCCGAGTTCTTGGACCATCTCGGCGTCGAGCGCGCGCATATCGTCGGGAATTCGGCGGGCGGCTATCTCGGCCAGCAGCTGGCGATGACCCGGCCCGCGCGGGTCCGGAGCCTCGCCCTCTTCGGCTCGACCCCGGGGCTCAAGAACAGCCAGGCGCCAAGCTGGATCCCGCAGATCCAAGCCAAGGGTCTGCGCGGCTTTCTCGCCGAGACGATCAGCGACCGGCTGCCGCGAGACGCCGATCCGGGCTTGGTGAATTGGTTTCTCGACGAGGCCGGGAGGAACGACCCGGCCTACATCGCCAAATTCGTTCTCCTGATGGCGAGCTACGATTGGAGCGATGAGGTAACGCGCATCCGCTGTCCGACCCTCATTGTCATTCCCGGCGGCGAGACGGTCGGCTCCATTGCCAATTATGAGCCGTTCCGCCGGCTCGGCGATGTCGAGTTCCGGGTCTATGACGGCTTGCCGCACAATATCTGCGACGCGGTCCCCGATCGCTGCGCCGAGGATGTGCGCGATTTCCTGCGTCGCCGGTTCGGATAAACTTTGAACCGTCATTCCCGCGAAAGCGGGAATCCGGTGCCGAAGCACCGTCGCTTGCCCGCCCTGGATGCCCGCCTGCGCGGGCATGACGATCAATTAGGCCGGCAATGAGTCCGCAAGTGGCTCCAGGAGGCCGGGGTCGTCGTTCTTGACGTTGCCGACTGCCTTGCCGATCGGATAGGCGCGCATCAGCTCGGCCGGATAGGGCTGAAGCAACGCCAAGAGCTCGTCGGGGGTCGCCTCGGCTTCGCCGAGCCAGAGCGGCCAGACCGGTTTCGGCAGGATCACCGGCATCCGCTCATGGATTGGGCGGCACAGCTTGTTGGGCAGGCCCGTGACGATCGTGAAGCTGCGCAGGATGCTGCCATCGGCCGGGCTGCGCCAGCGCTCCCACAACCCGGCGAAGGCGAAGATGCCGCCCTCTTCCGGCACGATCGCATAGGGTTGGGTCTGGCCGGCCTCTTTCTGCCATTCGTAGCAGCCGTCGGAGGGCACGAGGCAGCGGCGCCGCTCGAAGGCATCGCGAAATATCTTGTTGGTGGCCACGGTCTCGGCCCGCGCGTTGATGCATTTCGGCCCGAACGACGGGTCCTTCGCCCAGAGCGGCACCAGCCCCCAGCGCAAGAGGTCGAGCGCGCGCGCGCCGCTCTGCGGGTTGTAGCGCACCACCGCGAGGTCCTGCGTCGGCGCCGCGTTGTAATGCGGCGGCGCGTTCGGCACCGGGTTCGCGGTTTCGAACAGCACCCGGATCTCGCCGAGCGGGGTCTTCTGGACAAAGCGGCCGCACATCGGGGAAGTATCTATCCATCGAGCCCCGGCGGGTGGCGCTCGTGCCAGTCCGTCGCCTGCTGATAGGCCCAGCCGATGCGCAATGCCGTCGCCTCGTCATAGGGCCGGCAGATGATGTGGAGCGATAGGGGGAGCCCGGTCTGGGTGAAGCCGTCGGGGATCGAGAGAGCGCACAACTCCAAGAGATTGACGAGCCGGGTGAAATGCGCCGGGGTGGTCGTCTGGTCGACCGAATCAATGGGGATTGCCGCGCTCTGCGTCGTCGGGGTCAAGAACGCGTCGACGCCCTCGAGCGCGCCGAGGAAACGGCGTTTCAGCGCGTCGCGCTCGGCGAGCGCCGCGAGATAATCGCGGGCACTGATGCCGCGGCCGAGCTGGATGCGCGGACGCACGGCGTCATCGATCGGAAGGGCCGGATTGTCGACGAGGTCGCCCACCAGCTGGTAGGCTTCCGAGCCGATGATCCGCCCGACCATGTCAGTCGCATCGGCGAAGCGGCACGGCAGGGCGACATCGACGATCTCGGCGCCGAGCCTGGCCAGCGCCTCCAGCGCCGCATCATAGGCGGCGAGCATATCGGCGGTAGAGCCGGCGCGCTCGGCCGCCGGCATGCGCGCGAGCCTGAGGCCGCGCACACCGCGCCTGAGCCCCTCCAGCGGATCGTCCGGCGGCGGCGCGGAAAGAGTGCGCGGGTCGAGCGGATCCCGTCCCACCATGACGCTGTACAAGAGCGCGGCATCCTCGACCGAGCGGGCGAGCGGCCCGGGGGTGTCGAGCGAGGGGGCGAGCGGCAGGATGCCGTATGTGCTGACCCGGCCGATCGTCGTCTTGAGGCCGCTGAGCCCGCACCAGGCGGCCGGGAGGCGCACCGAGCCCCCGGTATCGGTGCCGATCGCCCAGGGCGCCAGGCCCGCCGCGACCGACACGCCCGAGCCGCTGCTCGACCCGCCCGGGGTGCGCGGGACGCCCAGATCCCACGGGTTCCACGGCGTGCCGAAATGCTGGTTGGTGCCCCAGCCGCCCATCGCGAACTCGACCGTATGGGTCTTGCCGAGGACGATCATCCCCTGGGCGATCAGCCGCCGCGCCAGGGTCGCGGTGACCGGCGAGCGGCGCTCGCGCCACACCATCGAGCCGCCGGTCGTCACCCGCCCTTCGAGATCGATCAGATCTTTGAGCGCGATCGGCACGCCGTGCAGCGGTCCCACCGCGTGGCCGGAGCGGATCGCCTTGTCGGCCGCCTCGGCGGCGAGCCGCGCGTCATCGGCGTAGACATCGATAAAGGCGTGCAATTTGGAGTCGTGCGCGGCGATGCGCGCGAGCAGCGCCTCGACAATCGTCACCGGCGACAGCCGGCCGGCCGCGATCTCGGCGGCGAGGCGGTGGGCGGGCAGAAAGCTCGGATCGGTGTTGGCGACGGGCATGAGGCTTAGCCTATTTCGGATAGAGGCGGCGATAGACCCCGGGCGAGCCGACATCGTGCCGCATGAAGGCGCGGATGCGGTTGCTCCACGGGTTGCTGTCGCGGGCCCGCGCCCAGGGCGCGCTCTCCGACACGCCCGGGTTCTCGAACTCGTAGAGCGTCAGATATTTCGGCTGGCCGTCGACCGCAACAAAGCGGCGCGCGCCGAGACAGCCCGGCACCGCCAGATAAGGCGGGATGTAGGCGGTGTTGTACCAGTCGTTGAACTCCTCCTCGACCATGGCTGGAATATCGATCCGGCCCATCTGCAGAAACGGCGCCGGCCCGCCGGTCTGCTCGACCGGATTGCTGTGCACGGGCAAGATCTGCCGGTAGCCGTTCATGAGAAAGTTGCGGCCGATCGTGCCGCCCGAATACTGCACCCGCCGCGCCGAGGGCCGGAACCTGACGCCATCGAGAAAGGCCGGGCTCTTCAGCACATCCGGGGATTCCAGCTCATAGAGCGCGAGATATTTGGGGCCGCCCTTCAGCGCGACGTAGCGCCCGGCGCTCAAAAACCCCGGCACCGCGAGGAGGTGCGCGATGTGCTCCTCGTCATACCAGCGGTGATATTCCTCTTCGAACCCGGGATCGATGTCGGCCCACACCATCAGGAGGCCGGTGCCGCGCGTCTTGGCCATGGTTCACCCCTCGTTTTGCGCCCCGCTCTGCGCCCCAGACATTTAACACCGCCGCCCTGACCCTGGCGAGAACGAGGTGCGGGTTCAGCCGGCGAGAAGCGGTGGTGGCCGGCACCGCGCCTAATGCTGTTCGAACCCGCCCGATCCGGCTTAGAATGATCGACCTGCGGCGTTTCGGCGCGGTTGCGCAGGTGATCGGATCGGGCACGCCGTGACGCCAGGCGACAGCAAACGCATCATCCGGCAGTGGGACCGGGAAATCGAGGACGAGATCCGCCGCGATGCCTCGCGCAACGCTGCCGGCGGCCCGTGGAAGGCGGTGGCGTGGGGAGCGCTCTGGGTGCTCTGGCTGGCGTTGCTGGCGACGCTGATCGCGCACACCAAGGCGCTCGGGTAACGCAGCGTTTTTTCCCCCGGCAATCCGGGGATCCCCCGGTCAAGCCCGAGGATGACGACGCCGGAGCGTGATGCCGCGGTACGCCGGGTTTAATAACTCACGATGCCGCGGGTTGGGCCGATTGGGCCTCCATGGCGGCGATGATGCGCCGCACGTCGGGGACAATCCGCGGATAATATGTCGGCGGCGAGACCCCGAACCGGGCGCGGACCGCATCGACCGGCTGGCTCAAGAGGCTTTCCCAATCGGCGCCGATCAGCCAGTCGGCCCGTCTGCCCTGCCGGTACGCCTCGAAGACCGCGCGCACCACATGCTGGCCGGGCAGTCTGCGGGCGATGCGGAACGCGGTGACGGTGGCGATCACCGCGAAACCCTTCTGTCCGGTCTGCGCGTACGAGAAGGCGACGACGCAAGCCTCACCCAATGGGTCGCGCCCATACCCGGCAATAACGTGTAAGAGGTCGTGCATCTCGCGGTTGCGTTCGCGGAACCAGGTAATTTCGTCGTCCGAGACCGGCCGCTGGACCTTCGACAGCTCGACCAAGGCTTCGGCCGAGAGGTCTTCGGCGGCCATGAATTCGTAGTAGGCGCGCCCGAGCGAGCCGAGCGGCAACGCGGCGAGGCTGGACCGGTCAGTCAGCCGGGCTAAGAGGCTGGGCCGTTCGGCGAGCATCCTCTGGCCGGTTTCGCTCTGGCGGAAGCGCGCGAGCTGGTGCAGCGTGGTCCTGCCGCGGAGCGCCTCGATCAGCAAAAAGACCTGCTTGGTGTCCTCGCGGCTGCGGATCAGGTTGCGCATCGCGCGGAGCGCGGCGATCGGATGGAGGCGGGTGCTGGCGGATTGCGGCATGACGCATCTCCTCATCGAAGCCCTTCGGTGGAGGATGTTGCCTACTGACAACCTTGTCAACATGCTATTTGGCGTCAAGAAAGACCTCGCGCGATGATCGAACCGGCCAGACGGGTTCGCCGCACACCAGAGAAGGCGAAGCGCCTGATCCTCGAGACGGCCCGGGCGCTCGTTGCCCGCACCGGCCCGCAGGGGCTCCGGCTGCAGGACATCGCGGCCGAAGCGGGCATCTCGCACCCGTTGATCCTGCACCATTTCGGGAGCCGTGCCGGTCTGGTGCGGGCGCTGACCCGAGAGGCTGCCTCCGAGCTGAGGGACCGCCTGGTCGCGTCGATGACGCAGCCCGAATATTCGATCGGGGAGCAACTCGACGAGGTGTTCGACGCGTTTCGCGGCGGGTTGGCGCAGCGCCTCGCCTGGCTCCTGGTGGAGGATCCCGATGGCGGCGCGGCCAACACCGCGCTGATCCTGCGCGAGATCGCCGATACGCTGCACGCCCGCCGGGTCGCCGCGGCAGCACCCGGAGCCACGATTGCGCGCAGCGATACCGAATGGCTGATCCACCTGGTTGCCACCGTGGCCTTTGGCGAGGCGATCTACGGCGGCCAATTGCGGCGCAGCGCCGGGATCGAGGGGGGCGAGGAGAGCGCCCGCCAGTTCCGCGCCTGGTTCGCCGCGCTGATCCGTGAGCACGGACCACGGCGCTGAGGATGCGATTGCGGCCTCTCTCGTCTACCGGCGAACGCCGGTATCCACCGCACAAACGCTAGGACTGCGCCCTCGCCCGCTGCCGGCGGTGCTTGGCTTTGAGCCTTGCCTTGCGCCGCGCGGCGCGCTCGTTGGTTCGGGGGTGCCGGTCGCCGGTGCGCTTCATCGGTGCTCTTCCTTGTGTCGCGACGTGGACCGCGCGAGCAAGACGCTAGGCCGAGATGGCCTAACCCCTTGCTCCCTAATTGGGCACCGACCGGGAGCGGATCGCCGGTGCCGTCGAGGAGCTAAAATCGCTGATCCGTACCCTTGGCGGCGACCCGCAGGAAGGATTGGCCGAGAATTAGCCGGGCGGTCGAATCAGAACGGCAGCGGGCCGAGCAGCCACACCGCCCAGGTCGCCAATGCGAGGAATGGGCCGAATGGCAAGGCCGAACGGCGGCTGAGCCGAGTCCCGGCGATGGCGAGGCCGGCGACGGCGATCAGCGCGGCGCAGGCCGCGCCAAGGAGGACGCTCGGCAATGCCGCCGCGCCGACCCAGGCGCCGGCGGCGGCAAGCAGCTTGGCGTCGCCGCCGCCCAGGCCCTCAATTCCGCGCAGCCGGCGATAGGCCCAGGCGGTCGCCCGCAAGATCACATAGCCGAGAGCGGCGCCGGCCGCACGATCGACCAGCTCGCCGGGCGCCAGCCATGCCGCCCCGCCAAGGCCGGCGAGGATCAGCGGCAGGGTCAGCGCATCGGGCAACAGCCAGCGCCGCAGGTCGATCCAGCCGAGCGCCAGCAGCCAGCAACCGAGGAGCCAATCGACCCACGCCGCGAGGTCGCCGGTGGCGATCGACAGCGACACCAGCGCGAGCGCCACCGCCGCCGCCTCGATCCCTGGGTAGAACCAGCCCAGCACCTTGCCGCAGTGGCGGCAGCGTCCGCGTGCGAAGAGCCAGCTCAGCAGCGGCACCAGGTCGCGCGCCGCCAGTCGCGCCCCGCAATGCGCGCAGCGCGAGCGGCCCTGGAGGATCGGTTCGCCCTCCGGCAGGCGCAGGATGATGGTGCCGAGAAAGCTGCCGATCACCGGCGATGCCGCCAGCAGCATCACGCCGCCGGCGTCGATCTCGGCGATCCGCCCGCACAACGCGGCCCCGAGCATTAGTCGCGCTCAGACCGCGCAGACGCGTGGGGCGGTGATCGGCGCAGCCATTCCCGATACCCTCCAACTTTGACCGCAGAGTACGCCAAGGGCATGCGGGAGACGCACAGGATAAGTCGTCAAGCCCGGCGGCCGCGGCGCGTCCCGGCTTTTCGCAATCGGCGCCTGGGGCGGCGCGTGATCGCCGCCAGACTACCGGCTGGATCTCTCGACAGCGGCAACGCCGGCCTTTATTAAATGCACCGCTGTTGCAAGCTCGCCCCGAACTGCGCAGGCCGTGTTTGGGTGGGCGGGTTTTCGTTGATGCCGGAGTTGGCGATGCATGACACGGCCCATGAACTGGGCGGTCTTTTCTACGAGACATATGTTCAGCCGGGCAGCTGTATTTTGGAATGCGGTTCGATGAACGTAAACGGCACGCTGCGCGACTTTCGGCCGGCCGGCAGCTGTTACGTCGGGGTCGATCTCGCGGCCGGCAACGGCGTCGACGTTGTCATCGGCCCGGATTCGCGATTGCCGTTCAAGACCGAGGCGTTCGATGCCGTTACGTCAAGTTCGGCTTTCGAGCACGACAGCATGTTTTGGGTCACATTTCTGGAATTGTGCCGGGTGTTGAAATCAGGCGGGTTTCTTTACCTCAATGTCCCGTCACGCGGCGGCTATCACCGCTATCCGATCGACGCGTGGCGGTTTTTCCCGGATTCCGGGATCGCGCTGCGCGATTGGGCCCGCATCAATCAGCACCATATCGAGTTGCTGGAATCGTTCATCACCCAAAACCGCGGCGTTGATTGGAATGATTGCGTGATGATCTTCGCCAAGAACGGCCGTCCGCCGGCCGTCGGCGTCGCCGATCGATACGGGCTGGCGTTCAATATCAGGCGGTGGCCAGATTTAGAGACCATATCCCGGCGCGACGACCGGTGGTGACCATGCGGTTTGGCGCCCCGGCGAGGTTCATATGCATCGGCAGACCGGCCGCTTCCGGCTTCACCCTGATCGAAATGCTTGTGGTTTTGATCATCGTCGGCATGATCGGCGCCATCCTCTTCTCGTCCTATCAGCGCGTTCTCGACATCCGCATCCGGCTCGCCGCCTTTCTCGACGGCACCGACGCGCCGACCCTGGTCGCCGGCTGGTTTCGCGGCTCGGTCGAGGGGCTGCTCCCCGACCAGAAGGGTGGCGCTGATGTCTTTGCCGGCACGCCGCGCCGCCTCGTCGGCCTCTCGGCAGCGCCGATCGACGGCACCCCGGGGGTGCCGACCCGGATCGCCTGGGAGCTGGTCTTTGATGCGGCGAGCGCCCGCACCGCGCTGACCTACCGCGACGGGAATGCGGCGCCGCTGACGGTCGCCTCGTGGCCCGGCGACCGCGGCGCGCTGCGCTATTGCGGCCCGGGCCTGACCTGCTCCGACGGTTGGCCGCCCCCCAACGGGACCGGTAACGCGACCGGCAACGAGACGCCGAGCCAGCTGCCGACCCTGATCGTTCTCGAAGCCGTGCGCGGCATCGACGACTGGCCGGTTGCCGCCGCCCCGCAAGGCGCCCGCGACCCGTTGCCGAAGGTTCCGAACCTCATGCGTCCCTCGTCATGAGGGGGGCCTCATGATGCGAGGTCGCGGAAGCCGCGAGGGCGAAGCCGGCTTTGCACTGCTGGCGGCGATCTGGTTCATCGTCGTGCTGGCGCTCGTCGGCGTGGTCATCGCCGGCTGGATGGAGCGCAGCCTCGGCCTGGCGTACCGCCTGCAGGAGCGCCTCGCCGCCCACCGCGCGACGATCGGTGCCGAAAACGAGATCGCCTTCCGCATGGTGACCGGATACTTCAGCACCCGCGGCCTCGAACTTCCGCGGGGCAGCGATCTCGCCGGGGCGATGGCGCCGGAATCCCCCTTCGGCTACGCCTTTGCGCCGGAGACCCGCTACCTCGCGCTTGACGACCGGCCCTACAAGCTCGGCTCGCTCGTCGTGCGGTTGCAGGACGAGCGCGGGCTTTACCCCTTGAATAATCCCGACCCCAACCTGCTCGGCAATCTGCTGCGGAGTTACGGCATTCGTTATGAGGACCGCGGCGTCCTGATCGACCGGTTGCTGGATTACCTGGATAAATCCGATCTCTCGCGGCTCAACGGCGCGACCGCGGCGGATTATCTGAGCGCCGGGCGGGCGACTCCGCGCGGCGCCCCGCTCCTCACCCCGTGGGAGGCCTGGCGCGTGCTCTCCTGGGACACCTACCCCGCCTTGTGGCAGGGGCCCGGTGCGCTGCCGGACCTCACCGCGATTGGCGATACGGTTCAGCTCAATCCCAACACCGCGCCGGCGCGCGTTCTGCGCACCCTGCCCGGCATGGACGAGGACGCGGTGGAACGGGTCATCAAGTATCGCGCCCGCTACATCATACAGTCCTCGATCGATCTCGATCGGGCGGCCGGCGTCAACATCCCGGTCGATCCGTTTGAATTCTTCTTTTTCTATCCCTCGGGAAGTCTGCGAGTGACGATCCTTTCCGCCAAGAACCCGCTCGTCCATCGCGTCGTGCTGCGGTTGACTCCGGTCGGACAGGCGCCGTACCGGGTCGATTACGCCGTCGATCTGCCGGCCGATGAGGACGCAACGAAACTGGCCCGGGCCGGCGATCTGCCGGCCCTTCCCGAGGCGGGCCAGCCGGGTTCGTCGGCCGAGAACAATAACTAAGCAGAGCGCCGCTGCATGATCCACAAGGCTTCGCTTGGTTGGACACGATTGAGCCGATACCGGCCCCTCACTCCTTCCCTCTCCCCGCAAGCGGGGCGAGGGAGTTGGCGGCGCACCGTCGCAACCCTCTCCCCGCAAGCGGGGAGAGGGAAGGGTGAGGGGCCGATCGCCGCCAGCACCATCCATTTGTGTGGCAACCGACGAATCCTTGCTTAGAATAAGGCCATGTTGCTTGGCCACGATGAGGGGTCGCGGCGGATGTTTTGAAGCACGATGCGTCCGATTCCGTAGGCCGCCCTTTTTACCACAACTGTGTCGTTTCGAACACAATCACGGCATTTCCGCGAGGCGGCAGCCTTCGGCCGCAGGCAAACGCGGACAATCTCTTGCCGCACGTTTTCCCGACGTGGCGTTAATCGACAATCCCTATTGACAGGGGCACCCGACATTTGGCGTTATACAGCAGCCTGATCAGGGGTAAGCACGGATACGCCGCCGTAATTCGGGCGTACTCCGGAATGCGGGCGGGTCGGGTATCAGGGGGAAGGGCGCCTTCCTCAGAGCAATTAATCCAGTGTTCCTGTGCTAGAGGAGGAGGGCAATCTGATGAGTAAATATAGCCGTTTGACCGGCGGCGCCGCCGCTGCTGTAGCAGGCTTGGCGCTGTTGACGGGGTCGGCGTCCGCGCAGACCTTCACCACCACGACTATAACGAACTACGCGACACAGGCCGTGACCGTTGCCGCCGGGGCGATAACGGTCCCCGCGGAAACGATCGCTTTCCTGTCGCCGACGACGACGGCGACAACGACAGCCGGCAGCTTCTTGATCACGTTCACCCTCCCGACCGGGGTGACCTTCTCGATCACTCCTACGGTGAACGTCACGGGCGCTGCCTGCACCCCCGCTGCCAGCCTCGTTCCCTCGGGCGGCGGCAACGGCTCCAACAACGCCGTGTTCACAATCACCAACTTTGCGACCGCGGCCGCCGGCGGCACTTGCACGGTGACTGTCAACGCCTTCACACTCGCGGGAGCAACGCAGCTTCAGAGCAAGACAACCTCGGCATCATCGAGCGCGTCCGGCTTCGCGATGACGGAGCAGGTTTCGGCTTCAACCGGACAGACTCCGTCGTTCAATCAGGCGGTCGCATTGCCGACCGGCATAGCGAGCAGCACGAGCGCGCTATCCCTGGCCTCGAGCGGCGTGAACGCGGCGACGATCAATGTGCTGCCGCCGAGCAACGGGCAGAAGATCAGCCAGCCTGGTTTGCCCACCACCAACGTCGCCTGGGTTGATTTGGGTGCGCTCAATACGACGTTGAACGTTGCCCAGAATGCGACGGCAACAGGGCAGTACGTCTTTACCGGGGTCTCAACCACTGATGTGATCACCGGAAATTTCACGGGTGCCACCAGCGCCTATGTAGCGCCGATCGGGACGCTTAGTTGTGCGACCACCTTTGGCGGGCGGCCGGCGGGCGCGCTTGTCGGCACACTTTCGGGGAACACGTTCACCTTCAGTGGCGTCGCCGCTGGGTTCAACGGTTTTCCCGGCGTGGCGCAGGTCCAGGAGGCGTGCGTCTACTACACCGGGACGACGATCATCGGGCAGAACCCGGCCGCATCGCCGTTCGTAACGACTGCCGCGGTCGACACCACGACGATAACCATGAGCTCGGCAGCCCCGCTGGCTACCGAGACTTATAACGGCGTGGTCCAGCAGATCCAGTATTCGGGCAACTTCACGACCTATCCTGAATACATCCGGATCGTGAACAATACCGCCGGGCCAATTCAGGTGTTCGCGGTCGTGCAAAGCGACAGCGGCAGCACCGGGACCGCGACGGTAGAGACCGCGCTGGCGGCAAACACCAACGACCTGGTGCCCGCTACGACGGTCCTCACCAATTCCGGTGTGACCCTCAACACCAGCGGCCGGGCGAGCATGATCCTGCTTGGTCCGACCGGCACGGTGTTCTCGCAGCTGATGCAACAGCCGCTAGGCCTCATCGACAATATCCAATAATCAGCTCCTCCGGCCCTGCTACCGCCGCCAAGTGAGGTAAGCAGGGTAACGGACGGGTGCTAATCTTGAACTCGCAGAGGGGGGCTTCGGCCCTCCTCTTTTTTTATCCGCGGCGCCGAAATAGCCCCATAATCATCCCCTTGGCCGGGCTTGGCCCGGCCATCCACGTCGTCCTACCGCCGCGCGATCGCCACAAGGAGGCGTGGGTGGCCGGCAAGGGGGATTTTTGTGACGGTCGCTGAATGCGAAATTCCCAAACAGCGGCGCTCGGGAGATCAACCGGCCTGGTGTGAGACACCCCCGGAACGGCCTGCAAGGCCCACGGATCAAGTCCGTGGGCTGAAGGCCCACGGCCGTCCGGGGCGGAGAGGACGAATCGATGGGGCGATTCGACCGGAGCGAACCCCGCTGCGGGACTGGAGGCCGGGGCGCCCGCCCTTGGTACTGCGATTTTGAGGCGCGATCGAGGCTGAGCGTTTACCGGGCTCTCCCGCTCCGGTAAAATAAGGCTGATTGGGGGGGCCATGATACGCAGGTTGTTCGCCGCGGTCGCGGCAGTGACACCGGCTCTGATCGCCGGTGCCCTGCCGGCATCGGGTCAAAACGCCTACATCACGAATGGCGGGTCGAATACCGTGTCGGTCATCGCCACGGCGAGCGGCGCGGTGGTCGGTTCTCCGATCGGCGTCGGCAGCTCACCTTATGGCGTGGCGATCGCCCCCGACGCCAGCAAGGTCTATGTCGCCAACAGCGGCAGCAACACCGTCTCGGTGATCGCGACCGCCAGCAACACCGTGATCGCGACGATCACGGTCGGCGCCAGCCCCGTCGGATTGGCGATGACCGCCGACGGCGGCACGGTCTATGCCGCCAACAGCGGCGCGAACACGGTGTCGGTGATCGCCACCGCAAGCAACACGGTGACCGCCACGATCGCGGTCGGCACCAACCCCAGCGGCGTCACCGTCACACCGGACGGCAGCAAGGTCTATGTCGCCAACACCGGCGATGGCACCGTGTCGCTGATCCTGACCTCGCTCAACGCGGCAACCGCCGCGATCCCGGTCGGCGCCGGCCCGCTCGGGCTGGCGGTCAGCCCCGATGGCAGCACGCTCTATGTCGCCAATAAGAGCGGCGACAGCGTGTCGGTGATCCCCACCGCCGGCGCCGTCGTGAGCGCGACGATCGCGGTCGGGCTCGGCCCGGCCGGGATCGCGGTGACCCCGGACGGCAGCACCGTCTATGTCGCCGACAGCATCACGAATCTGGTGTCGGTGATCGGCACCGCCAAGAACACCGTCACCGCTACCGTCACGGTCGGCAACGCCCCCTTGGGCGTTGCGGTCACCCCCGACGGCGGGAAGGTCTTTGTCGTCAATCAGGGCGACGCTACCGTGTCGGTCATCGCCACCGCGGGCAATACGGTGATCGGCAGCCCGATCGCGGTCGGCGCCGTCCCGGCGGCATTGGGCTCGTTCATTTCGCCGGTACGGGCGACGCCCGGCCTTGCCGTGACGCCGACCGCCTACGCCACCCAGGCGGTGGCCGCCGCGAGCGGTGCGCTGACGATCACGGGCGGTGTCGCCTTGGTCTCCTCGGTATTCACGACCGGGTCTGTCGGCGGCACCGCGACGGCCATCTTCACCCTGCCGGCCGGCGTCACGTTCTCCACCGCCCCGACCGCGACTGTGGACGGCACCGCGTTTACCGCCGCGACGCTGTCGGGCGGCGGTGGCACAAACAGCATCTCGATAAGCATCACCCTAGGCTCCAGTCTCTTTCTCCGGCAAGGCACGCTTACGCTCAGCAGCTTTCAGATTGCCGGGGCAACCGCGCTCGCCACGCCGACCGCATCGGGGTTCGTGATAAGCGAACAGATCACCGGATCGATCGGGGCAACGCCGAGCTTGAACCAGGTGCAGCCGGTCGGGGCGGATCTGGCGACCAGCGCCAGCGCCTTGTCGTTCAGCGCCGTCGCTTCCCCCGGGGTTACGATCGACGTGCTGTCGCCCGGCTACGGCACGCGAGTGAGCCAGCCGGTGCCGATCGGCACCACCGATGCCGCCTGGGCCGATTTGGGGACGTTGTACACCGGGCTGGTCGCCGGATTAGAGAACGCCCTGGCGACCGGGCAATTCACCTTTACCGGCGACACGCTCGCGGTCACGCTCGCCGGTAATTTCACCGGCCTGATCGGCGCCTATGTCGCGCCGGCCGGAACAACGACCTGCGCGACGACATTTGCCGCCCAGCCATCGGGTGCCGTCGACGGCTCGCTGTTGGCCGACACGCTTACATTTTCGACCGTCGGTGCGGGCTTGAGCAGCACCGCCGGGGGGTCGCTATCGCAGGAGGTCTGCGTCTATTTCACCGGCACGACGATCATCGGACAGAACCCGAGCGGGCTTTCGGCAACCGGCTCGGTCGACACGACGACACAGACAACCGCGCCGCTGGCCGCCGAAACCTATAACGGCAACGTCCAGCAGATCCAGTATTCGGGCAACTTCACCGTCTACCCGGAATACATCCGGATCGTGAACAATAATGCGGGTCCAATCCAGGCGTTGGCGCTCGTGCAAGGCGACAGCGGCAGTACCGGGCAAACGACGGTAGAGACCGCGCTGGCGGGAAACAGCAACGATGTGGTGCCCGCCACGACGATCCTCACCAATGCCGGCGTGACCCTCCCCAGCAGCGGCCGCGGGAGCATAATCCTGCTCGCTCCAAACGGCGTCGTATTCTCGCAGCTGATGCAACAACCGGGCGGCCTCGTCGACAATATCCAATAGCGTGCGGGCCAACTTGCCGGGCTGTTGACCCGGGGGCTGTCTCCGCGTTCCTTTTGCGTTGTGCGCGGCATGTGGCGCTGAGATAATCAGTCGCGAAACGCGGCGCGGCGTTCGCGTCGCGAACTTGCACGAGCGGCGCGGCGGGCCGGGAGAGGCGTCGAGGCGTGATCCGGAACAGCGTCCATTTTGACATCGTCAGCGGGTGCCAGCTGCTCTGCGTCGGCTGTCCGAGCGCCGGCCTGCAACGCCATGTCACGATGATTGAGCCACTCCATTATCGCGGTCCAGCTGACGATCCCGGACCATCGGCAGAGGTTGGGCTGCCGACACCGTGACCGGATTGTAGGCGATGCGCGATTTCGCGACCGGGTTCACCCACGATGTTTTGCCGGCATTTCAGCGCGGCGTTCTGGCCTACACCTACAAGGGCATCCCCTGCCTCAAATGTCCGATCGACCTCGCGATCTATACAAAGCTGATCTGGGATATTCAGCCCAGAACCTTGATCGAAATTGGCACTAACCGCGGCGGCAGTGCGCTGTGGTTCGCCGACATTTTGGCGGCGGCGGGTATCGATTGCCCGGTATTTTCGTTTGATCGCGATTCGGCGGTCGAGTTCTCCGATCCCCGGATCAGCTTTCAGCAGGCAGATGCAAACGCCCTTGCTGAAAGTTTGCCCGGTCCGTGGCTGGCCGGGCTGCCGCACCCCTGGCTGGTGATCGAGGACAGCGCGCACACTTACGAAACCACACTGGCAGTGCTGCGGTTCTTTACCGGCGCGATGATTCCCGGCGATCTCATCGTTGTCGAAGATGGTGTCATCGACGACCTCGGTTTGACCGAGCATTACGGCGGCGGCCCAAATCGCGCCGTCGGCGAGTTCCTCACCGCACATCCCACGGCGTTTCGCCTCCTGGAAGACTATTGCGATATGTTCGGGAGGAACCTGACCTACAATCCGAATGGTTACCTGATGAAAACGTAGCCCCGCGATGCGATTCCACTACCAGGCCTTGCAGGCGGACGGACGGGTGCTGACCGGCCAGGTAGAGGCAGGATCGCCGCGCGACGCCTATCGCGATCTCGCGCGGCGCGGCATCCGGCCGACCGCGATCACCCCGGCCGCCACCCGGGTGCGGGCGGGTTTCGCCACGCGCAAAAAGGCCGGCCGGCGCGACGAGCTTTATCTCTTGAAGGAATTGCACGCTCTGGTCGCGGGCGGGGTGCCGATCGCCGAAGCGGTCGGCGCGCTCGAAGAAGCGACGACGCATCCCGCCCTCGCCGCCGCCTTTACCAGGCTGCATACCGGGCTGCACCGCGGCGAGCCCTTCGCCGTTGCCTTCGCCCGCTGTTTTCCTGCCTTTCCGGTCTATATTCATCGGCTCATCGAAGCCGGCGACATGAGCGGGCGGCTCGGCGAAGCGCTGGCCGACGCCGCCGCCGAGCTTGAGCGCGAGGCCCGATTCCGCACGGAATTGCGCAACGCGCTGGTCTATCCGTTATTTCTGATCGCCGTTGGATTCCTGGCCATCCTGTTCATGTTCGTCGTCGTCGTGCCGCGCTTTGCCGTGATGTTCCGCGGCAAGTTCGATCAGCTCCCCTGGCTCTCCTATGCCGTCATCGCCGGCGGCATGTGGATTCGCGAGCACCTGACGCTCGGAGCAATGGTCGGCGCCGCGGTCGCGGCCGGTTTGACCTACGCGTTCCGCGAGCCGGAGATCGGCAACTGGCTGCGCGGCAGGCTCGTCCGGTTCCCGCTTCTCGGCGGCTGGCTGACCGAGGTCGAGACCGCGCGCTGGGCCGCGGTGCTCGCCCGATTGCTGGAGAATCGTGTGCCGCTGATGTCGAGCCTCGAACTCGCCCGCCGTGCCTTGCACGGCAGCGAGATGCAGGCCCGCATGGCGCAGGTCGAGCGTGCGGTACGCTCCGGCCGGGCCCTGGCCGCCGCGCTCGACGACAGTCGCATCCTGCCGGGGACCGCCCTGAGCCTCATTCGCGTCGGCGAGCGGTCGGGCAATCTGTCTGAGATGATGCGCAGCGTCGCGGCAATCTATGACGAGATCGTCAGGAACCGGGTCAAGGCGATATTGGCGATCGTCGAGCCGGCCGCCATTCTGCTGATCGGCGGCATGATCGGTCTGATGGCGGTGGCGATCTTTCTCGCGATCACCAGCATCAACAACGTGCCGGGGCTGTAGCGGTGCGGATCAGACGCTTGCCACCCATAGCAAACGCATTTCCGGCCTCCCATTCTTGTCATTCCGGGGCCGGCGAAGCCGGAGCCCGGAACCCATGAACCTGGCGGATCGGAGCGCGCACGAGCGGCCATGCTATTTTGCTCGCGTTCCGTGTTCTTGGGTTCCGGGCTCGGCGCTTCGCGCCGCCCCGGAATGACGACGATTTGTGCGGTGGCTCTCCGGGGTGCCGTCCCTCAGATCTGATCCAGCAGCCTCCAGCTCATAGCGGCTCAGCCGTGCGCCGACCGAGCCGGCGCCGCCGCGGTCGCGCTTGTCCGCGGGCGCCCTGCGCTCTTATGCGCGTCGAGTAGCGCGAGGGTGGCATTCTCCTCCTCGAGCTTTGCCAGAAGCACCGACGCGATCAGCCCGGACGCCGCGATATCCGGCATGGCGGGCGCGGCTTTCGTCATTTTGAAATTCTCGTACCCGGGGCGCGTCGAGACCTCCCGGCCAATGCCGAAGACCAGTTTCGCGCCGGCCTGGCGCAACAACCGCAAGGCTGCCGGGTCGACGGCCGCCAGCCCGTCCGGGTCGATATCGACCGATTTCAGCCATGCCAGTGTCGGCTCCGCATAGGCCGCCGCGTCCGGCGCTGCGCCCAGTGCCGTGGGGGCCGCGGCATCGAGGAAGATGCCGAGCCGGGTGATGATGCGGATGTTGTCGACGATTTTTTTGCGCAGACCCGGATCGACGATGGTCTCTGCGCGGATCTCCGGGCGCGGCCACGGCCGGGGCGGCTCCGGCGCCCGCAGGTCGCCGCCGCCCGGATTGGGTCCACCGGGCAACGGATCGTCTTGCGCCTCGCTCTCCTGGAGAACGCGGTTGACGTAGGATGAAATCCCGCCGCTCAGCCCGTCGAAAGGGCGCCCGGCGTTGATCCACAGATCGAGATTTCCCGGCCCCCAATTATAGGCGAGCAGCGTGTCGCGCCAATTGCCGTAGCGTTGATACATCCGCGAGAGATAGGCCCGTCCGAGCTCGCGGTTCTCGTCGAGATCGAAGCGGTTGCCGCCGCCGACATCGATCGCCGCCGCCTCGGTGACCTGCATCGGGCCTTGCGGGCCGCGCCGATCGGGGCGCCACATCAGCGGGTTGCGGCCATAGCTCGATTCGGCGCCTTCGACCGCGTCGGTGATGCGATCGAGAACGGTCCGCACGGACGCGGGCGCCGGCGACGGCACGATCAGAACGGAGCGGAGCAGGCCGCCAGGCACCAGGCGCGGGGTTGGCGCGAGGGGAGGGGAAGACCCGGATGGCGGCCAATCCGCGACAGTCACTGCCGCGGCAGCGACGAGCGCGATCACCAATGCGACGGGCCGCGCCCGGATCACTCTTCTACATCGAGGCCGGTCACCCGAACGACCTCATCGAGACTGGTGAGCCCGGAAGCGGCCTTGATCAGCCCGTCATGCCGCAACGAGCGGAACCCGGCGCGGCGGGCGATCTCGGTCGCTTCATAGGTCGGCGCGCGCCGCAGGATCGCCTGTTGCAACGGCTCGGTGATCGAGATCATTTCGTAGATGCCGAGGCGGCCCTTGTACCCAGAACCGTGACAGTCGGGACAGCCCGCCGCCGCTCGCCAGCGGGTCGAGGCGATCGGGTAGCCAGGCACTGCGGCGCGCAATTCGTCGACCACCACGGCAGGAGGCGGCGGCGCCGGCTGGGCGCAGCGCTGGCACAACAGGCGAACGAGGCGTTGGGCCAAGGCAAGCCGCAATACCGAGGCGACGAGAAACGGCTCCAGCCCCATATCGGTCAGCCGGGTGAACACCGACACCGCGTCATTGGTATGAACGGTCGAAAACACCAGATGCCCGGTCAACGCGGCCTGCACTGCGATCTGGGCCGTCTCGATGTCGCGGATCTCGCCGATCATGATGACGTCGGGATCCTGCCGCAGGATCGACCGCAAGGCCCGAGCAAAGGTATAGCCGATCTCGCTGTGCGCCTGGACCTGATTGACCCCGACGATGTCATATTCGACGGGGTCCTCGACGGTGACGATGTTGCTGCTGCCGTCATTGACGGTCTCGAGCGCGGCGTAGAGCGTTGTCGATTTGCCCGAGCCGGTCGGACCGCTGACGAGGATGATCCCGTTCGGCGCCCGGATCGCGGTCGCGAAGAGCGCGCGATGGTCGGCTTCCATGCCGAGCGTGTCGAGTTGGATCTGCTGGCGTTGTGTGGGCAGAAGCCGCAAGACCAGCGACTCGCCCCAGGTTCCCGGCAAAGCCGAAACGCGGATGTCGACGTCCTGCCCGTTGAGGCGCTGCGTCGTCCGCCCATCCTGTGGCAGGCGCCGTTCGGCGATGTCCATCCCGGCTAACAGCTTGACCCGAGACGCTACCGCATCGAAGCGGTCGCGCGGCAGGGTCAGGCGGGTGTGCAATACGCCGTCGATCCGGTAGCGGATGCGAAAGCGACGCTCCTGCGGCTCGATATGAATATCGGAAGCGCGCTCGTTGAAGGATTGCGACAGCGCGTTGCTGACCAGTTCGACGACGGGTGCCTCCTCGGCCAGCTCCCGCAAGTGCCCGATCTCGTCGGAGACATTGCGTCGCCCGTGCTTCAGGCTTTGCTCGACCGTATCAAGCAAAAGATCGAGGTCCTGGTTCAGCGCGAGCCACCACTGCGCCTTGCGGTGTGGGAAGGCGCACTCGACCGTCTCGCCCAACGTGGCAAGCAGCGGGTCGCGGGCGATGCACTGGACCGTGCCCTCGATCGGATCGTCCCAAACCACCGCCTCCTGGTCGAGCCACCACTCGACCGGCTGTCCTGACCGCTCGATCGTTGCCAGTATGACCGCCGGGTCGGTCGGAATGTCGGCCCGATCGAGGATCGGAAGGCCGAGCTGCTCGGATAGAGCACGTAGCAGATCGCTTTCCGATAAGGCACCCATCCGCACGAGAACCGCACCGATCCGCCCCCCGAAGCGGGCCTGGAACGCGAGGCCGCGCTCGAGATCATCCTCGCTGATCAAGCCGCGGGCGAGAAGGATCTGGCCGATGGCGAGCGAACGCTGCTCAGGTGAGAGTGTCTCGATTTCGACAAGAGGCCGGGCGTCGTCCATCGGATCGGTCCCTGGCTAAAAAGAACGAACCGGCCATGCGCCTCGCCACTGCGTGCCGTCTGCCAGGGATATTACAGGCCTGGAATCGCCTTGACCAGTCTTGCCGGGAAGGGGTATGCACCAGCGGCGCCCGGGGCCAGATCTGGCAGATATTTTGGTTGACCTCACGCGCGGAAAAGACAGTTGGACGTGGGAGGGCCCCTTTTGGCGACCGGCGTGGAGGCGCGAGAATGCTCTTCGTCGCGAGTTGAGAATAGGTGAGTCGGGTGGGTATGAATGCGGTTCCTTGCGGCCGAGCGCCATCGCCGCGCGATCCCTGTCCAAGCGGCCATGGTTTTGCCTCCAGCCAGATAAACTCGCGGGCCGCGGAGGCCAATCCCAGGATGGCATGGCCGCCAGCGTGCGTCGCGCGGCGGGTGCAGGGGTTTACCCTCCTCGAAATGCTGATTGTTCTGGCCATCATTGGTCTTCTTGTTGGGCTGGTTGGACCGCGTCTGTTGGAGCGCCTCGATACATCGAAGGTGACGACGACCGAGACGCAGATCCGCATGCTGCGGACTGCACTCGACACCTTGCGGCTCGATATCGGGCGTTACCCGTCAACCGAGGAGGGCTTGGCGCTACTGACGAACCCGCCCGCCGATCCTGATCTGGGCGCCCGCTGGCGTGGCCCGTATCTGGAAGATGCGCTCCCCAACGATGCCTGGGGCCATCCGTTCATCTATGCCGCTACCGGCTCGGGAAACCCACCATTCGCCTTGTACAGCTATGGCCCTGAGGGTAAGCCGAGCAGTGGCGGCTCAAAGAAAGGGATCGGCATCCTACCGCAAAGCTGAGGCCCGGCGATGAATCGATCGAGCCGCATGGCTCCGGCGGGCTTTACGTTGCTCGAACTGCTCGTAGTATTGGCAATTATGGCAGGATTGATTGCGATCGCGGCGCCGCAATTCTCGCAACTCTATAGCCGGGTGCGCGCCTCGTTCGAACGCGCGGATCTCGAACAGCAGCTATTGGAGCTGCCGCAACTGGTTCGGCAGCGGGGACGGGGCGGGGTATTGCTCGATCCGTCGCAGGAGCTTGCGCCGGGGAGCGCGGCCGCCGATATCGTGCCGCCGGGGAGTGGCGGGTTTGAACAATGGGAGACGTTGCGGCTCAACCTTCCGCCGGGCTGGGCGATGCGGGTTCCCAAACCGGTATTTTATCGCTTCAACGGCGCGTGCGGCGGCGGGGAGGTCGACTTTTCGGCGCCGCCTGCGTTGCTGCACTACAACCTCATTGCGCCGTTATGCCGACCCCGATTGGCCGAGGCGAATGCTCGATAGCGAGGCGGAGACGGCGGCGGGCTTTACGTTGATCGAGGCGATCGTCGCGCTGGTCATCCTGTCGGCGGTGATGATCGGCTTTTACGATTTCTTGTCGACGGCCCTCAATGGCGCCCACCGGATGGAATTGGCGTCTTTCGCCTATGACCGTCGGACGAACGCACTCGAACTGGCAACCGCGCTCAACCCGATGGACCTGCCAGAGGGAACTCTCGATCTCGGCAAATATCGGGTACATTGGACCTCCCATGTTCTCGGCGACATCAGGCAAAGCAGCCGCTATCCAGTCGGGCGAGGTATCTTCAAGGTGGCACTCTACCGGATGATTTTCACTTTCCCGGATGATGCGGAGGTCCCTCCGATCGAGGTGACGCGGCTCGGCTATCACCGCGACGACATTCCGCAATCGTTCCCGCCCGGCACGTCGAATTGAGCCGCCGCGCGGCATGGAAAGATGAACCTATCCCCCTTTACCACGCTGACGACGCGGTTTGCCGCGCGGCCTCGCTTGTATCTACAGCGGGCCGCGGAGGTCGAGGAGCCGTCGGTGAAACGTGGCCGGCGTTATTGGGCGGTCTCCCGCAGTCTCTGCCGGTTCTTCAAGATCCCGCTGCTCGCCGATGCGTCGAACAGCCGACAACTCGACGCGCTCAGACTCCAGATCGAGCGCCTGTCGCCCTTTGCGGAGACGGGATCGCATTTTCATTTCGGCCGGAATTTCATCAACCTTTGGCTGTGGGATTCTCAAGCGGTCATCGATGCCGCCGATGCGATCGACGTCGATCTCCGGCGCGTATTGGTGCTCCCGGAGTCAGCATTACAGCCGGGCGGCGAAGGCGTGCGTGTGATCGAGTGCCTCGACGGCGTTGAAGGCCAATGCTGGGATCAGGGAAGTCTGGTGGCGAGCCGCTGGTGGCCGACTCCCCCGGACAGCCGCGGCTGGGTGCTGTTTCAGCGTGGCGCGGCGGTCGGCCCCGACCGACTTACCACCAACCCGCCGCCCGCCACCGCCTTGCCCTGGTTGGCGCGGCCGTGGACCAGTTCGCCGACCGACGGCTGGAGCGGGATCGGCAATATCGATACGCGGTTCGCCGCAGCGGGGATCGCCGTCGCGCTCCTGATCGGCTATGCCTATCTCGGGGCGGAGTGGCTCCGGCTGATCTCGGATCGGAGCGCCGTGCAAAAGCAGATTGAGGTACATTCGGCTGAAGTCGGGCCGGCGGTTGAGGCGCGCGTTGCCGCGCTCGGGAATGCCGCCGCCATCCGGCGCCTGCATCAGCTCGATCCCTATCCCAGCCAATTGGCGCTGATGGCGCGGGTCGCCGAAATCTTGCCAAAAAACGAGACCCATCTCGCCGAGTGGTCCTATGATCGCGGCCAGATCGAGATGACGATTGCCGCCGATCATCCGCTCGATGCGGTGTTTTTCGTGCGAGCGCTGGAGCGCGCCGACCGGTTCAAGGCAGTCTCCGTCGAGCGGGCAGGCGGAGATAATAACCTGCGAATTCACCTCTCGGTCGAGCCGCGATGACCGTGCAAGGCAGCGGTTTCCAGAAATCCGCTAAGTTAATCACGCTGGTCGGCAGACTTTGGAGGGAACTGAAGACCAATCGGCGCGCGGCGGCCGGCTTGCTTGTGCTCGGCTGTCTGGCGGCAGGGTACGGGCTGTTGAGTCTCGATGACGCAATCGGCAGTGCTGCAGCGAGCTACAGTGATGCGACTCACCGCCTGGAACGGGTGATCCTATCGGGCCAGGAGAAGGATTGGCCGGCCAGAGCCGCGGCCAGCGTCACACTTCGTAAATCGCTCGAAGCGCGGTTGTGGAGGGGTGAAAGCGAGGGCATGGCGCGCGCCGATCTGCAGGATTGGGTGACCAACACTGCGCGTGAAGCCGGGCTGGAGAAGGCGCAGGTCAGGATAGAGCTGATCAAACCTACCGGAATGCCGGCAGATTTTCGTCAGTTGACAGCTACGATCACCGCGCTTGACACTGAAGAATCGCTTTTTGCCTTCCTCGACCAGATCAAGCGGGAACCTCGTCTACTGGTCGTCGATCAGCTTCTGGTGCGGCAACGGCCGGTCTCGTCGCTGGAGATGAAGCTGGTTGCCTATGCCGCGCTTGGCGGTAACGGATCGGCCGAAAAATGAGCCCGGGAATGACGACCTGGATCCGGCTCGCGGTGTTGAGCGGCGTCGCGGCGCTCGTGTCGGCATTCCTCGGTTGGCAGGCCGGGCAAATCTCGGTGTCGGCGGGGGCGCCTCCGGCCCCGACTCCTTGGGAATTGCCGTCGCGGCCGACCGAGGATACCGCAAGAGATTTGGCGATACTGAACGCACGTCATCCGTGGACCAACCCGCTCCTCGCGGCCGGTGCCGGCGCCGGGCTGCCCGGAGCAGCAGGAGGAGCAGGAGCGGCAGGAGCCGGAGCATCAAACCCGAAGCCGGCCGTATGGCGGCTCGCCGGGATCGTCCAGCGCCCGGGCGAGGATTTCGCGTTGATTGTCGTCGGTGAGCCGGGTGCCGCAAAACTCGAATATCGCCGCGTCGGGGATTCGTTGCCCGACGGGAGCACGCTCGTCCAGATCACAGCGGATAATGCGGTGACCAAGTCGGCGGGATCAACCGGCGAGCAACGGGTCTATTGGCTGTTTCGTGGGAAGTCGTGATGAGGGCGAGACTCCTGCGGTATTTGCCCGCTTTCGGATTTGTGGCAGCGGCGGCCGCTCTGATGTCATGCGCGGCAAACCCGCCGTCGCCCTTGTCCGTTACCCCGACCTTCGATGCAACACCCGGTGTTCGAACAGCGCCGACCGGACCGCTGGTTTTGGGCTCGAACGCGGCGGTCGGCCAACGGGTGTCGAGAGGACCGCCCCCGCCCGCTCCGGCAGCAAGCGTCGCCGGCAATGTCGGCGCGCCGCCGTTGCCGCGTGGCGCGGTCGGCGAGGCCCTCGCCGTCGAGCAGGTGACATTGCCGCAGTTTATCGACGAGGTATTCGCCAAAACGCTCAAACTCAATGTTCAAATCGACAACGCGGTCCTGAGCCGGACCGATCTGGTCACGGTGCGCACCGGCAACACGCTCGCGTCCGACGAGCTGTTGGCCATGGCAGAAAAGATCCTCGCGGGGTACGGGATCGGTGCCAGCTGGGACGGCCAAGTCATGCATATCGCTCCCAACGAGGTATTGATGTCGCAGATGCCCAGTTTGATCCGCAGCCGCGCATTGCCCGAAGTTCCCAAAGCATTGCGGCCGATCTTTCAGATTGTCGATGTGAACCGGGTGTCGGCGAATGATATGATGCTGTCGCTGACCAATGCCTATGGCGCGAAAGTCAAGTTGTTCGCCGCGCCAAAGGCTAATTCGATCATGATTTTCGGCTTGCCCGAAAACGTCGCGGCGGTGGTCGAGGCGGTGCGGGTTCTCGATGAGCCGCGCTTCGCGGGACGCCAGAGTTTGCGGTTCAGTCCGATATATTGGTCGGCCCAGGGGTTGGCGACCAAGCTGGTGGAGATCTTGCGGGCCGAGGGCTATGACGCGGCGGTCTCGTCAGCCGCCACGGCGGCGACGGCACCGGCAATCATCCTGATGCCGGCCGATACCAACAATTCGGTACTGGCGTTTTCCGCCGACGCCGCGGTGCTGTCCCATATCACGCACTGGGTTTCCGACCTTGACAAGCCGGGGCAGGTCGACCCGGCGCACAATATTTTCATCTATCTGGTTCAGAACACGACCGCAGCGAGCCTGGGGGCAACCGTACAGAGCGTCTTGCAGGGCGGAAGAGCGGGCGCCGCGGCCGCGACCCCGGAAGTTCGCCTTGAGCAAGCGGGGCAGACGCAGCCGACCCAGCCGACCCAGCCTGCAACACTCAGTCAGGCTCGACCGGCGCCTCCTTCTGCCCCTGCTGGCTCTGTCGACGCCCGCGCGGAAGCGGGCGGGGCCATTGCCGGGCCGCGCCTGGTCATCGATGCGTCCCGTAACGCTCTGATCTTGATCGGCACAGCGCAGGATTACGAACAAATCCGCCCCTTGCTGGAGGCGATGGACAAGGCGCCGCTCGAGGCGCTGATTGAAGTCACAGTTGTCGAAGTCGGGCTCAACGACAACGCGGCCCTGGGTATCGATTTCACGCATTTGGACAGTTTGGGCGGCGGCTTCGCCCAGGCGCTCGGAACCGGGACAAATGTGCTGAGCGGCGGCGCCGCCGGCCTGGCGCTGGGAACGGCCGGGTTCAACTATGCAATTCTCAACAGCGCCGGCGATAAGATTCTTCTGCTCAATGCTTTCGCCTCGACGAACCGGCTCAGCGTCATTTCGACCCCGCGCGTCTTGGCAGAGAGCGGCGGGGAAGCGAAAATCGACGTGGGCACCCAAGTGCCAGTCATAACCAGCCAGGGCACGACCAACACGATCCAGAACGCCGGCACGACCGGCATTCTGCAATCGATCGAATATATCCAGACCGGTGTTCTGCTGACGGTGAAGCCGGTTGTCCATTCCGGCGATCGGATCGATTTGAACGTAAGTCAGGAGGTGAGCCAGGCGCTGCCCAACCCCACGCCCGGCATTAGCAGCCCGCTGATCCAGAACCGGAAGGTATCGACGCAGGTGTCGTTGAACGACGGACAAACGGTCGTCATTGGCGGGTTGATTACCGAAAACCGGACCGATGCCGATAGTGGCATTCCCTATCTTAAGGACATTCCTGGTGTGGGGTTACTCTTCAACAGTCAGACCCCGAGCAAGACCCGTACCGAACTTCTGGTGTTCATCACGCCGTACGTCATCTCGAACGACTCGGACTCGGCGCGGATTACCGAACAATTCCAGGATCAGATGCGGCGCTGGCCGGTTCCCAAGGGCGAACTCCATTGGTGAGCGACTGGTTCGGCCCGCTGAAGGGCCGGCGGACCACGCTTGCGCGTTGCCCATACACCCGAATGCCGCAGCCTCTGGGGAGGTCGGAGCAGCAGCGCTGCCTGACGTTCGAGTGCCAGCGGAAGCGTTTCCGACGCTCTACTTCAGGTCGCTCCGCAGCGCCGCAGACTATGGTTGATCTGATCGCAACAATGGCCTATCGGACGTGAGCGCGTACAATAGGGAGCCGGCAACGGCGAAAGGTCATGGATGATCACCAACCGATCGATGTCGGGTCGGCGGGGCTCGAAATCTTGCTGTCGCGCGAGCTCGATCCGCTGTTCTGGCCGGCCCAGCGGTTGGGGTTGGCGAGTGCGTGGTGGGCACATGTGCCGTTCGCGTTTTGGATCATAGTGGCGTCCCGGCCGCGACTTCTCGTCGAACTCGGCACCCACAACGGCATTTCATACGCCGCGTTTTGCGAGGCTGTTCTGCGCGCGCGGCTGGGCACCCGCTGCTATGCGGTCGACACCTGGGTCGGCGACGAACATAGCGAGCATTACGGGGAGGAAATCTACAACGACCTGCGTGAGTTCCACGATAAGCACTATGCGGCTTTTTCCAATCTGGTGCGCTCTACGTTCGACGATGCGGTCCATTATTTCGAAGATGGGTCCATCGATCTACTCCACATCGACGGTTATCATACCTACGAGGCGGTGAAGCACGATTATGAAACGTGGCGCCCCAAATTGTCGGATCGGGCGGTCGTCCTCCTCCACGACACCAATGTTCGTGAGCGTGACTTTGGCATCTACCAATTCTTTGCTGAAATCTCGAAACAATTTCCGAGCTTTGAATTCTCGCATGGCTATGGCCTTGGTGTTGTCGCGGTTGGTGCCGCTGCAAGCGCGGCGGTAAGGCGGCTGTGTGCGGTGACGCGCGGCGACGATGTCGCCGCCCTGTGCGAGCGATTTTCCCATATCGGCGAGCGCTGGTTTGCAACCGCGCGTGAGACATTGGGAATGGCCGGTGCCAGGGCGCACCTCGCCGGGACGCAGGCGCATATGCGCGCTTCTCAATCGGTTCTGGAGGCGCGCATCGCTGCGACCGACGCACGATTGGCCGAGGCCAGTGCGCGGGCCGCGGCTGCGACCGAGGAAGCGGCGGTGCGCGGCGCGGCGATCGAAACGATGCGCGGCGAGGCGGCTGCGCTCAACGAGGCTCTGGCGAGGGCACGGCAGGAAGCGGCAGAGGCCAGTGCGCGGGCTGCGGCTGCGACCGAGGAAGCGGCGGTGCGCGGCGCGGCGATCGAAACGATGCGCGGCGAGGCGGCTGCGCTCAACGAGGGTCTGGCGAAGGCACGGCAGGAAGCGGCAGAGAAGGACACGGCGATCGAGACGAAGGACACCGAGTTGATTTCTCTGCGGGCAGACTTGGCTAACCGGGTGCTGGAGGTACAGGAATTACGCGACGTCGCAGCGGGATCGCGGGCCGAAGCCGCGGCGCAACGGGTCGCGTTCGTAAGGGCACGGCAGGAAACGGCAGAGAAGGACACGGTGATCGAGACGATGCGTGGTGACGCGACAGAGCGCGACGCGGCGATCGAGAGGATGCATCGCGAGTTGAACTCGCTAACTGAAGTACTTGTGCGCACGCGACAGATCGGTGCGACGATCGACCAATTGTTTAATAATCTTCGCTTCGTCTTCAAAAGAAAAGCAATAATCCTGGCTGATCGCGCGCGCGAGGCTGGTGAGTGGACTGTCGCGGCCCATTATTATCGCAGAGCGCTCGATCGAAACCCGAACAGGCCGGAGATCTGGGTTCAGTACGGTCATGCCCTAAGGGAAGGCGATCGTCTGTCGGCGGCCGAACAGGCCTATAGGCGGGCCATCGCAGGAGCTCCCACCCTGGCCGAGCCGTATCGATTTCTTGGTGACGTACTGAGAGCCCTGAGAAAACGAGACGAGGCTGTTTTCGCATATTTGCAAGCTCGGTCACTCGATCCGACCTCGCCCGATCCCTTATCCGGACTTAGCAAGCTCGGATGGTCGAAGAAAGATTTGGCTGCACTCGAGGGTAGCGGAAAGGCCTTGGTTCGATGACGCTACCCGGAAATCAGCCGTCGGTCGAGAACGGCCTGCGGCTCATCTACATATCCGGCGAGCCAACCATCCCGGGGCACCAATATCGCGTGGTGCGCCCGGTCGCAGCCGCGGTGAGGCTTGGTATGCAGGCGACATGGATGGGGATAGACGAGATCCCGGGGCGAGCTCACGAACTCAGATCGGCAAAAGCCGTCATCGTGTGGCGCACTCCCTGGGACGACCGCCTGGCATCGGCCGTCGAGACGCTGCGAGGTCAGGGGACCAAGCTCATTTTCGACCTGGATGATCTGATGATAGAGCCCGAACTCGCCCGGCCGGAGGTGATAGACGGCATCCGATCGCAAAATATCCCGGCGGAGCTGGTTCGCAACTCGTACGCTCAAATGCGGCAGACCATGTTCACCGCCGATTTATGTGTTGCCAGCACGGCTGAGCTGGCCGAGTTCATGTGTCTGGCAGGCATGCCGACGCTTGTCCTGCCCAACGGGTTCGACCACTCCGTACTTGCTGTCTCCCGCCTCGCCGCCCGTCATCGATCGGCGATGACGCCGGGCGACGGATTGGTGCGTATCGGATACGCGTCGGGTACGCGCACGCATCAACGCGATTTTTCGGTGTGCGCTGGTGCGGTCGCGCAAGTACTAAAACAAGACCCGCGATGCCGGCTTGTTCTTTTCCAAAGTAGCGAGCATCTTCTGTCATTGATCGATATCAACGAGTTCCCCGAACTCCGCGGTCTCGAATCGCAGATCGAATGGCGTCGAGCAGTGCCGCTTGCACAATTACCGCTCGAGATCGCACGTTTCGATATCAACCTGGCCCCTCTGGAAGTCGGCAATCCGTTCTGCGAGAGCAAGAGCGAGTTGAAATATTTTGAGGCCGCCTTGGTCGACGTGCCGACGATTGCTTCTCCAACCGGGCCCTTTCGCCGCGCCATTCGCCACGGCGAAACCGGCTATCTCGCATCAACGGAAAGCGAATGGCGCGATATTCTTACCGCACTGGTTGCAGATTCCGAGAAACGCCGGCACATTGCCGCCGCCGCGCGCCGCGATGTCTTGTGGACATTCGGGCCGGAACGGCGTTGCCAAATGATCAGGGAAATTATCGATCATGTGGCCGGCAGTTCGTCTGCGGCGCGGTCTTTTGAACATCATGCCCGGCCGGCACCGATGCGGCCGCAGTCGCAAGTTCCGCCGCACGATGTCTTGTTCAAGATTGATCATCTGGGAAGCGCCAAGGTCACAATTATGATTCCTCTGTATAATTATGCGAAGTTTATCTGCGAAGCGCTGGAATCCGTGGCGGCGCAAACATTGCCGGATCTCGACCTTATTGTCGTCGACGATCATTCGACAGACCGGTCGCTGTTGTTGGTGCTTGAGTGGGCAGAAATGAACGCTGAGCGCTTCAATCGAGTATCGATTTTGCGCAACCGGGTCAACTCCGGGCTCGGGTTGACCCGCAACGTCGGATTTGACGCGTCGGACACCCCATTTGTATTAGCACTGGACGCCGATAATCGCTTATTGCCGGACTGCGCCGCCGCCTGTCTGGCAGCGGCGGAGGCAACCGACGCGGCGTTCGCCTATCCTGTCATCAGGCAATTCGGCGCGACTCACGGCCTTATGGGGACATGGCCGTTCGATCCGGTTCGCCTTTCCCAAGGCAACTACATCGATGCGATGGCGCTTATCTCCAAGGCAGCATGGAACTGCGTCGGGGGGTACGACCACGTTCGTACGGGTTGGGAGGACTTTGACCTCTGGTGCAGCTTCGCCGAGCGCGGCTTGTGGGGCGTGCAAGTCCCGGGCGAACCGCTGGCCGAGTATCGCGTGCATGCCGAATCGATGGTGCAAACCTACGTGGCCGAACCGGAAAAACTGCGCCTGATGATAGGCAGATTGGAGGAGCGGCACCCGTGGCTGAATATGCCCAGCGTTTCTGCCTCCGCTACACAAGGCGCGCTGCGCCCATCGCCGGCTCCTGCGATAGGCGAACGAAAAGCGGCTGGTATGGCCGCGGGCCGGAGTGCTGATCGATTGACGCGATTATTGCCGATCCTGCGCTGCCCCGAAAGCGGGACCGGCTTCACATTGGCTCCGGAAGGCGATGCGCTGTTATCAGACGGCGGAGTTCGGCGCTGGCCGCTCGTAGAGGGCCGCCCGTTTTTGTATCCCGGCATGTCGGACCCGGCGATCAACCCCGATTCGCATCAGAGCAACCAAATTCCTGAAAGCGCTTTGCAGCTCATCCACAGGACCGAGGGCATGGTTCTGCATTTGAGTGCGGGAGGCACCTCGCAGCAGTTCGAAAATGTCGTCGAGCTCGAGGCGGCGGTCTTTCGGCATACCGATATCATAGGCGATGTCCATCGGTTGCCGTTTGTCGATGGGGTGTTCGCCGCGGTAATCGCGCTTAATGCCTTTGAACATTACCGCGATCCACATCAGGCTGTGCGCGAGATATTTCGAGTATTGCGGCCCGGTGGCCGTGTATTGATCCACACAGCGTTTCTGCAGCCGCTGCACGAGGCGCCGTGGCATTTCTATAATTGCACCCGATACGGACTGGAGAACTGGTTCCGCGATTTCGAGACCGAGACGCTTCAGGTGTCGGATAATTTTCATGTCGGGTATTCGTTGTCCTGGCTTGCCTCTGAATGCGAGTCGGCACTGCGCGGGCGTGTTTCGGCCGCCGCCGCTCGCGCGTTCATGGCAACACCATTGGATCGCGTGATCGCGATGTGGCGCGATCCCGAACAAAGAGATCGCGATCTGATGTGGAAAAATTTCGGCCTGATTCCGCAGGAAGCACAGGAGGTGATGGCAGCGGGGTTCGAATATGTTGGCCGTCGCCCGGGATGACGGGCAGCAGCTATGGCGGACCGGACCGGTGAATCTGATGCGGACGTGGCGAAACGGCAGACGCACCGGACTTAAAATCCGGTTCCCTCACGGGAGTGCGGGTTCGACTCCCGCCATCCGCACCAGCCGGCTCAACCGCCTTCGAGCTTGGGGATAAAGAACACTTCGCAGCCCTGGCGGATCGGCTGGTAGTAGGCGACCTCGTGGATCTCGCCGTCGATCGCGACGGTGGTCTCCTCTTCCAGGTGCTCGCCGAGGCCGGGATAGCGGCGATCCATCTCCTTGATCACGTCGCGCAAGGTCTTC
>Ga0182024_10004015_pt1 | contig 34320 bp, 33 predicted proteins | sample P32metaG_FD_120480 | JGI IMG/M metagenome (GOLD analysis project Ga0182024, IMG submission 120480) | Permafrost microbial communities from Stordalen Mire, Sweden - P3-2 metaG (Illumina Assembly) | ecosystem: Environmental > Terrestrial > Soil > Wetlands > Permafrost | place: Sweden: Stordalen...
CCCCGCGCTTCACCAGGTGGTACGCGATGGACGCGCCGATAATTCCAGCGCCCACTACGACAATACGATTTGCGTCCATCTCCGATTGGTAACACACCCGCGCGTGTTACAGAGTTTTTACCATCCTGTCACTTTGGCGGTCGATCGGCCGGCGTCAAATGGAGCAGGAGAACGGTTCGCATGCTATACACGTGGATTTGCCTCATGGCCGCTACCCTCGCCGTCAACACGATTTTCGTCGTCAGTTTACTCGCGGCGCTGACCTGGGAACAGCGCGCAATGTTTCTTTTCGCCACCATCGTCCTGGCGGGCGGCCTGTTTTTCACAATTCGTACGATGCAGCATCTCAGCAAGCCCAACTGAACCTCATGAATGCTAAAATTGAGTTCGGTCCGAATGGAACGAGCCGGCAAGGCCCTCGCCAAACTCAAACTTTCCGATGCTATCTCAACCGACCAACTGGCGTTTGCCGCCTGGCCGGCCGCGGTGGGCAAGCGCATTGCCGTACACGCCTGCCCGATAGCTCTGGTGCGCGGGTCCCTGGTGGTGGAAGCCGAAGATGCTATCTGGCAGAGACAGCTCTTTCACCTGCGCTTCGACATCCTCGCCAAACTCACTGAAGTTCTAGGCAGCGGCATGGTCACCGATCTGGAATTCCGCATCGCCGGCGCCGTGCCCCGCCGGCCGCCACAATCCGCGCAAAGTCACAGTGAGGCCGTCTCGCCCGACGACGCCGATAGTATCAAAGACCCCGTGATGCGCATCTTATATAAGCAGGCGCGCGCGCGAGCGATCAAGAAGGCGACGGCGTGAAAATCACCGAGTCCGAGGTCCGCTACGTTGCCGACCTCGCGAATCTGAAGCTCACAGATTCAGAGATCGCGCGCCTGGCCAAAGACATGGACGAGATCCTCACCCACATGGACGCGCTCAACGAGATCGACACCTCGACCGTCGAACCGATGGCCCAGGTGCTCTATCAAAGTGAAGAAACAGCCACGCTGCGCGCCGACGAAATCGTCCCGCCCATCGGCAACGACGCCGCTCTCGCCAACGCACCGCTGGCTGGCGCTGGGTATTACAAGGTACCGAAGGTGATCGAGCGATGACGAGCGACGTCGCTTCTCTCACCATCGAGCAGGTGCAGTCGGGACTCGCGGCACGTAAATTCTCCGCGGTGGAACTGGCGAAGTCCGCCCTCCAATTCGCCCAGGCTGAGAATCCGAAGACCAACGCGTATCTCCATTTCTGTCCGGAGCGCGCGCTGGCGGCTGCGGAACGCGTGGATCGGAAGCTGGCGGCGGGAGAAAACGCGGGACCGCTCGCCGGTGTCCCTCTGGCAGTGAAAGACGTCATCGTTACCGAAGGCGTCCGAACCACCTGTGGGTCGCGGCTGCTGGAACACTACATCCCGCCCTATGACGCTACGGCCGTTGTGCGCCTGGAACAAGCCGGCGCCGTCATTTTAGGAAAAACGAATTGCGACGAGTTCGCCATGGGATCGTCGAATGAGAACTCCGCGTTCGGACCGGTGCGCAACCCTGTCGCGCTCGATCGCGTCCCCGGTGGATCGAGCGGAGGTTCGGCGGCGGCGGTGGCGCAGGGAACGGCTGTCGCGGCCCTGGGATCGGACACCGGTGGGTCGGTTCGACAGCCTGCATCGTTCTGCGGCGTGGTCGGGGTCACGCCGACCTATGGGCGGGTCTCCCGTTATGGCTTGGTGGCCTTCGCCAGTTCGCTCGATCATATCGGACCTTTCGCGCGCACCGTTCGAGACGCCGCGCAGTTGCTCGAAACCATGGCCGGCCGCGACCCCTGCGACGCAACTTCCGCCTTCGCCCCAGTGCCGCGCTTCACCGCTCAACTGGATGGCGAGGTGGCCGGCACCAGGATCGGTCTGCCGCGCGAATACTTCGAAGGACTATCCAGCGACTCGGGCGATCGGATCCGGCACGCGATCGAACTGCTGAAAAAGCTGGGCTGCGAAGTGCGCGATATCAGCCTGCCCGCCACCAAATACGCCGTGCCGTGCTACTACATCATCGCCACCGCCGAGGCGAGTTCGAATCTGGCGCGCTACGATGGCGTCCGCTATACCGGTCGCGCCAACGAGGACACGCTCAGCGGCATGTATCGCGCCACGCGAGGCCAGGGCTTCGGCGCCGAATGCAAGCGCCGCATCATGCTCGGGACCTACGTGCTCAGTCATGGCTATTACGACGCCTATTACCTGAAGGCGCAAAAGGTGCGCGCGCTGATCGCCGAGGATTTCCGAAGGGCCTTCACCGAAGTGGACGCGATCGTCGCTCCGGTCTCGCCATCGCCCGCATTCAAAATTGGCGAGAAAATAGACGACCCGCTGGAAATGTACCTGTCCGACATCTACACGATTACCGGCGATCTGGCCGGCATTCCCTGCATGAGCGTGCCATGCGGCAAGACTTCCGAAGGCCTGCCCGTCGGCATGCAGATACTCACCAGGCACTTCGACGAAACAGGCATGTTCCGCCTGGCGGACGCTTTTGAAAAGGCTGGCGGTTTCGCCGGCTCAAGTTGAAAAATCGAGAGGAGAAATACAATGGCATTTACCGTTCCCCCGCTTCCTTACGCGTTCGACGCGCTGGAGCCCTACATCGACAGCAAGACCATGGAGATTCATCACGACAAACACCATGGCGCTTACGTCGCCAATCTGAATAAGGCGCTGGAATCCGCGCCCGATCTGCAAAGCAAAACCGTGGAGGAATTGCTGGCCAATAACTGCGCCATCGTGCCCGAGAACATCCGCACTGCGGTGCGCAACAACGGCGGCGGCCACATCAACCATTCGATGTTTTGGACCATCCTCGCGCCTAGCGCCGGTGGCAGCCCCACCGGCAATGTGGCGGCGGCTATCCAATCTGCGTTCGGAAGCTTCGACACCTTCAAAGAAAAGTTCGGCGCCGCGGCCACTACTCGTTTCGGCTCCGGCTGGGCCTGGCTGATCAAGAGCGGTAAGGGCGTCGAAATTATTTCCACCGCCAATCAAGACAGCCCGGTGATGGAAGGCCATTTCCCAGTCATGGGCCTCGACGTCTGGGAGCACGCCTACTATCTCAAGTATCAAAACCGACGCCCCGAGTATATTGCGGCTTGGTGGAGCGTGGTGAACTGGCCCGAGATCGAGAAGCGCTTCAACTCGGCGAAATAGCCCATCTTGTTATGTGGGGCGGACGCCTTCGTCCGCGCCGGACCCCTGGTCCGGCCCGTCCATTATCCGAGAGCCGACGGGGGCGTCGGCTGCGGTCCGGGGGACCGCCCCACATAACGCATTTTTCAAATGAGCTTGCGGCTTCGTACACCACATCAGCCACCAAGCCAGGATCAACTGCAAGGGCAGCCGTCCCCACCGGAGTATGGGAGCGATGGAAGCCGCGCCCGCTTCGATTGGATTGGTGGCCATATAGACGTTCGCCGGAAATACTGCAATGAGCAGCGCGATCAACGCCCAAACAGCCGCCCGGCGGGTCTGAGGCAGCAGTAGCCCCAACCCTCCGAGAATTTCACAACCGCCGCTGATCCACACCATGACCAGGCGCGCTGGGATGTAGGGGGGCACGATTTTCAAATAGGCATCGGTCTTGATGAAATGCAGCGCGCCAGCCACTACGTAGAAGATGGCGGCCAATGCCAAGCCGATCCTCTGAGGCGCAGAAAGTATTTTGGTGGCGGGCAAGGCTGATCGTAGCACCATCCGACTGCGCCGCCCGGCGAAGTCGCAGAAAAATCCGCCGCCACTTGCGGTAACATGCAATTTCTATGGAGTGTGTCTTAGAGCTTCGCGACGTTTCGAAGCACTATCCCTCGCATCACGCCGTCAACGGCGTTTCGCTGAGCCTCGCGCGCGGCGAGTTTTTCTCGCTGCTCGGTCCTTCGGGATGCGGCAAGACCACTACGCTGCGACTGGTCGGCGGATTCGAAGAGCCCACGCACGGCGAAATTCGCCTCAACGGATCCAGCATCCAGCATTTGAAACCCTACCAGCGCAACGTCAGCACCGTCTTTCAAAACTACGCACTCTTCCCGCATCTCACGGTGCGCGACAACGTGGAATTCGGCCTTCGGCGGCGCGCGGGCAATCATATCGGCAGCCGCGTTCGCGACGTGCTCGATCTGGTTCAGCTCGCAGGCAAAGAATCGCGCCGGCCCGCCCAACTCTCCGGCGGCGAGCGGCAGCGCGTGGCGCTGGCCCGGTCATTGGTGCTCGAACCCGATGTCCTGCTGCTCGATGAGCCGCTCTCCGCTCTCGATCCCAACCTTCGCAAACAGGTTCGCGCCGAACTCAAGGCCATCCAGCGCCGCGTCGGCATCACGTTTCTGTTCGTCACCCACGATCAGGAAGAGGCGTTGTCTCTCTCCGACCGCCTGGGCGTCATGAACAAAGGCCGGCTCGAACAGCTGGGCACGCCCGAAGAAATTTATCTCCAGCCCAGCACGCGATTCGTCGCGTCGTTTCTCGGGGCCGTCAATTGGATCGGCGACGTCGGCGTGCGCCCGGAGGCCATGCGGATCGCGCGCGAACCGGCGCGCAACGGCCACCGCTCGCGCCCCGCCACCATCGTGCATTCCACATTCCTCGGCAACTGCGTCCATGTCGATACCCGTTTGTCCGATGGCGAGCCGGCCGTCGTGGAGATTTCGCGCCTGGGTGAAACCTTCGCGCCCGGCGAGGCTGTGCATCTCTGGTGGGAACCGGCCGACGAGCTGCGCTTCGAATGAACCGCCTGCGCGCGTGGTTTCTCGCTCCCACCTGGGCGACCGTCATCGCGCTATTCCTCGCGCCGCTCGCCATCATCCTCGGCTACAGCTTCCTCACACGCGGCGTGTACGGCGGAATCGCCTTGCCTTGGACGGTCGAAAGTTATCAGCGCCTGATCGATCCCATTTATCTCGCCATCCTCTGGCGGTCGTTCTGGGTCGCGGGAGCATCCACTAGCTTATGCTTGCTGCTCGGCTTCCCTCTCGCGCTGTTCATCTCGCGCGCTGGCCGTCACAAGAATTTCTATCTGGGACTGGTGATGCTTCCCTTTTGGACCAGCTTCCTGGTTCGCACCTACGCTTGGATGTTTTTGCTGCGCGACACCGGCCTGTTGAACACGATTCTCGAGAAGCTCGGCCTGATCCACTCTCCGCTGCCGTTGCTCTATAACGACGGCGCAGTGATTCTCGGCCTGGTTTACGGATATCTGCCGTTCACCGTTCTGCCACTCTACGCGACTCTCGAGCGCCTGGACCGCACGCTGCTCGAAGCCGCCGCCGACCTAGGCGCCAGGCCCTGGGCCACGCTCGCGCGCGTCACCATTCCGCTCTCCGCTCCCGGTATTCGCGCGGGCGCGATCCTGGTCTTCATTCCATGCCTGGGCGCCTACCTCACTCCCGACCTGCTGGGTGGCGGAAAGTCCGTCATGATTGGAAACCTGATTCAAAACCAGTTCACCACCGCGCGCGACTGGCCGTTCGGCTCGGCCGTCTCGCTGGTCCTGATGGCCATCGTGATGCTGCTGCTGTTTGTCATCGCGCGCGGCGAAGGCGAGGGTTTACTATGAAGCCGCGCGGCGCAGGCCTGGCCATTTACGCCATCGGCGCGTATCTGTTCCTGCACCTGCCACTTCTGATCTTGTCCATTTTCAGCTTCAACGCCTCGCGCTTCACCGTTTGGGAAGGCTTCTCCCTGCGCTGGTACTCGGCCGCGCTGCACGATTCGCAATTGACCGAGGCCGCGCTGAACAGCCTGATCATCGCCGTGGTCGCCACGCTGGTCTCTACCGTATTCGGGACGCTCTGCGCTTACGGCCTCTGGAAGCGCAATTCGCGACGGCTGGCTGCTTCACTGTACCTGTCTTTGGTCACGCCCGAAATCGTTACCGGTATTTCGCTGCTCGCCTTCTACCAATGGATTTTCCGGTTCCTGCGCGTTCAACTCGGGATGCACACGGTGATCCTGGCCCACGTTTCATTTTCGATCGCCTATGTGGTCATCGTCGTGATCGCGCGCCTGCGCACCGTCGACGCTACGCTGGAAGAAGCGGCTCTCGATTTGGGTGCGAACGAATGGCAGGCTTTCCGTTACGTCACGCTTCCCGCGATTCTGCCCGGCGTCGTGGCTGCCGCTCTGCTGGCTTTCACCGTCTCTTTCGACGACTACGTGATCACCAGCCTGGTGGCCGGTGTCGATTCCGAAACATTGCCGATGGTGATTTACGCCATCGCGCGCCGGGGCGTGAATCCGGTGGTCAACGCGATTTCGGCCCTGATCGTCATCGGATTCGGATCGCTGGTTCTGATCTCGGAAAGGCTGCGGACAACTTGATGCACGACGTGAACCGCCGCTATTTCCTGTTCGGGACTTTGGCTGCCACTGGACTCTCCGCTTGCTCGCGCGACCGCCGTCCTCGCCTCAACATCTTCAATTGGTCGGCCTACATCGCGCCCGACACCGTTCCCAAATTCGAATCCGAGTTCGGCGTCCGCGTGCGCTACGGCATCTACGAGAGCAACGAAGAGATGCTGGCGCGCGTGATGGGCGGTAATTCCGGGTGGGATATTGTTTTCCCGACGGGCTATATCGTGAAGCCTTTGCTCGCAAACGGACTCGTCGCGCCCATCCATCGGGAATTGCTCCCCAACCTATCGCAGCTCGAGCCCCGATTCCAGCATCCCGATTGGGACCCGAATCTCAACTGGTCCGTCCCCTACATGGTGACCGCCGCCGGCATCGCTTACAACCGCAAGCTGAATCCGCCACCGACATCCTGGGCCGACATGTGGGACCCGCGCCTGCGCGGCCGCATGACAATGCTGGATGATCCATTCGACACTATGGGCGCGTCTCTCAAGAAACTCGGCTTCTCGGTAAATGCCTCCGATCCCGCGCAGTTGGATCGCGCCCGCGCCGAGTGCGTTCGCCAAAAGCCGCTGCTGCGCGCCTATTTGAACGCCGAAGCGCGCGACCAGTTGGTCAGCGGCGACGTGCTGGCGGCGCACATGTGGAACACCACCGCGCAGCAGGCCATGGACTCTTCGCCCGACGTGGGTTTCATTTACCCGTTGGAGGGCTACGCGGTGTATCCGGACGCTTCGGTGATTCTCCGCGAGAGCAAACGGCCAGAACTCGCGCACCAGTTCATCAATTTTCTTCTGCGCCCCGACATCGCCGCCGCCAACGCTCTCGCCGCCCGCACCACCACCACCAATGCCGGGGCCCGCAAAATCCTGCCATCCGACTTTCGGGACAATCCGACGCTCTATCCGGCCCCCGATGTGGTCGCTCGCGGCGAATGGGCCATTACGCTGGATCCTGTAACGCAGCGCCTGCGCGACCGGCTGTGGACGGAGATCAAGGCGGCGTAGTCCGTGCGCCGCGGAGGCCAGAGAACTCATCGCGGAACTCATCGATCTAGCCGATCCCAACGTTCTGGATCTCCCGCGCTCGCGCGCCGCCGAACAGCAGATCCTAAACCTACTCGATAATCCTCCGGCCGGGTAGCACAGTTACCATGGAACGTGCGGATCTCTCCTTCAGTCGTCATCTTCGATTACGGCAACGTCCTCTCCCAGTCCCAGCCCGTCGCCGACACGCAGGCCATGGCGACTATTCTGGATCTGCCCCTCCCGCAATTCTCCGAACTCTATTGGCGGTTTCGCATCCAGTATGACGCCGCTTCGCTAGACCCCACCGCATATTGGAGCGCCGTGGCGCAAGCCGCCTCACGCACGCTCACGGCGGTCCAGATCGCCGATCTCATCGAGATCGATAGCCGCAGTTGGTCGCATCCCGCGCCGGTCATGGTGCAATGGGCGCGCAACGTCCGCACCTCGGGCTTCCGAACCGCCATCCTCTCCAACATGCCCGTACCGGTCCGCGATTATGTGCTGCGCTGTTCCTGGCTGCCCGAGTTCGATTCTCAAACCTTTTCCTGTGACGTCGGCGTATGTAAGCCTGCGCCGGAGATCTATCGGGATTGCCTGAACAAGCTTGGCGCTCAACCTTCGGAAGTTCTGTTTCTCGATGACCGTGAATCCAACGTGCGCGCGGCCGAAATCTTAGGACTACATGCGATCCTGTTTAAGGATGCCTCCAGCGCCGCGCGGGAGATCGAACGCCGCTTTTCCATTCCCGTAACGCTGGAGTAACCTCAACCAAACCGCCCGAACCGCCGATAGGTCGTGTTAAAACAATTCTTTCTGGTTGCGTTCGTGCTCGAAATCATGCATTATGAGCGATAAGCGTCCGTCGAGAGATAAAAGCGTGGCAAGTGCGCCTCAACCCCCTCTGGCACAAATGCTTTTCGCCGCAATGAACGAACATGAGGCCGTGCTGTCGAGAGTTTCGCGGCTTCTGCACGACGAAGTGAGCCAAGTCCTAAGCGCCGTGGGATTGCAACTGGATGCCATGCGGATGGACTTTCGCGAGCAGGCTCCCGGCGTGGATGGCCGCGCCACCGAGATCCAGGAACTCCTGGAACAGGCGATCGAGCAATTGCGCGACATCACGAATGAGCTAAACCCCTCCATCGTGGAACGGGCCGGGCTGCAATTTGGGCTGGATCGTTTGATCGGGATGACGCGCGCCGGATTTGCGGGCACGCTCCGGTTGCACTTTGACGCCTCTCTGCGCGTGCCTACCATCCTGGCGAAAGCGTTTTACAAGATCGCCGACTGCGCCCTCGACATTGCCAAGGCAACGCCCGGATGCTCGCTGATCGATATTCATGTGAAACGCGCACAGGGCGAATACGTACTCGAAATTTCCGATAATGGTCCAGTGGACGACATGGGTTCCCCGCCTTTGGGACAATTGCTGATGGACTATTATGCGTCCAAGAACCACGTGACCCTCAGAACCGAGCGTGTTCCCGGTAAAGGCAGTGTCATCCGCGCCAGTTTTCCGCTGCCGGCCGTTGCACGTGAGAGCGCGCCCGAGAGTGGGAGTTAAAGGAGACCATGCCATTTCAAGTGCTCCTGGTGGACGATCACAAGATCATGCGGGACGGCATCAAGGCCATTCTGCGCCACAGCGAGGAGTTTGCGGTCTTGGGTGAGGCCGAGAGCGGAACCGAAGCGGTTCAGATGTGCAAGAAGAAACGCCCCGACATCATCCTGATGGATATTGGACTGCCCGGACTGAACGGCATCGAAACCACCACCGAAATTCTACGTCACTACCCCGACGTCAAGATCATCATTCTGTCCATGTACGACGACGAGCATTCGGTGGTCAGTGCAATTCGTTCCGGCGCCCGCGCGTTTGTACTCAAGAAAGCGTCCGATAGCGATCTGGTAGACGCGCTGCGAGCTGTGGCCAAGGGCGGTTCCTACCTGAGTCCCCAAGTTTCCGACCGGCTGCTCAATCGCATTCAACGGGGCGATCTGGAATCGAAGCCCCTCTCCTCCACTTTGGACGATCTCTCGCCGCGCGAACTGCAGGTGCTGCGCCTGGTCGCTGAAGGCAAAACCAGCAAGGAGATCGCGGTCATGCTGGATCTTGGTTTGCAAACCGTGCGCAGTTATCGCAAAACGATGATGAAGAAGCTGGGCGTGAACAACGTCGCCGGACTCACTCAGGTGGCGCTGGCCTCAGGCATTACACGGTTCCCCGTTTCCCACGCCGGGGCTGGCGAAGCGGCGCCGTGATCGGTACGAAATGATCGACACCCCTTGGGGTTTGCTGCCCGTCGCCGACGCCCACGTTCACTTCTTCTCCCACCGGTTTTTCGCTTCGCTCGCCGAGCAGAAGGGCGTCGCGGTGGATCAGCTCGCGCCGGTTCTCAACTGGCAATTGCCCGCCGAAGATCCGCGACAGCTCGCCGATACCTGGGTTCGTGAGCTCGACCGGTACGGAGTGGCGAAGGCGTCTCTGATCGCGAGCGTTCCGGGCGACGGCGAGTCCGTCGTCGCCGCAGTTGGCCGGCATCCCGAGCGGTTCTACGGCTACATGATGGTGAACCCGGCGGCGCCGGCCGCGGCCGCGCAGGTGGAAGCCGCGCTCGCGAGCGGCCACGTCCAAGGGCTCTGCTTTTTTCCTGCAATGCATCGCTATTCGATCCAGGACGATCGCGTTGCCGCCCTGCTCGAATTGCTGGTCGCGCGGCCGCATTCTGTCGCCTTCGTCCACTGCGGTGTGCTCAGTGTCGGCGTTCGCAAAACGCTCGGACTGCCTTCGCCGTTCGACATGAAGTTCTCCAACCCCATTGATCTGCACGCGGTGGCGCTGCGCTTTTCGCAGCTTCGTTTTGTAGTGCCGCATTTTGGCGCGGGCTACCTCCGCGAAGCGCTTATGCTGTGCGACCTATGCCCGAACGTATACCTGGATACTTCTAGCAGCAATAGCTGGATGCGATACGAAGAAGCTCATCTCGATCTCCGCAATGTGTTCCGGCGCGCGCTCGATGTCGTCGGCCCGCAGCGGCTGCTGTTCGGTACCGACTCGTCTTTCTTTCCGCGTGGATGGAACGCCTCGATTTTCGAAACACAATCCAAAGCTCTTTACGAAATCGGCGTGAACGAGGAGGCAGCCCGGCAAATCCTTCACGACAACCTGGTCCGATTGTTTTTGTGAGATGAAATAAACCGTCTCGGCACCTTTTTGTTTAATTATGGTCGTCAGAATTCGACGCCCCTCCCAAGGCGCACACTTCATTCCTCCGCTCGATCCCGCACCCCGGACCGCGATCCTGGCGCCGGGCTTTCGCGAAACCAGGCTGGTACGCATCTTTCCGCAGGGCTGGAACGAGCGCGCCAGGCTTTTCGATCCGGGCTGTATCGCGGGCCCACTGGAGCAATTGCGGATCCTGGCGCTGGCCGCCCGGCCGATCGAGCAGGCGGTGGTGGTTTTCACTTACGCGGCGGAAACCGGCATTCCCCCACAAGATCGCGAGTCGTTTTGGAAAGCCTTCGGCGTTCCCATATTCGAGCAGTACTTAAGCCCCACGAATAAACTGCTCGCCAGCGAGTGCGACGCGCACTCGGGTCTGCACGTCGTAGCGGGCTGCGAAGGATTCCCTCTTGAGCGTGACGTGTGCGCCTGTGGTAATCCGTCGCCGCGCCTGACGCGCGGATCGAGGCTCGAAGAACTGGCTGGGCTTCTGGCCTGAGCGGCGGTTCGGTTGCTATCCTAGATTCTGAAGACGTCTAAGCTTGTCATTGTCGGCGCGAACGTGGCGGAATTGGCAGACGCACCAGACTTAGGATCTGGCTCCCGCAAGGGAATGGGAGTTCGACCCTCCCCGTTCGCACCATGAGAAACAAGGGTTCCTAGTGTCCTGAGTTAGAAGTTCGCCAAACAACTCACGGTGGGGCGGACGCCTTCGTCCGCGCCGGACCCCTGGTCCGACTCCTCCAACACAGTCAAAACGGAGGCCGACGGGGGCGTCGGCCGCAGTCCGGGGGGACCGCCCCACTTCGCGAAGTCTTCAATCAACTTGCAACTCAGGACGCGAGACGATTATCTCCCTCGACTTTCACAGCGGCCTCCCACGTGCAAGACGTGCGGTGGTGCATCTTTTGCAGCCAATGTTGTGAACAACGTTTCATAAGGAGACAAGATCATGGCCGTAAAAAAGACAGTAGTATGTGGTATTTACCAAAACGCGAAGCAAGCGGAGGGGACCGTCGCTGCCCTTCTGGCGGCGGGATTCTCCAAAGACGCTACTTCGGTTTCGCACCCGGAAAGCGAGGCTACGAAGGCGGCAGGCGGAGTTCGGCTTTCCGTTCACTGTGACACGCCGGAACAGGAGGATCGCGCAAAGGATCTGTTAAAGCAGACTGGCGCCCAAGACATTTCGTCGTCTGAAGAAGTTGAACAGATCTTCGTTGAAAGTTAGAGACCCTCGATCCACACCAACTCAGCGCGCCGCTGTCGTATAGAGTTCGGGAGAGCGCGAGGAGCCGCGCAGCCAACCTTCCAGCCAGAACCGGCGGAAGCCGGACCGCTTCGGAAGCAACGACCGGCCGCAGCAGAATTCGGCCACCTTGGTATACTCGGCGAGCGTGGCGGAATCGACCGCATCCATGGCAAGTTCGGAAGCATCCACCAAACTTGGGTCCACGGGGATAGCGGCGATCTTCTCGGCGTCAATGGCCCAACCGGCTTCGCGCGGAATGGCCCGGTCGAAAGTCTTGCGATTCACGATGTACTTCACCTTGCCGGCGGCCACGCCGCGAGCTTCCAAATCGTAGCGGCGCCGGGCGGCCAAAAACAGCGAAGGAGAAGACGGCGTGGTGACGACAAAAACCGCCTGAGCGGTACGCGCGATTACTTCCGTGGCGTTGTTCACCACCTCGGGCAAATCGGCGATGACGACATCATAGCGGCCGCGAACGAAGGACAGTAGCCGTTGATAACCCCAGGGCGACACCTGACGCACACCCGAGCGGCTGACGGAGGAGAGTACGTCAATGCCGCCGGTGTGCGTCACCATCTCGCTCCAGCTCTGATCGGTGAGCCGGTGCGAGTCTTCAAGAGCGTCCATGATCGAATAGGTGGGGCGCAGGTTGTAGAGCATCGAGATCGGCCCGGCGTGCAAGTCGCATTCCAGCACCAGGACCTTTTTCTCGGCGAGCGTGGCGAGAATATGCGCCACAAACAAGGCTGAGGTGGTGGCTCCGCTGCCCGCTTTGGCTGGCTGAAACGCAAATAGCGAGGCGTTCTTTTTGCTGCTGACGGATTCGAGCGCCTGAAATATCGCCGCGCGAAATTCATCGGGGTTGCAAGGAATGGGACACACCGAAAAGCCGCCGAACGCACTTTCAATGACGTCTGGGCGCTTGTAGCGGGCGGATACACCCAGAATGGCGGTAGCAGGCTGAATGCTGCGGATGTCGTGTTCGACGCCCTCGGCAGCGGCTTCATCGTCGACGCCCAGAAACACCAGTTGGGGCCCGAACGAATTCAGCAATCGCATGCTTTCGTGGGCCTGAGGATAACGCTCCAGGGTGCGAAAGACACAGACATCTTTGGTGAGTGAGCACAGTTGCTGTAGTTGCGAAGTAGTTTCGCGGTCCGTGCCGAAGATCAGTGCCGACAGCATTTGAAAGTGAGCTCCATCTGACCGGCGCTGGCCGGTACGGGTTCAACCGTATGCAATCTAGGGGCCAGCGGTGAGAACCATGAGTAACTCCGAGAAAATGCTGAAAACAAATTGAGGCGTTGTTGTTGCAGGTGTCATTTTAGCGCCATAGCGTTGAGAATCCGACATCGCCGTTGGGGGAGGCGCGCCGCCAAGCTATCGGCAACGGGCAGAATTGACGACTGGCTTCAAAGTCTGCTCTAATCGCCAAGTGCCCGAAAACGAAGCGCTCGCTGTGGCTGGAAACCTGCTAGAAGCCCTGCGATTCTTCGGACAGGCGCGCGCCGACGCCGAGATCCGGGATCTGCCGGGCGTATCGTTGATCTTTTGCGGATTGAACTATGCGGCGTTCAATGCGGCGCTGCAAGCGCGGCCGATCGAAGGGGACGCAGATGCACAGGAGCTGGGCCGCCTGATCGACGTGTCGGCCGAACATTTCGATGCCCGCAGCCTGCGCTGGACCTATTGGCTCTGCGAGGACTTCCTCAAACAGCCGCTGCGCCGGGAGGCGCCGCGCGTTTTCAAGCGCCATGGGCTTCGCCACCTGACCGAAGCGCCGGGAATGTATGCCGATCGGCTGGCGCCGGCGACGCGCAGCCTGCCGCCGCTCGAGGTGCGGCCGGTGGCCGACGAACCAACCCGCGCGGCCTTCTCGGATGTGATGTCCACGGCATTCGAGATCCCGCATTCGGTCAGTATGTCGGTGTACGGCGCCGAGCGGGCCTGGAGAGGCACGTTTCAAGGCTATGTGGGCTATTCCAATGGCCGGGCAGTCACCACGGCAGCGGCTGTTATTACGGGCGATGTGATCGGACTGTACTCGGTGGCCACGCTCCCGCAACATCGGCGGCTGGGATTTGCCGAAGCCATCATGCGCCAGGTGATCCAGCAGGCGCAGCAAACGCGGGGTGTGTCGCGGATGGTGCTGCAAGCCACTTCCTCCGGATATTCGTTATACGAAGCGATGGGGTACCGGACGGTTACGAGTTTCAACGTGTTTATTTCGGATTAGGCCGCTTGCTCACGCGCCACCCGTCCGGTTTTCTTCGAGCCGATGTTTCCCAGTGCACGACCTCCGATCGTCTCCGAGTGTACTGCTGGCGCGCGGTTCAGTAAGCCGCGATAGCGCGCCGGTGGCGATCCAGGCGCCGGTGTTTTCGATGTCGGCGGTGAGGGGACGATCGGCCGTCCAGGGGGCGCTGACTTTGGCAAGCGCCGCGCGTACCCGCTCGATGACTGGACTCGAATTGAGAGGGCGCAGGCAATCGAGCGCGCGTGCGGCTGTGAGCAGCTCGATCGCCAAAACGTGGCGAGTGTTGCGCACCACCTGTTTCAGCTTCATCGCCGAAGTCATACCCATGCTGACAAAATCCTCCTTATTGCCGCTGGTGGTGATGGATCCCGTGGATGCGGGATGAGCGAGCACGCGGTTTTCGCCGGCCAGCGCGGCGGCGGTGACTTGCACCATCATGAACCCGGACTCGAGGCCAGCGTGATTGGTGAGAAACGGGGGGAGCTCTTCATTGAGCGAGGGATTCACCAGCCGGTCGATGCGACGCTCGGAGATGCCACCGAGTACGGTGAGAGCGACGGCCATGGCGTCCAACTGGAGCGCCAGCGGCTCGCCGTGAAAGTTGCCGCCGGAGAAAATCTCTTCGCCGATGACGAGTGGGTTATCCGTGACGGAGTTCAACTCGATTTCGAAGGCGCGCCGCGCGGTAGCCAGAGCATCGCGCACAGCTCCGTGTACTTGGGGGGCGCAGCGCAACGAGTAGGCGTCTTGAACCCTGCGGCAAGTGATATGCGATTGCCGAATCTCGCTGCTATCGAGATACCGGATGAGATTCGCCGCGCTCTGGATTTGGCCGGGAAACGGGCGGATCTGGTGAAGACGCGGGTCGAAGGCGCGCGGAGTGCCGCGCAGGCCGTCGAGGGTCATGGCGCAAATCAGGTCGGCCGATTCGGCCAGCTCTTCGGCGTCGAGCAGTTGCAGGCCGCCGACTGAGAGCATGGCCTGGGTGCCGTTGACGAGCGAGATGCCTTCCTTGGATGCCAGCACGATGGGCTCAAGTCCGGCGCGGCGCAGGGCCTCGGCGCCGGAGAGACGCACGCCATCGAACTCGGCTTCGCCTTCACCGATGAGCACCAGTGCGATGTGGGCGAGCGGCGCGAGATCGCCGCTGGCGCCGACGCTGCCTTGCGAAGGAACGACGGGCGTGACGCCGCGATTCAACAGGCCACAGAGGCGCTCGGCAACGATGGGCCGGATGCCCGAAAACCCTCTTGCAAGCACGTTGGCGCGGATCAACATCATGCCGCGGACTTCGTCGCGAGCTAGCGGCGCCCCGACTCCGCAGGCGTGGGAGCGTACGACGTTGCGCTGAAGCTGTTCCAAGTCTTCGGGCGGGACGCGAACGTCGGCCAGCAATCCGACGCCGGTGTTAACGGCGTAGACCGGGTCGCCGCCGAGCGCGAGCTTTTCGACCACGGCGCGCGAGTGGAGCATGGCGGGGAGAGCGGCGGCGTCAATTTGCGCGGGCTCGTCCGTTTGCGCCACGCGGCGAAATTCATCGAAGGTGAGACGGGAGCCGTCGAGTGAAATCATCCTTACCGTTGTACCAGTGCGGAGGCGTGGCTGGTGCTTGGTGTTCCTTGGTGTTCCTTGAACAGCCGCCCAAGGCGAGCGCGCGCGACGTCGGGTTGCACTCAAACAATAACGCAGCTACTTGCTACTCGAACCCGCCTCACACGACGCCGGCATCCACTTCGACCGGTTGGGCTCTCGCTTGAAGTGCGTGCTGGTGATGAACGGCTGGTTCAGGTAGTGCGGGTCTTCCACGATGGTGAATACCGTCAACCAGTCGGTCCCATAGGCCGACAGACGATCGAAGTATTCGGTCATCGTGGTGTCGTCGCTGTAAGGGACGCCGTTCTTGCGCAGGTAGCCGGCTTTTAGATTAGTGGTGATCACCTTTAACGCACCGGGTTTGCCCGGACCCTGTTGGAGACTCACGCCCAGGCCGCCGGGCTGTGTGATGTGCTCCCACTCGGCCGCCGAGTTCCCTTGCCAGGTCCGTTCGGGCTGCGGCTTTTGGCTTTTATCAAAATAGAGCCGCCGCGTCTGTTGCCCGGCATCGGTATCGATTCGCAAGGTCGTGTCGTTCTCCCAGGCGATCTGGAGCCGTCCCGGCACGCGCATGAGCGCCGCGGCGCCATAAGCTTTACATCCGTCACTGGCCGACTGGGACGGGTCCCACGTGTCGGCGACCTTGCGTCCCTCGGCACTGAGCGGGACGCTGGTATAGTCGCCTTTCTTGGGGATCAGCATGCGCCAGCGCCAATCTTCGGTGACTACCGAGACCCAGGTTCCCGTCAGATCGATGGGCGCGGCTTCCTTGGGAGTTTTAGGCGCTTGCGGAGCGGCAGGCGCGCCGAGCGCCAACAGGAATAACGCTGCTGCCGCGATTCGCATGGTCATTTCGGAGATAGGTTCCGATACACGGCTTCGATGAACATCGAAGTGGTCCATGGGCCGCTGTCGGATCCGTAACGCGAGTCGTACTCGAGCGTGGGCCGCGCGGCCTTCACCTGATCGAGCGTCATGCCTTTCTTGATCATGTCCTGAACCCGATCGCGAATGATGGTCACCATGTCCCGATATTCCACCACGTCGGCTTCATCGCAGATTCGCCCGTGTCCGGGGATCACCCTGGTCCCCCCTTCCTGCCAGTCCTTCGGGATCGTGATTTCAATGATGCGGTTCAAGCCCGCAATCACGCCGTTGATGCTGCCGCCCTTGTCGATGACCGGAAAAGTCGTGGTCACGAAGATGTCGCCGGTTGCGATGACGTCGGAACGCCGGAAGAACACCAAACTGTCGCCCTCGCTATGCGCGGCAGGCACATGGAAGATTTGAATCGCTTCATTGTTCAGAGACAATTCTTTCCAATCCGGATAGGATTCGGTGGGCCACCCACCCACTGGCATCAATGCCTTTTGACCACTGGGCGCGCTCACCGCGGCGAGCACCGCCTCCTGCGCAAACACCATCGCGCCAGGCCCCGCGCTGTCGCTCGCCCGCCCTCCACCAGGGGCTCTCCCAAGCGCCGCCAGACGCTCATTCCCGCCCATGTGATCCGGATTGGCGTTGCTGTCGACGATGAAGCGAATCGGTTTGTTCGATAATTTTCGGATCGCCGCGATCACCTTGTCCGTGGCCTTGCCATCGCCCGCATCCACCAGCAGGACGCCGTCTTCGCCAACCTGCACAGTCATATTCGCACCCGCGCCGGCCAGCAGGTACACGTTTCCCTGAACCGGCAGCACCGTGATTTCGCCCGACACCTCGCTGGTTTGCGGGGACACGACGCGAGGAAAGCTTTTGCCCGGCGCCGGTGGAGGGAAAATGTGATTGTCCAGATCGTTTTTCTTTAACTTCGCCATGTATTCCGGATATGTGGTCGCGGCTCCGCCTCGCGCCGCCTCAGCCGGAACACCGCTCTTGTCGAGAAACTCCTGGATATGAGGCGTCTGCCCGGGAAGGTAATGCGGAACCCAACCCTTTGGACGGCCGCCGAGCTCGTCGATGATCTGCGCGGGCCCGCAGTTTCCCCAGGCGTCGGCACTCGTGGTGAGGCTCAGCACAAAATTGGAAGTTCGAATGAACGGCTCGTCCAGGTAGACGGGATCGTTCACGAAGCTGGCCAGCATCAGATAGTTGCCGTAGCGAGTGTAATACTCGGTCATCGTCGCCAGATCGCTGGTCGGCGCGCCGTTGCGCAATAGCCAGCCGGTTTTGATATGCGTGGTCTCGACGACCAGCATGTTTCGTTCCCAGTGTCCGGTGGAGAATCCGGCCCAGGTGTGCGGCGCAAGGTCTGAAGGATGGTCGCGGCCATCCATCCAGATGGTGCGGGGTCGGCCGTAACTGCCCAGTAAGCTGTAAGCCTGCAACTCGCCCGACACCGGATCGACAATCTTCGAGAACCGAATATTCGCCGGCCCGCGCATCGCGTAGGTTATGACGTGCGGGATGCATTGGCGCTCGAAGGTGGAGCGCGCCGATTCGTCCCAGCTCTGGGCCTTGCGCCAGCCCGATTCGTTGAGCGGCAACCCGGTGTAGTCGCCGAGCCGCACGCCTCCGCGATGCTGTAAGTCTTCATGGAACGTGGCGGCCCATTCGCCGCCCAAATCGATCTGGGCGAAGGCGGAGCCTGCCGTCACAAGGATCGCGACGCCGAGTCTTAGAGACATGAATCAGCCACCGAGTCTATCGCAAAAGGAGCCGCAGCGGGTTACGTGTTCGATATGAGCATCGGCGCGCAAACAATGATGTATAGTAGACAGTCGGGAACATCAGTATGCGCAACCGATCGGTAAACGCCTGCTTGCTGTGTGGCGCGCTTCTTCTGGCGGCCATCCCTGCCCTGGCCCATCATTCCTTCGGCGCCGAGTTCGATGCCGACAAGCCCCTTACCATCACTGGCGTCGTCACCAAAATCGAATGGATCAATCCGCACAGCCACTTTTACCTGGACGTGAAGGACGATAAAGGCAACGTGGCGAACTGGAGGCTGGACGGCTATCCGCCCGTGGTGCTGAGCCGAACGGGATGGAAGAGAGAGGCGACTCTGAAGCCGGGCGACCGGATCACCGTGTTCGGATGGCAGGCGCGCGACGGCACGAATTGGGCGCATGGGCGGCAGGTAACTTTTCAAGACGGCAAGAAGCTCTACTTTGGGCCTCCCTCGGGGACCGGCGACGGCGGGGCGAAGCCGGCGGTCGATTCGCCGCAGTAGGGCAGGAGTTGGCATGCGAGCGTTCTACCTCATCCTGTGCAGCATCGTCGCAGCGAACTTAATTGCGGCGCAAGCACCAAGAGCTTCCGACGGTAAGCCGGATCTCACCGGCGTCTGGCAACCTGCCAGCACCATTCGCGGATCGTGGGAAGAAGCCAACGCGGGAGACGGATTGGGAGGGACGGGGAAAAATCCATCGGCGCCGGTAGCGCTTGGATCTACCAATCGGCCGGCCGGGGGCGCACCGTACCAGCCCTGGGCCGCCAAGAAGGTGTTGGAGTTTTACAACCATCGCGCCATTGACGATCCGACGGCGCGCTGCCTTCCTCCCGGAATTCCCCGCTTGACCTCCTTCGGACTGTTCCCCGTGCAGTTTGTTCAGACACCCAAGCAGGTGATTATCCTTTACGAATACATGAACCTGTTTCGCGTGATTCCGATGAATGCCAAGCATCCCGATGACGCGGACCCCAACTATCTCGGCGATTCGGTGGGACATTGGGAAGGCGACACGCTGGTGGTGGATGTCACCAGCTTCAACGACAAAACCTGGCTACTGGGGACCGGAACGTTCCACAGCGACGCCCTGCACGTTACCGAGCGTTTTACGCGCGTGGATAGAGATCGGATGAACTACGACGTCGTCATGGAAGATCCGAAAGTGTTCACCAAGCCCTGGGAGTATCACTCCACGATGATGCTGCGCGAGGGAACGCGCGTGCGGGAATATGTTTGCGCTGAAGATAACGAAGACCCGGCGCGCTATGAGAAGCTCCAGAAAGACGGCGTTAAGTTCGAGCGGCCGTGACCGGGGGGACGGCAACGTCTCACTTGAAATAGCCCGGCAGTCCTGGCTTGGTTTCGCGCAGGATATCGACGATGGCTCGGCGGTCCGCGAGGGAAAGACGAGCGTAGCGGCTTCCCTTCTCCGCACCAGACAAGACTTCCCACATCCGCTCATAGATTGCGCTTCGGGCTTGCTCGGGAAGGCTATCGAAAGCCTGGCTGTAAATCATGTAGCTGCAGGGATAGCGCAGCAGGCGCTTATGTAGATCGAGTTGGCGTAAGGAGCGGCCGTGGCTGTCGAACGGTCCTTGAGAGGCGAACTTTTCGGAAAATCCAGACGTGCCGTGAACGGGACCCGGGAGCGGCGTTTCATCGATGAAGAGCAGATAGTCCACGAGTTCTTGCGCGGATTCACGAAGCAGAGAGGTGAGTGCGCTGTTCGGCGCCTTGTCGTACAGGGCACAGCGGACTTCCCATCCGACGCGCGTGATCAGGTCCGTCATGTACATCTGATGATCGAAGACCATGAGCGCAACGATGTCGCTGTGCGCGGACAGATAGGCTTTCACATCGAACTTGTCTTGGAGCGAGGTCACATGCAGGGTCTGATCCGTAATCATGGATTCGGGGCGCTCTGGATCGGTGAGCATGGCATTTCCCATGTGACGGCCGTGCGCCATCGCGCCCGTGACATACCAGCCGCCCCAACGCTCTTCGAACGGGCTGCGATGGTCGGTGGAGTATGCGCCGAGAATGAGCTTCGGACGGCCGTCGGGCACGGTGTAGAAGCTGCGCACGATCATGCCCGGAACGCCGAGGCTGAAGTCGGAGCGGTGGCATCGCAGGCAGTCGTCACGGCGCGTGAAACTAGGCTGCGGAACGAATTGCTGCTCGAGCGTGTAGAAAATCACGCCCTGCTGGGGATCCAGCGCAGCCAATTCGATAAAGCCGCCGTGCATCCAGGCCACCGCCACCGAATCGTTGAAAAAGATGGTGCGCGGGTTGCTCGGCTCGATGCGCGATTCTTGCAAGCTGGTTTTCGAAAAGACGGCCATCTGCGACTCGATAGGGACGTTCAGAGCCTGCAGCACAGCCGGCAGATATCCTTTGTCGCCGTCGAATTGGAGCTGAACTTTGCCGTCTTCGATTTGGCGCTTCAGGCCGGCGACAACATCTTGAGGCGGATGCTTTAAGTAGTTGAAATATTCGATGGCGGGGTGATCGAGCGGCGGCGAGAGCCGGTCGTTGAGTTCCGCGAACCCCGCGGCAGCGGCGATAGCCACTACGGCCATGAGTACGACCGTCCGATGGGCTTCACTCATATCGAAGGGCAACAATCGGGTCGATGCCTGTCGCGCGGCGCGCGGGCAGGTACACGGCGAGCAATGCTATAACTCCTAGGGCAAGCGGCACGGATGCGAAAACCAACGGGTCCCAGGGCTTGACACCATATAGGAAGCTGGCGATGAGACGCGTGAGGCCGAAGGACGCGGCCATACCGATGATGACCCCGATCAATGTGAGCCGCATGCCTTGGACGATCACCATATTACGCACGTTGTTCGCTTCTGCTCCCAAAGCCATCCGAATTCCTATTTCCTGAGTGCGCTGCTGGACTGAATAGGCGATCAGCCCATAGATTCCGATGGCCGCAAGCAGGAGTGCCGAGCATCCGAAGATGGTCATCAGCAGCGTATTCAACTGTCCGCGTGCCGTGGACTGCGCGGTGACTTCGTCCATGGAGCGGACCCGGGCCACGGGCTGTCCGGTGCCTTTGCGCAACTGTTCCTCGATAGCCGATCTGAGCGAGTGCGGCTCCACGGCGGTGCGGACAATCCAGGCGATCGGCAGAAGGCGGAGATTGAGTGCGTTGATTCCGTCGGGCAGTTGCGCCACGGGAACATACATCGCTGGCCTGGGGGTAGCATCGAGCCGTGCGTCGCGAACATCACCAACAATGCCGACGATTTGACGGATCGGATCCTGCTCATACTCCGGGCGCATGCCTCTGCCAACCAGTAGCCGATCGTTGAGCGGGTCGCCGTTCGGCCAGAACATCCGAGCCATAGTTTGATTAATGATGATCACCCCGGGAGCCGAAGCATCATCTCGGTCCGTAAATGTACGGCCGCGCAAGACAGGAATATGAAATGCATCGAAATACTCCGGCGAGATAAACGTCCAGCCCGTGACGCCATGAAAGCGCCCATGTAGAGGCCGCCCAGAGACGATGAAGAAGTTCTGCCAAACTGTTTCCAACGGCACACAACATGAGGTTGCCGCGGCCGTTACGCCCGGCAGGGCGTGGATGCTCTGGACGCCATCGCGAACCAGCCGGTCTATTTCAGAGGTTTTTTCAAACCGCGTGCCCGCCAGCGACATTTGCATGATCAATACGTTGTGAGAATCGAAGCCTGGATTGACCGCCTGCAGTTGGATGGACGAGCGAATCAATAGCGCCGCGCTAACCAGGAGAATCAATGCCAGGGCTATTTCGCCGATCACCAGCAGCGACCGCGTTTTGTTTTGTCGAAGCCCGGTGCCAGACCGTCCCGAGCTCTCCTTGAGAGTCGTCATGAGGTCAACCCGGGAGGCCTGGAGCGCCGGGATCAGCCCGAACAATACGCCGGTGATCAAGGAGACGAGAAATGTGAAAGCAAGAATGCGCCAATCCAGTGTAATCGCAGAGCCATATTGACCAATTCGAGGAATATTGACCATATTTAGCGGCGCGAGGAGAGGATTACTCGGGTAAGATCTGAGGATGGCTCGAATGGCCGTCAGGCCAAGGACAAGGCCTAGCGCACCGCCCGACAAGGAAAGGATAACGCTCTCTGTAAGCAGCAGGCGAATCAGGCGGCCCCGGCTGGCGCCTAGAGCCGCGCGGACGGCGATCTCACGCTGCCTGCCGGAGGCCCGAACAAGCAGCAGACTGGCGACGTTCGTGCATGCGATGAGGAGCACAAAGACGACCGCGCCTGCGAGGATCGTCAACAATGGGCGAACGTCGCCAACCATCGCATCCTTCAGCGGCTCGACACTGAATCCGGATCGGGGACCGGAGCGGCTGGGGAATTCGCGGTAATACGCGTTTGCGAGTACCTTGAGCCGCGCGTTGGCCGTCGCGAGCGTGACACCCGGTTTGAGCCTGGCAACGATCCGGCAGTAACAATCGCCGTCGGCGCTATTCGGATCCATTTGATAAGGGATCCACACCTCCGGCGACTGATCGAACTGTTCAGAATTGAACTCGGAACCGAGTATCCCGACCACTCTGTAAAGCTGCCCGCTGAGCGACAGTGTATGACCAACGATACCCACGTCCCTGCCGAACCGGCTGACCCACAAGCCATAGCTAAGAACGGCTACGTGCGGCCCGCCGGGGCGATCTTCATCGACATTAAAGACGCGACCGTTGACCAGTGACGCGTCAAAAAGCCGAAAGAATTCAGCACTGACACGCGCCGTGGGAACCTGCTGTGGCTCACCGCTTCCAGTCAGGTTCAACAGTTCGAGCCGCAGGGCGGAAACGTCCTGGAACGCGGCGGTTTGCTCCCGCCAGAAGTAGAACTGGTGCGGTGAGCCGCCGGGGTATGAGTCGGTTCCGTAATCCACCATGAATTGAACGATTCGATCGGGGTCGTGCGCGTTCAGCGGTTTCAACAAGACGGTATTGACAACCGAAAAGACTGCTGTGTTCGCTCCAATTCCGAGCGTCAGAGCGGCCAAGGCCGCCAGGGTAAACGCAGGACTCTGCAGAAGCACCCGAAGCGACTGCTTGAGGTCTCGAAGAAAGTCTTCCATACTGCTGAACGTTCTACCTTACTGCTTCCACTCCTCCATCGCTTTCCTGGGCAGCGAACCGGCGAGAAAGTCGACCAGCTCCAGCCGGACGCCATTGGGATCGATGACGTTGGTGATGCTGGTTTTCGTCGATCCGGTTCGAGGGTCGGCGACTTTGACGCCGCGCTCGCGCAAGGCGGCGACGGTTGCGCTCATATCTTCCGGCCACATACCGATGTGGCTTAGACCCACAGGCCGGTCGGCCGTCGACGGCGCTAGTTCCAGGAAAGTATCTCGAGTGATCTGAAGATACGCGAGGACGGGCTTGCCGCTCGGGTCCTTGATGGTGAAGGCCTCGCGAAACCCCATGGTCTGGGTATAGAAGCGCATGGACTCGTCAAAATCCTTCACATAGATTCCGACGTGATTGAGCCGCAGGCCGGGAACCTGAGTGCTCTGGGCTCGGCCGGGCTGCATCAGAAAAGCTCCCACTCCGATGCCAGCGGCAAAGAACGCGAAACAAGCGATGATGCGGCGCATAAAGGCCTCCTTAAGACCACTTACTAACGTGCACGGTTCAGTTACACGCGCGGTTCGGTTACTTACCCACCAGGTGCTGCAGACCGGTGTTGTTCTCTAAACAAACGAACTCGATCAATTCCGTATCCGGCATCAAGCGCTGGTTCAGTTTGTAGCTCCAGGGCCTGGTAAATGTTTTCGGATCGTCCACCGTGATCTCGATCTCCAGTGTCCCGTAATTCACGCGCCGGAATCGTTCGGTCAACCGGGCCGAACTGCTGATAGGCGTGCCTTCCTCGTCGATCCAACCCGGTTCCCGGAAGCCCGTGGTCTGGACCACTAGCGTATCGCCTTCCCAGTGACCGATCGAATATCCGTACCACCACGGATCCGGATCGTCGGTGGGCAGTGGCCGGCCGTCCATGAAGATCTGGCGAATCCCGTCGTTGGCTTCGTAGAGGATCACAATCAGCCCCGGTTTCTGGATGATCTTGCGAGGTTGCGGATGGCTGTGAAGCTGGATCGGATTGAGCGGCAGACAGTGCGCGTCCGGATGATCCTTACTGTGCTCGGCCAGGCGCTTGGCGCGCAGTTCGGCGGCCCAAGGCTGCATCGGCAAGCCATCGGGAAATAGCGAAGGAAGATCTTGGAATGGACGAGGTCCGGCCGGGGGCGTTGTGCCGAGCGTGTTGGCCGGAGCGGGTGGGGGAGCGCCGGGGACCATGCCGCGATCCCAAATTCCCGAAAGATCGGGGTGGCCATCGGCGGTCCTAGGCGCGGGCGCATCCAGATTCACTTTTCCATTCGGCAACCGGGGCGCGGAAGCGTTCTTGTAGGCAGGCCATTGCGCCGAGAGCGCCGCTGGAAAAATCGCGAGTGCTACTGCCACCGCCACGGCGCCGATCGTCATTGACATCGAATAGGAGTCGCTCTTGGTTACTTTATCGCACTCGACCGCCGACTGTTTGAACGTGTATCACATGAATGTGTATCGCTACGATCCAGAGAGCAATCATTCGACGGAGGAAAATATCTTTAGATAGCCGACATCGCCGGGGATAACCTTGTAATTCGTTGAGCCGTCGAATCCTCAGGAGGTCCACAGAACTTATTGTTATCGGTCCGATTCAAGAAAGCTATCACACTTTCATGCCTTCTTTGGGAGTGTTCACATAGGATTGTTGCTTGCGGAACGAGTGTTCAGGATGCAATGTCCCGAGGATAATCGTTTGATTGAAGCTTCTCGCCATGGCTTCGAGGCGCGGACTGACGGAGCTTCGAGCCGCCGAATCGTCAGAATGCCCGCGCGAGCTCTTCACCCGGCCCTACTGGGTAATCGTTTGATTGTAGGGCCGCCGATGAAAAGCGATGAGATAATAAGCACTCCAAATCCGAAAAGCATGTGGCGCCTGGAACGAGTGTGGGAGGAACGAAACAGAACGCCGGTGCTGCTGGCGAGTGCCGCGATCATTTTGATTATCGCGGTTGCCGACTGGGACGAAGCCCTTTGTAGCATTCGGCGTCCTCTATTTGTTCCCCATCATGCTCGCAGCCGGGTTCCTCCCGCGATGGGTCATCGGCTTAATCGGCGCCGGATGTGCGGTGCTCAGTGAGATTTTCAGCTCGCTCGATCGGTCTGCCGTGCGGCTAGGTTTTGAGACGCTCGCGCTGGCGGGATGCGGACTGTTCGTCGCGGAACTGGTGCGCAACCGTCGATTGACCTTTCAAGGCAGAGAAAGATTGAAGGCCCTGGTGGAAACGAGTCCGGCTGCGATCGTGACGGTGGATGAGCGCGGCTTTATCGAACTCGCCAATCAAGCCGCAGTGGAGTTGCTGGCGCCGCGGGACGGCAAATTGATCGGCAATCCGGTCTCTGCATTTCTCCCCGAACTGCACCACGCACTGCGGTGGGAAGAAGCGCCGCAGTTCCGGGCATCCATGCAGTGCCGGGGCCATCGCGGGAATGGTGAATCGTTCACGGCCGACGTTTGGTTCTCCACCTATAAGGAGGGACTTACGCCGAAGCTCGCCGCGATCATCGCCGATGTTACCGAGGAGAGTGACGCTACCAACGCCAGTTTATCTAATACTTCCGAACCTCAGGAGCGGGCGACTTTGACCGATCGGGAGATGGGTGTGCTTCGGTCCCTGGTTCAGGGCTTCGCAAACAAGGAAATAGCCAGCCGCATGGAGGTCTCGGAAAGCACCATCAAGAACACCCTTCAGCAATTATTTGCCAAGACGAACGTTCGCACGCGCGCGCAACTGGTTCGAGTGGCTCTGGAACAGTATCGAGATCTTTTATGAGGATAGCGCCCCGGAACCAAAAGATCGTCTCAGGAGACGTCGCGTGAGCCGGCGATGGGCCGATCTTGCAGGGCGATTCTAACAAGTTGACTTCTGGTTCGGACGCCGCCCTTCTTGAACAACTGTTGTAGCGCCGCCTTGATGGTCGATTCGGACACGCCAAGCTGGTCGCCGATCTTTTGGTTGGACAGGCCGTCCATCACGGCGTGCAGGACTGTCTGTTCCCTCGCGGTGAGACTGCCCCAGTCCCGAGCCTGTACCTGCGAGTAACGCTCGGCGAGAAGTTGCAGCACTTTCTGATCGACCCAAGCGTCCCCACTCGCGACCAGCCGTATAGCCTGCAACAGCCGGCTGGAGGGATCCGACGCCAGAAAAATGCCCGAGGCGCCATATTTCAGCATGTTGGCTGAGCCTGTGGCATCCACTTGCCTTGCGATAACCAGGGATTTGCCAGGATAGCGGCACTTTCTCGCCCCCGGAATAAAATCTTTGGCGATGTCGATGTCCACCAAGATCACGTCCACTCCTGAACGTTTGAGGATTTTCAACGCCTCGTCCGGCGTGGTGCACTCCGCAACCAGTTCGAAATCCCGTTGAGACGCCAGCAACTGGGCCAGACTTTCGCGAAAGAGCAGGTGATCGTCGAGGAGGATCAGCCGTATTCGGGCGCGATCTGTTTGTTCGGGCATGGACTCGACGTTCGAGAACTTCATGCACAGCATGGTAAGGCCAATCGGTCCATGCGCCAAGCCCTTCGGCCGAAAGATCGGGGTCCGTCTCCTGAAGACCGCCAGACTAATCAGTCAGCACGCTCTGAGCCGAATGGCCACACAACTCGCACCGAAAGATAATCGAACGACTCTGAATTTGGAGGCAAGATCGCTGGAGTCCGGCGCTCGACGGGGCTAGAGTCGTATTCTACTGCCCCGTACAACGCAGCTCGAAATCCATTCCTATGAAGAGTGTTCCATCGCCAACAGAGTTGTGTTACTTACGCGAGCATGCGCACGTCCTGCGCTGGGTGATCGTATTCGCGGGATTGCCAATTGCCACGCTCCCAGCTCAGACTGCCTTCACTTGGCAACAGATCAGGGATAAGTTCGAGCTCGCAAACCCGACCTTGAAGGCCGCTCAGATCAATATCGATGAATCGCGGGATGAGGAGATCACCGCTTATCTCCGTCCCAACCCGGACTTAACCGGGACGTTCGATCAGATCAACCCATTCACTACGCAGCCACCACCGAGCGGAGGTCCGAACATCTATAGTCCCTTCGCGTTCGCTCTGCCATCCGGCTCGATCAGCTATCTCCACGAACGGCGCCACAAGCGGGAACTGAGGCTGGAGGCCGCCAAAAAGACGACGGACGTCACTGCGTCCGCCTACACGGATCAAGAGCGCAATCTGCTTTTCAGTTTGCGAAGCGCCTTCGTACAAACACTGCAAGCCAAGGCGGCATTCGAGAACGCAAAACAGAACCTGGCTTACTGGGATCGGGAGCTGGAGGTGAATCGTACTCGCTTCAAAGCCGGCGACCTCGCCGAGGTGGATCTGGACCGCCTGGAGTTGCAGCGCGTGCAGTTTGAGTCCGATTTCGAGACCGCGATCGTGAATCTTCGGACCGCCAAGATCCAGCTTCTCATGCTTCTTAACGATCGAACGCCGATCGAGAAGTTCGATGTCAACGGGCCATTCGATTACAGCGATGAATTGATGCCGATGGAAGAGTTCCGGAGTATCGCGTTGGCTAACCGGCCGGACCTGAAGGAGGCCGTCCAAAACGTGGACTTGGCCAAAGTGAATTATGACCTTGCCGTTGCCAACGGGTCTACCGATCCCACCTTTAGTCTGGATGTCGCGCGCAATCCTCCGATTCCCGCCTACATGGGAATCAGTGTATCCATTCCTCTGCGCATTTTTGACCGAAACCAAGGCGAAAAAGCGCGCACCAAGATCGACATCTCGCGCAACGAACGATTGAGAGACGCCGCCGAGGCCCAGGTATTCAACGATGTGGATTCGGCGTACGTGACGCTGGTCAGCGCCGTGAATCTGCTCCGTCCCTATAAAGCGAAGTATCTGAAGCTGGCGGACGATACTCGCGACAAGATTTCGTTCTCCTACCAGAATGGGGGTGCTTCGTTGCTGGATTACTTAGACGCGGAGAAAGCAACCCGCGACATTCGATTGGCTTACCTGAATCTGATTGGTGCCTATCTAACCGCGGCCGCCCAGATGAACATGGCCGTTGGTCGTGAGGTCTTACAATGAATCGCTCGTTGATCGTCGTGGCAACTGTGTGTGTGGGTTTCAGCCTTTTCATCGCCGGGTGCGAAAGGAAAGTGAGAGCCCAGGACAAGGTGGAAGCAAGCACGGGACCAGCGCCCGTCACGGTGGAACCCGACCTGGACGCTAACAATTTCAAGGTGGATCACCCGGAGCGGTTTCCGCTCGCAACGGCGGGTGAACACATTGCCGCGCCGGAGCTTAACGTCACCGGCGTCGTTAATCCGGACGTGTCGAAACAAGTACCAGTGCCCTCGCTCGCCACCGGGCGTATCGTGGAAATCGACGCACGGCTGGGCGATGAGGTGAAAAAGGGCCAGCTTCTGTTCAAAGTGCGCAGCGCGGACATAGCGAATGCATTTTCTAATTACCGCCAGGCCGTCAAGAACGAAGAGTTGACCAAGCTCCAGCTCCTGCGCGCCAACACGCTGTTCGAGCACGGAGCGATTCCGAAGGGCGCTCAGGAAGTAGCCCAGAACGCCGAGGACAACAACTTGGTGGTTCTCGAGACCGCTAAGGAACAAATCGGGCTGCTGGGGGCCGATCCCGAACATCCCACGGGCATCGTCCAAGTATTCGCTCCGGTTTCGGGAACCATCACGGACCAGCAAATCACGGACCAATCCGCGGTGCAGTCTTATACGGCGCCGAATCCTTTTACGATCTCCGACCTGTCGCACGTCTGGATCATCTGCGACGTATGGGAAAACAACATGGCGCAGGTGCATATCGGCGAATATGCCGACATCCATCTAATCGCCTATCCGGACCGTCTTCTGAAGGGGCGGATCGGCAACATTTTGCCAATCATCGATCCGAATATTCGTACCGCGAAGGTGCGGCTAGAGGTAGAGAACCCCGGACTGATGCGGATCGGAATGTTCGTCACCGCGACCTTCCACGGCGAAACCATGGAAAAGCGCGCGACCGTGCCGGCTAGCGCAATTCTCCACCTGCACGACCGCCAGTGGGTCTACGCACCTCTGGGCAATGGCCGCTTCCGGCGCGAGGAAGTGACCGCCGGGAATATGCTGCCAGACAATATGCAGGAGATTGTCGGCGGGATCAAACCGGGCGATCGGGTTGTATCCAGCGCGCTCGTTTTCCAGAACACGGTGGAGCAGTAAATGATCCGCAAGCTCGTTGATTTCGCGCTCGACAACCGCTTTCTCGTGCTCGCGGCGGCGCTGTTGCTGTTCGGCTGGGGCGCGATTTCGTTTCACCAGCTTCCGGTGGAAGCGTATCCCGACGTCGCCGACAATTACGTTGAAATCGTCACGCAGTGGCCCGGGATCTCTGCCGAACAAATGGAGCAGCAAATCACGATACCGCTGGAGATCGCGATGAACGGCATTCCGCACGTAACACATTTGCGGTCGTTCTCCTTGTTCGGTCTCTCCGACATCAAGCTCATTTTCGACGACGAAGAAGAGAATTTTAAAGACCGTGAGCGAGCCCTGGAGCGCGTTACGCAGGTCAGTTTTCCGCCTGCCGCGGTCGCCGCTGGCGTGTCGGCGCAAATACAAACGGACTGGAGCCCCGCCGGCCAGATCTACTTCTTCACGCTGCACAGCACGAATCCGGCCTACGACGTGATGGAATTGAAGTCGCTCGAAGATTGGGTGGTGGAGAAGAACTTAAAGGCAGTTCCCAACATCGTCGATGTTGCCAGCTTCGGCGGCCCCACTCGCGAATATCAAGTTCGCGTGGATCCCGACAAGCTGATCTCCTACGGATTGAGCCTCGGGCAAGTGGAGCAACAACTCACCAACAACAACGCCAATGCGGGTGGGAGCTTTGTCGAAGCCGGTCTGCAGCAGATCAACATTCAGGAAGTGGGGCTGATCAAGAACGTCCAGGACATCGAAAACACCGTGATCACGGCCAAGAACGGCACTGCGCTCCGCGTGCGGGATATCGCTGTCGTCTCGCAGGGTCCGAAGATCAGGCTGGGCCAGTTCGCAAAGGCGATCCGGCGCGAGGATGGAAAGCTGATCGATAACGACGACGTGGTTTCAGGAATTGCGCTGCTGCGCAAAGGGGCCGATGCCGACACAGCGCTGCAAGGACTTCACAAAAAGGTAGAGGAACTGAACAGCACTATTCTGCCCAAGGGCGTGACAGTGGTACCGCTGATCGATCGCAGCGACCTGGTTCGCTACACGACGCACACTGTGCTGGACAACCTCAGGGATGGCATGATCCTGGTGGTAATTATCCTCTTTCTCTTTCTCGGCAATGTGCGCGGAGCAATCATCGTGGCTCTCACCATCCCGTTTTCCCTCTTGTTCGCCGCGACTTGTTTAAACCTCAAAGGCATTCCGGCCAATTTATTGTCGTTGGGCGCACTCGACTTCGGAATGGTGGTGGATGGCGCCGTGGTGATGGTGGAGAACATCGTTCGCCACCTCAGCCGCCGCGACCAGGAAAACAGAACGGCAAAACAGAAGATCTCCGACGCCGCGCACGAGGTCCAGCGCCCGGTGTTCTATGCGGTCGGCATCATTATTACCGCGTACCTTCCGATTTTCACGTTGCAGCGCGTGGAAGGGCGATTGTTCAAGCCGATGGCTTGGACCGTCGCGTTTGCTCTTTTGGGCGCCATTATCTTTTCGCTGGTGATCGCACCCGCGCTCGCCAGCGTTTTCTTCCCCAAAGGCACGCGCGAGTGGCACAACCCGGTGATGACTTGGCTGACGGCCATATACCGCAAGGCCCTCAGAATCGCCATTCGTCTGCGCTTTCTTACCGTCGCCGGAGGAGTGGTCGGCTTGGCTGTGGCGCTGTATCTTTGGCTCGGCGGAGCGATCGGATCGGAGTTTCTTCCACATCTGGACGAAGGCGCCCTGTGGGTGCGCGGCACTCTCGCTCCCAGTACCGGGCCGACGGAAGGCATTCGACTCATGAATCAAGCGCGGCTCATACTTTGCTCCTGGCCCGAAGTGACGCAATGCACCAGCCAAACCGGGCGTCCGGATGACGGGACCGACACCACCAGCTTCTTCAACACGGAATACTTTGTCGATCTAAAGCCCAAAGAAAAATGGCGCCCGGCCTTTCATCAGAACAAAGATGCCGTGATCGCAGCCATGGATCGCGAGTTGGAAAAGATACCGGGAGTGGTATGGGGCTTCTCCCAGCCTATCGCCGACAACATGGAGGAAGCGGTCAGCGGAGTAAAAGGACAGCTTGCCACGAAGGTCTACGGCGACGATTTACACGTTCTCGAAGATAAGGCTAATGAGGTCGCGAAGATCATGGGCAAGGTAAAAGGGATTGAGGATCTGGGTGTGTTTCAGGTGCTGGGTCAGCCCAACGACAATTTCATCGTGGATCGGCAGCAGGCCGCGCGCTATCAGATCAACGTGGCCGACGTTCAGGACGCCATCAATACAGCCGCGGGAGGCAACGCTCTTACGCAAGTGTTGCAGGGCGAGGCGCGGTACGACCTGGTGATGCGCTATCTCCCGAAGTTCCGCGACACCAAGGAGGCGATTGAGAACATTCGCCTGTTAGCTCCTACCGGTGAACGAGTTTCCCTCGCACAATTGTGCAAAGTGGAAGAACGCGACGGAGGTTCCGAAATTTACCGGGAGGGAAACCAACGCTACGTCGCCATCAAGTACAGCGTGCGCGGGCGCGATCTGGGAGGCGCGGTTGAAGAAGCGATCAAGAACGTAACCGCGAAAGTAGAACTTCCGCGCGGGTATCACATCAATTGGGAAGGCGAGTACGAAAGTCAACAGCGTGCGCAGGCTCGGCTGGACATCGTGGTGCCGCTCACCATCCTGCTGATCTTCGTCATTCTCTACAGCATGTTCCGGTCGTTCAAATGGGCCACGTTGATTCTGGTAAACGTGATGCTGGCGCGCATCGGCGGTTTGCTCGCGCTGCTGGTCACACACACTAATTTCAGCGTTTCCTCAGGCGTCGGATTTCTCGCGCTATTCGGCGTTTCGGTACAAACGGGAGTGATCATGCTGGAGTATATCAATCAGCTTCGGGTGCGGGGCCACACCATCATGGATTCGGCGGTGGAAGGAGCCGTGTTGAGACTACGACCCATCATGATGACGATGCTGGTGGCGACGCTCGGCCTGTTGCCGGCTGCTATGTCGCACGGAATCGGCTCCGATTCACAACGTCCGTTCGCAATTGTGATCGTGGGAGGCCTCATCTCCGACCTGGTGATGAGCATTTTCCTGCTCCCTACTCTGTATGTATGGATGGCCGGCAACGATGACGTGCTACCGGCGCCCGAAGGGGCTATTGACGAACAGGTGTAACAGAGGACAAAGAAGGAAGTTTGCGCACGGATTCGGGAACTGGCGATCGTCCCGGCCGTTCGCGCAGCGAACCATGAGAACCACCCAGGCGGTTTAGCATCCGACCCGATAACGAAGTGTCCCCCACATGTTGGTGGGCGCTACTAGGATAGGGTTAGCTATGAAACAGTGCGCGCTTGTTTAGCCGCTAAGGCCCAATCGCCGCATTCGCCTGGAAGTAATCGACGCCCGCCAACCAGGGAGCAAGGAAATCTTTTGAGGAAGTCGGCGCCTGCCTGCGCCGCCGCTATGATTTCGCTCGGCGTCAGAACGGGGTATCACGGTAACTCCGCCCGAAGATTGTGGTCCGATTATCCAACGAAACATTCTCAAGCGCGAGATTGGCCACCAGGCCAGCCGAACCGCGCCTCGATGTGGCTGGTACTTTCCGTCTAGAAACAACGGCGCCATCAAGACAAATCGAAAGATTCGTAGGTATAAGAACCGGCAGCGTTTAATCTAAAAAGGACGGCTACGGAAATCGCTGGGAAGGGACGATTGGTTCTTTGATGAAATCTCACACTGGTTACGGGGAAATCGGTTACGAGCTCATGCACAATGTGTTTAGCAAGGACCACTTAGGAGTGATTGCTCAGAGTTTGAGGGCGGCACTGATGAAGGGTAATCCAGACATGGCTGAGCTGTCGCTCGATGAATTGATCCTCGCCCGAGAAGCTAAGGACCACAGTCTGGTCTATAAAGCATCTCAGTCTCTGGGATCAAGCTACGCAGCATATAACCTGCTTGGGTCAGGGATTTTGAATGCAGTTTGTGAGCTTGCAGGATTTCATCCGGCGGAGTTGCATATCATGCCGATGTACCTGATTGTGCAGCTGCCGGGCGACGAGCGATTCGATTATGCCTGGCATCAAGATGGTGCCTACTATGACTGGTGCGATGAGTTCGCGGCGCTCTGGTTTCCCGTCAATCGCTCGGTTACAGCCGGGACGGGCACGATTAGTGTGGTCCCGCGATCGCATTGCGAGGGCCGCAGAGCCTCCGATACGTACTTTCGGGACGGTTCTTTTCGACAGATTGAAGCTAGGCTTGGAGAACAGGAAGCTGAACAGGAGCGAGTGATCGAGCTCGAATTAGGAGACTGCTGCCTCATGGATGGCAACTTGGTACACCGCAGCGTCACTAATAGGAGCGCAACCCCCCGAGTAGCTGGGGTGGTGCGCCTGGCGCATTTGGCTAAGGTGGATACCACTAGTGTCCGGCTAGAAGTCGAGCAGATTCATCTGGTTGGAAAATGGGGCCGAGTTTTCTTGGGAGCCTTGATCGTCCGAAGGCCCGCAGAATGGGCGTTTTCTCGAAAAGGGTGACGCTGAGAATCTGTAGGATTTGGTAGAGCGTCGCATCCAGTGCCAACCGCTTCTTCACGATGGCGACCAGCACGTACACGGCGA
>Ga0182024_10004016_pt1 | contig 34320 bp, 30 predicted proteins | sample P32metaG_FD_120480 | JGI IMG/M metagenome (GOLD analysis project Ga0182024, IMG submission 120480) | Permafrost microbial communities from Stordalen Mire, Sweden - P3-2 metaG (Illumina Assembly) | ecosystem: Environmental > Terrestrial > Soil > Wetlands > Permafrost | place: Sweden: Stordalen...
CATGCCGGGCCCGGACCGCCCGCAGGGGCGTGGGATCTCCGGGCTACGCCCGTAGACCCCACGCCCCTGCGAAATCTCTCATCTTGATTGTCGCGCAGCTCTCACCTTGATTGACGCGCGGCATCTATTGCGCAAACACGCCGACGGCGTCGGGAAGCAGGCCTAACGTCAGCGTAGGTGGCGGCAATGGGGGTTGGAGCGGTCGTTGCGCGTCGCCGACCGCTTGCGGCAAGTCCTGACCCAAACCGGCCTCTGGCCGATGTCCGCATTCCGGGCAGCCAATTTAGGCACGGGATGTCAGAGTTTTCATTCGCTTTCGCTCATCGCTGATACTCTTGCCCCACTTTAGCCCCCGAAAAGCCATGTCTGAGACGCAGCCCAATCCGGCCGAATTGTCAGTTGCCGAGTCCGGCCCGGTGCAAGCTACGCCAACCCAGGCTCCGATGGCCTCAGCTCCCAAGGAGCACGCCTCCATGCTCGATGTACACCCCGTCCACCACGCCGCCAATAGCTGGAAAGAGTTCTTCGTTCATATCGCGACCATCGTCATCGGCCTGCTCATCGCCGTCGGATTGGAGCAGACGGTCGAGCATTTTCACCATCGTCACCTGGCCGGTGAAGCGCGCGCGAGCATTCAGCGTGAGCTCATCCAGGGCGCCTCCACTCTTCAAGAGAGCGAAGATAGACTCCTCGCCGATCAGCAGTCACTGGAAAAGGACCTGGAACTGCTCGATTCCAGCACGCCCGATGCGCAGACCCTCCAGGCCCTGCAATACACCTGGAAATTGAACCGAATTGTAGATGCGGCTTGGAGTGCCGCCAGAACAGACGGCTCGATTGCTTTGATTCCGTCGAAACAGATCGAAGAGGCAAATTATTTTTATTCAAGCAACAACGAGATGATCCCGCTCTACTTCGCCTACTTCACAGATATCGATACCGCTGCATCCATCGTGGATCACTGCAGGGCTATGGGCAAACTTACCCCAGCGGATCGGGAGCAACTCCGAACTTTGACGGCATCCGCCATGGGGCGGGCGAAGGTTCTCACTTCCATACTCCCGTTTCAATTGGATGCCATTAAGCGGACCAATCTGGACCCGCACTGAAGCCTCAAGTGCCGCCCTCCGGTAACTCTCATTATTTCCGCTCTTCTGCCGGCTGGCAGCTCTAGAGAAGGCAAATTGATTTGCCGAGCTTCCGCTCCTGGGCCGGCCACTGCCTCCCATCGGCGCTCATGTTGAGCTAACGGAATGGCGGTTCTAGCACCGCCTCCTCCCATTAACAACCATGAGCTTCTGCCGCCTTCGGCGTCAGACTGCGCTGCTGGGTAGACAAACTAAAAATATGGAGCAGGTCCCGAGCCAGAACGGCACAATAACCAGAGCCCTGCCGCACGACATCTGTATCTGGCCAGTACCCCGACATCTCTATCTGGCTCAGGCAAGGATGGCGCTTATATACTTGACAAAAGTGACTGACGGTCTGATAGTGGCTCCCGTACCGAGGATCAAGCCATAGCCGCCACCTTCGACTCCCCGATCTTCTCCGACGAAACGACAGCCCGCGAGGCGCTTGAGTCGATCCGCTGGCCTGACGGCCCAGTTTGCCCGCACTGCGGCTGCATGGAGCATATCGCGCGTGTGGCTGGCGAGAAGCAGTCGCACCGTCCGGGCCTTCTGTACTGCAACGACTGCATGGGCCAGTTCACCGTCACCGTCGGCACGGTGTTTGAGCGCTCCAAGATACCGCTCACTAAGTGGTGCGTGGCGACGTTCCTGCTGTGCTCGTCCAAGAAAGGCATCAGCAGTCACCAGATCAGCCGCACCCTTGGTGTGACCTACAAGACGGCGTGGTTTATGACACACCGCATTCGCGAGGCGATGAAAGACGGCGCGCTTGGCCCGATTGGCGGCGAAGGCAAGACGGTTGAGGCTGATGAGACTTTTCTCGCGAAGTCCCCGAAGACCCGCAAGACCACTGAAAAGCGCGCTAAGCCTGCTCCGGTTGTTCTTTCGCTGGTCGAGCACCTGGACGACCGCGGCCGTCTGCTGACGGACGGCTCGACCATCTACAAGGGCCAGTCCGACAAGTATGAGTCGGTCGATCACTCCAAATACGAATGGGCGCGCGGCGATGTGCATACCAACAATCTTGAGAACTTCTTCTCGATCTTCAAGCGCGGATTGGTAGGCACGTATCAGCATATGGACAAAAAGCACTTGGACCGCTATTTGGCCGAATTCGATTTCCGCCGCAACACGCGCGCCAAGCTCGGAATCAATGATACACAGCGCACCGCCATTGCGATGAAGGGCATCGAAGGAAAGCGACTCACATATCGGAGGGCTGCTACAGGTTCTTGCTCCATGCGCAAATCCTGTAACGCGAGATTCCGCGCGCGACGCGCTATTAATGGAGCCTCTAATTAGGCAAGAACTTGACAATCAGTCAAGGCAAAAGTCTCAAGGATCTCCTTGATGGTTGCCGCTTCGACGGCGTCCTGAAGAAGGCTTAGACTTTCATCTACTTCTGACATTTAGGATCACCAGGATGGGTAAAGAGAGCGAGCAATACCGCCTTGAACTGCTCAGGCATCTTCAGGACAAATATGGCCAATCGAAACCGACCGACGTGCTTGAAGCAGAGCAAGTGATAGCGAGGTATCGCAAAGAACAGGAGCACACTGGTCCGCAGATTCGGCGCTTGCAAATGCCACTGCCGGAGCCTGATCTTTGCCCACAGTGCTATTACTTGGAAGGTAACGCGAACCTTCTGGTCACGGCCGTACATCCGCAGTCAGACAGGTGGGACAAGATGAGATGCCGCGTCTGCGGATATGAGCAAGATCGACCGGCGCGGTAGATCAGGACTTGGCTTTAGAGCCTTTCGGCTTTTGCTGTCTTCGCTTTCCATTGCCGCTCACCACCTCGTGAGGTGTGGGCGGCGTCGCCAGCATGCGCTTCATGACCGCCTTGGCGGCGTCCAGCGCTTCCTGACTAGGCTTCTTAGAATCCATCCTGCGGATTCTAACTCCCTCAAAGCCCTTGTCCGTCCATTTTTCCCAAGTATATAATCGCCAGTAGGGTGGCGATGTTTCACTTCACGTACCAGACGCATAATCAGCTCCGACCGCGCAATGGCGTCATTCCTCGCCGCGCAGCTTCGCCACTTGTGCGGCAGTTAATTGCGAAGCCTTCACGCCGAATCGGGCAGTAATGTAATTGGCGACGCTGGCAATCTCGGCATCTGAGTACGCAGCGCCAAACGCCGGCATGTTCGATGGGTCGCTAGCAGTATGTCGCGGGCCGCCGGCGATGATGACCTGTGCCACGTTATTGGCGGTCGGATCATTCACAGCGCGCGTGCCGATCAGCGTCGCAAAGGGTATGACCGGACTGATGCCGCTCCATCCGTGGCAGCCCGCACACGCCCCCTCGTACACGGCCTTGCCGTGCGGATCGACGCTGGCGGCCAGACCTTCCGCCTGCGAGGGTGGCGCGGGGTTGGTCCTGGGCTCGGGTAAGTCCCACGTCGCGATGCCAGCAACCGAGCGCAAATAGGTCACCATCGCCGCAATGTCGCTCGGCTTAAGATGACTCAGGCTGGCGTCCACTGCCTCGCCCATAGGACCCGATGCGGTGCCCCGTCCGTCGGCATGTCCAATCGACAGATAGTGCATCAGGTCCGCGTCGCTCCAAGCCCCGACGCCGCTGCTGTGATCGGGCGTGATGTTGTAGGCACGCCAACCAGCTTGCACGGCGCCAGCGAATTTCTGCCGGTTGTTCAACGCAAAAAAGAGATTTCGCGGCGTATGGCACTCACCACAGTGTTCCATGGCCTCGACCAGGTAGGCACCGCGATTCCATTCGGCGCTGCGTTCAACGTTGGGTGCATAGCGCTGATCGGGATTAAACAGGGTCGACCAGAGGCTCATCAGGCTGCGCTGGTTAAATGGAAAGACCAGGGTATTGGCCGGCGCCGGGCCGTGGATGGGCTTGAGGGTGAAGAGATAGGCTTTGATCGCGAGTGCATCGGTGTCCGCCATGTAGGTATAGCTGGCGTACGGCATCGCCGGGTAGAGCCTGGTGTTACCGCGACCGATACCCTTATGCACGGCATCCAGGAAATTCGCATCCGTGTACCGGCCTATGCCGGTGTCGGGATCGGGCGTGATATTCGTCGAGTAGATGGTTCCGAACGGCAGCACAAAGGCGCGGCCGCCGGCAAACGGCACGCCGTCCGTGGCCGTGTGGCAGACCACGCAGTCAGCGGCGTGCGTCAGATACTCGCCTCGCTCTACGACGCTCGCCGATTTCAGTTCCGCTGGAACGCCGGTCGGATCCTGTTCGTGATAATCCGAGAGCGCCACGCGCTTGCCGCCCGCGAATTCCGTGGGTCCAGGGCCAAGAACGATATAGGCGGCAGCGATCACTGCCACCACGATGATGACCGCAAGGATTAACAGCAGCGTATGGGAGGCTCGCCCGCTCTGAGCTGACGTGTTCATGGCAACGTCCTTCTTACGGCTCTCGCTTCACGCGGCGCTTGGCTTGGGAAATGGGAGTAGGTGGATGCGCTTGCCGGTGGCGGCAAAGATCGCATTGGCCACGGCCGGTCCCACGGGGGCGACACCAGGTTCGCCCACCCCTGTCGGGGCCTCGGCCGACGGCATCACGTATACCTCGACTTTGGGCATTTCATTCATCCGCAGCACCCGATAACTGTTGAAGTTGTCTTGCTCTACACGCCCATCCTTGAGCGTAATCTGCCCGTACAGCACCGCTCCGAGGCCAAAGCCGATGCCGCCTTCCATCTGGGCGGCGATGACGTCGGGATTGATTGCGGTGCCGCAGTCCACCGCACATACAATCCGATCGACCTTGACGTGCCCTGTCTCATCGACACTGACCTCGGCGACCTGGGCCACAAAGGTCTTGAAGGCTTCGGCAACTGCAATCCCGCGCCCCTTACCTTTGGGCATAGGATCCTTGCTCCACCCGGCCTTCTCGGCCGCGAGTTCCAGCACGGCCTTCATGCGCGGCTGATGCTCGAGCAGCTTGCGTCTGAATGTAAAGCCATCCTCGCCTGCCGCAGTCGCCACCTCATCGATGAACGCCTCGACCGCAAAGGCGGTATGTGAGCTGCCGACGACGCGCCACCACAGCACCGGTACGCCGGTCTTGGTGGTTGCCAGATTGACCATGACGTTCGGTATGGCATAGGCCATGGTCGCAGCGCCTTCGACCGAGGTTGGATCAATACCGTTCTTGATCATGATCGGGGCAAGAAGCGTGTCCGCTATGATCGATTGGCCGACGATGACATGCCGCCACCCGGTGAGCTCGCCTTTCTCGCTCAGGCCCGCTTCCAGCTTGTGAAAGTACATGGGCCGGTACAGGCCGCCATGAAGGTCATCCTCGCGTGTCCACTGCAGCTTGATCGGGATGCCGTCAGCCCCGCAGGCCTTGGCAATCGATACCGCTTCAACGATGAAATCCGATCCAGGGTTGGCACGCCGCCCGAAACTGCCGCCGGCATAGAGCGTGTGAATGCTAACCTGCTTCGAATCCAATCCCGCGATTCTGGCGGCGTTGGTCTGGTCTACCGTCTGGAATTGATCTCCGGCCCATATCTCGCAGCTGCTGGCGGTCAGCTTGACGACCGCGTCGAGCGGCTCCATCGGCGCATGAGCGAGAAACGGGAATTCGAAGGTGGCCGACAGCTTACGCGCGGCGTTGCGTATGGCTTGCGCCGAATCGCCATCGTTGCGTGCCGATGGCGCCGGCTGTTCCGCGATCCGACGATACTCGTCCATGATCGCCGTGGAGCTGCGCTTCTCCGCGTTGCTGTCGTCCCATTGCACTGCAAGCGCATCGCGGCCTTGTTTGGCAGCCCAGAAACCCGTCGCGACCACTGCGACCCCATACGGCACCTGCACCACTTTGACCACGCCCGGTATGGCAGTGGCGACGCTAGCGTCAAAAGACCGGACAGTCGCGCCGAACAGCGGCGGGCGTTTGAGCAGCGCCACCAGCATGCCGGGCAATACGACATCCAGTGTGAACTGCGCGCTGCCGTCCACTTTCGCGGGCACGTCAACTCGCGGCACCTGATGGCCGATCAGCTTGAAGTCTTTCGGATCCTTCAGAGTGACCTGGTCGGGGACCGGGATCAGCGCGGCCGTGCGTACCAGCGATCCGAACGGCGCCTGCCGTTTGCTGGCCGCGTGGTAGATGATGCCATTGGCGACGGTCAGTTCCGCCACGGGCACATGCCACTGTCCGGCCGCTGCGCTGAGCAGCATCGCGCGCGCCTTGGCTCCCGCCTCGCGCAGCTGCATCCACGAATTGGCCATGGCCGAGCTGCCGCCGGTCCCCTGAAGCTTGCCAAAGACGAAATTGGCGTAGCGCGTGGCATCGGCTGGTGCGCTCTCGACGCGTACTAGCGACCAATCGGCATCCAGTTCCTCCGCCACGATGGTGGCAATGCCGGTGTAGGCGCCCTGCCCCATTTCGACATGCTTGGCAATGACGGTCACGCTGTTGTCAGCACCGACCCGCAGGAATGCATTGGGCGCAAACGGTGCGCTGGCAGACGGCGCGGCGACGGCGGCTGCGCGTCGCGTCGTACCCGCCCACTCAAACCCGATCGTGAGCGCCATCGCCGTCACTGTGCCCGCACTTTTGAGGAACGCGCGGCGCGTGGGCTTTTGAACACCGGAGGTTTGACGGGTCATGGCTATGCCTTGAGCGACTGCGCCGCGCTATGGATCGCGGCGCGAATACGGGAATAGGTGGCGCAGCGGCAAATGTTGCCACTCATCGCGGCGTCGATGTCGGCGTCGGTCGGCGTCGCATTTTTTTCAAGCAGTGCCGTCGCCGACATGACCTGGCCGGATTGGCAGTAGCCGCATTGAGGTACCTGCAGCGAGATCCAGGCGGCCTGAACCGCTTTTGCGGGCTTGCTTTGCAGGCCCTCGATGGTAGTGACCTGTCGCCCAGCCACGCCCGACAACGGCATGACACAAGAGCGGATCGCCTGGCCATCCAAGTGGACCGTACACGCACCGCACAGCGCCATGCCGCAGCCAAATTTGGTGCCGGGCAGGCCCGCGAGCTCGCGCACGGCCCACAACAGCGGCATATTGGGATCGACATCCAGGGTTATGGGTTTGCCGTTAAGAACGAATGATGTGGACATGAATACTCCGCGGATACCGATCTGATTCTACAAATTTCATGGGCCGCGCGTAACGATAGTTCGGCACGGGGACTGAACGGGCTCTGGCCGTTGTGCATGGAGGCCGACCTCGGCAAGACTACAGAGCTTAGGACGGCTTATTCCCATCAGAGTCCTTCTCCGGTCTATCGTCCTCACTTGGGAAGCAAGAGTAACGCCATTCTCGCTGATAGGTGAACTTGAAGTCCTCGGTTACAATTGGATTAGACTGTGTTCCCTCGTGTTGTTCGGCGATGAGTCCGTAGCACAGATCCTTTCGTAGCACTAGCCGTCGAACTTAGCCTGTATTGACTACCCCCCGCCACCGGTTTCGCCTAACAGCAAGCCGTACGCGTGGGATCGTTAGGCCTTGGATTCCCTTACCGTCGGGATCGAGGCGGCGGTCACCCAGGCAGATCCGATCAACGCGAAGTTAATCGCGTTCTCCGCCCAGTTAAAGTGGGCATGTGGGTCGATGTAGATCGTGGGAGCATGCACCAGAATGCCGAACACGACGAACATTGCCGTCAGCAACATCGCGGCGGTGCGCGCATGGATACCGGAAATAATTGCGATGCCGGCCGCAAAATGCCCTGCCGCGGTAGCGTACGCCCAAAAAGTCTGACCTGGCGGCAGCCACGCGGGAACCAGCTCGGCCGTGTTGGCAAGATAGACGAGATGAGTCAAGCCAAACACAATGAGGCATATGCCAAATATGAAACGGCCGATCCTGGATAGGCGCTCCGCGGTTGCTGGTTCGAGTCGCGCGCAGTACGCGTAAGCGATCAATCCCGCTGCCGCAAGCGCCAGCTGTTCGGCGACTCCGTACCAGGTGACAAACACGGATGGGGTCGCGATGACACGAGGAACGTCAAGGAGTATGACCCCCAGACTGTAAAGCACGGTAAGGGCCAAAGCGCCCGGTGCGGCGGCGCGCTGCCATTGGATTGCCAAGCCCGCCAGCAACACAACAACGGCCAAGGCGTACGCCATGGCGGTCCGTTCGGGCTCGCCTTCGAGCTCCGGTTGCCACAACACCGCGAAATCTCCCCAAACCAGGCCCACAAGCCCCAGCACAACTGCTGCCAGGCCGTAGATGCGGACGCTGACGTGCCGCACGAATATCCCGTCCAGAATGGATGCCATTCGTTTCCCTCAATAAATATTTTAAGTCGTGCTCCGCGCAGCCATCCCAAATGCTACTTGCAGGATTTTCAAGTTGGGTACCACGGTGACGGGGGTATCGGCGAACCGGCGTTTCAGCTTACCGAATCAGGAGGACGGAACCATGAAATCCACCCCACTGTTCCTACTCGTGCCGCTTGCGTGGGCTTCGTTGGCCTTGGCGGATCCGGCGTCGCAACAACCGTTATCGGCGAATGTATGGCTCCAATCGCATAGGACAAATGCGGCGGACGCATTTGGCTACTCTCGATTTACGTTGCTGGGCAAATTCGTCACGTCGCCAGGCGCTGCAGCCCCTGACCGCCCCGCTTTCATCGTGGATTGCATCCCGCCTGATGAGTCTCCCCGTTCCAAGGCTATGTTCCTGGCGGAGAACCTTCTCGTCGGAACGCCCCTGAAGATCATTTATGTCGAGCCGGAAGAGATTCGTGGAATTTCCTACTTTCCGAAAGTGGCAGTTCGATATCGAACCGACAATGCTAAGAGAGAGGAAGAGGAACAATGGTCCCCGACTTCGGACAAGACCTCTGCCTCCGTCCCTAAACAATCGCTGAAGGAACTTTTACGTGCGCGCACCGTGGCCATTACAGCGATCGATGACCACGGGAGACAAGTGGCGATGCAGTTTGACATGCCAGACCCATCGCTCGTCGAACAAAGCTGCAATGTAGATGAGCACTAAGCCTGCTATGGCTCATAGGAATGTGCGCTGCAGTATCTGTCGGGCGTTGACGATCAGGATGCCGCCCAGTACGAACAGCGAACCCAGGCCAAAGCGCAGGTCTATCGGATCGCCAAGCAGCAGCGCGCCCAACACCACGCCGAAAATAGGCGTTAGGAGAGACAGCAGCATCAGCCGCGAAGTCAGGTAGTGGCGCAATAACCAGAACCACGCCAGATAGCTGGCAATCGCTATGACCAGTGTTTGGAACAGCAATGCCAGTATCGTTGAAACTGACAATACGACTCTCGTCTGGTGGGTCAATGCAGCGAACGCGAGCAGGACAACCGCGGCGGTAGCTACCTGATAGAAGACCGTCTTTTCGGTCGCGGCATTGCCGACCCGGCCGCGCCGCAGAACCACGTTGGTCAGCCCCCAGCTCGCGCCGCCGAGAAGTGCGAGCAGATCACCGCCAACCATCTCACCAGTCGGACGGCCTGCCCTGCCAAGGAATGCGACGACGATGCCCAGGAACGCGATGGTAATCCCGGCCCACTGCAGCCGCCGAAGACGCTCTTCGGGGAGGAACTGTAGCCCAAGGGCGGTAAAGATCGGTGCCGCATACAGGAACACGATCGTATGGGCGGCGGTAGTGTGCGCAAGTGCCTCGCCGACGAATATGAATTCGAGCGCAAACATGGTGCCAATCAGCAGGCCGCTGCGCATGGTGCCGTCGGCGAGGGCAGCCCTGCCCTCGCGCATGAATACCCATACACCGAAGAAGATTGCGGCCCCCGAGAACCGGACTGCAAGCTGCATGGTGGGTGCGACGTCGGCAGCGACGGCCTTCATCGCGACCTGCTGTACCCCCCAAATGACGGACAGGGCGACAACGATCAGTACCGCCCGCAGGTCGAGTGGGCGGCGTGTTGCCCGGTGCATCGTCGTCAAACAATCGCTTCCAGTCGCCCTGGGCGCGGCTGTAGTCAGAGCCGTCTGCTCTCGCCGGCATTTGAACTCATCCCGCAAGATCAGAAGCCTAAGACCCAAATTCGGTCAATACCCGCATGGTGTCAGCTTTCAGGCCGTCCTCCGCCATGGCCTTCTGTCCTTCCGCGGAGGCAAGGAAAGCCTGGAATTTCGCCATGTCGGGTATCTGAGCAAGCACTCCGGTCACTTTGGGATTCTGCGGGTCACGAAAGGTCTGACATTTAATGCCGAGTTTTCCGAACAGCTCGTGCCGGCTTCCAATTTCCTTCGTCCATGCCTTCGCCCACTTTTCACCATCCATCACTTCGTGAAATACGAATATTGTCGTCATCGCAGCTCCTTTCGCTTAAGTTCAAGCCGTTGCCGGAGTCTAAGGCCACGTCCCGGGTAACAAAAGCCTGGAACGGACGCCGGATGTGCGCCAAAGCCACGCACTCGATCCGAATGGACGATTGCCCCTCGCAGCGCGGTAAACTGCCCGCGGAATTGAAATGCCACGGAGGGACAAAACCATGCAAGGTTCGTTCTGCCGGTTCTATGTTCACGAGAACGCTCGCCATAAGCGTCGTCTGCTGTGGGAGTGGCTCCTCGATCAGGCCAATCACCTGGGGATTCGCGGTGGCTCCGCGTTTCGTGCGATGGCGGGCTTCGGGCGCCACCACGTACTTCACGAGGACCATTTCTTCGAGCTCGCCGGCACGCTGACCGTCGAGGTTGAATTCATCGTCACGGCCGAGGAAGCCAACAAGCTGCTGGATCTGGTGCGCACTGAAAAGGTCCGCCTTTTCTATGCCCTGATCCCCGCCCAGTTCGGCATCCTGAATCCGGATGGCGCGGATCCCCCTACGGAGATGCAGGCGTGACCGCAATCTGGGCGCAGGCGGCATTGTGGCTCGGCCTTGCGCTGATCGCGACGCTAGCCGCGATGGCCCTGCGCATTGCCACTGCGCTCTCCGAGATCGTCGTCGGCACGATTGCCCAGCTCCTAATCGGCGCGACCATCGGCAGCGCCTTGCTCGCGGGGGATGCCACGTGGATCAAATTTCTCGCCGGGGCCGGCGCCATTCTGCTGACCTTCCTGGCCGGTGCCGAACTGGATCCCGTGGTGTTTCGGCGTCAGTGGAAACAAGCCGGGGCGATCGGCCTGGTGAGCTTTGCGGGGCCATTCCTCGGTTGCGCGGCGTTGGCCCGCTGGATACTCGACTGGGATGCGCAGGCGAGCTGGCTGGCGGGCGTCGCAATGTCCACGACATCCGTGGCTGTCGTCTATGCGGTGATGCTCGAGTTCGGGCTCAACACGACCGAATACGGCAAGACCGTGCTCGCCGCCTGCTTTGTGACGGATCTGGCGACCGTGGTGGCGCTCGGAATCATCTTTGCCCCATTCACTTTTCGGACGCTGGTATTTCTGGGCGTCGGGTTGGTCGCGTTCTGGGCACTGCCGTGGATCGTGCCGCGCTTCTTCGCGCGCTACGGCGGCCGGCCATCCGAGCTCGAAGCAAAATTCCTGATGGCCTGCCTTTTCGCTCTCGGGGCCCTCGCGTCGTGGGCGGGCAGCGAAGCGGTGTTACCGGCCTATCTGCTCGGCATGGTATTGGCGGGCACAGTCGGCAAAGACCACGCGCTGATCCGGCGCCTGCGGACACTCATCTTTGGCCTGCTGACGCCCTTCTACTTTATCCGTGCCGGCTCGCTGGTACTGCTGCCTTCATTGGTCGCCGCTCCCGCAGCGTTTCTGCTGCTGCTGGGCGGCAAATTGATTACCAAGGTGGCTGGTGTCTACCCGGTCACCCGCGTTTACCGATCGCCCCGCCAGGAGGGCATATACACGACACTGCTGATGTCGACCGGTCTTACTTTCGGCACCATCTCGGCACTGTTTGGACTGTCGCACCAGTTAATCACTCAGGCGCAATATTCGGCTCTGGTAGCCGCCGTGATAGCAAGCGCGGTCGTACCCACGCTGATTGCCAACGCCTTTTTCCTGCCCCGACACCTGCTTCCTGCGCCCGAACAGGAAGGCCCCTCGACTGCTGTCTCACCAATTTCGAATTCGAATCCCACCGGTAGCTCAGCGGCGTCGTAGCGTGGCCTACGTCATGAAGGCGCAGCAGTGTGACTGGAGGCAGGCGTAATGAAGCTGCTTTTGATACGCCATGGGCATGTTGACGGCATCAGCCCTGAGCGTTTCCGGGGTCGTCGGGATGTACCTCTCTCGCCGCAGGGAGTCCAGCAGGCGCACGACGTGGCGGAACACATCGCGCAGCGGCAACGGCCAGCGGTGGTGTATACAAGTCCATTGCGACGCTGCACCGAAACGGCATCCGCGATCGCGGCCGCCACAGCTGTTGAAGTACAGGTACTCGCCGATCTCATCGACCTGGATTACGGCGACTGGCAATGGCTGACACGCGACGACGTGCGCAAAGGGTGGCCTGATCTGATCGAGCGTTGGGACACGGCGCCCCAACTGGTGCGGTTCCCGCACGGCGACTCCCTCCAGGACCTGATCGCGCGGGTATCCAACGTGCTGCGGATGTTAATCGACCGGCATGCTTGCGATACGGTGGTCGTCGTCGGCCATGACAGCGGCAACCGGGCATTGCTGCTGCAACTGTTCGATCAGCCTGCGTCGTCGTTTTGGCGGTTTACTCAAGATCCTTGCGGGCTCAGCGACATCGAGATCGCGAGAAATGGCGCGAGGCTGATCAGACTGAATGACACCTCGTTCCTGCGTGACTTAAGGCTTTAGGCGTCGAATTGCTCGACACGTACCATTCAAAAGTGCAAAGCCGTGACCGGCGTCACGTGCCGTGCCACGCTAACTGATAGCGTGCCTGCTTACCCGACGGGCTGCGACAGGAAGGGAGGCCGATCGCATGATTGCCTTTTTATTGATAGTCGTGATTTTACTGGTCCTGGTCACCGGTTACTTCGTCGGCATTTACAACGCATTGGTCAGGGTGCGCGCCGATGTCAAGCTGGCCTGGTCGAATATCGACGTGTTGCTGGCACAGCGACACGATGAGCTGCCGAAGCTGGTCGAAACCTGCAGGCAATACCTGCAGTATGAACAGCAGACTCTCGAGCGTGTCATGCAGGCCCGCTCGGCGGTCGCGGCGGCGCGTGCGAGCGGCAGCGTTACGGCCGTCGGCGCGGCCGAGTCCGGATTACGCAGCGGCTTGGCAGGCTTGTTCGCCGTCGCCGAAAAATACCCGGATCTGAAAGCCAACGAAGCGTTCAAACACCTGCAGCAGCGCATCACGGGCCTGGAGCAGGCAATTGCGGATCGGCGTGAGATCTACAACGACACGGTCAATATCAATAACGTGCGCGTAGTAGCGTTCCCGGACGTGCTGATCGCGACCCGATATGACTTTGAGCCGGCGCACTTGCTTAAGTTCGATGCCGCGCAGAAAGCCGACATCGATATGAAGGCCGAATTTGCCCATTGATCGTCGACGCGACGCACCGCTGCCGTGTACCAGGCCAATCCCTTCTACCTTGCAGTGACCGTCGGCGGCGGCGCCGGGGTACTGACCGGCCTGTACATCTTCTTTCGACGCTGGCGACAGCAACGCCTGGTGGAGGACACGCCGGCGGCCCGCATCCGTTCAGCGGCGCAGGGCTACGTCAAGCTCTCGGGACGCGCGCAGGCGGCCGATGGCAACGCGCTGCGTGCGCCATTGACCGGCCGTCGCTGCGTGTGGTGGACCTATCGCATCCAGCAGCGCGGGCGCGGCGGCCGGGACAGCATTCTGTGGGGTCATAACGACGCCGGCACCAGCGATCAATTCTTCCTGCTCGTGGATCAAGGCGATCATTGCCTGATCGACCCGGAGGGTGCCGAGGTTGAACCGAGCGACCGAAAAGTGTGGTACGGCAATTCTGCCGACGATATCCCGCCCGCATTGTGGGGTGGATTCTTGTTCGGATTTGGCCAAAGATACCGCTACATCGAGGCGATCCTGAAAGAGGACGATCAGTTGTCGGTACTGGGGGAGCTGCGCGCCGCTACCGGATCCACGACCAATACCATTGCCGATGAGGCGGCCGCCCTGCTCAGCCGATGGAAGCAGGATCAGCAGGGGCTGCTTGCCCGCTTCGATGCCAATCATGACGGCCGTATCGATGCGGCGGAGTGGGAAACCGCGCGCGCCGCAGCGCTCATCGAGGCGCGACAGAATATGCTGCAGCAGGCACCGGAGCAGCGCGTCTGTGTGTTGGCCAAGCCCCGGGACCAGCAGCCGTTCCTGATCGCCGCGCTGTCAGCCGAGCGGCTGGCCGGCACCGAGAGATGGCGCGCCACGGCCGGTCTCGCCCTCACCCTGTTGTCGCTGATCGTGACCTGCCTTGCGATCGCGCACGTGCGCAGCGTTGCCGCCGGGTACTAAGCCGCGCCGGCCGGCCATCGATGGGGTTTTCTATTCCTTAGCGCGGGCCTGGTACGCCGCGAATCGGCTCGCGGCCGGCGATGGATCGATGGCCACCGTCATGCGGGCGATCCGGCCCAGCGCCGGACCGCCTGCGATCGGCTGCAGCACCACAGTGAACGTGCGCGGGTCACCCGATGGCAGTATCGGACTGGGGTTGATGAGCGGGATGAACAGGGTGCGCACCGCCTGTCCTTCGGTAAACCTGACCACCTGCGGCTCGATGCGTTGGTAATCGACACCAGGAAGCGCTGTGCCGCGCTCCACGCGCCAAACGAATGCGCCGCGGCTTCTTATCCCCCGCAGGCGCTTTACAGCTACCGCGACCAGCGACTGTGCCGCGCTGGCGTGCAGCGTCGGCGTTTCGAACGAAATCACCCCTGATGCAACCGGCGTTGACACCGATTCAGCGACCGTCTCAGTTTGGTCACCGATGACCGCGCCCAGGTCAGGAAAAATGGCCGCAGTGTCGTGCGGCAATTCAGCCGTAGCGGCCACATCACGCTGTCTGTCGATCCGGAACAGGACAACGGCAACCGCCATGGCGACCACCAGTGCTGTCATCCGCTTGAACGAAACGGCGCGCCGACGGTAACCGCGATCTGCGCCGAACCGATCCGGCGCCACCGGCACAATTGCGGTGCCACGGGCTACGGTCAGCCCCCGTGCCCCCAGTCGGATCTCCTTGGGCAGCGTGGGCAACGTCGAATACGGCGTCGGATCGGCGACCGCCGCTACCGGGACAGCGCGCACCGAAATCGCAGGGCCATTCGAAGCAGCGCGGCGACGCCGGTCGGCGTAAGACAAATCGCGGAAGAACTCCGCCGCCGACCCCGGCCTGCGCTCACGTTCAGCAGACAGGCCGCGTTCAATGACTTTGAACAGTTCTGCCGGGATCGCACGCACATAGGTCGGAGAGGATTTCACTCGATTGTCCTCGAGCGATGGATGCCCACCGAACGGGTGCAGACCGCCACTGAGAATGGCATAGCTCAGGCACGCGAGACTGTAAACGTCATCGAGGCGCTCGACGCTCTTGCCCGCCAGTATCTGTGGACTTGCATACAACGGCGTGAGCGAAATGGTCGGATCCGATGCTGCAGCGACATAACTGCCGGAGATGTGTGCGGCCCCAAAATCTATCAGCTTCACCGCGCCGTCGTCGTCCACCAGCACGTTGGTCGCCTTGAGATCTCCGTGCAGGATACCCAACGAGTGCGCGTACTCGAGCGCTTCGCAGCAGGCGCCAATGATGCCAAGCGCCTGCGCATGGTCGCGGCGCGTCTGCATCCAGGCCTTCAGCGTTTGGCCGGCGACGAACTGCATGCTGATGAACCAGGCACCGTAGTCGCAATCAAGGTCGAACACCCGGACAATCCCGGGGTGAGACAGGCATTGCATCTGCCGGAACTCGCGCTTCAGACGCATCAGCGCTGACGGATCGGAACGCAGCTCAGGCCGTAACATTTTTATGGCAAGGAAGTCGCCACCCGCATCCTGAGGCGACGCGCGGTGCATATCCTTGGCCCTGAAAATGACGGCGCTACCGCCGCGCCCGATGATATCCAGCAGTACATAGCGGGAACGCAGCACCGACCCGGGAACAAGATCCACAGCGTGGATCGCGGCCGCCGCTTGCTGTTGGCCAGGCTGTAACTGAATCGTCGGCGTGTCGTCGTCTGGCGTTTCGAGCGGTGCCAACGGCCTTGCGCCATCGGCCGTCAGGCTCAATGGCAAAAGGCCAGCAGATCCGCCTTTACTGGAGGTCGCACTGCTCTGATCCGAAGGCGCGCTCACGCGAGTACCTGCTCCACTGTTCACATCTTTATTTTATCTTATGCGCGCACCAAAATGGTTATTCCGGCAGCGCCCGTACCCGAACGCGCTAAGTGCCGGAGACGCCATCTATCGCATGCCGCGCGTGATACGGCCGTCAGACCACAGCCCATTAATATTGCCGTTTGTCTCACATTGCCTCGTAGGCATTACATAATATGGATCGCAGGTTGGTGGTTGATCGAAGCTGCAATCGCCGCCACGGCCGGAAAACCCGGGAGTGGACAGGAATATCAATGTGATGGAGATTGTCGACAGGGTCTTTGACCTCCGGGCAATCGAGTCGACCCATGCACGATGGCATTAAGGGCATCGAGCAGCACTCGATCGACTATGTGCCTGAGCACGAACGTCACGGTCGTGTCGGGGATCAGGGTCCCTTCTGGTTCCTGAGCAATTTTCATTTTTTTGCGATCGCCATCGGCTTCGTCGGACCCAGTCTCGGCCTGTCGCTCGGTTACACGGCCCTCGCAGGCACCCTGGGAATTCTGATCGGCACGGTTTTCATGGCGTTTCACGCCTCGCAGGGCGCTGAGCTCGGCCTGCCGCAGATGATCCAGTCGCGCGCGCAGTTCGGCTATCGCGGCGTGATCGTGCCGCTGCTCGGAACCTTGCTCAGCCTGGTCGGCTACAACGTGGTGTCAACGGTGCTGGCCTCTCAGGGCCTGCATACCATCTGGGGCCTGAGCCACACGCTCGCCGCCATCGGCCTATCGATGCTGGCCGCTGCGCTCGCGATCTGGGGATACGACTGGTTGCACCGGGTATTCAGGATCCTGTTTTGGATCAGTCTGCCGCTGTATAGCGCGCTGACGCTGGCGATCGTGAGTGGCCACGCCGGGGGCGCCGGACCTGTGACGGGCGGTTTCGGATGGCCGGCGTTCGTGACGCAATTGGCATCGGCCGCGAGCTTCAATATCACCTCCGCACCCTACGTCTCGGACTACTCCCGCTATCTGCCGGGCTGCACGCCCAGGGGACGGATCATTCTGAACGTATTCGCAGGTGCGGCCCTGTCGGCGATCTGGCTGATTGCGGTCGGCGCCTGGCTCGCCACACGCCTGGGCAGCGATGACGCCTTGATGGCGCTCAAGCAGGCCGGGGACATGCTCGAGCCGGGCGTTGGATCGATTCTGGCGGCGGTCTCGATCACCGCGCTGGTCGCGACGATCGCTATGAACGCCTACAGCTCGATGCTGACGTTTCTGACCACCGCCGATTCGGTGCGCCCGGTGCGTCCGACACGCACGCTGCGCGTGCTGGTGATCATCGCGGTGACCGTCGTATGGATCGCGCTGGCCCTCTCGTTCGGCAGCAACGTCATCGCCTACGTCAATGGCATGCTGGTCATCATGCTGTACTTTCTGATGCCCTGGACCGCGGTGAACCTGATCGACTATTTCGTGCTACGCAAAGGGCGCTATTCGATACTCGATCTGTTCCGCCCGCATGGCATCTACGGTGCATGGGGAGTGCGGGGATTGTTCGCCTACGCCGTCGGATTTGCAGCCAGCGTGCCGTTCTTCGTCGTGCCCGGCGTGTACGTCGGGCCGCTGGCGGCGCGGCTTGGCGGCATCGACTTCGGCTGGATGGTCAGTGTAGCGGTGGCGGCGACCACGTATCTCGCGGTCAGCAGGCGCTTCAATGCGCTGGTCGAGGCGCCGGCCGTGGCCGCCAGCGCCCGCATGCTGGCAACGCCCGAGGCCGTCATTGCCACACCCTGAAAGTGCGCCGCCTTAGGATTCGGCGAACACGCTCTTCAGGTCGGTGACCGAATCATCGCGCTCGAATAGCACCAGATCGCCCTCGATTTCATCCAGATGCTGCAGCATCGCGGCTGCCAAACCCGGGGCGTCGCGCCGCTCGATGTAGTCGATCAGATGCGCATGGGCGAGATGCGAGCAGCTGCTGACATCGGGGCGCTCGTAGATCGCGGTGATCAGCGATGATCGCGCCATCAGTTCGCGCAGGAATTCGACGATGACGCGATTGCCGACGATTTCTGCCAGCAGCGTGTGGAATTCATGCGACGCCTTGAGTTCCAGTGCGCGATCGTGGCTGCGCTCACCGCGCTGCTCCTTCTTGATGTGGGCTTTCAGGCGCTTGACTGCCTTCTCGTCCACCGCCCTGATCACCTCGCGCGCCAGGGCGACTTCGATCAGGCGCCGGGCCGCGAACACCTCCTTGGCCTCTCTGACGGTCGGATAGGCGACCACCGCGCCGCGGTTGCGCTGCAGGGTCACGACTTTGTCGCGCGCCAGGGAATGCAGTACCGAGCGAATCCGGGTGCGACTGACGCCGAACACCTCGCCGAGCTGGTCCTCGATCAGCCGGGCGCCGGGCAACAGCCGGTGGCCGGCGATCGCCGCGTGGATGCGGCGGTAGATGTGCGATTCGGGCGACGCAGCGCTGCCGAGCATCTCGGCCTCGCCGCCTCGACCATTTGGCCGCAGTTTTCTCATCGTCGCTCGTGCCTCGCTGCTAGCAGGGGTCTGATAGCGCTATCTGCGCCCCGCATGATACCGGTCGGCGTAGCGCAACTCACCCGCCGGTGGCTCGAGATCGACAGCTCCGAGCGCCGGTTCAGCGGATTGTCCACAATTTCTGTAGACATTGTTGGCAATCTGGTGTGATTATCGGCGTGCTCGAAGCTGCGGTGATAGCCAGTTTGCTGCGTTTTTACCGGTCCTTTAGCAGGAATATCGCGGCCATGACTGTCAACAATTGTCGCCGATATTGTACGTTAACTGTGCACAGTCCTGGCCGGGCGCACCACGCAATGGCAGGTGCGGCGCAGCATACTGCGTCCTGGCGCCGCGGCACGGCGCTGCGGCGAGCGAACCGGCCGGCCTGCAGCGCGCCGATTGCAGCGCGGCCGCGCCTCGATCGAGGCGGCTATTTCGAGCGAATCCGGAACCTTAGACCCATGTCCTGCCCGGGTTTCGCACTAGCGTCGACGAAACTGACCGCCGACAGCCGATCGACGCACGCGCCGCAGGCGCGCGCTGGCACAGAAGGTGCTTGAGCAGGGTCGGCACCTGACTCACCAAACAACCGCGATGGGGAGAGTAATTCCTATGCATTCATCCCTCGTCACTCACAAGGGTTCGGTGCCGTTGCTGGCGGGTGTGTTCGCCGCGATGGCGCTCGCCAGCGCCAGCGTGCGTGCCGATACTGGCGCGACCAGCGCAGCCGACGACGCTTCGTCGCTGCAGGAAGTGATCGTTACCGCCAACAAGCGGGTCGAGGATAGCCGGGAGGTGCCGGTCAGTATCGGTGTCGTGGACGGCAAGGAGATCGCCGATCTTCATATCGAAGACTACGAAGACATCGCCCGCATCGTCCCCGGGGTGTCCTTTGCCGCTCACAACAACGGGCCGAACGGTGCCGGCCAGGACAACATTACCATTCGAGGCGTCAGCTCGACGGTCGGTAATCCGACCGTCGGCACCTACATCGACGAAGTCCCGATCATCACCATCACCGGCTATGAGGGCGACGCCGAGCCACGATTGATCGATATCGACCGGATCGAGGTGCTGCGCGGACCGCAGGGCACGCTGTACGGCGCCAGTTCCGAAGGCGGCACCATCCGCTACATCACCAACCAGCCCGACTCGCACGCCTATAGCGGCCTGTTCCGGCAGGAGGTGTCGTACACCGACCATGGCAGCGTCAATTTCGACGATCGCGGTGTGCTGAATATCCCCGTCATCGCCGATGTATTCGCGCTGCGCATGTCCGCCGAGTATGGCCGCGACAGCGGCTACGTCGATCACTATGCACTCGCCGGCTCCCTGGCCGCCGGCACGGCAACCCTCGGGCCACTGCTCGAACGCGGAGTGAACTCACAGAATAATCTGGCGATCAACGTCCGGGGGCTGTGGACCCCGGCCGAGAACATCAGCGTGACGCCGGCGGTGCTCTATCAGCGCGTGGTCGCCGACGATTCCTCGACCTTCATGCCGAATCTCGGTCTGTACAAGGAGTTCAACCAGGTGCCCGGCTACGACCGCGACACGTTACTCATTCCGAGCCTGACCGCGAAGGTGGGCCTCGGCTTTGCCGACCTGACCAGCGTCTCGGGCTTCGTCAACCGCAACGTGCTGCGCGATGCGGATGGCACCTACTACAACACCACGGCGATCGTGCAGTTCTACCTCGATGCCGCCCCCGGGCCGCCCTATACCACGCACCGCGCCGAGAATGACGACATGCTGGGCAATATCCCGTCGCCGGTGACCTTCACCGATCATTTTAATACCTTTACCCAGGAACTCCGGCTGTCTTCGCCCGCCGAGCAGAAAGGCATCAAGTGGGTCGCCGGTGCATTCTTTTCGAACCAGGAGTGGACGCACCTCGATTACGAGCCGGCCCCGGGCTTCAGCGCGGCGTTCCAGAACGTCTACGGCTACCCGATCAATAACGACCCGGTGCTGAATCCAACCGTCGGCACGACGGCGTACAACCCTAACTTCTGGACTAACGATCTGGTGTGGGAGGTCTACGATCACAATACCGTCAGACAGTATGCGGCCTTCGGGCAGATCGATTTCGACCTGACGTCCTGGCTGCACCTGGGTGTCGGCGACCGCTACGTGCGCGCAACCGAGCAATTCTCCGAGTTCGGTGGCGGATTCTTCGAATTCGGCAACGCCGGCGCCTATGGCAAGCCGTTATATGCCCAATCGACGTCGTTCTCCACGTCGACGCCCAAGTTCACACTAACCTATGATCTCAATGCGCAGTCGAGCCTGTATGCCTCGGCCGGCAAGGGTTTTCGGCTCGGCGGGGCGACCACCCCGAACACCAACGCCGCCTGCGTCGCCGGGCTGACGCAACTCGGCTATGTGAATGCACCGTTGAGCTACGGCCCCGATCATCTGTGGAGCTATGAGCTCGGCAGCAAATCCCTGGTATTCGACAAGACGCTCGCGGTCAACGCCGACGTCTATTACATCGATTGGACCGCCCTGCAGCAGACCATCACCATTCCGATCTGCGGCGGCGCGCTGAACATCAATGTCGGTGACGCCACCGCGATCGGCGGCGAGCTCGAAGTCCGCTACAAGCCACCGGTCCTTTCCGGTCTCACACTGACCTTGAATCTGGGCGCCGAGCACGCCTACATCACCAGTCAGAGCGACGTTTCGCCGGCCAAGGTAGGCCAGAATGTGCTCTACACGCCCAAGTACACGGCCACGGTGCTCGCCAACTACGGCTGGCACATTAGCGGTTCGGTCATGGGGTTCGTGCGCGGTGATTACGAGTACACCGGCCAGTCCTACGGCAGCTTCCAGGTGCCCGCCCCCGGCTTCCCAAACCCGTCCTACATCGATCCGTCTTACGACGTCGTCAATCTCAACCTCGGAGTCAATGTTCACCAGTTCGAATTCTCGCTGTTCGCGAAGAACCTGCTGAACAACAAGACAATCCTGCAATCCCCGCTCGTCAATTCGGTCCAGATGGGGTACACCCTGCGGCCGCTGACGGTCGGCCTGGCGTTTCAGGCGAAATTCCCCTAACGCCGGCAGTTGCCGCGCATCGAGGCGACCGCTTTCGATGCGCTGCCGCTCCGGGTATCGTGGCGAACCCCTGCCATGCGCATCAAGATAGTCAATCCCAACACCACGGCGTCATTCACCGAGCTGTGCCTGAGCGCCGGGCGCGCCGTAGCCGCTGCCGGCACGCAACTTCTGGGAGGGCAGCCCTCCAGTGGAACGCCGTCGGTCGAATGCCATGTCGATGAAGCCGTCGCCACGCTGGGTGTCGTGGAGCAGGTGCGGGCCGGAGAAGCGGACCAGGTAGACGGTTATGTGATCGCCTGCTTTGGCGACACCGGCATCGCCGCGGCGCGCGAAGTGGCCGTCGGGCCGGTGGTCGGCATGACGGAGGCGGCCCTGTACACCGCGGCACTGATCGCGCCGGTGTTCTCGATCGTGACACTGCCGATGAGGACTCGGGTGTTTGCCGAGCGGGTGCTGTGGCAGGCGGGGCTGGAGCGGCGTTGCGCCGGGATTCGCACCATCGATATCGACGTGCTCGACTGCGAGGACGAGGCGGCGGACGTGTTCGAGCCGTTCATTGCCGAAGCCAGGCGCGCCATCGCGGAGGACCATGCCGAAGCGATCATTCTCGGCTGCGCCGGCCTGCAGCCGCTGGTGGCGAGGCTTGAGGCGGCGCTCGGCGTGCCGGTCATCGAAGGTGTCGCGGCGGCTGTCAAATTGGTCGAGACGCTGCTGGCGCTGCAGCTGTCCACCAGCAAGCTGGGCGCCTGGGGCTTTCCGCCAGTCAAGCCGATGACCGGCTCCGCGGCGGCACTGGCGCTCGGCAAGAGCACGCGTTGAAGACCGTCATCCGTAACGCCCGCGTGCTGACGATGGATGCGGCGGGCAGCGAACACGCACGGGCCAGCATCACGATCGACAGCGGCCTGATCGTCGAGGTCGATGCACACGCGGACGAGCGCGCCGGAAACGGCCCCGGCGTACGCGAGATCGACGGCGAGGGCCATCTGGTCATGCCGGGTCTGGTCAACGCGCATTTTCATTCCTCGGTCAATAATCTCAAGGGCACGCTCGACAGCCTGCCGCTCGAGATATTCATGCTGTACGAATCGCCATCCGACGGCGCCGCGATCGAACCGCGCGCCGCCTATGTGCGCACGCTGCTCGGTGCGCTGGAGATGCTCAAAGGCGGCGTCACGACGGTGCTGGACGACGCCTTTTTTGTTCCGGCGCCCACCACGCCGGTCATCGACGCCGTCATGCAGGCCTACCACGACTGCGGGATTCGCGCGGTGCTGGCCCTCGACCAGCCGAATGTTCCAGAGATCGACAAGCTGCCGTACTTACGCGATCTGCTGCCCGCAAGCCTGCGCCAGCGCGCCAGCGCGCCGCCGGTCATGGACGCCAGCGGTCTGCTGGCCTGCTATGAGCACCTGTTGCACAGCTGGCACGGCCGCGATAATGGGCGGCTTCGAGCGGCGGTGTCCTGCTCGGCGCCGCAACGGGTCACACCGCAATATTTCCGGGCGCTCGATCAGATCAGCCGCGACTACGACATTCCGTTCTATATCCACGTGCTCGAGACCAAGCTGCAGCGCGTTCTGGGCGACGAGAAGTTCGATCGACGCTCACTGATCCGCTACGTGTACGATCAGGGACTGCTCAGCGAGCGGCTCAATATCATCCATGGCATCTGGCTGGATGATGCCGACATGGATCTGATCGCCGCCGCCGGTAGCGTGATTGCTCACAATCCGATCAGCAACCTGCGCCTGGGCAGCGGAGTCATGCCGTTTCGAAAGCTGCGCTCTCGTGGCATCCCGATCTGTCTCGGCACCGATGAGGCGATTGCCGATGATGCGGTCAACATGTGGGCGGTGGCCAAACTCACCGGCCTGATCCACAATATCGCCAGCGTCGATTACGAGCGCTGGCCCAAGGCCGCGGAAGTCCTGAACTGCCTGATCGGGGGCGGCGCGCGGGCGATGAGGAGCCCGGTGCCGATCGGGCAGATCGCCAGCGGCTACCAGGCGGACCTGATCATGCTCGATCTGGATACTTTGAGCTTTACGCCGCTCAATGACCTGCGCCGGCAGCTCGTCTATTGCGAGAATGGAAGTTCGCTGCGCATGACCATGGTGGCCGGCAAGATCGTCTACGAGCACGGGCGGGTCACGACGGTCGATGAGAGGGTCATTCGCGCTGAAGCGCGCGCGCACGCGGCGCACTTGCACCTTGCGAACGATTCGGCACGCCGGGCCGCGCAGGAATGGCTGCCCTTCTATCGACAGATGTATCTGAAGGCCGCCGGGTGCGACGTCGGCATGCGGCGCTGGGCCGGCGATCCGGAACCGCCATGAGTGAGCGCAGGCCGGGCTCGGCACTCGCGACGCACGCTCGCTATGATTATCTGCCTATCACCCGGCGAGACGGATTCCGATGGCCGAACGGATCGAAGCTCGCGCTCTACTTCGCGCTCGGCATCGAACAATACAACTTCGGCGCCGGCCTGACCGAAAACCTCGTGCCCGGCGTGCCGCCGCCGGATGTATTGAATACATCATGGCGCGACTACGGCAATCGGGTCGGCGCCTGGCGCGTCCTCGAGTGCTTCGCGCACTACGGGATCCCCCTCGCCATCCTTCTCAACAGCGCCGTATGCGAACATGCACCGGAGCTGGTCGGGGCCTGTCACGACGCCGGTTGCGAACTCATTGCCCATGGCTATTCCAATTCGGACACGATGGCGGGCATGAGCGAAGCCCAGGAGAGCGCCTATCTTCGCCAGGTGGCCGCCCAGATGCAGCAGGCGAGCGGTCGCCCACCCGCTGGCTGGGCCAGCCCATGGATCGCCGAGACGGCGCTGACACCCGATCTGCTGCATGAGAGCGGTTATGAGTATCTGCTCGACTGGTGCATGGACGATCAGCCGGTCTGGATCAGGACGCGGACCGGGCGCATCCTGTCGGTGCCCTACTCCCAGGAACTCAACGACAGCTCGGCAATCATCGGCCGGCAGGTGAACGCGGCCGACTTCGCCTCGATGATCATCGATCAATTCGACGAAATGCGGCAGACGGCGGATCATCAGCCGCTGGTTATGAGCGTGATATTGCACAGTTTCATCAGCGGACAGCCGTTTCGGCTGCGTGCACTGCGTCGCGCGCTCGAGCACATCGTCAAGGCGCGTGCCGAGTTGTGGATCACGCAGCCGGGCGCCATCGCGCGTCATTTTCGCTCGCTGCAGCTGTAGTGTCCTCCGAACGTGGCGCCACCGGGAATTCGCGCGCCGCGCTGGCGCGCCGGCTGCTGTCGCTGGTGGATCTGACCAGCCTCAATGCGTCGGATGATGCAGCGAGCACCATCAGGCTCTCACGCCTGGCGCGCACCGAGGCCGGTAAGGTCGCGGCGCTATGTACCTGGGGACGCCTCATCGCCGTGGCGCGTGAGGCGCTCCGCGGCAGCGGCATTGCCGTGGCCGCAGTCGCCAATTTTCCGGCCGGCGCGGCCGACGTCGACGCCGCAACCGCCGATACCGTGGCGGCGATTGCCGCCGGCGCCGATGAGGTGGATGTCGTGTTTCCCTATCGGGAATTCCTAGCCGGCGATGACCAGATCGGCCTGCAACTGGTGCGTGCCTGTCGCGCCGCCTGCGGTGATTGTGTGCTGCTCAAGGTCATTCTGGAAACCGGCCAGCTTGCTCTGCCCGAGCGCATCCAGCGCGCCGCTGCAATCGCCATCGAAGGCGGAGCCCATTTCCTTAAGACATCCACCGGCAAAACCGAGCCAGGGGCGACGGTCGAGGGCGCCACCGCCCTGCTCGCAGCGATTGTCGAGGCCCGCAGCCGTGGCGTGCAGGTTGGTTTCAAGGTTTCCGGCGGCATTCGCAGCATCGGGCAGGCGCAGACCTACCTGCAGCTGTACGAGAGCCGCTTCGGCGCCGATAGCGCGCAGCCCGGGAACTTCAGGATCGGCGCCTCGGCACTGGTTAACGAACTGCTGTCGCAACTGCAATAGCGAGCGCGCGGCAAGCGGCGAGCGCTCACAGCGTCGGCGGCGCCAGTTGCAGCGCCGCCTCCACACCGCGGCAGCCCACAACCAGGGCGGCGCTCGCCGCGGCGCGCCGCACCGCTTCAAAGGGCTTGTGCCCGATCAGGCGGCACGCCGCATAGGCGCCGCAGAAGGCGTCCCCAGCGCCTGTCGGATCGACCACCTCGGCTGCGATAGCGGGAAGCTCGGCGACCGTGCCATCGGCTGACAGCAAAATGGAATTGGCGCCGCGCTTGAGCACCACCTCGGCAAAGCCGGCTCGCGCCAGCGCGCGCACCGCGGCTGCCGGCTCGGCATCGTGCAGCATCGAGGAGATATCCTGCGCACTGGGCAGCAGCGCGCTGACCCCGTGCAGACGCTCGGCCAACTGCGCGACGCTCGCAGCCCGGGCATAGTGCGGCGAGGGATCCACCGAGATCCAATGCACCTTATCGCGTAGCTTGTCGAGGGCATCACGATGGCGGTTACCGGCCTGCGGACACAGATGCAGCGCCGCGGCCGGCAGCCACGCCGCCGGTACCTGATCGGCACTCGGCGCAATAGCGAGCAGCTTGTCGATCAGGCGCTGATATAAGGCTTGCTGCACGGATGGCTGCTGCGGCGCCAGCGCCCCTTCGGCGCCGATCTGCAACAACTCGGGGTTGCGCGGCAGAGAGCGCCGGCTGCCATCGGGCTCGTAGATCAGCCATTCCGCTAGGTGCGCACCGGGGAAGGTGCACAGCGCGATGTGCCTGACACCGGCATCGCGCAACACCCGTTCGACATCAAATGGATAGTCCTCGCCCAGGCACGCCACCACACCAATGCGCGCGGGCTCGAGCCACAGGCGCGCCCCGGCCACCGCGTACAGGCTGCTGCCCCCGATCTGCCGGGTCCACGGGCCTGGCTGTGCCGGTACCACGTCGTCGATCGTCACCTGGCCGACGACCACGAGATCCGGGGCAGGCATCGCTTTAGCCCAGACCCTGGGTACGCTCGCGCACGACACCCTTGGCGATCAGCCAGGTGCCGTCGTGGCGGCGCATCGGAATGAAGTCGATGCCGGCACGCGCTGCCATGTGCAGCACCAGCAGTTGCGCCGGCAGGTGATAGGTCAGCGGCGAGAGCCATTCGTCGTTCTCGTCCTTGAGGTCCAGGTGCAAAAACGCCTCCGGAAAGGCCGATGCCGGCGCGGAAGTGACGACCACGGCGCGCCCGCCGGCACCGGCGATGCCTTTAACGAGCTCCTGGGCACGGTCGAAACCATTGCCGGGAGGGGCGATTACGAGAACGACCGCACGTGCTCCCCACTTGAGGGTCAGGAAATATTCCAGGTGCGCCCATTCCTCCAGATCCTGGCCGATGCCGTTGATCGGCATCTGCTCGTGGAATTTAGCGGCACTGTACTGTGCGGTGCCGCGGCTCGGGCCCGATCCGATGGCCCAGATGGTATCGATGTCCCCCAATTGTTCGCACAATGCGGCGATCGATGGTTCGATGCGCGCCGCAATCGCACCCTGTGCATTAATCGCGCGCTCAATGCGCGCCAGCTGCGCGGCCTCGACCGCGGCCGTGATATGGCCACGCCGAACGCCAAGGCTCAGCGCCAGCGCATAGAGCGCATACAGAACCGCGAGGTACTCGGCAAAGTTCACCAGGCAGCGGCCATAGTGCGCCGGCAATCCGATGCTTTCGTTGACCGGCCGGTGCACGATCAGGTCTGCCTGGCGCGCCAGCGCCCCGGTCAGGCTGCCGGTGATGCCGAGCGTGGGTACGCCCCGATCCTTGGCCAGCAGCACCGACTCGCGTGCGCGCGACGAGCTGCCGGAATTGGAGATGCTGATCACCAGATCGTTCGCGCCCAACAGCATTGATTCATAGCGCGCGAGCTCCATCGCAGTGCGCGCGTGGGTCCGAATGCCAGTCCAGCGGTCAAAAGCGTGCGCGACCGCCACAGCCGCGAACCAGCTGTCGCCCGAACCGCCCATCACGATGCGCGTGGCCTGCGCCACCCGCGGATCGAGTACCGCGGCTGCGACATGCTCGCCGACCACCTGGCGCAGAGCCGGCAGGTCGAGCGAACGTGTCACGGCGAGTGCAATGTCGGCGGCGAAGGTCTGATTGGGTTCGAAAGGATGCATAGGCAGTCTCTTTAATGCGGGTAGTGGCAGGCAACGTATCGCCCCGGCGCGACCTCGGTCAGCGCCGGCAGCTCGCTACGGCATCGATCCTGAACGCGAGGGCAGCGGGTATGGAATGGGCAACCAGGTGGCGGGTTCGCCGGACTCGGCGGCTCACCGGCGAGCGGCGCATACAGGCGCTGACGCTCGATCGCCGGGTCGGCAATCGGCACCGCAGCCAGAAGCGCTCGTGTGTAGGGGTGCCGCTGATACTCATACAGCTCGGCGGTCGGGGCGAGTTCGACCACCCGGCCCAGGTATAGCACCGCAACGCGATCGGAGATGCGCCCGACGACACTCAGGTCGTGCGAGATGAACAGATAGGTGAGCGCAAAGCGCGCTTTGAGATCCTGGAACAGCTGCAGGATCTGACCCTGCAGGGACATATCGAGCGCGGACAGCGCCTCGTCGGCGACGATGAAGTCGGGCCGGCAGGCGATGGCGCGCGCGATGCAGATGCGCTGGCGCTGTCCACCGGAGAACTCATGCGGGTGGCGATTGGCCAGCGAGCGGTCGAGCCCCACCATCGCCAGGCACTCAGCCACGCGCTCCCCGAGTTCCCGACCGCACGCCAGCTCGTGCACGATCAGAGGTTCGGCGATGGCGGCACCGATGGTGCGGCGCGGATTGAGCGAGCTGAAAGGATCCTGGAACACGATCTGCAGATGACGACGCACGCCGCGCAGCGCGCGGCCCTCCAGTGCGCTGATGTCGGTGCCGCGGAACACGACCCGGCCGCAGGTCGGCTCGATGGTACGCACCAGCACGCGCGCCAGCGTGCTCTTGCCCGAACCGCTCTCGCCCACAAGGGCGAGCGTCTCGCCTTTGCGTATGTCCAGATCGATGCCGCCGAGCGCCTGCACCGAACGGCGGCGCGACTGCCACGGCAGCAGCCCCGCGCGCGTATAGCTGACCGTGATGCCGCGCGCGGCCAGCAATATGTCCGGGGTGGCCGCCGGGGCCTCCGGCCGCTCAGGCGCCGCGACGGCGGGCCGCGCACCGCGCTCACGGTCCGATCTCAGGTTGTCGAGCAGTGCGCGCGTATAAGGATGCTCCGGTGCGGCGAACAGCCGGTCGATGGGCGCATCCTCGACGACGCGGCCGCGGTACATGACAATCACCCGGTCGGCGATGCGCGCCAGCAGTGCCAGATCGTGCGTGACCCAGATCACGGTCATCCCGCTCTCGCGCTGCACGGATTTGATCAGGCTGACGATTTCCGCCTGCACCGTGACGTCCAGCGCAGTCGTGGGCTCATCGGCGATCAGCAGACGCGGCTGCCCTGCCAGCGCCATCGCGATGGTCACGCGCTGGCGCATGCCCCCCGAGAACTCATGCGGGTACTGTCGCAGGCGCAGCGGCGCGTCGGGTATGCCGACCTTTGCCAGTAGCGCGACCGCGCGGCGTTCGGCTTCGGCCGCTGGCAGCTGGAAGTGCCGTCGCATGACCTCGATAATCTGGCGACCGACCGTCAGCACCGGATTGAGCGCCGTCAGCGGATCCTGGAACACGAACGCGATCTGGCGACCGCGCACGGCGTCCAGTTCCGGGCGGCTGAGATCGAGCAGATTGCGCCGGTCGAATACAGCCCTGTTAGCGCTGACCTTCGCGCCTCGCGGCAATAGCTGCAGCAGCGACAGCATCGTCAGCGTCTTGCCGGAGCCCGACTCTCCGACGATGCCGAGGGTTTTTCCGCAAGCGACCTCGAAGCTAGCCTCCGAGACCACATCCTGTGCATGGCCGCCTGACGTGAGGCGGATCGACAGCCTGTCGACGGCGAGCAAGGCGGCGCTCATCGCAGGCCTCGCGGGTCCAGCAGCTCGCGCAGCCCATCGCCAAACAGCGTGACGCCGAGCACCGTGATGCCGATCGCGATGCCGGGCATGGTGGCGATCCACCACGCCGTCAGCAGGTAGTCACGCCCGTCGTTGAGCATCGTTCCCCAGGAGGGCGTGGACGGATCGAGGCCTACGCCGAGGAAGCTCAGGCCCGCTTCGGTCAGGATCGCCTGCGCCATCGAGAAACTGGCCACCACGCAGATCGGCGCCAGCGTATTGGGCAGGATATGCAGGAACAGCACGCGGCCGGTGCCAGCGCCGGTCGCATGCGCGGCCTCGACATAGCCCAAAGTCTTTATCGACAGCACCTGGGCGCGCACGATGCGTGCATAGTTGACCCAGGTTCCCAGCGCCAGCACCAGCACCACCGCCAGCGTGCCGCCCCCGAGTGCGCCCAGCAGAAAGATTGCCAGCAGTAAAAATGGAAATGACAACTGCACGTCGATAAGCCAACCGGTGATGCTCTCGATTCGGCCGCCGAAATAGCCGCTGAGGCCGCCGACCAGCGTGCCGAAAACAGCGCTGAGCACCACCGCCATGAAGCCCACCGTCAGCGACAGACGACTGCCATAAATCAATCGGCTCAGCGTATCGCGTCCAACCGAATCGGTGCCGAGCAGGTGCAGTTGCGTCACCGTCCCGGCCGCGGTCGCCAGCGGCGAGGAGGACAACGGCGGCAACAGGCGCGAATTCGGATTCACGCCATAGGGATTGGAGGGTGCCAGTAGCGGTGCGCACAGCGCGATCACGACTACCACCGTCAGGATGATCAGCCCGATGCGCGTCTGTGGGGAGCGGTACAGCGTGAGCAGGAAGCTCATCCGCGCGCCCTCACCCGCGGATCGATCACCGCGTACAGCAGATCGACCGCCAGGTTGATCAGCACGAAGCCCGCGGCGGTCACAAGGACGCAGCCCTGCACCACCAGGAAGTCGCGCTGCTGCACGGCGTTGACCGTCATACGCCCGATTCCCGGCCATGCGAACACGGTTTCGATGATGAAGGCGCTGCCGACCATGTCGCCCAGCTCCAGGCCTGCCTGCGTGATCAGCGGCAGCAGCGCGTTCTTGCTGGCATGGTGCAGCAGCACCTGCCGCTCGGTCAGCCCCTTGGCGCGCGCCGTGCGGATGTAATCGGAACTCAGCACATCGAGCATGCCGGCGCGCACCAGCCGCGTCATGCGTCCGAGAGTGGGAATCGCCAGCGTGACGGCAGGCAGGATCAGGTGCGCCAGGTCGCCGTAACCCGACACCGGCAGCAGCGGCCAGTGCACCGCGAATACCAGCACCAGAATCATGCCGAGCCAGAAGCCCGGAACCACCTGCCCCACCACCGAAAATGCCGCAATCGCGTGGTCCAGCACGCGACCGCGGTTGAGTGCGGCGATCATGCCGAGCGCAAAGCCGATCGTCATCGCGGCAAGGAAGGCGGTGCCGGCGAGCTCGAGCGAATTGGGCAGGCGCAGCGCGATCAGCCGGCTGACGTTCACCCTCTGGCGGTAGGACGTTCCCAGGTCGCCATGCACGGCGTTGCCGAGATAGCTCAGGTACTGTTCGATAACCGGTCGATCAAGCCCCAACGAATGGCGCAGCTCCGCCTTCTGCTGCGCGGTCGCATCGCCGCGCACGATCAGCAATACCGGATCGCCGCTCGAATGTCCGATGATGAAAGTCAGGAACGAGACGCCCAGCAGCACGCTGAGCGTGCGAACCAGCTTGCCTAGGGTAAAACGTAGCATGCGCCGATGGCTTGCTTTACGAGCTCACGAGCGCGGCTTGGCGAGATAGATCTCGACGTAATCATCGGGGCGCAGCTGGTAGTCGATGCGATTGGACAGCCCCGCGTACAGCGGCGCACGCCACAGAAAAATCCAATAGGCCTGCTCCCAGACGATCTTCTGCGCGACATCGGTGAGCGCCTTGCGCTTGCCATCGTCATACTCGGTGCTGGCAGCGTGCACCAGCTGGTCGTACTTGGGATCGCAGTAGCCGCTGGCATTGTCCTCCTGGTGACAGGTGAAGATCACCAGTTCCACCGACGGGCTGATCAGCGCCGCCCAGCCCGCGTAAAACAATCCATCGAACGCCTGATCGCTGAGCTTGCGGCGAAAATCATTCCATTCGTCGGCGTGCAGATGCGGCCGAATGCCAACCGCCTGCAGGTAGCCGGCAACCGTCTCCGAGACATCCTTGTCCTGTCCCCACATCGGCGTGAAATCGATGTCCAGATCAAAGCCGTTCGGATAGCCGGCCGCGGCCAGCAGCGCGCGGGCACGATCGGGATGATAGCCGTAGGGGGCGAGGGACGGATCGGAGTTGGGTGGATTGACCACGCTGGTCAGCGCGCTGGTCGAACCGTGCATCAGCGTCTTAATCATCGTGGGCACATCGATCGCATAGTTCAGCGCCTGACGCACGCGTGCGTCCTTGAGCGCTGCCAGGCTTGAATGCTGGGCGATGCCGAAGTGCAGTTTGCGCAGTCCCAGCGCTTCGACGCCGCGCGAGTGCGCGGTATTGGCCTGGGCGATGGTGTCCGGGGTCAATTCCAGCGCCAGATCGATGTCCCCGGTGGCAAGGCCATTGAGGCGTGCACTGAGATCCGGCACGACTTTGAAGATGACGTCCTTGATCGCCGGCACGCCGTTGAAGTAGGAGGCATTAGCGCGCAGGGTCACGTGATCGCCGGGGACCCATTCCGTCAGCTGGTAGGGACCGGAGCCGAGGGGGTGCGTGTTCAGATAGGCCTGATCATGCGTGGAATAGTAGGCCTGCGGCGCGATGAATGCTTCTTCCAGCCAGTACAGCATCGTCACGCTCGGCCGTTCGGTCACCAGATCGATCGTGTAGTCGTCAATCACACGCGCTTCCCTGAGAGTCGTCTGGGCCCATAGCTGTTGCAGCGCGCTGAAAGGAGGCTGATTCATCCGATCGACGCTGAATTTGACGTCCGCAGCCGTGAACGGCGAGCCGTCCTGAAATTTCACGTCATGCCGCAAATGAAAGCGCCAGGTCAGATCATCGCGTCGCTCCCAGGTTGCGGCGAGGCGCGGCAGATCGGCGCCGTCGGGACCCCGGCGTACCAGGCTATCGAACAGCGACCAGATGACGCTGCCAGTCGGGTGATTGACGTCCAGCAGATGCGGATCGAGGCTCGACACGTCGCTGACCGATGCGACCACGAACGGCCGGTCGGCGTTGCGAGCGCAGGAGCCCAGAAGCGCTGTAGCGGCAAGCGCGATCAGGGGGATCGATCGTTTGAGCATCGTGGTCTTTGCATCCGGAAGGCGGCGACCGGCGTCCGCAGGCGATGCCAGGCGGGCAGGCCAGGACTCGTGTACTTTCGTTGAGCCACCGCGTTTCGTCAATGGCCCCCTATTGCGCGGCATGTGATTTAATGGCTCAGGATCGAATCGCGGGGAGGTTCACGATGCGCGGGCTTGTACGTTTTGTATTGTGGATTGCCCTATTTGCCGTCACGTCGGCCACAACCGCCCAGACGCAGGACTATAGCAAGCCGAAGGTCCGGGCCATTACCGGCTTCGTGCGCCTCGAGCGCGAACACTACACGCGCCAGCTCACCGAGACGCTCACCGTATTGCGCGCGGCAAAAGCTGAATTCGAGAAACAGGGCTACGAAGTCGAGACCATCCGCATCGTCACCCAACCGCTCGGGGAGCTGGTGAGCGGCCTGTCCGATACCGATGCGCTGGCCTTTCTGAAGGCCCTGGACGCCCAGTCCGCCAAGGAGGACTTCATACCCAATGTCGGCCCCGCGATGCTGCGCGACGCCGACGATCCGCGTGTCATGCATCTGCTTGCGCAGGCGCTGTCATCGCTGCCCAACATCGAGGGCAATGCGATCATCGCCGCAGAGGACGGAATCCACTGGAAGGTAATCCGGCAGAGCGCGGCACTGGTGCACTACGTGACCGAACACAGCGCACACAGCCAGGGGAATTTCAGCTTCACGGCAACCGCCATGCTCAAGCCGTATGGTCCGTTCTACCCCGGCGCCTATCACACCGGCGCCGGCAAACAGTTCTCCATCGGATTGGAAGGCGCCAAGGTCGTACAGGAGGTGTTTGCACGCACCCACGGTGATTTCAACGCGTCGGTCGCGGAACTGACGAAGCAACTCACTGTCCACGCCAAGGTGGCGGAAACGGTCGGTCTGCAGGTGGCGGCGGCGACCGGCTGGAACTTCATGGGCGTGGATCCTACGCCCGCGCCGCTCGCCGACGTTTCAATCGGCGCGGCGATCGAGACCTATACCGGGGCGAAATTCGGATCGAGCGGGACCATGACCGCGGCGTTGATCATCACCACCGCGGTCAAGGCGGTGCCGGTCAAGCAGATCGGCTATTCCGGGCTGATGGTCCCCGTCATGGAGGACAAGCGGCTGGCACAGCGTTGGGCGGAAGGTACTTACACCACGGATTCG